>Ga0207707_10004474_pt1 | contig 12297 bp, 15 predicted proteins | sample KBSC83BmetaG_FD_184336 | JGI IMG/M metagenome (GOLD analysis project Ga0207707, IMG submission 184336) | Corn rhizosphere microbial communities from Kellogg Biological Station, Michigan, USA - KBS C8-3B metaG (SPAdes) (version 2) | ecosystem: Host-associated > Plants > Roots > Rhizosphere ... | reverse complement strand
GTATTTCCACTGGAACCGAGGCGCAGGTAATCTCGTAGAGCAGCCCGTACGACTTCGGATGCTCTGCGACCCGATTTGCGCGCAGTACGTTCGAGCGCCGTCGCTAGTTCTGCCGGGAGACGCACCGTGAGTTGCGATTCCATAATGCATTACATTGTAGTGCATTTGCAGTGCATGGGCGAACCGACGAGTGGCGGGCGGGACGAATCGCGACCAATACGTAGGCTTCACATGGCAGGGGCCACTGGTTCGATCCCAGTACCGCCCACCATTCAGAAACGTCGGCGGAACAAGGATCTAGGAAATTTCCTGGACCGTTGTTGTTTTCCGAATGGTCCTTACCTCGAGAACACGACCCCGTGCGCGATCGCCGCGCCGGTCCAGCCGTGCGGCCAGGCGCGATTGTCGAAATCGAATCCAGGGTTACCGCGGTCGTCGTGAAAGGCGGCGTCGATGGCGAGCGCGCCGGTATCCGGATCGAATTTCAGCATGAACAAACGATCTTCCCGGTAGCCCGTCACTGCCAGCCGATGGGTGCTGGCGTCATAGCCCGTCCAGTGCGGGGATATGGCTGGATCAAGCACGACGCGGGCGACCTCGACCGGGTGAGCGCCGTCGTTGATGTCCACCACTACGATCCCGTGCAGTATCGGCACGCTTTGGATCAGGTAATGGGTGACGATGCTGGGCACGCCGCAGAAGGAGCCTGGGAACTGCCAGACCAGCTTCGACCGCGGATGATCGCTCGCAATGTCAGTGACCCGCTCGATCCCGCAACCGGTCGTCTGAACGTAGACCGCGCCGTCCGGTCCGCGACGAGCCTCCTCGGGGTTAATCTCGCCGTAGCGGCCCGGTGGAGCGTCGAAGTCATTCGTCGACAGGCGCTTGAGGTCGTGCAGCCGGAAGATCTGATAGGTGTGTCCGGTCCGGTCCTCATCCCGCATCGAGGAGTTGGTTACAATCACGCGGTCGATGTCGGGCAATGGCAGCAGGCTGTATGCCATTAAGAGGTCGTCGCGCCGGCTTGGATCAGCGGTTGATACAGAGCGCACGGCCCGGCCCTCATCATCAATCTCAACCAGTCCGCCGTGTACGCCCGGCTGCGTCCCCGCGTCTGTCATTGGCATCGCCATGGCCTGGCTATGATCAGCTCCCGGATCCGAGCCGTGCTCCATGTGGCCCTCGACCTGGAAGCTTGCCAGCACGTGGCCGTTCGGCAGCCGCAGGAACGAATGAGGGTGGCTGAAGCCTTCCAGGTCTCCGAACGCTGCGTGCGCGTGCGGACGCAACGGATCGCGGAGGTCGATAACGACGGTCCTGCCCGCCTTGTGATCGTTGGCGAACAGCAGCCCCCCGGCAGGCATCCAGTACTCGGTGTGGTGCACCTGACGAGTGCGGATTCCCGAAGCGGCCGAGGCGATAAGCTTTCCATAGCCAGGCGAATCCGGATCGGCGTCGATGACTGCAATAAAATCCTCGCCGCGTCCAGCCGTATCGCCAGCCCAGGCGAAGAGATAATGTTCCGGTGTCGCGGCCTTGGCTACGCCCGCCACGTACAGGAGCGCGGTCACTGACACGCCCGCCAACCACCGCTTCATCGCAAACTCCCCCTGTACTATTCGAACTCGGCCGAGCTTCGGTGCCGTGTGAGGCAAGCTAGCATGAGGCATATAACGGGCGCCAGGTTCTACCCGAGATCGACCGCGCTAAGTACTAACTCCTTCAGAAAGCAGATATGCGGTCAGACCGCTTCGGGTCATGAGTCGCCCGTCGCGAAAGCGAGCGCTGGGACAATTTTGGGACACTCCGAAAGTGACATTAGCCGACCAGGGGCGGTCACTCGGCTTTGCGCTCTTTAGCGCTCACGGACTTTAATGCAGTGCCTTTCGACAGTCGTTCGCTTGCGCGTTGAAACGCCGCAAACACATCCGCAGACATTCCCGCTCGCGGCAACCCAAACAAATCGACTCACGACGAATGGTCCTACGGGCAGGATAATAAACTCATTGTAAATCCAGATAGCCGGCAACGTAGTCCACGGAAGGAACCGCACATTTCGCCCGGATTTGATCGTTACACCCTCGTCATCAACCGTTCAGGAGCCGCGCGACTCAGCGATTTCCTTGCGGTTGCAACCGCGCTCTGTTGATCGATTCGGCCGCAAGCGTCCTAGCCACATCAAGTGCTTCCTGCGCCGGAACTTTCACATCGGGCTCGACTCCCGTGCCCTCCCAATCTGTCTTGGTGACTGGGTTTACGAAGCGGCCGAAAGGCACCCGAATGAAGAAATGCTCATCAATGCGGTGTGGCGTCACTGTATGAGCGCCGCCGCCCGTGGTTTCACCGACTAACGTCGCTCGCTTGAGGCTCTTGAGGTCGTACGCTAGCTCTTCGGATGCCGAAAACGTTCTCCCCGAAATAAGCACGAACACCGGCTTACCCGTAAACTTCTTGCCCGGCAGATACGGATTGGTCCACAACTGCTCGGTCGTATTCTCCTGGTGATCGTCGATGTCATCGAGATGGATAGGCTCATCGAACAGATAGCTGCAGATCACGGCGACCATGGGCGGCGAACCACCGCGGGCTTCGCGCAGGTCGATGATGAGGGCATCGCTGTCGGCTAGAAAAGTCATGGCTGCAGTCGCTGTCTGTATGCAGCTCTCCGGCTCCGCAATCACCGTGAGCTTCAGATAGCCGATGTTCGGTGGATAGTGCTCCGCCTTGTCGAAACCGCAATTGAGGGCCGCGAGTTGCCGCGGGTCCGGGTGGGGGCGCCGCGCTGGCTCGGGGGGCATAGCCTTGGGGAAATAGTCCACGCCGATGTGCTTGTCGCCACTCAGCAGGACCAGATCATCACCGAGCCGGATGGAAAAGATCTCCGGGTCATTGATCTCGCCGTATTCGCCGCGCTCGCGTAGCACCCTGACCTTCTCTGACACTCTTTTTGCCACGTCAGGAAAGAGATAGAATTTCTCGAGCAGTTTGGCGGCGCCGTTAACAACACGGGTGCGCTCGGCTTTATCCAGCGTGAACTCCGGTGACGGGGCGCCGGGCGCGAGCGACAATAAGGTCACGTGATCGGGATCGTACGACCTGACTACCAGCCTGCCGTAACCCTCTACCGAGCTCGCCCTCTCCTTCGTGTGGAACACAATCCACAGCTTGTTGCTCTTATCGATACTCAGTAGATCGTAACCGCCAGTACGTGCGCGGCGTGCCATTTCTGTGTCGGTCGTCAACCACGGAGCATGCAGCTTTTCGAATGAATCGAATCGTGCTCTGTCACCGCTATTGAACGCATCGAGCCAAGCGCGCAGCGCCTCTCCCGCCGGCGTATCTGGAATCATGGGGTTCTGCGTAACCGCCGAAGCGGTGCCAAAGAGAGCGCCCACCAGCAGCACGATCAGGCAGCGAGTCAAATCGGAGCCCTTCAGCATAGAGAGAGCACCCGGAGCCTCCAGCCGCATCAAATCGGTGGCCTAGTCAGCAGCGGCTCTAAAAATCAAGGTGCCAGCTCGTGTGAGCGGAAAGCCGTCTGAGGTGTGGCGGGTACCGTCGTAAACTGGTACTTCTGAAAAATCGAACGGACTCATCCCCTTAAGGCATGCGACATTGACTCCGTATTGCTTAGGATTTGAACGGCGTTGGTGATGCGTGTAGATGCCACAGCGCGAGCAGAAGTAGTGCTTTGCGGTGTTGGTGTTGAACTGATAAATGGTGAGCAATTCGCGTCCCCGCGTGATGTCAATGCCGTCCAAATCTACGGACACCGCAATCGCCCCGCGCATCCGACAGTACGAACAGGTACAACGTCGCGCGGAACGAAGCCCATCCGTCAGCCTTGCCCTGAACTGCACCGCACTGCAGTGACAGGCGCCCTCTATAAGGTCTGTGGCGACGCTCATCAGCGGCTCCTTGTGTTCGCATGACCGACTATACGCTCAGGCCGCCAGCCGCGAGTCGAGGCAAGGGCCCGGTCTGCTCGCCGCCAATGACCGCTTGCGACAACCGCGAACGAGACTTTTGAGGAAGCGGACCCTCGAGGGCACAACAGTTGGCACCCCATACGCTCCCTGCTCGCGGACGGCGGGTGCTGGCACTCTGCATTACAGAGTACTTGACTGTCGCGGTGTAATAGCGCTACCTTGGCTCTGTGGCCAGCCCCGCGAAATCTGACGCATCAAGGACAAATGTCGTGGAGATGGACACGCATGCGCAGGCGACGCTGCGCTACATCCGATCATCAATGGATGCCGCTGCCTTGGTCGCGACACCAGGCTCTGCCGGCATCGCCATCGGTCTTGTGGGGGTAATTACGGCGCTACTGGCCGCTGGGGCTGGGCGCGCGCACTCGCTGGCGGTTTGGATCTCTGCTGCTCCGCTCGCGAGCTTGCTAGGCGCGACCGTCATGGCACGACAGCAGCGCCTTCTGGGCCGCACCCTCTTCGGGCCTTCAGTGCGGAGATTCGTGCTGTGCTTGGCGCCAGCCTTGCTAGTCGGGGCTGTCCTCACAACAGCAGACCTATATGACGGCAATCTACACGTGATCGCCGGCACGTGGCTGCTTCTGTACGGGTGCGCGTTAATGGCTGCCAGTGCCACGACCATTGGTCTGGTTGCCTGGCTTGGTGGCCTTTTTGTGTTCCTTGGAATTGCCGCGCTGCTATTGCCGGTAAGTGCGCACAATCTGATCCTCGGCGTGGGCTTTGGAGGCCTGCACTTGCTGTTTGGTACATACCTCATCGGGCGGGCGTCGCATGAGTGCTAAACCTAAGGCGCACGCACCGGAGACGACGGGTCCGAGGGGGCGCCCTAGACTGGCCTCCAGCGCGCATCCGGGCTCGGAATCCGAAGATGGCACGTTCGACCGCTTGGTCTATGAGCGCGTGCGTCTCGGCATCATGAGCGCGCTGGCAGTGCAAGACGAGCTTACATTCAGCGAGCTGAAGTCAATGTTCGATGTCAGCGACGGAAACCTGAGCGCTCACGCACGCAAGCTGGAGGAAGCAAAGTACTTAACTTGCACCAAGTCCTTTGAGGGCCGACGACCGAAGAGTGTGTATCGGTTGACGGCCAAGGGGCGCGCTGCGCTGACCCGCTACCTCGATCACGTGGAAGCAGTGATCAAGGCAACTCGCGGCCGATAATTTTTTGCGCATTTACTCTGTATTAACGAGTACTCTGCAATGCATATTGCGATCATCATGGACGGCAACGGCCGGTGGGCACTCAATCGCGGTCTTCCCCGCCGCCAGGGTCATCGCGCGGGCGCAGACGCCGTGGATCGGATTGTCGAGGCTGCAGCGCGGCAGGGCGTTCGCACCCTGACGCTGTACGCCTTTTCGGCTGACAACTGGCGCCGGCCCAAAGAGGAGGTCAGAGGTCTCCTGGAACTGCTGCGTCGCTACTTGCTTTCCCAGACCCGCCGCTGTCTCGAGCATTCAATCCGACTCAATGTGATTGGCCGGCGCGACCGACTGGAGCCTTCGCTGTGCCGCGCGATCGAATGGAGTGAGGAGGTGACCGCAGAATGCTCGGGAATGCATCTGCGCATCGCCGTAGACTACTCATCGCAAGATAGTCTGATGCGGGTCGGTAAGTACCTGTCTCCGACGGAGGCTTTCGATCGCGAGGGCTTCCTGAAAGCCCTGTCCCAGGCTACGCACTCGGTGCCCTCGGCACCAGAAGTAGATCTCCTAATTCGGACTGGTGGCGAGCGGCGACTGAGCGATTTCCTCCTTTGGGAGAGCGCTTATGCAGAGCTGTACTTCACTGATTGCCTCTGGCCGGACTTCGATGAGCAGGAGTTGCAGCGAGCGTTGTCGGATTTCACTCGCCGCCAACGACGCTTCGGAGCTCTGGTGGCCAATGAGGCGGCTAGCCGTGCTTAGTCTGGCGCTCAGGCGGGTGACCGCTGGTCGACAGTTCTTGCCCAAGGATATGTCGACGGCGCCTAACCTGCCTAAGCCGCCTCACGCGCGCAAGGTGGAGCTGCGTCACGCCTTGCTGCTCAATCCGTTCTATCCCAAGGATCCTCGCGCCAGCTATGGCAAGCACGCCCTAACGCCTACCCTTGCACTCACGAGCATCGCTGGCGCCACGCCGCCCAACTGGCGTGTCAGCTACTGGGACGAAAATTTGCTACAGGGACCGCCACCCGCCGACCCGCTGCCGCATGTGGTGGGGATCACCGTGCACTTGACCTTCGCGCGACGTGCGTATGAGCTCGCCACCTGGTACCGCCAACAGGGGTCCATCGTCGTGCTGGGCGGTCTGCATGTGCTTTCGTGCCCGGACGAGGCCTTACAGCATGCCGATGCGATCGCCGTCGGCGACGGTGTGCAGTTATGGCCGTTGATACTCACCGATATTGAGCGCGGCGCCCTTCAACGCCGATACGAGGCTAACTTCTCGCGCCCCTATGCTTTGGATCCGCCAGCGCGTCGCGCAATCCTGCCGCGAGGGTCCTTCCTCACCACCACTAGCGTCATCGCGACGCGCGGCTGTCACAACCGGTGCGGTTTCTGCTATCTGGCAACGGAAGGTTTGCACATGCCTTACCGGATGCGACAGGTCGAGCAGGTAGTTGGGGAAATTCGCGCCGATGGGCAGCCATATGTGGTCTTCATAGACAACAACCTCGGCTCGCGCCCAGCTTTCCTTCGGAGTCTGTGCGCGGCGCTACGACCCTTGAACATCATCTGGAGTGCCGCGGTGACGATTGATGTCACCGATGACTCTTGGCTGGTGCGAGAGATGGCGATGGCCGGGTGCACAGGCGTATTCGTCGGGTTCGAATCGTTGAATGGCGGCAATCTCACGGACGCGCGCAAGCGCACCCCCGTGCCCGAGGAGTACGCTCGCCGGGTGGAGTTGCTGCATCGCTACGGAATACAGGTCAATGGCAGTTTCGTGTTGGGATTCGATCACGATCGTCCTGACGTGTTCGAACGCACGGTACGCTGGATAGAGGCAAATCGGCTCGAATGCGCGACCTTTCACATCCTCACGCCATACCCCGGCACGCCCCTTTTCCGTCAGCTGGAAGCGGAGGGACGGCTCCTACATCGCAACTGGGATCTCTACGACACCGCGCACGTGGTATTCGCACCGAAACATCTAAGTCCGGCAGAACTCGATCAAGGTTACGCGTGGTGCTACGAGCGACTCTTCTCACACCGCTCTATCTGGCGGCGCCGGCCCGACGACCCCCAAGCCGTACTCGCGTATCTGGCCATGAGTTATCTGTACAAGCGTTCCAATCGGTTCTGGCATCTGCTAATCCGTCATCGACTGACTGGGGCCGTGTGGCGGCCGTTAATCGAACACTCGCGGCGAAGACACGTGAAATTTCGTGCGCGGCTCGCGGCGACGAATGAGGTCATTCCCCGCACGGCTGCCCAGAGCGGGATAACCGTGAGCGCGGGGGTTTAGCATGTCTGAAGCGTATCCTGGCAAGAGAGCCTTTGACCTAATGGGGGCTGGCGCCGCCTGCCTAGTGTTCGCGCCCCTTGCAGCCGCCATTGCTCTGGCGACCGTTATCGAGGATGGCGGGCCCGCATTCTTTGTGCAGACCCGCCTGGGAAGGAACCGACGACCCTTCGAGATACTCAAGTTTCGCAGCATGCGAAACGGGAAGGTGACACGAGTCGGCCGCTGGCTGCGGCGAACCGGCCTGGATGAGCTACCTCAATTCGTGAATGTTTGTCGGGGAGAAATGAGCGTAGTGGGTCCACGGCCACTGACCGCGGATGATGTCAGGCGACTGGCGTGGGACGGGCCGGAATATGACTGGCGATTTGGCGCCAAGCCTGGAATCACGGGTCTTTCGCAGCTACTCGCTAGACGTGGGGCCGCAGCCAGTCGCCGCTTCGATCGGCTTTACCTAAGAGGACAGGACCCGCTGCTCGATCTGCAGCTCGTGGCGCTCTCCTTCGTTGTCAACGTCGTCGGTAACCGGCGGTTTCGCAGACTGGCGCGTCGGGAATGACCTGCTGCGGCGTTCGCTTAATGACCGGTGCTTACAGACGGCAGGTTGCGGCCAAAACCGGCTATCTGCACCTCGGTGGTGCAACGGATTCCGTTTCACACGGCAGGGGCCACTGGTTCGATCCCAGTACCGCCCACCATTCTGCATCAGGCCGCGCGCGGGGCGTCCGTCAATCCGATCGTGAGCCGCTTACCGACGGCGGTGGCAGCCTTCTGGACGGTCTCCAGCAGGACGTGAGGGTTTTCCGGATCGAGGAGCCGCTCAAGCTGGCTGCGGCTGGTGCCCATCCGTTTTGCCATCTCGCTCTTGCTGATACGCCCCTTCCTCATCGCTTCACTCACTTCCCAGGACAACACCCGCTTCCAAGCAAGAGTTGTCACTTCCTCGTAAAGCCCCTCCATCCGCAGAAACTCATCGAACGAAGAGCCCATATGCTTATTTCGCCGCTTTGCCACCTTCAACCTCCTTCTGCCGCTTCACAGCAAGATCCAAATCGTTCTCGGGCGTCTGCTGTGTCTTCTTGATGAACCCATGCAGGAGCACCATCTGTCCGTGATGTATACAGAACAGGACGCGCGCGATCCGGTTTTGGGTCAGAGAACTCCTCACCTCCAAAAGTCCGCGCCTTGACGCCAGCGACCGACACGTTGGCATACCCACCGGCCACCCGAATTCGACCGTAGCGATGTCCGTCCCCACGATCCGCTTGTCCTCGCGCGAGAGCGCCTTTAGCCATTTGCGCACGGGCTCGGCACCCGTGGCTGTTCTGTAGAACCTGGCCGGCAAAACCTTGCGTTTCATGGCAGCCATTCCGGCTCTGTACCTTATGCGGTACAGTGTACCTTATAAGGTACTAGCCACACAAATGTCTAACCTCATTCAGAGGGCAGCGGCGAGGAGTCCTGTTCTTTCGGTTCCAAGTGCCTGAACTGGAATGATCCATAATGGACATGGGAAACCGATCGCGAGCCGAAAATCGCGGGCGACTCGCCTATGAAGAGCCTCCCCGCGACGCGCAAGCTGAAAAGGAAGAAACCGGACAAGGTTCGGGGCCGTTCAGTCGGCAAGAAGTAGCGAGGACTCGCCCTCAGACTCGCCTGGATCGCTGTGCTTACAATAGCGAGCTGAGGGACTGAGTGTCGCGAGCAAATTGACTTGGCAGCGGCACAAACACCGAAGCGCAGAACTGCTCGAGGCGATAGTTCGGCTCGCTGAGTCTCGCGCGCTCCAGGCTCAGCGTCTCGGGATATCCCACGAAGCTCTTTGTGGCGAAGCCTGTCGCGAGTTTGGAGAAGCCTGGCTTGCGCGTGAGCTTGAGCGCGCCATCTGCCGGGGCCAAATCAAAAGCCGGGCTGACGGCAAGAGTTTCCGAGGAAAGCCACTGGTGCGCCGCGTGCCTGAAACCCCTGAAGCTGCTGGGACTGGTGACTAGCACACTGATAAATTTATCCGCCCTGGCACGCACGGCTTCCAGCATGGCACTGCGCTCTGTGATCCAGCGCGGCGCGTCGAGGTAGCGCGCGGGCAGGTCGGGCACATCCAGCGCGATGCGGCGATCCTGGCCGGCGCATTCCGTGAAAAAGTCGAGGTAGTCCTCAAGTTGTGTGAAATGGTTCTGGCAGAAGCGGTAATGGCGGCTCTCATTAACGCGTTGCGCGGCTGTAATATCCCAGATATTGTCAAAGACCGTCCAGCCGGTGTCGGCGGTGACTCGGATCGCCTCGCGGGCAAATGTCAGCTGCGCAGGGATCTCCGGCAGGCAGGTCGACGAGAATACGCCGTCAAAAGCACCATCCACGAAGGGCAGCGGGAACTGCAAATCGTGACAGATATACACTCCTCCCGGTGAGATGAAGCGGCGGGTGCACAGAAGGTTCAAGAATTGCCCATCTATGCTTACCACGGTGCGCTGTGCACCCAGACTCAGCAGCAGGTTCTCGTAGACACCATTGCCGCAGCATAGCGACAGCAAGCGCCCGTCAAGCGGAAGTGCCTCGAGTTCCAAGGCCAGCGCGTTGACCCGCGGGGCAAAGAAGCGGGCAGTGTAAAAATCGTCGAGCAGCGGCTGCCCCACCGCCGGACGAGCCGCGCCACGCAAGCGGTGGTAAACCCTGCCAGCCAATCTGCGCCATCTTTTGCGCTGTGGGCCTATGCCTAACGCCTCACAGTGGGCGAGATAGCGCACGGTAGCCAAGGCAAGCTGCGCATCGCTGGCTGCTCTGAATTCAAGGTAGCAGCCAAAGTGCCCATCCATGAGCGCCGCGGCCAGTGGCATATGGCGAGCGATCCAAGTGCGCAGACCGTTCACATCGTTGCGCTGCAGATGCTTGATCGCAGCGACTTGCAAAGGCACGTAGGGCTGGAGCTCCTCTTCCGCGCCGCCGTAGCCTTTGGCCAGTGAGAGCAACGGGATTCCGTCCACAATTGGAAACTCGAAACAACGGCAGGCGAGCAGACCATAGCGGATGCGCTCAACGTCGGCTTCCACCTCGCGACTGAGATGCATCGCCCCACCACAGTAAGGGCACCGCAACGAAAGAAGGAGGTCACGCAGCATACTGTCGTCCCTTAGCTGAACCTGCCGACGGCGCTAAACGGTAGATCATCTGTCAGGCCCGATTAGCGGGCAACTCACCCGGCTCCGGCTGCGCATCCATACCAAGCGTCTGCCGCTCCTGATAGTTCGCCGTCGTCTTCGAGATGGCTCCTGGCGAGTCGAGCCGGCATTTTACGAGCAAAGCCAAGGGCAGGAAAGTCATCATCGTCGACGAATGGTGCGTGGGACAGTAGTCACTCTCGAGCGTCCCGTTCGTGTCCACGAACTGACATCGGCCAGAAGGCGCCGGACGACACACGCAGCGATTCCTCAATTACACGTCGGCCTCACGTAGCTTGAGCGCTGTTTGCCGTTCGGTGCGGTGGAACCCTTGACGCCCCAGCGGGAGGTATTACCTCATGACTACCTGGACCGCGAGGGCGAATCCGCCGATGGCCGCCACATGCCTGAAACTCGCCGCAGACCTCAAACGCGGCATCGAGCGCCTGGCGAATGCGGCCAATAAAACCCCTCATGCCTTCATGGTCGAAGCGCTGGCTCGTGAAGCGGAACGATCGGAGCTGAGGTCGCGATTCGCCGACGAAGCTGCACGTTCAGAGGAGGAGGCGTTCTCGAGCGGAAGGTCCTTTGAGCTCGCAGGCACCTTTGATTATCTGACTGCGCGGGCGTCCGGCGCCGAGGCGCGCCGTCCCAGGGCTCGTGCATGGCGACGGTCGAAATAACGCAAAGAGCGCTCGCTGACCTCGAACGGCTCTTTGACTTCATCGCTGCCGAGAACCCCCCCAAAAGTGCGCGAATAGATCCTGAGCGTACGAAAGGCTTTTGAGCACCCAACCGATCATCCGTTACTCGGATGGCCGGCGCAAGAAGGCCGGCGGGAACTCATCCTCTCGCGTGGCCGTTACGGATATATCGCGAAATACCGTTGGCTTCCCGCCGAAGACATCGTCCTGATCCTTGCCGTCCGACATCAGCTCGAAGCGGGGTACGCGGGCGAGTAGACCGCTGCGCTCATCGGAGCGAGGTCCGGCCAAGATCGGTCGCAAGGATCTTTATGTGGGGATCGCTCAAGTTCTTCAAGTTCCCTGCTCACAGACGGCAGGTTGCGGCCAACTCCGCCGCACAGGGGATAAAATAGGCGCCCGCCCGTTGGGCGGGCTGCGGCGGGGTTCAGATGGAAAGAAAGCGAGTTGGCATCGCCTTGTTTGAGGACGTCGAGGTGCTCGACTTTTGCGGGCCGTTCGAGGTGTTCTCTGTTACCCGGTTGAACGAGGGACGCCGACGAGAAGAAGCCTCGCCATTTGAGGTACTCCTGGTCGCGGAGTGCCCGGGCCCAGTCACCGCGACCGGCGGTATGACAGTGTTGCCCCACTACTTGTTCGAGAATTGCCCACGCCTCGACGTAATCGTGGCCCCCGGAGGATGGGGTACCCGAAGGGAAGTGATGAACCCGATCATGCTGCGTTGGTTGCGTGACCGCGCCAAGGAGGCGGAAACAGTAACCGCGGTTTGTACTGGGTCAATGTTATTGGGCTTCGCCGGAATTCTGGACGGGCTCCACGCAACCACTCATTGGCGTTCGCTCGACTGGATGCGTAATTCCCTGCCTCTGGTGACAGTGGAGTACGACAAGCACTTCGTCGAAGACGGGCGTGTGTCCACGTCTGCCGGGATCTCAGCCGGAATCGACATGGCACTCAAAGTGGTAGCGCGCTACTTCGGCGAGGAGATCGCCAGAGCGACTGCG
>Ga0207707_10004473_pt1 | contig 12303 bp, 18 predicted proteins | sample KBSC83BmetaG_FD_184336 | JGI IMG/M metagenome (GOLD analysis project Ga0207707, IMG submission 184336) | Corn rhizosphere microbial communities from Kellogg Biological Station, Michigan, USA - KBS C8-3B metaG (SPAdes) (version 2) | ecosystem: Host-associated > Plants > Roots > Rhizosphere ... | reverse complement strand
CACGGCGGTCTACGGCGGCGCTGTGCAGGACCTCGTGTTCACCGCGCTCACCGACACGCGGTTCTATGGGCTGAACTACAACATTCCGAGCCTGTGCTTCGGCGCCAGTGGTGCGGCGATGCACGGCTTCAACGAATATGTCGATCTGGACTCGCTGCGGCAATCGACCAAGGCCACCGCGCTGTTCATCGCGGAATGGTGCGGTGTGGAGAAGATGTAGGATCCTCATGGTGAGGAGCGCCCGTTGCGCGCGTCTCGAACCATGTGGTCAGCGCGGCGGGCCTGGCTGCAGGATCAGTGCCGATTTCACGGGCCGCCATCAGTAGACAGCGTCATTGCCAGACTTGACCTGGCAGGTAATCGTTTCAAGAACACTTCCGATCAAGATAAAATCGTCATTCCAGGGCGCGCGGAGCGCGAACCTCAGATGTGCAACTGCACATCTGGGTCTGGTCCTTCGGACCATCCCGGAATGACGACCGACAAACATGGGGATTACCGATCATGACGCCGCTTGAAAAAGTTAATTCGATGAAGATGCCGTTTGCAGAACTGAAAGGCGTGACATTCACCGAAGCCGGTAAAGATCGCGTGGTGGCGCGGATGCTGGTGCGTCCGGATCTCTGCACCCTCGGGCACATGATTCACGGTGGCGCGATCATGGCATTGGCGGACTCGGTCGGCGCGGCTGCGACCGTCATCAATTTGCCTGAGGATGCCAAGGGCACCACCACGATCGAGAGCAAGACCAATTTCGTCGGCGGCGCCAAGGAAGGGATGACCGTCATCGCGACCGCGACGCCGGTGCATCGGGGACGGCGCACCCAGGTCTGGCAAACGCGACTGGAGACCGAGGAGGGCAGGCTGGTTGCGGTGGTAACCCAGACACAGATGGTACTTTGATAGGGAATGCTGCGCTTGTTGTTAACGCATGCTAACGAAGGGGACGAATCCTGCTGTTATTTGAGGCAGTTAACCACCTTGTATTTCATGGTGCGATGCACAATATCCCTGGTCTAGGGATTCGACGCCTCCTTGAGGGCCATCCACGAGGAGTTTTGAAGTGCACTACCACGACACCACCCATTCGGCGCTTGTCAAGGGCAACGTCCGGACGCTGCGCCAGCAGGAAGAATTGCCGCTGCTGCGCGATCATCTCCTGAGGCTCGATTCCGAGAGCCGCCATGATCGCTTTCACGGCTTCATGGATGACGGTTTCATTGAGCGCTATGCCGCGAAATGCGCCGACGACGGCACGGTCATCATCGCTTATGTCGAAAATGGCGTGGTGCGCGGTGCGGCGGAACTGCATCCGCCGGATCAATCCCCGGATTCACTGCCGGAGATCGCATTCAGTGTGGAAGCGAGTGTGCGGCGACAGGGCGTCGGCAGCATCCTGTTCAAAAAGCTGGTCGCGGAAGCGCGGTCCAAAGGCTACCACTCCTTGCGGATCACCACCGGCGCGCAGAACCGGGCGATGCGGGCACTAGCCAGCAAGTTCGGCGCGCATCTGACGTTCCGCCACGGCGAATCCACCGGCACCATCGATCTCAAGCCGCAACCGTGGCCTGAATTCGCAAAGCCTGGCATCGCGACGCCGGTCGATGCGGCACGCGCGATGATCAATTTCAACCGCGCCTACTGGAGTTTGTTTTTGCGAATGTACGGCTGGGGCCGGACGACCCGATCAATGGGCGTTGGCAAGCCATTCGCTGATTTCTGATCAAGCCAATGGCTGAAACCGTCCCGGCGCCGCTTAGGTGCCGGTACGCTTGTCGTTGCCGAATTTCCTGACCACGCGGCGTTCGACCACGACCGAGCGCTGCGCGCCCTGTTCACCCGCGATCACCCGCGTAGATGACCGCGCCGCGGTGCGCCCGGCCTTTCTGACCTCGGCCTGTACGGACTCGATCGGCAGCCCCATCAGCGACGCCGCGATTTCCGCCTGCGCTTGCTGATCTTCGGTGATGCCGATCGCGGCGAAGATGGCTTCATCCAGCGTTGGTGGATCGCGCCGGACGCGCCGCGTTCCATATTTAGTATTCCAGTTTTCGCTCATCGGGGCCTCTCGTCTGATCCCGAATACCTAGGAGCCCCTATGTTGCATTGCAATATGAAATTGATGTGGCAATCCAGCTATGCATTGGCTTGCTCAGAGCTTTTCCAGTCTGGAGGCGTCATAAATCTCGATCGTCGTGCTGGCAGCGGCGAGCGGCTGCAGCGCGCGGACGAAGTTGCGCGAGGCCGGCACCGCGAAATGCGTCAGCAGCGCGGCGCGGTCGGCCCACTGCTCGATGAACACCAGCCGCAGCGGATTCTCGCAATCGACATGCACGGCGTGAGAGATGCATCCGGGCTCTTTGCGCGAGCGATGTACGTGTTCGAGACTCAGGGCCCGGATCTCGTCGAGGGAATCTTCCCGGGCCGTCACGCTGCCGGTCACCACGATCATCCTGTCCCCCGCTGTTTTATGGAACTGAATCGCCCGCGCCTGTAAAGTCCACCGGCTGCTGCGGCCAGCGTTGCAGCGCGGCGCGTCCGGCATCGGTCAGGACATAAATGCCGCGCTCGGCGCGATCGAACCAGCCATAAACATTGTGCAGCAGGATTTTCGCGGCGTCGGGAATTTCGGGCCGCAGATCCCGCACCCGCCGCGGCCCTCGCGCTAGCGCCGCCGCGCAGGCCAGCGCCTGCTGGCGGTATGCCGTCATGATCGGGGAGCGCGTGCTCCCGCCCAACGCCGGGTCGCCCTTGCGCCGCCGATGCTCGGCGACCAGGCGCGAGCGCTTCCTGGGGTTGCGGCGCGGGCTTGTGGTGGGCGGCTTGACGAGCACCTCGACGTCGCCGAAGTTGGTGACTGCGAGCATGCCAAAGCCGAGCCGGCGGCACAGATTGCGATAGCGTGCGTCGCTTTCGCGTCCCTTGCCGCGCGCGGACATCCTGGCGGCAAGCCAGACCTCGTCGCAGGCGGCGGCGCGGTCGACCGCCTGCAAAACCAGCTCAAGATTGAAGGAAAGCTTCAGTTCGCCGATGACCACGATCGGGGGATCACCGCCGCTAAGCGCCACGAGGTCGCAGCCGCCGACTTCGCCCTTGACCGTGAAGCCGAGCTTTTCGAGGAAGCGTTTGACGGGCAGATAAAGCGCGGTTTCCAAGAGGACTCCAGTGTCGTGCCGGCGACTCAGTGCCCGAGTTTAGCCCGGATCGCTCTTGGCGCATGCAGCGGGATTTGATCAAACGACACCGGAACGGCTATCGTGCGTTCGGGACCAAACGGGCGCGACGCGTGTCATGATCAGGAACGGCCTCTACCATATCACCGTGGAGATGCTTGACGGCGTCCAGGGCGGCAATCCGGGCGTCATGGTATTGCGCGACAGTACGTTGCGCGGCGGCGACTCGTTCTTTTATGCTTATGGGGACCTACACCTCGGCGAACGGCAAATGGAAGGGCGAAGTGACCAACCAGGAACACTCGCCGATATTTGGCGCACGCCCGGTCTGGGAACGCAAAGTGGTGACCATCGGATTTACCGGAACCTATACCGATGACTCAGCCGATGGCGACGGCAAGGCGCTCGCCGGCAAGCAGGCCATTCGATTCAAATCGAAGCTGCGCTTGCTGATTGCGGATTGAACGACGCCACGTGCGCCCAGTCGTTATGGCGCCCCCGAGAGAACAGGTTGCAAGCCGAGAGTGTGGGCCGGAGCGGCAATGCGAGAGGGACTTTACAAGGTCGAGATGCATACGGCGCACGGTTCGCGCCGTGGTGTCCTCTATGTATATGACGGCAAGATGGTGGGCGGCAATTCGGCGTTCGCGTTCATCGGCAGCTACCGGGATTCCGGCAGCGGCGAGATCCTGGTCGACATATCGACGTTGCGCCACAACGACGATCCGAAATTCCAGCCCTTGTTCAAGACCGACAAGATCACGCTTTCGCTCAAAGGCAGGCAGCAGGGCGAGCAATATCATTTCGAAGGCGGCACGGCGCAACTGCCTGGCGTTGTCTTCAACTCGGTGATGACTCCCATTAGCGAAGCGGCTGCGCCGCTGGCGCTTTCGGTCGGAAAAGACGGCATCAAAAACGGCCTCTATTCGATCCACATCCGGATGCTGGACGGCATCGACGGCGGCAATACCGGCGTCATGGTGCTGCACGATGGCCGAATACGCGGCGGCGACGCGTTCTTCGATTATATCGGTTCCTACACCAGCGCGAACGGCAGGTGGAAGGGCGAACTCGTCAACCATGAGCATACGCCGAGCCAGGGCGAGCGGCCGGTGTTCGGCGGCTACGAGGTCGGCATCGGCTTTTCCGGCACCTACACTGATGAGGGCGCGGTCGCGGAAGCCACTGCGGCTTGCCGGCAAGCGCAGCATTCGCTTCAGCGCGGTGTTGAAGAAGCTGGCGGAGGCGTGAGAGGCGATCGGGCGCAGCTTCTTGACAGTACCTATTCTAGTAGGTATATAAATAGTTACTGTATGTATTTACGAGGCTGCAGCGTTCCATGTCGAAATATGATGCTCTCGGTCCATTTTTGAAGAGTCAGCGAAATGATCGCGTGCCGATGTCGTTCGCGGAGGTCGAGCGCGTCACCGGCAGGAAGCTTCCACCGTCGGCTGCGAAGCATCGGCCTTGGTGGAGCAACAATCCCAACAACAGCGTCATGACCCGGGTGTGGCTCGATGCCGGTTTCGAAAGCGAACAGGTCGATATGGCCGGCCGCAAGCTGGTATTCCGCCGTGTGCGCAAGCCCGTCGATTCGCCCGGCCGAAAAAGCGGCGATGGACGCGAAGGCAAGTATCACCCGTTGTTGGGTGCATTGAAGGGATTGATGCGGATCGCCCCCGGCGCGGATCTGACCAAGCCGGCTGACCCCGATTGGGGCGAGGATTAGGGTGCCGCCGCTTCTGCTCGACACTTGCGCCGTGATCTGGCTGGCCGAAGGCGAAAGGCTTGCTCGCTCGGCAGTCGACCTGCTAAAGGCTGCCGATGACGCTGGCGAGTTCACCTACATCTCGCCGATCAGTGCGTGGGAGGTTGGGCAACTTGCGTCCCGCGGGCGAGTCCGGTTTTTGATTGCGCCGCAGCGTTGGTTCGCACGGCTGTTCGAAGCGCGAGGCGTACAGCTGGCAGACATGTCGCCGGACGTCTTGATCGCTTCGTCTTTCCTGCCGGGCAAACCGCCGCGCGATCCGGCCGATCGCATCATCGCGGCGACCGCGCGCGACCTCGGCGCAACGCTGATCACCCGTGATCGCGCGCTGCTCGGCTATGGCAAACAGGGACATCTGAGCGTAGTGGGATGTTGAAAAAGGGCGACTATACCCGCCCGCTGACCGGAATCAGCGCGCCGGTAACGGCGCTGGCGCCCTCGCTTGCGAGAAACAGGATCACATTGGCCAGTTCTTGCGGCGTCACCCATTTTCCGAAATCCGCTTTCGGCATGCTGGCGCGATTGGCAGGGGTGTCGATGGTCGACGGCAGCACGGCGTTGACGGTGATCTTGCCTTTCCATTCGGCGGCGAGCGCCTCGGTAAGGCGATGCACGCCGGACTTGGAAGCGGCGTAGGCGCCCATGCCGGCGCCCGCCTGCAGCGCGCCGATCGCCCCGATATTGACGATCCGCGCGGCGGGGGAAGCGGCGAGATGCGGGATCGCCGATCGCGACGCGTTCAGCACGGTCAGTACGTTGAGAGCGTACATGCGCTGCCAGGTTTTCGGATCGCCTTCGGCGACCGCCTCGAACGCAAAGCCGCCGGCGATATTGATCAGCGCGTCCAGCCTGCCGAAATGCGTCGCGACCGTGTCGATCGCTTGTTTGGCCTGCGCGGCATCCGAAAGATCGACGCCGCCGAGTTCGATCCGATTTTCCGTCGCCGGGATCTGCGATGCCGCGTGGTCCACGCCAGCCACCCGTGCGCCCCGCGCAAGTGCGGCTTCCGCGACCACCTTGCCGAGTGCGCCCGAGGCGCCGGTGACGACAACGACTTTTCCGTCCATAATTGATCTCCGGGCCAGGGGATGAAGCGGGTCCACACTATCGCCATGCCAAATTCATTTGCAATGCTCGTGAAATTCTGGGCCCAAATGCGGGGGTCACGAGTGATCGCTCCCGCAAAAGGATGTTCACATGTCTGAGGCGCCGCGGCCTTGCGATACCCACCTTGATGTCGTCGGTTTCAAATACCCGCTTCCGCATCTGACCCAGAGTCTCAAACGTCAACGCAAGACCAGGATCGTGGCGATCGGCTCGTCGTCGACGGCGGGCGAGGGCAAGATCGTGCCATATCCTTGCCGGCTCGAACTGGCCTTGAGGGACCGGTTTCACGGCCGGATGATCGACGTGCTCAACCGGGGGATCGGTGGCCAGGAGGCGCCAGACGAGCTGTCGCGCTTTGAGCCGGACGTGATAGGCGAAGCGCCGGCACTGATAATCTGGCAAGTCGGCACCAACGCGGTGTTTCGCAAGGAGCAATATAACTTCGAAGATATCGCCGGATTGATTGCGACGGGACTCGATTGGCTGGCGGCGCTTCCGATGGATGTAGTGTTGATGGACCCGCAATACACGACGGCCATCGTGAAGCCCGAGAAGATCAAATTTGCTGAACAAATGGTGTCGCTGATATCGGCGGCCGCCGAGAAGGCAAACGTCAATGTGTTTCGCCGCTTCGCCCTGATGCGGCGCTGGTGCGTCGAAGGCGGTATCCCGATCGAGGAACTAATCGATCCGACCGACCCCGATCAGCTTCATATGAGCGATTGGGCCACCAATTGCCTCACGCAGGCACTCTTCGGCGCGATTGTGGGCGCACCCGCGGCAATGGTGTAATGCCCGCATCCGCGGCCCCGCGCGAATAGTTAAAATTTGCCGGAGTTTTGTAAGCGGTCTGCAGAACCCTCTCGCTATACCTCAAGGTATTCAATCCAGGGGATGGAAATGACCATGATGAGACATCTGCCAGACCACGGTTTACCGCTTGTCCAGCTCAAAGAGCAGCGGCGGGATTTGGTTGTCGCCTTGCAAAACCGCAACGGCCCGGTCAGCGGCTGGGAGCTGATGCAGATTGCCGCGGTTCAGCAGGCGATTTCGGCATTCGAGGACGTCATCGCCGATCTCGATGCTGAAATGGAAGCGGCCGCGTAAGGCGGTTCTATTCCAGTTTGAGCGGCGAGGGGATTTCAGCACTCGAGGTAGCGTGCCTCCAGCGCGGCGCGCTGGCGTGCGCCGAGGCCTAACCCGTCGCTGAGATAGTTTTCGAGATCGCCATAGTCGGCGCTGATGGCGTCGTAGGCGGCCGCGAGGAAGGAAGCTTCCACTGACCCGAGCACCTGCCTGACCTCATCAGGAAGATCGGAGCTGGCGGAGGGATCGCGCCGGTAGAAGCGGTTGGTCAGCAGATAATCTTCGGCGATCAGATCGTCCGGCACGCCCAGCACATGCAGGATCAGCGCGCAGGCGAACCCGGTGCGGTCCTTGCCGGCGGTGCAATGAATCACCAGCGGCGCGCGGTCCTCGAGCAGGTGAGCGAACAGCGCGCGGAAGCTTGCCGTGTTGTGACGCACATAGCTGCGGTAGGAATCGCGCATCACATCGAACGCGTCGGCCGATGACAGCGGCAAGCCGTTGGCGCGGCGCGCACGCAGCGCCGCCACGACGGTCGGCTCGATCGGCAGCGAATGAACCGCGATCTCCTCGATGCCGCACGTCGCCGCCGCGCGCTCCTCGGTGCCGCGAAAATCGAACGCGCTCTTCAGACCCAGGGGTCGCAGCAGCTCGATATCGGCCTCGGTGAGGTGGCCGAGATGGTTGGAACGGAAGATCTGCCGCCAGCGGACGGCGCGGCCATCTCTGGCGGGATAGCCCCCGAGGTCGCGGAAATTGCTGGCGCCGGCGAGATTGAGGTGGCGGGCAGGATAGTCTGACATGGGGCTAGCTTAAGCCATACCCTGCGGCGGAGAAATGCCTGACAGCGCGTGTCGATTGCTTTGGGCTGGTTTATAACAGCGATTCCAGGGGGCGAACATGAATCGGTACAAGAACCCTATTATTTTCGGCGCGGCATTACTCGTCGCGGGAGTTGCAACCACCGCATCGCCGGTGTCCGCGCAGACGTTCCGGAGCTATCGCTGCGCCGACGGCTCGCAGTTCATCGTCGGATTTTTCGAATATGACCGGCGCGCCCATATGCAGATCGATGGAAGGGCGGTGACGCTGGGCAGGCGCCTGACCCTGTCCGGCTCGCGCTATTCCGACGGCGGCGTCACGTTGAAAATCACCACGGCGGGCACCACGGTCAAGCACGCCAAACGACCGACGACGGCGTGCGAGCCGACGTGAAAAAGGGCCGAAACGTTCGTTCCGACCCTCTCATCGCATTCGATATCGCACCGAAGACCGGCAACACGTCCATATCGAGGGGTCGGCATCAACGCTCCCGCACCGGCTTGGACTCCTGGATTGCCGCTTCGTGATACCAGCCGCTGCCGCTGGCGGCTTCGCTGACCTGCGTCGAAGCAAGATCGGCAGCGGTCTTGGTCTCCTCATAGCGACGTCCGCCGAGAGCCGAGCGACCCCCGGCAGGGAATTGGTAGATCTTTGCGGACCCGTGATTCAAACTCGTGGTCATTATCGTCTCTCCTGATGTCGAAGCACATGAACTCATGCTGCGCCCGACTCGTTCTCGGCTGGTTACTGAAATCGATATCGTCCGTGCCCTCGGTTGGTGCAACCTGACTAAAACAAAATCATTTCGTGTATAAATTGTAGGCATTTTTGGATTTGCTTCCCTGGAAGCAACCGCTCACTGGCTAACGTCCGGGCCATGGCCAAGGTTGCGGGAGCGCCTTGCTCTCTTGCTGATTATTGCCGGCGAATGGCGCGGTTTTAATCGCAACGACCAACAGCACGCGGACTGCTGAGAAATCAGGCGTCGTCAAGGCCATAGCCGGACTGGCTCGGCCCCGGAAGACAGCCTGACCCGCGCGCCTTTGCCGCATCTTAAATGCGACCGCCCGGCCGAAAGCTGGAGGGGTATTTCCCCTCCCAATCCGCGTTCCGATAGCTGGGCTTTGGCACTTTAATTGCTTGGCAGGGAGTGGCCGATGGTGGCCGGGTACGCTTGTGGTGACCAATAGGCTTCGGTTTCCCACCTTTCGCATCATCAACTCATGAGAGGCTCAATGACCAAGTATAAGCTCGAGTATATCTGGCTCGACGGATACACGCCGACGCCGAATTTGCGCGGCAAAACACAGATCAAGGAATTCGATTCATTTCCGGCGCTGGAGCAGCTTCCGCTGTGGGGCTTCGACGGAAGCTCGACCCTGCAGGCCGAGGGCCATAATTCCGATTGCGTGCTCAAGCCGGTCGCGATTTACCCGGACGCCGCGCGCGCCAATGGCGCGCTGGTGATGTGCGAAGTCATGATGCCCGATGGCAAGACCCCGCATCCCTCCAACAAGCGGGCCACCATCCTCGACGACGAAGGCGCCTGGTTCGGCTATGAGCAGGAATACTTCTTCTACAAGGACGGCCGTCCGCTGGGTTTCCCGTCAAGCGGCTATCCCGCGCCGCAGGGACCCTATTACACCGGCGTCGGCTACAAGAATGTCGGCGACATCGCGCGCAAGATGGTGGACGAGCATCTCGACCTCTGCCTCGCCGCCGGCATCAACCACGAAGGCATCAACGCCGAAGTCGCGAAGGGCCAATGGGAATTCCAGATTTTCGGCAAGGGCTCCAAGAAGGCCGCTGACGAGATGTGGATGGCCCGCTACCTGATGCTGCGGCTGACCGAGAAGTACGGCGTCGATATCGAATTCCATTGCAAGCCGCTCGGCGACACCGACTGGAACGGCTCCGGCATGCACGCCAACTTCTCCACCAGATATATGCGCGAAGTTGGCGGCAAGGAATATTTCGAGCAGCTGATGAAGGCGTTCGAAAGTGCCCGCGAAGATCACATCGCGGTCTATGGTCCGGATAACCATCTGCGGCTGACCGGCAAGCACGAGACCGCTGCGATCACCGAGTTCACCTACGGTGTTGCCGACCGCGGCGCCTCGATCCGGGTGCCGCATTCCTTCGTCAATAGCGGCTACAAGGGCTATCTGGAAGATCGCCGCCCGAACTCGCAAGGCGACCCCTACCAGATCGCTTCCCAGATCCTGAAGACGATCGCGTCGGTGCCGACCGCCGCCAAGGCGGCTGCGGCTTAAGAGACATTCGACCCGCGGCCCGGACCTGTGAGGCGTCCGGACCGCAACCTGATCCGCCAAAACGCGCAGGCCTTTTGGCGGATCATTGCGTTTTGTCGATGCTTGATTGCTGATACGCACGGCGTAGCCGGCGAAACCGGGATCAAGGACCAGCAATGAAGAATGTCGTTCGCCTGCTCTCGACGCTGGCCTTGATGGGGGCGGTTCGCAATCTCGCGGGGCCATATGAGGCGGAAACGGGCGCGCGCATCGACGCGGATTTCGCGCCGACGCTTGGGCTGCTGGATCGCCTGCGCGATCGCGAAGCCGCTGACGTCGTCATCCTGACCCGCGAGGGGCTCGACGATCTCGCCGCGCACGGAATCGTGGTTGCGGACAGCCGCGTCGACCTGGCGCGTTCCTTCGTCGGCATCGCGGTCAGGGCCGGCACGGATCATCCCGACATCGCAAGCGAGGCCGCGCTGCGCGCAACGCTGCTCGGCTCCCGCAGTGTGGCCTATTCACGGATCGGCGCCAGCGGCATTTTCTTCGCGCAACTGATCGAGCGCATGGGCATCGCGCACGAGATCAACGCGCGCGCCCGGGTCACTCCATCAGGCTTTACCGCCGAACGGCTGGTCACGGGCGAGGCCGAACTGGCGGTGCAGCAGATCAGCGAGTTGAAGCAGGTCCCAGGCGTCGAGATCGTTGGACCGATCCCGCTTCATCTGCAACGCCCTGCGGTGTTTTCCGCCGGGCGGCTGGCGGCGTCGAAGCGGGTGGCGCAATCGGACGCGCTGTTGAAGTATCTCGCATCGCCCGAGGTGGCGCCGGTGTTGCGCGAGTCGGGGCTGGAGCCTTGAATCCGCCCGCCCTACGAAGCTAACCTCGCCGCCAACATGGGCGTCATGATGAAATCCCTTCACGCGCTTTGGTCGGCCGCGATCAGCCGCGTCGCCCTCGCGGCGATCGCGATCGCCGCGGCTCTGCCGTTGGCCATTCCATCGCAGGTCAATGCGCAATCGGCCGATCTCGTGCTGTGCGACCGGCTTGCCGCCGATCCCGCCGATCCGGACAAGCCGGCCGACGTCAAGGGCACGTCCGATGTCGCGCCTTCGGATATCGCGACCGCGATCAAATATTGCAAGGTCGCCGCCGGCTCGTCGCGGCGCGCACTCTATCAGTTGGGCCGTGCCTACGCCGCCAACCGGCAATTGCCGGAGGCGATCGGCGTCTGGCGCAAGGCAGCCGACAAGGGCTCGACCTCGGCGATGGTCGAACTCGGCGTGCTCTACGGGACCGGCGCGGGCGTCGAGAGGGACGAGGCGCAGGCGCGAAAACTGTTCGAGCGCGCAGCCCAAGCCGGCAATCCCCGCGGCGTCACCAATCTCGCGGCGCTCGGTGGCGGCGGCAGTGCGTCGTCGGATCCCGTGCGCGCCAGGGAGCTATTGGCGAAAGCCGCCGAGACCAATGCCGAAGCCCAGTATCAGCTCGGCTTGATGATGGCAGATGGCAGCGGCGGGACCAGGGACGATGCGGCTGCGCGGAATTTGTTCGAGAAGGCGGCCGCGCAAAATCACGCCGGCGCGCTGGAGCGGATGGGCGCTTTCATGCAAGAGGGACGCGGCGGGCCGAAGGATTCGGGCGCCGCCAAAGCCTATTACGAGCGGGCCGCGGCACTCGGCGACGAAGAAGCAAAGAAGGCGCTGAAGCGCATCGAATGCCCCTACGCGATCAAGGACAAGCGCGGCAATTTTGTCACCAATCTTTGCTTTTAGCGCGTGCGATTACTTCTGCGCGTTCTTCCCTTTCCCTGGCCCGCACCAAGCGGCGCGTCCTCAGATGTGCAATTGCATATCGGGGAATGACGGGCCAGACGGAACAAGAGGGCAGCGATCACGATTAATGCAGCAAATGCGCTGAAGCTGAAGGAGGCTTTGTCCCATGATCCGCAAATTGCAGTCAGGTCAGTACCGGCTCTATTCCCGAAAAGTGAATCCGAAAACCGGCAGGCGCCGCAACCTCGGCACCTTCAAGTCGCGCGCGGCCGCCGAAAAGCACGAGCGCGACGTGCAGTATTTCAAGCGGCACTAGG
>Ga0207707_10004468_pt1 | contig 12313 bp, 9 predicted proteins | sample KBSC83BmetaG_FD_184336 | JGI IMG/M metagenome (GOLD analysis project Ga0207707, IMG submission 184336) | Corn rhizosphere microbial communities from Kellogg Biological Station, Michigan, USA - KBS C8-3B metaG (SPAdes) (version 2) | ecosystem: Host-associated > Plants > Roots > Rhizosphere ... | reverse complement strand
CCACTTCTTGCTGTTATCCTGCCCGGTGGCCGTGTGGCGTGACGCGACCGGGCACAGAAAGAAGACGCGGGATACTTTAGCCCCCTCCGGGGGGTCGAAGTATCCCGCGTCATGGAGTTCGGGCTCTGGGGCGTTCTGGGGGACGGGCTCGCCGTGGCGGAGCTGGTGCCGCCAGGTGAGGTGGTCCTGTCGAGCCTGCGGCCGCTAGCCGATGTTCATCGACGTCCACGCGGAGGACGGAGCGGTCGGGGTGAACACGAGCAGCACCCGGTCGTCGGCGATGAGCTGGGCCGCTAGCTTGTCGTCGGGCGGGGTCTGGCGGCCGTGCTTTTCCCTGATGGCGCGGAACAGCGCGATGTTGGCCGGGACGTCCTCGCGGATCTCGACCGTGGTGGGGATCTCTACGTAGCGCATGCCCTGCGGTTCGTCCACGACGAGCTCGGCCCGCGGGTCGCGGCGGAAGATGTGGTACTTGGCGCGCTTGCGGGTCGTGGACACGTAGAAGTGCGCGCCGTCCCAGAAGAACCAGTTCGGGGACACGTGCGGGCGGCCGTCCTTGCGGATGCCGGCGACGATCACGTTGCGGGGCTCGGCCAGGAACGCCTCAAGGGCATCGGAGGATGACATGGCAACAACTCTAATACTCGCTTTTGTCGGCTTAAATAGTTGATTTATGGTGCGCCCGCCATGGCTGGCGCGGCCGACTGGCTGCTGGCCGGGCCGACGGCCGGCCGACCCGACGGCGGCAGGGCCGGCTGAATGCCGGGCGGGCGGGGCTGCCTCCCCCGCCGCCGGGGTCACGGTGGCGGGGGAGGCGGAGGACGAAATCGTTCGGGATACTTGATTTGTGGACTTTCTGATCACGCGGGATGGGTACGGGGTGCCGCACGTGCAGGCCGAAGCGGCCGCGGACGTGTGGGCAGGCATGGGATACGCGTGCGCGCAGGACCGGCTGTTCCAGATGGAATACGACCGGCGGCGGGCGTGCGGGCGGTGGGCGGAGATCGCGGGCTCCTCGGCGCTCAGCGCGGACGTGCTCGCCCGGCGGCTCGGGCTCGCCGCCGCCGCCCAGCTCGACGTCGCCGTGATGTCGCCGCCGGTCCGCGCGGCGTTCGAGGCGTACGCGAACGGAGTCAACCAGGCCATCGCGGACGGCGCGCTGCCGCTGCCCGCGCGGCATCCCGTCGAGCCGTGGCGCGCCTGGCACTCCGTCGCGGCGTTCCTCGTGCGGCACGTCCAGATGGGCCAATGGCAGCACAAGCTCGCGAACGCGGTGCTGCTCGCGCGGGCCGGCGCCGGCGCCTTCCAGCGGCTTGAGACCCGGGCGGTCCCCGGGTCGCCGGTCGCGGTGCCCCCCGACGGGCGGCTGACCCACCAGGTCGCCGACCTGCTGGACGAGGCGCTCGGCGACATCGCGGGGCACCTCGGGTTCCTCGCCGAGGTCGAGCCAGGATCCAACGCGTGGGCGGTCAGCGGGCGACGGACCGCGCACGGCGGCGCGGTGATCTGCAACGACTCGCACCGAGCGCTCGACACACCGAACGTGTACTGGCAGTGCCGGGTGACCTGCCCGGAGTTCGACGTCACCGGCGCCACGTTCCCCGGGCTGCCGGGCTTCCCGCACTTCGGGTTCAACGGGTCGGTCGCGTGGGCGATCACGCACGGGGACGCGGACACGCAAGACCTGTACCTGGAGCGCTTCGAGAACGGCAGCTACCTGACGCCGTCCGGCTGGACGCCGGCCGAGCTCAGGTCCGAGCGGATCGAGGTGCGGGGCCAGTCGCCGGTCACCATCCCGGTGTGGGCCACCAGGCACGGTCCGGTCGTGCACGGGAACCCGGAGGCGGGCCTGGCCCTGGTGCTCAAGTGGACGGGCACGCACCGGCCCAACCGCGGGTTCGAGTGCCTGCTGCCGATGCTCACCGCGGGCGACGTCACCGAACTCGCGGACGCGCAGGACGGCTGGGTCGACCCGGTCAACAACCTGGTCTGCGCCGACACCGGCGGGCGCATCGCCTACCAGTGCCGCGGGGAACTGCCGGTGCGGTCGTCGGACGCGGCCCGGCGGCTGCCGGCCGCCGGCTGGGACGACGCGTGCGAGTGGACGGGAACCGTGTCGTTCGCGTCGCTGCCGCGGGCCGTCGACCCGGAGGCCGGGTTCGTGATGACCGCCAACAACGCGATCACCGACGCGGACGAGCCGTACATCTCCCGCACGTTTTCCCAGCCATGGCGGGCCGAGCGGCTCCGCTCGCTGCTCGCCGACACTCCCGTGCACACCACGGACGGGCTCGCCGCGACGCAGGCCGACACCGTGTCCCTGCAGGCGCGCGGCTGGGGCACGCTGCTCGCCGGGCTCGGGCCGTTCGGCGACGCGGACGCCGAGGCGGCGCGGGCGCTGCTGGCCGGCTTCGACGGGAACCTGGCCGCCGATTCAGCGGCGGCGCTGCTGTACGCGTGCTACCTGCGGGTCCTCGCCGAGGCGCTGTACCGGCCGGTGCTCGGCGCGCAGACCTGGGCGTGGATGGCGTCGGGCGCGCTCGCCCCGACGCTGTCGATGATCAGGCGCTGGCTCGGCAACGACACCTGGGAACTGCTCGGCGGGCCGGTGCCGCCGGAGGCGGGCGGTGAAGACGAGCAGGGCGAGCGGCGGGAACGGGTGCTCGCCGCCGTGCCCGGCGCGCTCGCCGCGGCGTGGACCGCGGCCGTCAAGGCCGGCGGGCCCGACCCGGACCAGTGGCGATGGGGCGCCGCGCACGACGCGGCGCGGGTGCACCCGCTCGCCGGACCGTTCCCTGGCGCGCCAATGGGCGGAGACGCCGACACGATCCAGGCCTCCGGCTACGGGTGGCGGCCGGGCAGCCCGTTCACCGTGTCGACGTTGTCGGTGTACCGGCAGGTGGTGGACCTCGCCGATCCCGCGGCCGCGAGCTTCGTGATTCCTGGCGGCGCGTCCGGCGATCCGGCGAGCCCGCACTTCTCCGACCAGTTCGCGCTGTGGGCCCAGCACCGGCGGATCGGCATGGGGCGGGAGTTACCGGCGTACCGAGTTACCGGCGGGCGGAGCTAGAAGACGACGACCTGCGCGCCGACCGGGAGGTTCTCGTTGTAGAAGTGCGCATTGGAGTCCGTCAGGTGCACGCAGCCGTGCGACCACGCGGTCAGGCTGCCGCCGTGGAACGCGATGCCGCCGGCCGCGAAGAACGTCGCCCACGGCATCGGGTCGTGGTAGATGTTGCTCACGTACGACGGGCCGGCCTTCCACTCGACCCGGAACGCGCCGCGCGGGGTCTCGTGCCCGCCGCCCGGCCTGCCCGGCTCCATCCGGACCGGGCCGAACGTGGTCTTGCCGTTGGCCTGCAGCCAGGTGATGTGCCTGGTCAGGTCCACGCACGCGGTCGCCGTGGCGGGGCAGTGGCGGCGGTCGGCGGCGGTCAGCACCAGCGGCACCGCGGCGCGGCGGGCCGCCGGGCGCGGCGAATCGCTGGCCGCGGGCGCCGCACTGGCGCCGGAGGCCGATTCCGGGACAGGCTGGGCCGTCGGCCTGGTGGCCCCGTGTTTCCCCGCGAATACGGCGGCGATGATCCCGGTCGCCGCCACCAGGACGGCCACCGCCGCCGTCTTGTCGAGCCGGGTACGGGATCGGGGTATCGGCGCCTTCATGTGTCTGGCCTGTGCCACTGGTTGTCACCACTTCCGACCCAGTTAGTGACCTTGAAGCGCATGTCCGTTACCTATTGTTAGCACATCGAAACGTGTCTACCCGGGAAACCGAGGGGAATCCGGACGTGTCGCCGTACCGAAAGCGGAAGTTTCCGCCGATGAATACCCTTTGTGCGTGGCGGTGTTCTGGGATCGGCTGATCGGGGCGCAGAGCGCCCCGCCCGCGTGGGTGGTCGCGGCGAGCGCCGCTGCCGCCCTGCTCATCGTCGCGAGCCCGGCGCTGTGGCGGATGACGCGGATCGCGATCACGATCGCGCACGAGAGCGGGCACGCGGCGGCCTCGCTGCTGTCCGGGCGGCGGCTTGAAGGGATCCGGCTGCACGCGGACACCTCCGGCGAGACGGTCTCGCGGGGCCGGCGCAACGGGCCGGGAATCGTCGTGACCGCGCTGGCCGGGTACGTCACCCCGCCGTTGCTCGGCATCGGGGCAAGCGCGCTGCTCGCCGCGCACCGGGTGACCCTGCTGCTGTCACTGCTCCTGCTGCTGCTCGCGGCGACGCTGGTCATGGTGCGCAACTGGTACGGCGCGCTCGCCGTGCTGCTGACCGGCGGGGCGCTGTTCGCGGTGATCTGGCTGGCCGGCCCGGCGCCGCGCGCGGCCTTCGCCTACGCGGTCGCGTGGTTCCTGCTGTTCGGCGGGGTGCGGCCGGTCGTGGAGCTCGCCCGGACGCGGACCAAGGCGGTGCGCTTCCCGCCCGGCCGCCGCTTGGCGGCCGGGCGCACAGGCCCCGGAATGTCGGACGCCGACCAACTCGCCTTCCTGACCCGGGTACCGGCCGGGGTCTGGGTGACACTGTTCGCGCTGATCGCGGTCTGCGCGGTGCTCGTCGGCGCCCGGCTGCTCATTCCGTGGCCGATTCCGCACCTTGGCCAACAATTATCCGCGTATTGAACCGAAATCCGGAATTATCCGTTATCCAAGCGGGCAGGGAGAACTGCGCGAGGCAGCCACCCGGAGCCGAGGCCGGATGGCGCAGCGATCCCGGATGGAGAGACGGCATGCCCGAGTTGCCGTTGGTCGGCACGGAATTCGCTGGTTACGGTTTGCGCGCGGTGCTCGGCCGGGGCGGCATGAGCATCGTCTACCAGGCGGAGAACCCGCGGTTGCGCAACCTGATCGCATTGAAGGTTCTCGCGCCGGAACTCGCCGACGACCAGGTCTTTCGGACCAGGTTCCGCGAGGAGTCGCAGATCGCGGCCTCGCTGAATCATCCGCACGTCATTCCCATTCACGATTTCGGGTCGAGCGACGGGCTGCTTTACATAGCGATGCGCTATGTGTCGGGCACCGACCTGCGGCACCTGATCGCGGAACGGGGCTGGCTGCCGCCAGACGCCGCCGTGCACCTGCTCGGACAGGCCGCGCGGGCACTCGACGCCGCCCACCGCCGCGGGCTCGTGCACCGGGACGTCAAGCCGGGGAACCTGCTCATCGCGCGGGGCGCCGAGGACGGGGACCCCGATCACGTGTACCTGGCCGACTTCGGCATCACGAAGCACGTCGGCGGGCGCACCGGGCTGACCATCGCCGGGACGATTCTCGGCACGGTCCACTACGCCTCGCCCGAGCAGATCCAGGAGCTCCCCGTGCTCGGCACGGCCGACCAGTACGCGCTCGGCTGCGTGCTTTACGAGTGCCTCACCGGCCGGGCGCCGTTCGAGAAGAGCTCCAACGAGGCGATCATGTGGGCGCACGTCCACGAGTTCGCCGCCTCGCCGTCGCTGCTGCGGCCCGGCCTGCCGCCCGCCGTTGATGAGGTGTTCGCCCGCGTGCTGGCCAAGGACCCCGACGAGCGGTACGCGGACTGCCGGGAGTTCATCGCCGCCGCCCGCGCCGCGCTCGCGCCCGCGCGCACGCAGCCGCGTGACCTCGGCCGCGCCCCGGTCACCCAGCCGCCGCAGGAACCGATCGCGAGCGTCCAGCCCACGGCGGGCCCGGGTCACGGGGCGGCGCAGTGGCCGTACTTCCCCGACGCCCCGAGCGGCCGGCGCGGCCGGCAGGTGCGCAGGCGGCCCGCGGGCCGCGGCGCCCGGTCCGTGCTCGGGCTGGCCGCGGTGGCGATCGTGGCCGCGGGCGGTACCGCGGCCGGACTGCTCGCCACCCAGGCCCGCCCCGCCGCCACCCAGACGCGCCAGCTGGCCAACGCCCCGTCGACGCGGCCCAGCCAGCTGTTCTCCATCCTCGACAGGACGGAGCAGTTCACTGACATGCTCCGGATGTCGACCTGCGGGCAGACCACCGCGACGCTCGTGGAGTGCACCAACCCGGACCCGGCGATCGCGAGCGTGACCTTCGCGACCTACCCCAGCCTGACCGCCCTGTACACGAAGTACCAGGAGATCATCGACAACCTGACCAGGAAGTCCTTCGGGTCAGTGGAAAACGCGCACGTCTGCGGGGCGCTGGCGCCCAACCCCACGGCGGAGAACACCTGGAACCACACCGACCAGTACCTCACGAAGTACTCGGTCACCCAGCTCGCGTCGGGCACGGTGTCCGATGACGCCGCGATGGGCCGGGTCTTCTGCGAGCAGACGCCGAACGGCAGCGAGTACATCGTCTGGACTCAGGACTTCGGCCACCTGCTCGGGTACGCGACCGGCGCCGCGTCACACGAGCAGGTGTGGAACTGGTTCTACCGCGTGCACCACAACATCACCTTCCCCGGCCAGTCCATGACCGGCATGCCGGGCTAGGCTACGGCCACCAGTTCCTGGCCCGGAGCTCGGCCAGGTCCGGCGGGTCCGCGCCGGGCCGGGTGCAGGTGAGGGCGGCGGCCGCGGTAGCGGCCTTCAGGGCCTGCCCGACCAGGCCGGCGCGGCGCAGGTCGGCCCGGCCAAGGCCGTGCGCCGTCCACCAGGCGAGGAAGCCGCCGCCGAACGCGTCTCCCGCACCGATCGTGTCCACGACGGTGACGGACGGGACCGCTTCCTCCAGTACCGCGTCCGGCAGGAACGCGCGGGCGGGCCGGGGACCGTCGGTGACGAGGACGAGCGCGGACCCGGCGTCAAGCAGTGCCCTGGCGGCCGCCGCGGCCGGCCCGCCGGGGTACAGGTAGCCGAGGTCCTCCACGCTCGCCTTCACGATGTCCGAACGGCTGGCGACTGCGCCGACCCGGCTGCGGTACACGTCATGGTCGCCGACCGCGTCGGGGCGGCAGTTGGGGTCGAGCAGCACCAGTGCCGTCGCCGGCATGTCGGTCAGCACGAGCCGTTCGAGGGCCCCGCCGATCGGCTCCACCAGCAGGCCGAGCGACCCGACGTGGACGGCGGTGACGTCGGGCGGCAGCGACTTCCGCAGCATCTCGTAGCCGAGGTCGGCCGCGGACGTGCCCTCCAGGTAGAACCGGTAGGAGGCGGCGCCCGCCTCGTCGAGGGCGGCGACGGCGAGCGTCGTCGGCTTGGCGGTCGGCTCGGGGACGCCGAGCACCACGCCGTCCGCCGCCAGGCGCTCGCGCAGCTGGCGGCCGAAGGCGTCGTCGGCCAGCCGCTCGAGAAACGTCGTCGCGGCGCCCAGCCGGGCGAGGGCGCGCGCCGCGTTGTACGGGCCGCCGCCCAGCCGCGCGTCGACCCGCCCGCCGGGCCGCACCACCAGGTCGATCAGCGCCTCACCGGAAACAGCAATCACCGCGCCTGGTCTCCCGCTTCACGTCCGATGCATGATGGCACGCGTCATGAGGCTTTGATGTGCCATTTGATGCCCTGGCCGGTGCGTACCCGGTGCAGCGCCTCACCGAACTCGTCGAGCGGCAGCGGCTCGGAAAGCAACGGGCGCGGGTCGATCGCGGGGCGGTGCCGCCGCCGGACGGCCGGGACCTGCTCGAGCTAGTGCGCGGCGTCGCCCGCGTCGGCGGCGGTACGGCGCACGTGTTCTACGCGCCGATGCTCGTGTCCGACGCGGCGACCGCGACCGCGATCAGGCGCCAGGGTGACATCGCCGAGGCGTTCGCGCTCATCCCGAGCGTGACCGTAGCGGTGGTCTCGATCGGCGCGTGGGCGCCGGGGCTGTCCACGATCTACGACGCGGTCACGCCAGCTGAGCGGGACGCTTTGACCGGTCTCGGGGTCCGCGCGGAGCTGGCCGGGGTATTCATCGGCGCGGACGGCGGCCCGCTCGCGACCCCGCTCGACAGCCGGATGATCGTGACACAAGCCTCGCTGTTCACGGGGATCCCGTTCGTCCTTGGCGTCGCCTACGACGCCGACAAGAGCTCAGCGGTCCTTGCCGCGATCCGAGGAGGGCTTGTCCATGGCCTCGTCACGCACACAGAGCTCGCCAGGGGCCTGCTCGACCTTGCTCACAGCAGCGGTTTCGCCGCTGACTGAGGTGCCGCGCCAGGGCGGGGTGCCGGTCTCGCGGGGCGGGCGGCGGTCCCGCCGCTGCCCGACAATCACGACTGGACGTACGCCATCGTGACCGAGGCCGCCGTGGCCGGGCACGCCGGCTTCGCCGACCACTGGCGCGCGGTCGCCCCGGAGGCGGGCCGGGCGCGCCGGTGATGCGAGCGGCACCAGCGGGCGCTGCTGGCCGCCGCCCGGTAACGGCGCCGCGCCGCTGATCCCGCGCCGCCATTTCCAGTGATTCGATCAACATCGAATCGATCAACATCGAATAATATGCTGACAGGCCAGGTTAATAGATGGAAACAATAGTCCCAGGATCATCAGCCGCCCCCTCGGTAGCGTCAGCACCACTGGTGTCGTCTGACGCTTATTGTCTGAATTCTTTCTGATTGACTTCTCGCCGATTGACCGCTCGCCTTCCAGCGGATTTACTACTTCTTGGGTGGTCCTTTGAAATAAGACAGGTGGTCGCCAGTCCAGGCTCCGGGGCTAGCTCCTGGGCTGGCGGTTTGTTGGGCGGGGAGTGTGGCATGGCTGAGTTGCCGCTTGTAGGCGAGGAGTTCGCGGGATACCGCCTGGTATCGGTACTGGGCAGAGGCGGCATGAGCATCGTGTTCCGTGCCGAGAACCCGCGGCTCGGTAACGTAATAGCACTGAAAGTGCTGGACCCGTCACTGGCGAATGATGACATCTTCCGCACCCGGTTCCTAGAGGAATCCAGGATCGCGGCCTCGATGAACCACCCGAACGTCATCCCCATCCACGACATGGGGTCGAGCGACGGGCTGCTCTACATCGCGATGCGCTGCGTGACCGGAACCGACCTGCGGCAAATGCTCAAGAAGCGCGGCCGGCTGCCGGCCGAGACGGCGGTCTTCCTCCTTGAGCAGGCCGCGCGGGCGCTCGACGCGGCCCACCGCCGCGGCCTGGTCCACCGCGACGTCAAGCCGGGGAACCTGCTCGTCGAGCGGGGCAACGAGGGCGCCGACCCGGACCACGTGTACCTGGCCGACTTCGGCATCACGAAGCACATGGGCTCGCGGACCGGGCTCACCTCGTCGGGACAGTTCCTCGGCACCATCGACTACGTCGCGCCGGAGCAGATCCGCGGCATCTCGGTGCTCGGCCTGGCCGACCAGTACTCGCTCGGCTGCGTGCTCTACGAGTCCCTGACCGGCCGCGTCCCGTTCGAGAAGGACCTCGACGCGGCGATCATCTGGGCGCACGTGGAGGAATCGCCGGCGCAGCCGACCATGCTCCGCCCCGACCTGCCGCCGGCCATCGACGAGGTATTCGCGCGGGTGCTCGCCAAGAACCCCGGCGACCGCTTCGAGAGCTGCAAAGACTTCATGACCGCGGCCCGCGAGGCCCTCGGCTCGATGGCGGACCCGCCATCGCCAAGCGGATCGCTGCCGATGCGCCTGCCTAAGTCCGGTCCGACGTCGCACCCGGCGGCCGCGCCCGAGGCGGGCGCGTACATGGGCACGCAGTACAGTCCGCAGCCCGCGTCGTACCAGGGCACGCAGTACAGTCCGCAGCCCGGGTCATACCAGGGCCCGCAGTACAGCTCTCAGCCTGACCCCTACCCGCCGACCGAGCTCACCCACGAGCCGGTCAACGCCTACCAGGCCGACGCCTACCAGGCGGACACATTCACCGGGGCCCCCACTGCCAACTGGCCCTCCGTCGCGGCCACCCCGCCGCTCCCGCCCGCGGGCCAGCCGGTGCCGCCGGGCCCGCCCGGCGGCCGACGGCGCGGCCGACGCCGGGGCCACAGCCGCGGGTGGCTGGTGGCCGCGGCGGCGCTCGTCCTGGTCGCGGGAGGCACCGCGGCCGGGGTGACGATATTCCTGACGGGCCACCACGGCAACTCGGCAGCGGGCGGCGCCAAGACACCGGCGGCGAATACGACCGGTGCTGCCCAGGCGGCCAGCAACGGGTCCAGCGTCGCCGTTCCCACGGTCGCGGGGAAGATAACGGTCGGAGGGAACCCCAGCTACATCCAGGTCGCGCCGAACGGCCAGTTCGCCTACGTCGCCAACCCGGGTGCGGGCGTGATCTGCGTGATCAACACGGCTACCGACCTGGTGTCCGGGAGCATCAAGATCCCCCAGGGGCCGCCGCAGTTCGTCTCGTTCTCACCGGACAGCCGGACCGCCTACGTCAGCGTCTACAACACGCGCGGCACGGCGCACCTCATCGCGTTCATCGACACCGCTACGAACACGGTGACGTCGACCGTGCCGGTGGACAACTTCACACCGGGCCCCTCGACGACCAGCCCGGACGGCAAGCTCCTCTACGTGCCGAACCACAACACGGCGATGAGCGGTGCCAACGAGAACGTCATCGACGTGATCGACACCGCGAGCAGAAAGATGATCACCAACATCGCCGTCCCGGCGAACCCGCACTGGATCGCATTCGATAAAAACGGGCAGTTCTACACCACCGACCACATGTCCGCCAAAGTCACGGTACTGAATGCCAAAACTAACACCATCGTCGGCGAGATCCAGGTTGGCGAGACCCCGCACAGCGAAGCCATCTCACCCGACGGCAGCCGCCTGGCGGTCACCAGCTTCGACGGCAACGAGGTCTTCATAATCAACACCGCGACCGACAAGATGATCGCGCAGATCCCGGTCGGCAGGAATCCGCTGAACATCGCCTATTCACGCGACGGAAGCGCCCTCTACACGACAAACAACCAGGACAACACGGTCACGGTGATCGACACCGCGGACAACCGCGTCATCGCCACGGTCTCGACCGGGAAAGCCCCGACGAGCATTTCGGTGCTGCCCAACGGGCGCCAGGCGTACGTCACCGACGACGGCGACGGCACCATCGAAATCCTGAACATAACGAAGGCGAGCGTGACTCCGGACAGCGCGGGGCAGTCGTCGCCCGCACCGGGGACGTCCTCGTCCCCGGGCGCGACAGCCAGCATGTCAGGCATGTCCGGCATGTAGCCAGCGTCACGCCGCCAGCCCTCAACTACAGACTGCGGTTGCCCTCGGACCTGGGGCAACCGCGGTTTCATGCCGGGGAAGATCCCGGTAGGCCATGAACCGTGTTGAAGGTCGGACCGTTCACATTAAGTGAGTGCCCGTAATTGGGTCACGACACTGGGTGGTGACGGTGCGGATCGATCAGCCGGACGGTGACGACGGGCACGCGGACGCCCCTGATACACCCAGTGCTGCTGAGGCCGCTGGCGACCGTGACAGACCAGCCGCGCCTGACGCGGAACCCGAACACGAGACCCGAATTGCCGGGGTCACGGACCACCGCGCCACCGTGGACGACTACAGCACCAGAGATGAGCCCGCCGGGGTTCTCCGCCGAACTGAGACCGACCAGGAACAGAGCGACGAACAGTTCGGGCACGACCTCGAATGGACCTACAGTCCCCTGCTCTACTCATACGAGCGCGGGAACATGGACAACAAGTTCTACGAGATCACCGAGGACGAAGCGAATCAGATCGTGGCCCGCATCCGTCGCACGGTGGCCGGCGGGCAGTAGCGGTCGTGCCTGCGGAATGGGCACGCCACGTTCTCGCTGGTTGGTGGGCTCGACCGGAGCGCCCTGGCGGGCGCAGTCCCCGTCAGGCTCCCGTGACTGAGCGGAACATCGGATTGGGTGGTTACGGCAGGCGGTCGGCGCGGGTGAGGGGCGAGGTTGCCACGAAAGTGCGGGTTCCCGGTGCTTGACCGGCTGTGGTGACGGCCAGGTAGCAGCGCCGCTCAGACCGGATATCGATAAGGGGGCTGGATATACGTTCTGCCGCTTGGGGTCGTCCATTCGTGCCAGCCGGGGTTGGGCTGGGTGACCTTCCAGCCGGGGGATTGCTTGATTCTGTGGCACTTTCTGCTGCGGGCGCCCGCGTTACAACTGCAGGTGCGGCCGCCTTTGTCGTACGGCTGGGCGTGTTCGAAGTCCGATTCGCGGGCGTGTCGCGAGCACGATGGGAACGTGCAGGTGTAGTCGCGGACCTGGACCAGGTGGCGGAGCGCGTCGTTCGGCTGGTACGCGTGCGATTCGTGCCGGTGGTCACAGGCATACGTGGGAACCGGCTCAATGCACACCGCGAGTTCACGGCCGCCGGGCAGGGTGAGCGTCCAACTGCCGCACCAGTCCGGGTCATCCGGTGCACCCCGGTCGCGCCGGGTTAGCCTCCAGCCGGCCGAAGGCCGCAAGGAGTCTCCCGGCGGACCCGTCACCCGACAGCAGGGCGGAC
>Ga0207707_10004466_pt1 | contig 12316 bp, 11 predicted proteins | sample KBSC83BmetaG_FD_184336 | JGI IMG/M metagenome (GOLD analysis project Ga0207707, IMG submission 184336) | Corn rhizosphere microbial communities from Kellogg Biological Station, Michigan, USA - KBS C8-3B metaG (SPAdes) (version 2) | ecosystem: Host-associated > Plants > Roots > Rhizosphere ... | reverse complement strand
TCAAGGACGAGCGCGCCATCGCGGTGCTCGAGGCGGTGGGCAAGCTCGCGGGCTGGGAGCCCCGGCCCGCGCCGCGCCGTCCGAGGACCGGCGAGGGCCGCGGCGTCGCGTTCGTCCACTACGACAACTACAGCGGCTACGCCGCGGTGGCGATGCAGGTGAAGGTCGAGCGCTCGACCGGCAAGGTGCGCGTCGAGCGCGTCGCGGTCGCGCACGACTGCGGGCAGATCGTCAACCCGGACGGCTTGAAGAACCAGATCGAGGGCAACATCGTGCAGACGCTGTCGCGCGCGCTGCTCGAGGAGGTGCGCTTCGACACGAAGAAACTGACCAGCCTCGACTGGGCGCGCTATCCCATCCTCCGCTTCAGCGACCTGCCGCAGGAGATCGCGATCACGCTGATCGATCGACCCGATCAGCCGTCGCTCGGGGCGGGCGAGCCGGCGGCGGCGCCGGTCATGGCCGCCGTGGCGAACGCGATCTACGACGCGACCGGCGCGCGGCTGCGCAGCGTGCCGTTCACCCCGGAGAAGGTCAGGGCGGCGCTGGTTTAATTGCAAAGGAGAACGAGAAGAATGACCGAGCCAAACTACAAGATCCTGGGCATGTGCGGGAGCCTCAGGGCGAAGTCGTACAACATGATGGCGTTGAAGATCGCGGGCAGCCTCATGCCGGCGGGCATGACGCTGGAGATCGCGACCATCGGCGATCTGCCGCTCTACAACATGGACCTCCAGGACGGGGGCTTTCCCGCGCCGGTGACGCGGCTGCGCGACCAGGTGCTCGCGGCCGACGCGCTGCTCTTCGCCTCGCCCGAGTACAACTGGTCGGTGTCGGCGCCGCTCAAGAACGTGATCGACTGGCTGTCGCGCTTCAAGCCGACGGTGCCGTTCGAGGGGAAGCCCGCGGCGGTGATCAGCGCCACGCAGGGGCCGCTCGGCGGCGCGCGCGGTCAGTACGACCTGCGCCGCATCCTCGACGGCCTGGGTGTTCACTGGCTGCGCAAGCCCGAGATCTTCATCGGCATGGCGCAGAACAAGATCGACGCCGAGGGCCGGCTGCTCGACGAGCCGACGCGCAAGATCATGACCGAGCAGATGGCGGCGTTCCGCGACTGGATCGGCCGCGTGAAGCGCACGTTCGCGTGAAGGAGGTGAGACCGTGAGCTATCGTCTACTGACGTACCAGTCGGGGCGCGAGGCGCGGGTCGGGATCCTGGTCGAGGAGCAGGTGTACGACCCGGCCGGCATCGTCGGCAACGCGGCGTACACCAGCGTGCTCGCCATCCTTCAGGACTGGAGGACGGCGCGCACGGGCCTCGCGCTCGCCGCCGAGCGCATCATCGCCGGCAAGAGCCGCGCCAAGGGCGTGCCGGTGAGGCGGGTGAAGCTGCTCGCCCCGGTGCTCTATCCGGGCAACATCTACTGCGCCGGCGCCAACTACACCGATCACATGATCGAGATGGCGCGCGCGCACGGCCGCGAGCCCGGGCCGACCGCGAAGGAGCGCGGCGAGAAGCCGTGGCACTTCATCAAGGCGTCGCGCAGCACCGTCGTGGGGCCGGGCGTGAAGGTGAAGATCCCGCCGTACTCCAGGATGATGGACTGGGAAGTGGAGCTGGCCGCGGTCATCGGCCGCACGGCGAAGGACGTGCCCGTCGAGAAGGCGCTCGACTGTATCGCCGGCTATACCATCGCCAACGATCTCTCGGCGCGCGACGCCGGGCGGCGCGACAAGACGCCCGAGACCTCGCCGTTCTACATGGACTGGCTCGGCCACAAGTCCTTCGACGGGTCGTGCCCGCTCGGCCCCTGGATCACGCCGGCGGGCGACATCCCCGATCCGCAGAAGCTCGGCCTGAAGCTGTGGGTGAACGGCGAGCCGATGCAGGACTCGCACACGAGCAAGATGATCTTCAGCACCGCCGAGCAGATCGCGATGCTGTCTGCGCGCGTGACGCTGAGCCCGGGCGATCTCGTGCTGACCGGCACGCCGGCCGGCGTCGGCATGCCCCGCAAGCGCTTCCTCGCGCCCGGCGACTCGGTGAAGCTGTGGATCGAGGGCATCGGCGAGATGACACACACGATGGCGTGACGCCGCAATCACACGGAGAACCGGACATGTCGAAGGAGACGTACGAGAAGGGCCTCGCGGTGCGCAGGGAAGTGCTCGGCGCGGATTACGTCGAGCGCCAGCTCGCGAGCGCGGACGAGTTCAACAAGCCGCTGCAGGATCTGCTGACCGAGTATTGCTGGGGCGCGGTCTGGGCCAGGCCGCAGCTGCCGCGCAAGACGCGCAGCCTGCTCAACCTCGCGATGCTCTCGGCGCTGAACCGCCCGACCGAGTTCAAGACGCACGTGAAGGGCGCGCTGAAGAACGGCTGCACCAAGGACGAGATCCGCGAGGTGCTGCTGCAGGTGGCGATCTACTGCGGCGCGCCCGCGGGCGTGGAGGCGTTCCGCCTCGCGCGCGAGGTGTTCAGCGAGCCGGACAAACGCGCCTAGCGGCGCGGCTTCAGCTTCAGCCCTTGCCCACGCCGCCTTTGTCGTAGTACGTCGGATCGTCGATGCGGTACGTGCCGAGGACGGTCCCCGTCGACTCGTCGAACTGCACCAGGAACAGGCGGTACCAGTGATTGTCCTGCTTGAAGCGCCAGGTCCAGACTTCCTGGTTCGAGCGGGAAAAGCGGTTGACCTGCTTCGGGCCCCCGAGCAGGCGGTGCACCTCCTCACGCGGCATGCCGCGCTGGATCTTCGCGAAGTACTCGTCCGAGAGCACCTGGCGGACCCCGCGGACCGCGTGGTCCGGGCCGAAGTCGATCATGTAGGTGTACCAGCCGGCCGGCGCGGTGCGGTATTCCCAGGTCTCGGCACCGCCGGCGTCCTTCCAGACGTCGGACGGCGAACCCAGGCGCGAGCGCACCTGGTCGGCCGACTCCCCGGGCGCGACGCTGCCGTAGCTGGCGCACCCGGCAAAGGCGACCAGCGCGGCAAGGATTAGAATCCGGATCGGCGTCATGACCTTGCCATCTTAGACCATGCGGTGGGGGAAAGCTCCCCGTCGGATAAACGATCCCATGCAGCGAAAAATTCCCTGCGTCCTGATGCGAGGCGGCACTTCGCGGGGGCCGTATTTTCTTGCCTCGGACCTGCCGCAGGACGAGCGCCGGCGGGACCAGGTGCTGCTGCGCGTCATGGGCTCCCCGCATCCGCTGCAGGTCGACGGCCTCGGGGGCGCGAACACGCTCACGAGCAAGGTCGCGATCGTGAGCCGCTCGCAGCACCCGGGCGCCGACGTCGATTACCTGTTCGCGCAGGTCTCCGTCGACGACGCCTTCGTCGACACCAAGCCGAACTGCGGCAACATGCTTGCCGGGGTGGGTCCGTTTGCGATCGAGGCGGGCCTGGTGAAGCCGGGGCAGCGCGAGACGCTGGTGCGGATCTACAACGTCAACACCGAGACGCTGATCGAGGCCGTGATCCAGACCCCAGGAGGCGCTGTCGAGTACGACGGCGACACCCTGATCGACGGCGTGGCCGAAGCGGCGGCGCCGATCAAGCTCACCTTTCTCGACGCCTATGGCGCGGTCACCGGCAAGCTGCTGCCGACCGGCGAGGCGACCGACCGCATCCAGGGCGTCGACGTGAGCTGCGTCGACATGGCGATGCCGGTGGCGATCATGGCGGCCGAGGCGTTCGGCAAGGCGGGCGGCGAGAGCGCCGACGCGCTGGACGCCGATCGCGACATGATGAGGAAGATCGAGTCCATCCGGCTCGAGGCCGGGCGGCGCATGGGGCTGGGAGACGTATCGAAGCTCGTCGTGCCGAAGCCGGTGCTGATCTCGAGCCCGTCGCGGGGCGAGGGCGTGCGCTCGCGCTACTTCACGCCGCACGCCTGCCACAAGGCGCACGCGGTGACCGGGGCGCTCGCGGTCGGGACGGCGTGCGCGCTGCCGGGCAGCGTGGCGAGCCGCTACGTGCGCCCCGCGGACTTCCGCGGCGGCGTGCTGCGCATCGAGCATCCCGCCGGCGCGATCGAGGTCGACCTCGAGGTCGAGGACCGCGGCGGCACGCGCAACGTGAAGCGAGCCGCGCTGGTGCGCACGGCGCGCCGGATCTTCGAAGGCAGCGCGCTCGTACCCGAGTCGTTGTTTACCTAATTGTCATCCTGAGCGAAGCGAAGGATCTGCTTTTCGGCGAAAAGCAGATTCTTCGGGCCTTCGGCCCCTCAGAATGACAATCAGGCCGCCTTCGTCGCCGCCGGCCGCGCCGAGCCGAGCAGCTCGCGCAGGACGAAGGGCAGGATGCCGCCGTGGAGGTAGTAGTCCACCTCGATCGGCGTGTCGATGCGCAGGCACACGGGCACCTCGCGCTTCGAGCCGTCCTTGCGGTGGATCACGAGCGTCAGGTCCATCTGCGGGTGCAGCCCGTTCTCCATGCCGACGAGATCCAGCGTCTCGCTGCCGTCGATGCCGAGCGACTGCACCGAGTCCGAGCCCTTGAACTGGCACGGCAGCACGCCCATGCCGACGAGGTTGGAGCGGTGGATGCGCTCGAAGCTGCGCACGATCACCGCTTTCACGCCCAGCAGCTGCGTCCCCTTCGCGGCCCAGTCGCGCGACGAGCCCGAGCCGTATTCCTCGCCGCCGAGGACGACGGTCGGGACGTGCTCGGCCACGTACTTCATCGCGGCGTCGTAGATCGGCATCTGGGCGCCGGAAGGCTGGTGGAGCGTCACGCCGCCCTCGACGCGCGAGCCGTCGGGCTTCGCCGGCAGCATGAGGTTCTTGATGCGCACGTTGGCGAAGGTGCCGCGCATCATGACCTCGTGGTTGCCGCGGCGCGCGCCGTAGCTGTTGAAGTCGGGCACGGCGACGTCGTGCTCGAGCAGGTAGGTTCCGGCCGGCGACGTCGGCTTGATCGAGCCCGCCGGGCTGATGTGGTCGGTGGTGATCGAGTCGCCGAAGATGCCCAGGATGCGCGCGCCGCGGATCGGCGACGCCTTGCCCGGCTGCATCGAGAAGTTCTCGAAGAACGGCGGCTCGGCGATGTAGGTCGACACCGGCCAGGTGTAGATGTTGCCGCGCGGCGCGGTGATCGCCTTCCACATCGGGGTGGCCTCGGCGACGTTGCCGTAGAGCTTGCGGAACGTCTTCGCGTCCATCGCGTACTTCATGCAGTCGTAGATCTCCTGCGAGCTCGGCCAGATGTCGCCGATCCACACGTCCTTGCCGTCCTTGCTCCTGCCGATCGGCTCGGTCATCAGGTCGCGCAGCACCGTGCCGGCGATCGCGTACGCGACCACGAGCGGCGGCGACATGATGAAGTTCGCGCGGATCGAGGCGTGGATGCGCGCCTCGAAGTTCCGGTTGCCCGAGAGAACGGCAGCGCACACCAGGTCGTTCTTGTTCACCGTCTCGTCGATGGTCTCGGCGAGCGGCCCCGAGTTGCCGATGCACGTGGTGCAGCCGTACGCGGAGAGATAGAAGCCGAGCTTCTCGAGATAGGGCAGCAGGCCGGTCTTCGTCAGGTAGTCGGTGACGACCCGCGATCCCGGCGCGAGCGACGTTTTCACGTGCTTCTTCACCGTCAGCCCGCGCTCGACCGCCTTCTTCGCGAGCAGTCCCGCCGCGAGCAGCACGCCCGGGTTCGAGGTGTTGGTGCACGACGTGATCGCGGCGATCAGCACGTCGCCCGAGCCGAGCTCGATGCCGTCGCGCGTCTTGAAGCGCCGGGCGAGGTCCTCGGGGCGCTTCGAGAACCCGGCCTCGGCGACGGGCTTGGAGAAGAGGTCGGTGAACTTCGACTTCACCTTGCCGATCTCGATGCGGTCCTGCGGGCGCTTCGGGCCGGCCACCGACGGCGCGACCGTCGCGAGGTCGAGCTCGTACACCTCGCTGTAGTCGATCTGGCCGGGCTTCGGGATGCCGTACATCCCTTGCGCCTTGAAGTACGACTTGAGCGCGTCGACCTCGTCCTTGCCGCGCCCGGTGCCTTCGAAGTAGGCGATCGTCTGGTCGTCGACCGGGAAGAAGCCCATGGTCGCGCCGTATTCAGGGGCCATGTTGCCGAGCGTCGCGCGGTCGGGCACGGAGAGGCTCTCGGTGCCCTCGCCGAAGAACTCGACGAACTTGCCGACGACCTTGGCCTTGCGCAGCATCTCGGTGACGGTCAGCACGAGGTCGGTCGCGGTCACGCCGCCGCGCAGCCGCCCCTTCAGGTTCACGCCGACGACGTCGGGCGTGAGGAAGTAGTTCGGCTGACCTAGCATGCCCGCTTCGGCTTCAATTCCGCCGACGCCCCAGGCGACGACGCCGATGCCGTTGATCATGGTCGTGTGGCTGTCGGTGCCGACCAGGCTGTCGGGATAGTAGATGCCGTCCTTCTGGTGCACACCGCGCGCGAGATACTCGAGGTTCACCTGGTGGACGATGCCGATCCCCGGCGGCACGACCTTGAACGTGTCGAACGCGCCCATCGCCCACTTCATGAACTGGTAGCGCTCCTTGTTGCGCTCGAACTCGATGCGCATGTTCAGGTCGAGGGCGTTCTTCGCGCCGTAGTGGTCGATCTGGATCGAGTGGTCCACCACCAGGTCGACGGGGACCAGCGGCTCGACCACCTTGGGGTCCTTTCCGACCTTGGACGCCACGCTGCGCATGGCGGCGAGATCGACGAGCGACGGGATGCCCGTGAAGTCCTGGAGCAGGATGCGCGCGAGGACGAACGGAATCTCCTCGGTGCGCGTCGCCCTCGGCTGCCATGCGGCGAGCTGCCGGACGTGCTCCTCGGTGACCTTGCGGCCGTCGCAGTGGCGCAGCACCGCCTCGAGCACGATGCGCAGCGACACCGGCAGACGCGAGACCTTGGCGCCGAGCGCCTTCTCGAGCGCCGGGAGGGAGTAGAGCTTGCCCTTCTTCCCGGACGCCATCTTGAATTCTTGCAGCGTGTTGAACAGGTTGTGTGCCATGGAGTCGGTTACACGAACAGATCGACGAATTGGTGGACGGGCGTCGTCTCGAGGCGCTTCGCGTCCTGGCACAAGTCCAGGATCTGCTTCTGGCGGGACTCGGGGAAACGGCGCGCGAGGTTGGTGCGGAACTTCGCTTCCAGCGCCGGGATGCCCTCGCGGCGGCGTCGACGATGACCGAGCGGATATTCTACCGCCACCTTCGGCGTCGCGCTTCCGCTCTTGAAGAAGATCTGCAGCTGGTTGGCGATCGAGCGCTTCTTCGGATCGAGATAGTCCCTGGAGTAGCGCTTGTTCTCGATGCAGACCATCTTCGCGCGCAGCGCGTCGATGCGCGGGTCTCGCGCGACGGCGTCCTCGTAGTCGGCGGCCGTCAGCGAGCCCTTGAGCAGCCCGACCGCGACCATGTACTGGATGCAATGGTCCCGGTCCGCCGGGTTGTGGAGCGGCCCCTTCTTGTCGATGATCCGGATCGCGGACTCGTGCGTGACGATCTCGATCTTCTTCACTTCCGCGAGCCGGTCCTTGACCTTCGGGTGCAGCGCGATCGCGGCTTCCACCGCGGTCTGCGCGTGGAACTCGGCGGGGAACGAGATCTTGAAGAGGACGTTCTCCATCACATAGGCCCCGTACTTCCTCGTGAATTTGAACGGCTTGCCCTTGAACAGGACATCGTAGAAGCCCCAGGTCTTCGCGCTCAGCGCCGACGCGTAGCCCATCTCGCCCGCGCGCACCATGAGCGCCAGGCGCACCGCGCGCGCGGTCGCGTCACCCGCGGCCCACGATTTGCGCGAGCCGGTGTTGGGGGCGTGACGGTACGTACGCAGGCTCTGGCCGTCGATCCAGGCGTTCGAGACGGCGTCGACGATCCGGTCCCGGTCGAGGCCCAGCATCTTCGAGACGACCGCCGTGGAGGCGACCTTCACCAGCACCACGTGGTCGAGGCCGACGCGGTTGAAGCTGTTCTCGAGCGCGATGACGCCCTGGATCTCGTGCGCCTTGATCATCGCGGTCAGCACCTCGCGCATGACCAGCGGCTCGCGGCGGTCGGCGGCCGCGGTACGCGAGAGCCAGTCGGCGACGGCGAGGATCCCGCCGAGGTTGTCGGACGGGTGGCCCCATTCGGCGGCGAGCCAGGTGTCGTTGAAGTCCAGCCAGCGGATCATCGCGCCGATGTTGAAGGCGGCGTTGACCGGATCGAGCTGGTACGGCGTGCCCGGCACGCGCGCCCCGTTCGGGATGACCGTCCCGGGGACGAGCGGGCCGAGCAGCTTGGTGCAGGCCGGGTACTCGAGCGCCTCGAGCCCGCAGCCCAGCGTGTCCATCAAACAGAGGCGCGCGGTGTCGTACGCCTCGGCGCTCTTGATCTCGTGTCGGGTGACGTAGTCGGCGATGTCGACGAGCACCTTGTCCGGCTTGGGCCGGACGTTGGAGACGTGGGCAGACATCCTTATTGCTTCTTCTCGGGCTCCTGCGGCGCGGGCGCCTGCGGCGCGGCGTTCTGGGGCGCGTTCTCCTGCGTCGCGGCGTCCGACGGCGGCACGGCGAGCGTGCCCTGCGGGTTCTGCGCGCCGGGCGAGGGCTCGGTCACCGGGCGGCTCGCCGATGACGGCAGCCGCAGGCAGCGGTAGTCGGCTTTCGCCTCGGGCCAGCGCAGCGCCATCGCGGCGGTCCGCTGCTTGCCGGCGCCTTCGGGACGCACGCTGAATTCCTGCCCCTGCGCCGGCTTCACCTTCAGCCATCCGTCCGCATCCTGGGCGAGCTGGGCGCGTCCGTAGACTTCGCGCGCGAACCCGTCGACCTCGACCGTCACCTCGGAGGCGCCGCCGCCCGGGGCGTCGGTGAAGTACAGGATGGGCGGCTTGTTGCCGTAGTTGACGCCGGGCTGGCGGCACTCCCAGGTGCCGGCGATGTCCGCGGGTGCGGCGCGGGCGGTGCCCGCGGCGACTAGCGCGGCGAGGCACGCAAGCTTGAGTCTCGTCATGGGCCTTCTCCCTGTGGCAATCACCGGCGGTCTTCGATCGGCACCCAGCGCTGGTCTTCGGGGCCGGTGTAATTCGCGCCCGGGCGGATGATTTTACCGTCGATCCGCTGCTCGATGATATGCGCGGACCAGCCGGAAGTGCGCGAGATCACGAAGATGGGCGTGAACATCGCGGTCGGCACGCCCATCCTGTGGTACGAGACGGCGCTGTACCAGTCGAGGTTCGCGAACATCTTCTTCTCGCGCGCCATGACCTGCTCGATGCGCTCGGCGATGTCGAACAGCTTCGTGTCGCCCGCCGATTTCGACAGCCGCTTCGCGACCGCCTTGATGACCTCGTTGCGCGGGTCGGCGATCGTGTACACGGGATGGCCGAAGCCGATCACGAGCTCCTTGTTGCGGATACGGCGCACGACGTCCGCTTCCGCGGCGTCGGGACCGGCGTAGCGCGACTGCTCGACGAAGGCGACCTCGTTGGCGCCGCCGTGCTTCGGCCCGCGCAGCGCGCCGATGCCGCCGCAGATCGCCGAGTAGATGTCCGAGCCCGTCCCGGCGATCACCCGGCAGGTGAAGGTCGAGGCGTTGAACTCGTGCTCGGCGTAGAGGATGAGCGAGGTGTGCATCGCCCGCACCCATTCCGCCGACGGCGCCTTGCCGTGCAGCAGGTGCAGGAAATGGCCCCCGATCGAGTCGTCGTCGGTCTCGACCTCGATGCGCTTCTTGTCGCGCGTCCAGTGATGCCAGTAGAGCAGCGCGGAGCCCAGGCAGGCCATCAGTCGGTCGCCGATGTCGCGCGCGCCGGCGACGCCGTGGTCCTCGTTCTCCGGCAGCACCGTGCCGAGGACCGACACGGCGGTGCGCATCACGTCCATCGGGTGCGCGGACCCGGGCACCTGCTCGAGGACCGCCTTGACGGGCCCCGGGAGCCCGCGCAGCGACCTGAGCTTCTTCTTGTAGCCGGCGAGCTCCGCCGCGGTCGGCAGCTTCTCGTGCACCAGCAGGTAGGCGACCTCCTCGAACTCGGCCTGGTCGGCGAAGTCGAGGATGTCGTAGCCGCGGTAGTGCAGGTCGTTGCCGGTGCGGCCGACGGTGCACAGCGCCGTATTGCCGGCGGGCACGCCCGACAGCGCGACGGATTTCTTCGGCCTCAGTCCGGCTGCAGGATTCATTTGCCCTTGTCCCTGGCGAAGAGCTGATCCAGCTTCTTCTCGTAAGAATGATAGTCGAGATAGTCGTAGAGATCCGCGCGCGTCTGCATCAGCGGCACGACGCTCTTCTGCGTGCCTTCCTTGCGGATCGTCTCGTAGACCTTCAGCGCCGCCGCGTTCATCGCGCGGAACGCCGAGAGCGGGTAGAGCGCGATCGCGACGTTCGCCGAGCGCAGCTCTTCGAGCGTGAACAGCGGCGTCGCGCCGAACTCGGTGATGTTGGCGAGCACCGGCACCTTCACCGCGTCGGCGAATTTCCGGTACATGGCGAGGTCGGTCATCGCCTCGGGGAAGATCGCGTCGGCGCCCGCCTCGACGCACGCGACCGCGCGCTCGACCGCGCGCTCGAGGCCTTCGACGGCGAGCGCGTCGGTGCGCGCCATGACGACGAACTCGCGGTCGGTCTTCGCGTCGACCGCGGCCTTCACGCGGTCGACCATCTCCTCCATCGGGACCAGCTCCTTCCCGGGACGGTGGCCGCAGCGTTTGGCCCCGACCTGGTCCTCGATGTGCATTCCCGCGGCGCCGGCCTTGATCAGGGACTTCACGGTACGGGCGATGTTGAACGCACTTGCGCCAAAGCCGGTGTCGACGTCGACGAGCAGCGGCAGCGCGCACACGTCGGTGATCCGGCGCACGTCCGTGAGCACGTCGTCGAGGTTGCTGATGCCGAGGTCGGGCAGGCCGAGCGAGCCGGCCGCGACGCCGCCGCCCGAGAGATAGATCGATTTGTAGCCGGCGCGCTCGGCGAGCCGGGCGTGGTACGCGTTGATCGTGCCGACGCACTGGAGCGGTTTCTCGGCCCGGAGGGCGGCGCGCAGCCGCGCGCCCGCCGAATTTTGGTCCAGGTCCGCGCTCATGCCTGCCGCTCCGTGTCGAAGAAGGCGTGCGACGCATCCTCGGGCACCTGCACGCCGGTCACCCTGGCCTTCTGCAGCACCTCCCAGTAGTAACGGTACGAAGCGCGGTCGTGCAGCTCGCCCGCGTACTGGATCGGGCCCCATTCGGCCTTCTGCGCGGCGAGCAGGATTCCGGCCGCGTCCTGGACCTCGGAGAAGTCGGGCTTCATGGCGTCGACGATCGGCTGGATCTGCGTCGGGTGGATGCTCCACATGCGCATGAAGCCGTACTCGTGGCGAGCGCGCCAGGCGTCCTCGTAGGTGACGTACGCGTTCTTCAGGTCGAGCGTCACGTTGTGCGTCGGCACGATGCCGTTGGCGAGCGCCGCGGCGGCGACGCGCGCCTTCGCGCGCGCGAGCAGCTTGTGCTCGAACTGGCCCGGGGAGCGCATCGCCGAGGCCGGGATCGCGCCGTGGTGGCTCGAGACGAAATCCATCTGGCCGAAGGCGAGCGCCTGCATCCACGGCAGCGCGGCGATCGCGTATGCCTCGCGCAGGCCGCCGTGCGTCTCGATCAGCGCGTGCACGGGGATCTCGCGCCGGATGCCGCGCTGCGCGGCGACCTGCTGGATGGCGGCGATCATCTCGGACACCTGCGCCGCCGACGTCGCCTTGGGGATGCTGACGTAGGACAGCAGCTCGCCCGCGCCGCCGACGAGGATCTCGACGTCGCGGCGCCAGTGCGGATGGCTGAAGTCGTGGATGCGCACGCCCGCGTGCCGGAAGCGGTTCGCCGGCGACCGCAGCATGCGCACGATCATCTCGGCGTGCTCGCGCTCGCGCCCGGGCGCGGCGCCGTCCTCGCAATCGCAGGTGACGTCGAAGATCGGGCCCAGCTTCTGCTGGATCTCGAGCGCCTTGCCGATCAGCTTCTCGTTCCCCGCGAAGTGCTCGCACGACGGGATCACGGGAAACGGCCGCTCCCCCTTGAACAAGGCGTCGTGGGGGTGGAGCGGCTTGGACATGGTACGAGCCTGGGAAGCCGGCTGACCCCGGTTATGCGAGGAGCGCCTTGATGCCGTCGCGCTCCTCGTGCAGCTCCTTGAGCGTCGCGTCCATGCGCTTGCGCGCGAAGTCGCTGATGTCGAGGCCCTTGACGATCTCGTAGCGGCCGCCTTTGCACGTCACCGGGAAGCCGTACATCACGCCTTCGGGGATGCCGTAGCTGCCGTCGGAAGGAATCCCCATCGACACCCAGTCGCCGTCGCGCGTGCCGTGCACCCAGTCGCGCACGTGGTCGATCGCGGCGTTCGCCG
>Ga0207707_10004465_pt1 | contig 12316 bp, 26 predicted proteins | sample KBSC83BmetaG_FD_184336 | JGI IMG/M metagenome (GOLD analysis project Ga0207707, IMG submission 184336) | Corn rhizosphere microbial communities from Kellogg Biological Station, Michigan, USA - KBS C8-3B metaG (SPAdes) (version 2) | ecosystem: Host-associated > Plants > Roots > Rhizosphere ... | reverse complement strand
GCCAGATGCCGATGCCCTGCGTGTCGCCACCGACTGGGGTATCGAGGAAGCCGCTGATATACGAATTGGTGACAGTGCCATCGATGCAATTGAGCGCGATCCCGCGTCGCTGACCGCTACTGTGCACGAATACTCTATCGAGAGTGATATGACTGGCACTCGGATCGAGACTGACCACCTCGTACAGCAGACTGGGATCACCATTGAGATCGACACAGCGCACGGTCCAGCCCGACGCACTGGTCGCCGTCAAGTGGTTCACACGCGCGACGGCCTGCGCGCCCGGCAGAAAACGCCCCTCTGGGCACGATCCGCCGATGATCACCTTGCCGTTTGCTGGTCCGGTGAGATCGATCGCGGCGTAGGAACTATTCGAATCGAGCACGAGGATCGCGTTGGCCGGCGCATTGGCAATCGTCGGCATCGGATTGAGCGTGGGGATCGCGACCACCGGCGGCGCCGTGGGCAGTGATGGCTGCAGCAGCGCTTTGGCTGCAGCGACCGCAGCGGTGATGTCATCGAGCTTCTTGAGCGCGCCGGGAATGTCCTGTGCGTGCGTCGGTGTGCTGAGCATCGCGGCTAGCACTGCGCCGATAATGAGCTTCTTCATGGGTTACCTCTTCCAGTCACCAGTAGTGTATGGGTGACTTCATAACGATGATTCACAGGGCGCTGGAGGATCGCGCGAACGACGTACTCGCCGGGGTTGCGCACGAGGATCTGCGTTTCGTAGGTGCGTCGATCGGTCACGACTTCGATCTCGGAACCGTGGAACTCATCGTCGCCATCGATGATCAGTTCACAGTGATCCCGCTCGCTGGCGTTCTCGATCTTCACCGTGATCTTGACCATGCACGGCGCGCTGCAAACGGGCGCGGAGATCGTCATCGACAGGATCGCGGCGGCAAGGATCACTTCGATGCCTCGGGCGAGGGACCGGACGGGGCGGCCGGAGGATTTTGATTCGTTCGAATCTCATGGAACGGATGCGAGCATGGCTGCACTTCGCCCTCAAATTGCATCGCCGGATGCAGATGGGGCGCTGGCGAATCGCACCGCGGACACCGATCGCCTAGCTTGTAGTTCAACGGTTGCCACCCGGACGGCGCGGTGGAGACGCCCGCCGCGTCCTCGCGCACCAAATCTTGCAGCTTCTCCAGTTTGCGAATCTGCGGCGCGAGCAGACCATCGGTGATCGAGGCGACCCACGGCTGGTGATCGTACTGCATCATCTGCACGTAGAGATGCCGCAGTTGCGCAAGCGCGCTTGCCAACAATTCTTCGGCCGTCTGTTCAGCCATGTCGCTCCTCCTGCCGCGCGCGGGCGGGATCGCCGAGGACCAAGCAATGCCAGTAATTCTTCAACGTCGTCGCACATGAGGTGTCCGTCGTTCAGCATGGCCCACTCATGCGGCTGCTCGCGATTACGACGAATGCGGTGCTGAATGCGTTCAATCAGCGGCTCGGCGGCGCCGGATCGGCCCGCATCAAACGCCAGCTTCCACAGATAGTCGAAGTCCTCCTGACACTGCTCGCACGGCGGATCTTCTTCCATCGTCGGATCGCACCCATGATTGCGGTCGGCGAGGTTCGACAATACCTGATTGAATTCCTCTCGTCCGGCGTCGGGGCGATCGCGCTCACCACTCATACGATCAACCCCTTGGCGATCCCGTGATACATCAACATCGCCCACTCCTGATCCAGTTCATCTTGCGTGAATGCAAGATCAACACCCACGAGCTGCGATTTGTACGGCCGCGAATAGTCTCCGGCAATGAAGCACACGTAGAGCCGTGCGTAGCACGTCTGCAGCATGCGGCAGTACATCTTGATCTGCGTGTAGTATTTCTCGAACTTCGGGTTGAGAAACGCCGCCTGAATGTCCTCGCGATGCTGCACGCGATGCTCGGGGGTGTCCACCCACGCGTGATCAATCTTGCTACTCAGCCACGTCGCCTTGATCTCGCCCACCCGAAACACCCCATTGAAGATGAACAGATCGGGATTGTAGTGAATCGTCAGCGGGTGGCCGTCGAATTCGCCCTCGTAGGTAAACTCGCCCGGCCGCTTGATATCCTCGCCGCCGGCTTGCTCGAATCGCCTCGCCAAGCCTTCCTCCAGCGCGGTTTCGAGGATCAAGCCAGTTTCGAGCAGCAGCGGCGCGGGAGTTCCCCCTGTGAAGCGCTTGGGCTCCAGATGCTTGTACAAATCGTTATAGATGGTGGACGCATGCAGTCCTTCGGCGCGGACACTGTTGGAGTTGCCCACGCCGAGCAGATTGAGATCGAGATCGAGACTGGTGATCTGCATTTACGGTATCATTAAACCAGCGGGCATCTGAATCACCACGCGGGTGCGCTCGCCGCGTTTGGTCGCAAAGTAGACATCGCGCACAGAGACGTGGTAACGCTGTCCATGTTGATCGATCGCGAACACATCCACACCGTAATCGCTTTTCGGACCTTCCATCAGCAAGCGCGCGGTCAGCTCCGCGATCTTGCGCTCACACTCGGCGTGGGGATTGTCAGTATCCATGTGTGTACACGGAACGGGCCGGTTATCGTCTGACCACGCAGGGGAGGCACCCGCGTGATCCTGTGTGTACCCGCTGACGCTTTGCAGCGGAGTCCGATACCGGCCCGTAAAGCAAGCTTATGCGTGTTTGATCAGGCGCACATTTATCGGGCTCGACGGCGGTAACGGCGATACGACGATCTGGAAGGTCAGCGGTGCGCTCGGCAGCGACTCGCCGGTGTTGTCTGATGCCGTCAGCGTAATCGTGTGCACACCCGCCACCATCGGCGGAATCGGCAGCGGTGCCTGACACACGAACGGCGTCGGATCGCCCACTGCGGCATTCGTGCACGCGACACCTGAGAGCGACGGCGTGACCAGCACGCCGGAGTCGTACAGATGGTAGATATACGCGGTCACAGCGGTCAGATTGGGTCCGCCCTGATTCCAGCCGACGCTATCACCGGCGACCGCTGTGGGCATCGACTGGGCGTGGGCGACGGATGCGAGTCCGAGCACGATCGTGAGCGCGAGTGTCACTCGTTTCATTGCGTGTGCTCCCTTTGGTGGAAAAGTTGGCCGTTCAGTTAACCAAGCAGTGAACGGCTGCCAGAAGACTGCTAGTTGGCTTCGATGCCAACGTACCCGCCGATCGTGCTACGCGAGCGCGATCGTCTGATCTTTGGAACTCTTGTCGAACGTGATCAGCCCCTCGGCCGCGAACGCCTCCAGATTGGCATCTTCGTAGAGGAACTTGCGCACCGGATCGCGATCCGTCGTCGCGCGATCTTTGTAGGCCGGCGTGGCGAACAGGCGCGTCACCTCGTAGTTCATCTTCGACTTGCTGACCTTGTTGTCCTTGGCGTTGCCGAGGATCGTGGTCAACACTTCGCCGGCGAAGTCCTTGACGCTCGCGCTGGCATCCGCCGCCTGCGCTTTGGTGGTCGCCTTGCTCGCTTTGCTCGAAGTCGCTGCCGACTTCGCGCTCGTCTTCGCGGCAGGTTTGCTGGTGCTCAGCGCCGCCACATCGACCGTGCCATACACCTGCGACACCTGCAGCGCGCGCTGATCGTAGTACTTGCCGTCCTTGCCCTTCTTTTGGCCCAGTTCGTTGTAGTACTTGCGCGTCTGGCCCTTGTTCTTCTTGAAGCTCTCGGCCGAGCGATTCATACGCTCTTCGTCCTTGACCTGCACGAAACGCACGCGCTGACCGATGATCTCCGTGAAGCTGATCGGCTGGCCCGGCTCCCACTCCGGTTCCTGCACGCCGTTCTCGACGAGGCTGACAATCAGCTTCATCCAGCCGGTGTTGCCCCACAGCTTGGCATCGCCGACCGGTTCGAGCGTGTGGCCGTCATCGCTGATGACGAAATCATCGGCCGCGCCGGCGTCCAGATGGGTGGACTCGTTGGCCTCGCTGCCGTCCTGCCGCACGGTCAGCTTCACCCACAGCGGCGTGCTCTTCGCATCACCCTGCCGCTCACGCTGCTCGCCGCCGAAGTCCGGCTCGGTGGTGAACGAATAATCGACGATCACGCCATCGACGTTGTTGAGAAACCCGCCGCCGCTCTTCCGAAACGCGTTGAGAATGCCCATGTGACTCCTGTGTGTAACGAGTTGACCTGATGATCCCTACTGCGAGGATTGTGCCACTACAGCCCGAAATGTTTAACGACCAGCCCGATCCACGGCACGATGGGCAGCAACACCCACCACCACGACCACGCTGCGAACGACGTGCCGGCCACCTTGACGACGATGAACGCCCAAAACGGCAACGCCGCCAGCCACGAAGGCGTGTAGCTCACTTTCACTTCATTGCTCACTCTGAATCCTCCCTAATGGCATCTTTGCGCCCTTCCGCCTCGGGTAGCCGACTGAGCACGGATCGTGCCGTCTCGAATTTGATCCCGCGCGACTTAGCGAGCAGTGCGGCGAGACTCCTGATCGATCCATTCGGATAGGTCTTGAGCAGATGTCGCGCCTCGACTTTGGTGGGATCGACATCCTCCACCCACACGAACCCGTTGCAATCTCGGATCGACTTGTGAGGACACGGATATTTATCAGTGTGCACGTGCTCAAAGGCCAGCTTCTTGTGCTCTTCCCCGACCGCGCGCCCTTGGTAGTACATGTTCCCCTTGGGTGACATTTTGATGATCGTGTCCACGGCGCCGGACACCGCACCAGACCCGCGATTGCCCTTCATCAAATCGCCGCCCTCGGCTTCGTGTTCGTCCTGCCCGCTCACCTCCAGTGCATTCTTCTTCTCGTGCGACACCAGCATCTTGGCGGTGTCGATGCTCGCGACGTTTTCGAGCGCCGACATGAACAGCGTCATGTCCTTGGAGTCGTTCTCGTCGAGCGAGTGCATTTTGCGCGCGGTGTCGTAAACGATGAACACGGGCTGCGCGCCGATCTCCTGTGCCACGCTATCGACCATGTTCTTGAGAATGTCCTCGTGCTCCGCGATGTTGAACGGATAGGGCATCGTCTGGATCGAGGCCCAGTAGACGTTTTTGTAGGTGATGCCGAACGCGCCCGACTTCGAATCCTCAACGCGCTTGGCCCATAGATCGTGCGGCGTGTCCACTTGGACGTACAACACCGCGCCGTGTTTAACCACCGGGAATGACAACCACGCGTGGACTTTGGGATCGCCCACGGCGTTCGCCATGCCCATCGCCAAATAGCTTTTGCGCGCTTTCTTGGGTTGTCCGAAGAGTGACACCCAACCGGCAGCGGGCACCAATGGCTTGATCAGCCACGGATCGGGATCACGCGGGAGAGCCAGAAACTCATCGGTAGGATAGAACTTCCAATCAACGGGAGACATCCACAGCCTGACTATGCGGATGGCGTGCCACACGGCGCCCACCCATCACCCAGAGCATGAGTTCATCATCTTCCCACACGGCGACCACGGTGTCTCCAACGTGTCCCGCGTGCGGCCCGTCATGCCCGCGTGGGCGCGTGCAGATGTAACCGCTCGTGTGACCACAACCAGCCTCCAGACTGGTAGTGGGCGCGCGGGAACTGCTCATCCAGCGGGATCAGTCGCGCCGTCACCTCGAACACGCGTCGTTCAGTGTCGTTCATAGAGGATCGTCCCGTCAAGCCATACGAACCGCACGTGCCCCTTCCAGTCATGCGCCGCATGTGGTCCTTCGTGGTCATTTTCACGAGTGCAGACGTAGTGACAGCCATACATGCTGAAGTGCACGGCGCAGTAGAGAAGGTGGAGTACCGATCGCTGCATCAAAAGCTCTTCATCCGGTTGGCACGAGTCGCCACTTAACTCTACACACGTGCTGTTCCTCTGGTGTCATAGTTGGGTGGGGGTGGTGCAAATGCCGTTCACCACGAATTGCACGATTTACTGAGTAAATCCGTTAATTCGATGGGGTGGTTCAACACCCCTATATAAGAGTGTACCTGCACCTGCACCGGATGCGTGTGCAGGTGTGCATTCCGGTAGTACATCGTACGCGCTCGACTCGCTCACGGCTTGCTCTTCGGTTCGATCGGGCGCCACCACGAGTTGGGATCGTTCGCCATCTTGTGCCAATCCTTCACGATCCGCTCGCGGATCTTTTGCAGATCCTCCTGTGCCTTCAGCGCCTTCAGTTCGGCAAAGTTCTTGGGCATGGGCTGTATCTGTTGCTGGAGTTGTGCTGCCTGCGGCGCGGTCATATTCGACGGATCGGCGCAATGGTCGTACCACTTCGTCCACGACTGATCGGCCACTGCTTGATCGGCTGGCGTCCTTTCGTACAACCCACGATACAGATCGGCGATCTTCTGCTCGAACTTCTCCCACGTCCGCATGACAAGCGCTGGCGCATCACGGGCGACCTGTAGCGCCTTCTCAGAGATCGAGATGGTGATCGTGCGCGTCTTATTGTGCGGGTTGCGCCCGACCTCCACGCGCACCTGCCCGGCATCGACTTCTTCGCCGAGCAAGCGCGCTTTGACGCGATCGACCTGCACATCGTAATTACGGCGGACGCGATCAGGGTGCGATGGCATTGCCGCCTCCCAGTGCCAACTGTCTTGAGTATGTTTTTGCCACCGCTACTTGCTGTGCTTGATTCGCTGTTTGGCTGATCGTTTGAGGCGTGTCCAGCAGCCGCCACTTGACTTCCTCGGCCCGCGACGGCCGGCGCCACGTCGGCTTGTAGCGCACAGTCGGGTGCGATTCGTACGCGTGCCACCCGATGAAATAACCGGACCCGCTGATGCTCGACACGTGTCCGCCGGGACACAGCTCAAAAAGACTGTTCCCGCGCCCTTACGCGTAGAACCGCCCCTCGCCATCGTGATAGCGGACGAGCAGTCGCAGCTCGCCGCTGAAGGTCCGCAGCCACACCAGATCGACCAGCCCGAGCCACCGCAAGAATCGCTTGATCATCGATTTACCTCCCGCACACGATGAGCACGATCACCGCAATGATCGTCAAGAGAACAAACGTAGCCACGTCGCGCGGATCGTCATCGTCCTGTATGAAGCTCATTCGTCCACCCGCTCGATCCCCCGGACGCGCTCCATGTTGAACGCGGTAAACGCGCCACCATGCCACACTTCGAGATACTTGCCCGTCGATCGAATACTCTCGACACGATCGATCTCGTACTCGCGCACCAGTCGATCCACGAGGCGGTCCGTGTCACGCACGTAATACACGATAATCGTCATCGTTTCACCATCGCGCGTTCGAATTCCGCTTTGAGTGTTTCATGTGTCCCTTTGTGATCGAACGTCGACATGCACCCACGAAAGACAGTTGTGCTGCGCAGAAAGTGAGGATGTTCGTCACAGTAAGCAAGCACCCGCGAGGCGATGTCCGTGCACGCCAACAGATCGTGCAATTGCTTCCGTGTCAGTAGCAACCACACTTCATCATCGTCCCTGCCAGTCAACTTCTCGATTGGCAAAATCTTCACTGCGCCGCTCCCTCTCGCGCTTCGCGCTTCGGTCGCTTGTTGTCTACCTCTCGTTGTTTCAACTTCAGGATCTCCATGTCGGCATCGGCCTGCTCGTGATGTTGCAGCGCCGCCCGCATGTTGGTGAGTTGCCGCTCGGCGTCCTCGATGGCCTTCCTGAGCGCGCGCACGAAAGGGCTCGCCATCTACACCGCCCATGAATCATCGTCGTAGTCGTTCTCATCGCCGGCATCGCGATCGCTGTCGTAATCGAGTTCGTCTTCTGCGCAACCCGAACACCCATCACAGTCCTCGTACCCGTCGCAGTCGCAGTACTCGCCACACTCGATACAGTTGTGGACGGCCATATTCGCCTCCGATCGCTTCAGACGTTTTTAGACAGTGGGCAGCGTGCCGAACAGCAGCCAACGAAACCGCGCGATGAATCCCATCGTGGCGAACGCGATGATCTTACGCTCGGTCAGGCTGATCGCCCCGCTCAGTTGCGCCGCGACGTGCTGTCGCGCCGCGATCTTCTGCTCGCGTCGAAGAGGGTTGCTCATGTGACTCCTGTGTGAGATGGTGCCAGCGATCGAGCCCGAAATGCGCACACGCCGCTGACCAGTTACTTACTCGTGGTTGATCCATTGATGGCCTTCACGGAGATTTCGACCAGCTCCTGCTCGGGCATCTTCTCGAAGAAATCGCTGACGCCGGTCGGCAGCGTCACCACCGGAGACAACGTGTGGCCCGATTTGTCTTTCGCGATGAGATCCACAAAGTACAGATCGGGCTCATCCTGGTACTGGTAGATGTTCACGCCGCTCTTGTCCTTCACCGCCCACAGTCGCCGTCTCATTTTCTTCACTGTGTCATCCTTTCGAGTTTCACCCAGTACGACTCACATTCACCACGTGAGCCACCCGCGAGTTTCACGTTGAGTAGATAGGTGCGCCGCTCGACCGTGAAGGTCCACTGCCGACCTACGCCGTTCACCATGTCGACATCGTTGTAGTGGAATGCGGTCAGCAGATTGCTACCAGCGCCGTGCTCTTCGTGCTCGTGCGCCCCGCCTCGAAACACGGCGAATTCATCCTTGGGGCCGAGATGGAGCTGCCACGCCACGTGGTGCTGGCCGTCACCCATCCACACGACGTGCTCATACACGCGCTCGGCGAACTCGCCATCGGCCTGCTGGCACGATTGCCAATTGCCTTCGAGCACGACGTGCGAATCACGCCGATCAGTGCTTGCTGTCCACTGTGTAGTCGACACCACCAACGCGAACAGGAACGAAATCATTGGTTGTTTCCTCTGAAAATTCGTCTTTCCATTGTCGTCGCGGGTGCCCATCTTCGGCCTCGTGATCGCCCTCGTGCCCTTTCGGACGCGTGCAGACAAAACGGTGAAGCGATGGATGCAGACAGCACGCAACACCGCCGCGCGCGTAGCCTATGCCGGCTTGATAGTGCAACGGCGGCAGCAATCGATCGAGCACAGCGCGCAATCGCGCTTCCTGACGTTTGATCACTGCGCTCGGTCGACTAGTCATGGCCTTCGTAGTCGGCGATGGTTGGCTTTCGTTTCCCACGCCACGGGTTGTCGCCGTGGTAGCGTCCTTCATCGTCCACGACTGGGGGCATTTCGCAGCCGCCATGTCCACTACTGGAGCCATACACGCGCACGATCCCGAACGGCTTGTCAATCAGCGCGCGCCGCTGCGCGGGTGTGAGGGTGTTGCAAGGTGTCGATGGTGCGTCGGGGTGTGGTGTCGATGCCGATGTCTCGCCAGCCGGAGGTGCGCCGACCGCACTCAAGACATTCGGTGTAGATGGTGTGCTCTTCGACTTTGACGACATCCGTGTGATCTCCAAACAAGCATTTGAGTGATCGCATACCGGCGCGCCTTTCTGCACTGGGCGTGCCATGAAATTCCCACGAGGCCATTTCGCGGCACACGCCTTGCCAATTCAGTTGTGACGGGTGATGAGCTGCACGCAAATATAAGCGTGCCATCATCGCCTGTCAACCACCAAGATCGTAATGTACGTAACGAATTTGGCCGACGTGGCTGGCGCCGACTATCAGGTGATCGCGGCCGATCCGCCGTGGAACTATCAGGACAAAGCGGCAGCCGGCGCACGGGGCGCGAGCTTCAAATACCCGTGCATGTCCCTTGCGGATCTCAAAGCGTTACCCATCGAGGACATCTGCGCCCGCGATTGTGTCCTCTTCATGTGGACAACCGGGCCGATGCTCGCCGATGGCAGCGCTGAACAGCTCGCCCGCGCGTGGGGTTTCACGCCGAAGACAATGGCCTTCACGTGGGTGAAAACGACACGTACCAATAAAGAATGGTTTTGGGGGATGGGCCGGTGGACGCGCGCCAACCCCGAGTTCGTCACGCTGTGCACACGCGGGAAGCCGTCGCGCGTCTCAGCGGCGGTGCATAGCGTGATCAAGGCGCCGATTCTGGCGCACTCGGTCAAGCCGGCGGTCTATCGAGATCGGATCGTGTCGCTGTGTGGGGACGTGCCCCGCATGGAACTGTTCGCACGCGGGGACACGGATGATGGATGGGATCGTTTTGGAAATTCGCCACACGGAATCGAGGATCCCCGCACCCGTAATGCCTTACAAGACACTGGCCGATAAGCGGGAGTATCAGCGCGAATGGTGCCACCAACGACGCGTGGCGTGGTTGCTGGCGAATGGTCCGTGCGTCGAGTGCGGCACGTGGTTGGATCTACACGTCCACCATAAAGATCCCGATGCGAAGAGCGAGAAAATTGTCTGGAGTCGATCCCTCGCACCGAATGGGCGTCTGACGCGCGAACTTGCCAAGTGTGAAGTACGGTGTCACGATTGTCACGTGAAGCGGCACCATCAACTAGGGCGTGGCTTTGGGGCAGGTACCGAAAAGTGGTGGTTCAAGTCGGTCCGCGAAATTACCGTCGAAGAAGCGGCGCAAGCGTGGAACGTCCCGCGATCAACTGCGGGACGTTGGTTGCTCGACGGGAAGCGTCCTACCGCGCCAGCTTCAGCGCCTCCGCTGTCAGCTCCGCGCACGTGATCAGGCGCGCGATCCGTTGCCACTCCGGCCGCTGCCAGTCCAGCGCGCCGCGTCGATAGCACTCTTCCACCAACGCATGTAACAGGTCATACAGCCGTGCGGGCTCGTTCACGATCTGCCGGATCTGCGCCTCGATCAGTGCGCGCTCCGGTGACGCGGTGCCCCGAGGTACGCCGACCACCATACAGCCGTCCATAGCGAAGTCCTCCCGCGCGAATTGTTGAGCGTGGGCACACCGTACTGCACAGTCTGTCACGTGTCAACAGAATTTTTACGTCGCGCAGTCGGACCCGGACGGCGCGCGCAGGGCGGGGTTCGGCTCGCGCTTGGCGGCGCGGCGTCGATCGCGGTGAACCGCTTCAACCGCGTCGAGGGTGCATGCGCCGGCATTGACCAGATACCGGCACGTCGAGGGCGCTTGCCGTGCGCCGCGAATGATCAGCAGGAGCGCGACCGACAAGACCGATAAGCCGGCCTCGTCGGCGCGGAGGGCGAGATCGGTTACTTCGGTGAGGAATGCACGCTTGACCAGCTCGGGATCAGTCGAAGACGACATAACAGCTCCGATCTTGCTACGAACGAATGGCCCATGTGATCCCTCAATTTGTCGCCGTATTGGTCTTGGTGGCGAGTCCCTGCTCCACGAGCCAGTTCAGACAACGCCGGTTGGCCTCTGTGGGGCGTTTGGCGAGCTTGGCGGCGTGTACAGCGTCGACCGGCTTCGTGGCCTTCAGGAGCCCTTTGTACGCGTCCGTGACCGCTTCGCTGGCGCCGACGAGGGATCGCCGCTTGTCTTTGGCCGCATACACGTAACGCGGCAGGGGCGCGGCGATCGGCTCAGGGGCCTTCGGTGTCGCCTTCGGTGCCGGCTCAACACGTGGCACGCGAGTGGCAGGTTGATCGCGGTGGATCACCTGCATTTCGGCAGCGGCTTGTTTCGGCCGACCGCCGACGCGCACCCCGCTCGTCATGGGCCGATCGGCCGGCAGGATCACCGGCACAAGCAGGAAGGTTGCGGTCGCTGGTACGTCGGGCGCGTGGCAGCCGATCCATACCCCTTTGCGGCCGTAGTGCTCGCGGATCGGTTTACGGCAGGAGAGGCATACCCCCTCTGAACCCCGCCGGACCAGCGGCGCCAGTGCCGACCATTCGGGGATCGCCAGCTCCCGCTTGACTCGCGCCTTGGAATTCGTGCTTGACTTTCTCGCTTCACGTTTCGCCATACTTGCCTCCTGATCACCCCCATACAGCACACTGAGTGCCAGTGTCAAATCGCTAGCAAATTCGCACAAATGGCCCTAATCGGACACGTGATGCGTTTGGATTTACTGCACGCGCTCTAGGTAAAACGTCCAGATTTCGCCATCCGCATCCACAGTCCCCGCTGCCCACGGCATCAGAGGTTGCCAGCCCGGCCGCGCCACCTTGATCGTCACTTCGCGCCCGCCAGTGATCATGATATGCGCCACACCATCGATGTCTGTCGTGCCGACCAGTCGATCGTCCGCATACACGCCGACCTGCGCGATCGGATCGCTCGACTGATACACGAGCGCGCGCACAGTCACACTCACGGTTTTCGTGCTGCTGGCTTGTGTGGGCGTGTTGATCTCACGCAGCGAGCAGCCAACGCCACACAGAGCGATTACGATCAGTAGACCGATCAGCGCGACGATCGTTTCCGCGCGCAACCGACGTTCCACCATTTCACTTCGCGTCATACAAGTCTCCATGTGATTGACCAGTTGTTTACCGCCGGGGATCAAACGGATCGCGCGATCCAAACTTCTTTTGCAGTAGATC
>Ga0207707_10004464_pt1 | contig 12317 bp, 9 predicted proteins | sample KBSC83BmetaG_FD_184336 | JGI IMG/M metagenome (GOLD analysis project Ga0207707, IMG submission 184336) | Corn rhizosphere microbial communities from Kellogg Biological Station, Michigan, USA - KBS C8-3B metaG (SPAdes) (version 2) | ecosystem: Host-associated > Plants > Roots > Rhizosphere ... | reverse complement strand
CTGCTCGCCACCGCCTGCCAGGGCAGCGCGCCGGTCGCGAGCAAGCTCAACTCGACGGCGGTTTCCAGCAGGCCCGCGTCCGCGGTCCCCCAGTACCTGCAGATCTCCCCCGCCACCGGCAGCAAGAACGCCAGCCCGTCCGACGGCATCACGGTCACTGGCGTCCGCGGCGGCAAGGTCAGTGCCGTGACCGTCAAGGCCTCGGGCACCCAGCCGGTCACCGGCACGCTCAGCGCGGACGGGAAGAGCTGGCACAGCACCTACGCGCTGCCCACCGGCCAGTCCTACACGGTGACCGCCACCGGCAAAGACGCCGCGGGCCACCCGGTCACCGCGACCAGCCAGTTCAGCACGCTGAAGCCCTCGACCGCGTTCCATACCCAGATCTTCGAAGGGTCGGGCGCCACCTACGGGGTGGGCATGCCGATCATGCTGACGTTCGACCACCCGATCACCAACAAGGCGGCCGTCGAGCGGGCGCTGACGCTCACCACGTCCAAGCCGGTGGTCGGCGCCTGGTACTGGGACGGCAGCGAGCAGCTTGACTTCCGGCCGAGGGACTACTGGCCCGCCGACACCACGGTCAGCTTCTCAAGCCACCTGGACGGCGTGGAGGGCGCGCCGGGCGTCTACGGGGTGCACAACCTGTCCCAGACTTTCAACATCGGCCAGTCGGTCATCGCGGTGGCCGACACGAAGAACTTCCACACGCAGGTCTACATCGACGGCAAGCTGAAGTACACCTGGCCGATCTCGACGGGCAGGGCCAAGACCCCCACTCCGAACGGCACGTACCTGAGCGTCGAGAAGGCCAACCCGGTCCGCATGATCGGCGGCGGCAAGAAGGGCAGCCCTGGCTACTACAACGAGCTGGTCAACTGGGCGGTCCGGTTCACCTACAGCGGCGACTACTACCACTCCGCCCCGTGGTCGGTGGTTAGCCAGGGCGAGTCGAACGTCAGCCACGGCTGCGTGAACCTGGCACCGCAGGACGCGCAGACCTACTACAACCTGTCCGTCCCCGGCAACCCGATCACGATCGTCGCCAGCCCGAAGGCGGGCAAGTGGGACGACGGGTGGACCCAGTGGTTCTGGTCCTGGTCCCAGTACCTGGCGGGCAGCGCCACCCACATGGCGGTCCAGGCCGGCCCCAACGGCAGCACCCTGGTCAACCCGTCCACCCTTCCCGCCGACACCGCTACCGCGCCCCTGGGCACCTCCACCCCAGGCAACTTCACGGCCGCGTAGTCGCTTGCCTACCGGGGCCGTACTCTGACACGTCAGGGATCACTCGAGGGTCACGGGGATGGGTCGCTAGGAACGGGGTCGTGGGGGACGGGGAGGATCGGCCGCCCCCCACTCCACCCCGAGCCCAGAAACAACCCCCAGAACCCAAAACCCCAAAACCCAACCCGGTGTGCGCAACGCACGCCCCTGCCGCCGCCCCGCCTCCAGAGGAACAACCCGACCCTCGGAGCACCCTCAGCGGCCAAAGCGAGGCCCAAACGCCACCATTGCCCACTGCGCTCCCCGGTCCCCAGAGCGATGCTCAAGCCATCGAGCGCCCACAGGGCTCACCACCGGCCAGAGCAACTTTTGAGCTCTAGAAGCTCGGCTGGAGCGCGGCAGACCACGCGGCGGAGCAATGTGAGCGCGAAGAGACTGCTCTTTAGCGCGCCCCAGCCCAAGAAGGGTAACGACTTGGCCGTTAAAGGTTGGCTCCGCGCTCCCCGATAGGGGACAGCAATGTGTGCTCCGACAGACGCCCCGCCGACCGGCCTGGCCACGGAACCTGGGAACCATGAGCACCGGAGAGCGCCGGGACCGCTTCCCTCGGTGATTGCGGGAGCGGGGCGCCGGGGGGTGAGTCCGCGCGCGTTCGGGCCGCGATCGGGCTTATCGCGGGCCGACCGCGCGCGGCGATCCCCTCCGCCCCGCTCCCCAGGGCCATAGACCGCGATGAAGGTGAAACACGAATCCGTTCGGACTAACGGGAAATAGATACCGAACGATACGAAGCGAGTTACGGATGCGGGTTGCCGACCGTGCCCGTCTGCTGGGTGACGTGCGACGTGGGCGCGCCGGAGGAAACCGCCAGGATCACGCCAAGGGTCAGCGCCAGCGCAATCGGGATCAGCAGCGGGGCCGCGGCACGCGCCGTGCGGCGGCGTCTCGCGCGGCGCTTCGCGCCGCTAGCCCGGTTGCCGAAGCCGCCCTCGATCAACGTCACGCTGGCCCCCTCCTTCGTTAATCTCGTGGGAGCCAGCGTAACTCCGTTACTTAACAGTTATCGAGTGGATAGCGAAAGTTATCCGCGCGATTACTGTTTGTCAGCACGCTTCCCAGAGCGTGGCGATGCCCTGGCCGACGCCGATGCACATGGCGGCGGCGCCCTTGGTGACCCCGCGGCGGCGCATCTCGTGCAGCAGCGTGGTGACGATCCGCGCGCCCGAGCAGCCGAGCGGGTGGCCGATGGCGATCGCGCCGCCGTTCACGTTGACCTTCTCCGGGTCGAGCTTGAGCTCGTCGACGCAGGCGACCGACTGAGCGGCGAACGCCTCGTTCAGCTCGACCAGTTCCAGGTCCTCGACGCGCCAGCCGGCCCTGGCGAGGACGCGGTTCATCGCGGGAACCGGGCCGATGCCCATGTAGTCGGGGTGCACGCCGGCGGCGGAGGCGCCGACGTAGCGCGCGAGCGGCGTCACGCCCGTGCGGTTCACCGCTTCCTCCGACATGAGCAGCAGCGAGGCGGCACCGTCGTTGAGCGGTGAGGAGTTGCCGCCGGTGACGGACCCGCCCTTGCGGAACGCGGCCCGCTTGCCGGCCAGTTCCTCGAGCGTGATGTTCCCCTTGATGCCCTCGTCGCTGGTCATCTCGCCCTTGGCGGTCGTGACCGGGACGATCTCAGCGTCGAAACGACCCGCGTCGCGGGCGGCGGCGGCCAGGTGGTGCGAGCGGAGCGCGAACTGGTCCTGGCGCTCGCGGGTAATGCCGTACTTGTCCGCCACGTTCTCCGCGGTCTCGCCGAGGCTGATCGGCGGGTACATCTCCTGCATCCGCGGGCTGACGAGGCGCCAGCCGAGCCGGGTGTCAGCGGTCTCCAGGTTCCGCGCCCAGGAGTCGCCGCTGCGGGCGACGACGAACGGCGCGCGGGTCATCGACTCGGTGCCGCCTGCGACCGCGATGTCGATGTCGCCGGCCGCGATCGCCCGGGCGGCGTCGCTGACGGCTTCCATCCCCGAGCCGCAAAGCCGGTTCACCGTGGCGCCGGGGATCTCAACGGGCAGGCCCGCGAGCAGCACGGCCATCCGCGCCACGTTCCTGTTGTCCTCGCCTGCCTGGTTGGCGGCGCCCCAGTAGACGTCGTCGATGGCGTTCACATCAAGGTTCGGGTTGCGCGCGACGAGAGCCTTGAGGATGTCGGCGGCCAGGTGGTCAGGGCGAACGTCGGCCAGCGCCCCCTTCACCTTGCCGATGGGCGTCCGGCAGGCATCCACGACGAATACCGAGCTCACGCTGTCCTACCTCTCCACGTTTGTTCCTGTTCTCCCACCATAAGACACGAGGCGGCGGCGCCGGATTCCCTGGGACCGCCGGCCTGACGTGTGGTGATTATCCCGTTGACGAGGGCGTTTCCCATCTGGGACCCGGCGATCCTTCGGTGCGGCGCGTGGCCGCCAGGTCGCTTCGCCGACTGTTACCTGACCGTGACACGGCGAGGCGCCGGGCGTGCAACCTTCCCCGGCGCGGCTACGTCTCATAAGTATGGGTTGCGTATGAGTTCAATAGTCATGACACAGTGTTTCCCGATTTGGTAGATATTGACCCTAAGCTTTCGTTGCCACCTTCATACACGCTGTGACCAGCCCCGCTTTGATCAGCGCCGATGTGGCACGCCCGGTTACCGGGCCGTTTTGCGTTACCGGCAGGACAAGCGATCTAACTAAACCGTTGAGGAGAGCCGGCAGTGTCGTTCTTGGGGAGCGTTGGTGGAGTGGGCCAGTTCAGCAAGGCGCTGTTGCGGCACCGGTTGATCTCGGCCACGGCCGGCACCGCCGCCGCGGTCATCGTCGCCGGCTGCGCGTTCGCCGCGACCTCTTCCGCCGGCCAGGAGAAGCTGGTCGACGCGGGCAACAGCAAGCAACTCGCCAAGTCGAATACCGCAGCCGCACCCGCCGCGCCGGCGAGGCCGCTGCGGCTGCTGTCGGTCTCCCCCGTCGGCGGAACGCGCCACGCCAACGGCGGCGCCCCGATCACGTTGACGTTCTCCTCCGCGCTTTCGCCCGGCACGCCGCTGCCGACGCTTTCGCCGAAGATCGCGGGAAGCTGGAAGGTCAGCGGGGCGACCGCGACGTTCACGCCGGCTGCCGGGTACCTGCCTGACACCAAGGTCACGCTGACGATCCCGGCCGGCATGGCCAGCGCGGCCACTTCGGCGGGCACGCTCAACAAGGCGTCCACGGTCAAGTTCACCACCGGCAGCTACTCCACCCTCGGGCTGCAGCTGATCCTCACTCAGCTTGGCTACCTGCCGCTTACCTGGACCCCCGCGGCGACCGGGTCGGCCGAGCCGGCCGGGTCCATTCCCTCCGACGCGCCCGCGGCGGGCGGTTCCGGCGCGACCGGCTCGACCCCGGCCAGCATGAACGAAGTGGTGTCCACCGCCTACGCGCCGCCCGCCGGCACGTTCACGTTCAAGCCGGGCTACCCGGTCCAGCTGACCAGCCAGTGGAAGACCGGCAAGGACAACATGCTCGACAAGGGCGCCATCCGGGCCTTCCAGTCCGTCCACGGGCTCACGATGGACGGGGTGGCCGGGCCTGACGTCTGGTCCCACCTGCTGACCGCGGCGGCCAAGGGTCAGGTCAACCCGAACGGCTACACCTACGCGGTCGCTTCGCAGAACTCGCCGCACGAGACGCTCAAGGTCTGGCACGACGGCAAGCTCATCCTGAACACCCCCGCCAACACCGGCATCCCGGGGGCGAACACCGCCGACGGCACCTTCCCCGTGTACGAGCGGCTGCAGAGCCAGATCATGAAGGGGACCAACCCAGACGGGTCGAAGTACGCCGACCAGGTGTACTGGGTCGCCTACTTCAACGGCGGCGACGCGGTGCACTACTTCGACCGTCCGGCCTACGGTTACTACCAGAGCCTCGGCTGCGTGGAACTCCCGTGGAAGCAGGCCAAGTTCATCTGGTCCTACCTGACCTACGGCACGCTGGTCACCGTCGAAGGGCCGGTGGCCTGAGCCGCTTACCCCGCGATAAGAACGCCGATGCCCGGCCGCCGATCGGTGGCCGGGCATCTCGCGTTTTGTCCGTTGTTTCCCCGCTAGAAGCGCGGCGTCCGCGCGCCTGCCATCTCGAGGCGCGGGGCGAGCGCGATGCGCAGCCCGGCCGTGGCGAGCCGGTCGAGCAGCAGGCGGCCGGTGCCGACGGCGCTGTCCTGGCCGGGCTCGGGGATGCCGACCACCAGGGACCGGTCGGGCCGCCTGAGGCCGATCAGCCAGAATCCTCCGTCGTACGCCGGGCCGAAGACGGCGTCGGCCTCGCCCGACGTGAGTGACCAGGCGGCGTCCGTGAGCATGTCGGCGGTGATTCCCAGGGTGTCGTCCCGGATCAGCAGCATGGGCAGCGGCACCGACGCGTGGGCGTCGGCGAGCGCGGCGGCGACCCGCTCGCCGAAGTCGTTGCCGCGCTGTCCCATGAGGTCGAACCCGGCGGGCAGCCAGTCTCCGCTCGCCGCGCCGAACACCAGCACCCGGCGGGCCACCGGCGCCGCGATTACGGCGCCGAGCGTCTCACGAAGCAGCGCCTGGTCGAGCGACGCGGGCGACTGGACCAGCGTAATGACCTGGACCGCCAGGGTCTCGCTCGCCTCGTCCGCCTGCCTTGGGCGCGCCGAACCGAATTGGGTCTCCATGACTGCGAAGATAACGAATTAGCGGCGATTTGCTCCCGTTTTGGTTCTTACGGAAGTGTGACGGCCCGCTGCCTGCGGTACAGCCGCCCTGGGCAGGCCCCCCGTCGTCCGCGCCCCGGGCAGGGCCGACCGCGACACGGCCGACGGGGCCGGACGGGCGAGCGGCAGCCTGATCAGGAACTGGCAGCCGGGTCCCGTGTTGTGCACGCTGATCTGGCCGGAGTGCGCCTCGACGATGCCCTGGGCGATCGAGAGCCCGAGCCCGGCGCCGCCTGACGGGTCGGGCGTCCGGGCGCTCTCGCCGCGGAACGCCACGTCGAACACGCGGGGCAGGTCACCGATCGGGATCCCGCCGCACTCATCAGACACGGCCACGCAGGCCAGCCCGCCCTGGATCGTGCCGACGATCTCGACGGTCCCGTCCGGGGGCGTGTGCCTGATCGCGTTGGTGACTAGGTTCCGCAGCGCCCGGCCGAATTCCGCCTGGTCGAGAAGCACCTCCATGCCCGGCGCGGCGGCGCCGGTCAGCCGGACGCCCTTCGCCCGCGCGACCGGCCCGGTGCTCGCGGCCACCTCGGCGATGACGTCCTCGAGCCCGGCCACCCTTGGCGACAGCCGGAGCGCGCCGGCGTGGATCTTGGACAGCTGGAAGAGGTCGTCGATCATCCGCGCCAGCCGGTCCGTCTCCACCCGGATCTGCGTGTGGTAACGGCTGACCTCGCGCGGGTCGGTCACCACCTGGTCCTCGAGTGCCTCGGCCATCGCGCGCAGCCCGGCGAGCGGTGTCCGCAGGTCGTGGCTGACCCACGCGACCAGCTCGCGGCGGCTCGCCTCCAGGGACTGCTCGCGCGCCCGCGCGCGGCCAAGCCGGTCGTGCACCTCGGCGAGCCCTTGGGAGAGCCCGGCCAGTTCGGTCGGCAGCGTGGCCACCGGCGGCGTGTAGATGCCGCTGTCACCGACCTGGCGCACCGCGCCGAGCAGCCTGCGAGTCCCCCGCGTGACCGACCGGCCGATGACGAGCGAGACCGCGAGGCCGGCGAGCCCGGCGATGCCCATCAGCTCGAGCATCACGTCCCGGTCGACGACATCCAGCATGCGGTAGGAGATCACCCCGACCGCGGCCAGCATGGTGACCACTGTGACCAGCGCGACGAGCGTGACCTGGATGCCGATGGACCGCCGGGCGAGCAGCCGTTGCCCGACCACCCCGAGGGCGGTCGTGAGCATGCCGGCCCCGACAACCCACTCGGTGATGTACGTCAGGTCGCTCGCCGCCACATGCGGCATAACGTCCGCCAGCTGCCCGGTCACGACGGCCCCGGCTCGTAGCGGTAGCCGACGCCCCAGACGGTGACGATCCGCCGTGGCATCGTCGGATCAGACTCCAGCTTTTCCCGCAGCCGCCTGACGTGCACGGTGACCGTGGAGGTGTCGCCGAACGTCCAGCCCCACACCTCGCTGAGCAGCTGCTCCCTGGTGAACGCCTGCCGCGGGTTGCGCAGCAGGAACACCAGGAGGTCATACTCGCGCGAGGTGAGCTGCACGAGCTTTCCGCTGATGCGGACCTCGTGCGCGGCCAGGTCCACGACCACGTCCCGGTCGGTGAGGACCCCCTGGTCCGCCTGACCCGGCGTGTCTGGCCTGTCCGTGGGGGCGGCGCTGCGCGAGCGCCGAAGCACCGAGCGGACCCGCATCGCCAGCTCGCGCGGGCTGAACGGCTTGGTCACGTAGTCATCGGCGCCGATCTCGAACCCGGCGAGCCGGTCCGTCTCGTCACCCAGAGCGGTCAGCATCACCACCGGGATCGGCCAGCGCTCGCGCAGCCGCCGGCAGACCTCGAGGCCGTCGATGCCGGGCAGCATCAGGTCGAGGACCACGAGGTCAGGCTGCCGCTCGGCGATGCGCCGCAGCGCCTCCTGACCATCGTGCACGCACTCGACGGTATGTCCGTCGCGGACCAGGTAGCGTCCGACCACGTCGGCGACCGTCGGGTCGTCGTCGACCACGACGATCCGGCCAGGCAAATCACTATTGCTCACCGCTACACGGTAGATCGAACTGTGATGTCACAGATGGGGAAACCGGCCAAAACGTCAGAGACCGGTAAGATGTCCTCGTGCACCGGCTCTTCCCGATCACCCCGCCACCGCGCTCCTAGCGGGGCGGCAGGTCCGCGCGTCTAGCCATCCGGGCTGACGTGCCTCTTTCGGGTTTCTTCCCGCCTGGGTGGCCGGTGTCGCCCCGCTTCCGCGACTCTCTCGTCCTTCTCGTCGCTGGAGCGATTACCCATGTCTTCGTCCGCGTGCTCTTCTTCTGCTGCTGTGGCCGCGTCTGCTGCTGCGCCGGCCTCGCCGACCTCGCCGACCTCGCCGGTCCGTCGCCCGTCCGCCGCTCCCCTGCTCTGCCTGGTGGTCGCCGGGCTGCTGTGGGGGACCGGCGGCCTGACCGGGTCACTGCTCGGCCGGGCGGCCGGGCTGTCCCCGCTCTCGGTGGCCGCGCTGCGGCTGCTGGCCGGCGGCGGGCTCATCGCCGCTTTCCGCGTCATCCCCGGGCGGCGCTGGCCCTCGGGGCGCGCCGCGTGGGGCAGGGTCGCCGTGACCGGCCTGCTCGCCGCCACGTTCCAGGCGGCGTACTTCTCATCGGTGTCGCTGACCTCGGTCAGTCTCGCCACCCTCGTCACGATTGGCGCCACGCCCGTCATCGTGCTGGCCGGCGAACTGCTGCTTGGCCGCCGCCGCCTCGACCGGCCGAGTGTCATGCGGACGGCCCTGGCGCTGGCCGGCCTCGGCCTGCTCGTCGGGCTGCCGGCCGGCGGCTACGGCGCGGGCGCCGTGCTGGAGAGCGCCGGTATGGCGCTGCTCGCCGCGGCGGGCTTCGCGGTGCTCACGCTGGCCGGCGCTGTCCCGGTACCCGGCCTTGGCGAGGAAACCGTGACCGGGCTCGGGTTCACGCTGGGCGGCCTCATCCTGCTTCCGCTCACGGCGGCCGCGGGCGGGCTGGCGTTCCGGCCAACGGCCGCGGCGCTCGGCTGGCTGGCGGCCCTCGCCGCCGGCCCGACCGCCCTCGCCTACACGCTGTACTTCCGCGGCCTGCGCGGCGCCCCCGCCAGCACCGGCGCGCTGCTTTCCCTGCTTGAGCCGCTCACCGCCACGGTGCTCAGCGTCGCGCTCCTCGGCAACCGGCTCAGCCCGACGGGGATAGCGGGCGCGGGCCTGCTAGCCGCGGCGGTCATCAGCACGGCCCGTCCGCGTAACTAGCGGTACCGGCCCGCCGGGTCGGGCTGATAGCCAGCTCGACCCGGCTGATGGCCACCCGGATTGGGCTGATGGCCGTCCGGATTGCGTGGGTGGCCGTCCGGGCTCGACTCGTAGCCGGCGGGCGGTGCCCAGGTGCCCTGCGCGGCGTAAGGGCCGGGGACCGGCCCCTGCGCGTGGCCCGCCGGCGGGACCGGGCGAGCCGGGCCCGCTGGCCGAGCCGGGCCCGCCCGGTGGGCCCGGCCGTCCGGCTGGAAACCGGCCGCGGTGCCAGGGGCGGGGGCGGCGGCCGCCTCGGCACGGCGGCGGCGCACGATGATGACGACGACCGCGATCACGAGGATGCCCGCGATCGCGTATGTCGGCCCGTGGAAGTCGTTGGCGACGTGCTCCCAGTTCGCGCCGACGGCGTAACCGAGGATCGCGAGGGCGGCGGTCCACGGGATGGCGCCCAGCGTGGTGTAGAGGCCGAAGACGCCGGCCGGCATCTCCGCGAATCCGGCCGGCAGCGAGATGAACGTGCGGATCACCGGGATCACGCGGCCGACGAGCACCGCGAGCGTGCCATGCCGCTCGAACCAGGCGGTCGCCTTGTCGATCTCATGCTCGCGGATTCCGACCCGCCGCCCCCAGCGCCTGATCGCCGCCTGGCCCGCGTACTTGCCGACCGCCCAGGCGATGTAGCTGCCGACGACGTTGCCGAGCACCCCGGCGGCGAACACGCCGACGAGCGAGGGGTGCGCGCCACCGAACGCGCCGGCCGCGAGCGCGCCGCCGATCAGCATAATGGCCTCGGAAGGTATCGGTATGCAGGCCGATTCGGCCAGCATCAGCACGAATACCGCGAGGTACCCGTACTGGGAGATCAAGTGCTGCACAAACCGTTCCTTCCAGGCCGGCCGATCAATCTTCTACAACAGAGTAGAAGATAATCCCGCCCCGCGCGGCCGTTCCGTCACTAACGCGGGTGTTTGCGCAGAAGATCCCTGGAGCCCGACCCGGTAGGCGCCAAGGCCCGCTAAGTCGCGGCTACGGGCGCCACGGCGACCAGCGCCGGCCAAGATTCTGGGTGATCGGCAGCGAAAGTGGGGGCGGAGACGCCGGCCCGGCCGCGGGTGCGGCACCGCCGCCGTCCGGGGTGACCAGGGGCGACGGGACGAACGACGGCCGGTGCACCCGCGGGGCGCGCAGCGCCGCGAGCAGTTCGTCGAGCGCCTCGAAGTTGTGCGCGCTGACCACCGCGTCGCAGTACGGCCAGGCGGCGGCCATGCCGCCCACCTCGGGCCGGTACCGCTCGGACTGCGTGCGCGGGTTCGCCCACACGACCCGGTAGGCGATCCGGTGCAGCCGGGCCATCTGCGCGCCGAGCAGCGCGGGCTCCCCGGTCTCCCAGCCGTCGGAGATGATCAGGATGACCGCGCCGCGGGCCATCCCGCGCACCCCGTAGCGGTCGTTGAAGTCGCGCAGCGCCGCGCCGATCCTGGTGCCGCCCGCCCAGTCGGGCGCCGCCTCTCCCGCCTTGGCGAGCATGGTCTCCGGTGACGCGGCGGCGAGGAACGGGGTGAGCCTGGTCAGCCTCGTGGCGAACGTGAACACCTCGGTCCGCGGCCGGGTGGCGTCGCGGGACGGCCCGGAGAAGCCGGACCCGCCCCCGCCCGCCGCGCCGGACGACCGGGCGGCGACGTACATCAGCTGCAGGATCGCCCGCGCGTACGGCTCCATGGACCCGGAGATGTCGCAGAGCACAACGAGCCGGCGCTGCCGGGTCCGCACCGCGCGCCTGGCGATCCGCACCGGCTCGCCGCCAGTCCTCGTCGCCTGCCGCATCGTGCGGCGCATGTCGAGCCGGGCGCCGTCTTTCTTCGGCCGGTACCGCCGGGTGCGGCGCGGCGGCACCGCGATCACAAGTTCGCGCATCAGCGCGGCGAGCTGGGCCAGTTCCACCGACGTGAGCTGCGCGAAGTCCCGCTCGCGGAGCCGCTCGGTCTGCGACGCGACGCGCCGCACGGCCGGCACGCGCTCGTCGGAGTCGTCATCGGCGTCCGGGTCAGCCGGCCCCTCGCCTGTGTCGCCCGCGGACAGCGCCTCGTCGAGCCCGGCCAGCTCCGGCGGCAGCTCGTCCTGCCCGGCCGCCCGCGACTGGTCCTCCTCGGCGTCGTCCGCGCGCTCGGCGGACTCCACGATCATGTTCTGCTGCGGCGCGGTCACCTCGGGCCGCCGCGGCCCGGAAGGTCCCGCGCCGAACATCTCGTTGAAGACCCGCTCGAACGCGTCGATCTGGTTCGGCGCCGACACCATCGTGGCGAGCGCGCAGGCATGCAGCTCCTCGATCGTGGTCGCGCGCATTACGGCGAGCGCGCCCGCGAGCCGTTCGCTGCGGTCCGGCCCGGCGGGCAGCCCCGCGGTCCGCAGCGCGGTCGCGAGGGCGGCGGCGAGGGCCGCGTAGTCCGGCGAGCGCAGCCGCGTCCGCCGGTAGCGGGTCAGCCCGTCCGCTCCGTCAAGGCCGGCCTGGTGATCAGTCATGCCTGACGACAGAAGCCAGCCCGGCCTCCCGTACCGACTGCTCGTCCTCCGGGTACTTGACGACAACGCTCAGCGTGCGCTCCGCGGCCTCGACCGACAGCTCCTCGGTGCCGAACACCGTGAGTGCGCCGGCCCAGGTGATCGCCTCGGAGATGCCGGGCGCCTTCGTCAGGCCGAGCTCGCGGAGGCGGGCCACGGCGACCGCCACCTCGCCCGCGAGGGCCGCGCTCGCGGCAGGCACTCGCCGCCTGATGATCTCGGCCACGCGGCGCGCGTCGGGAAACCCGATCCAGTGGTAGAGGCAGCGCCGCTTGAGCGCGTCGTGCAGGTCCCTGGTCCGGTTGGATGTGAGGATTACCACAGGCGGCACGACGGCATGCCGCGTCCCCAGCTCGGGGATCGTCACCGACGATTCCGCGAGCATCTCGAACAGGAAGGCCTCGAACTCGTCGTCGGCCCGGTCCACCTCGTCGATCAGCAGCACCGCGGGCCGCGGGCCGGGGTGGTCGAGCGCGGTCAGCAGCGGCCGGGAGAGCAGGAACTCCGGCCGGAACAGGTCGGTTTCCCGCAGCGTCTCGTGTGTCGCCTCGGCGAGCCTGATGGCGAGCAACT
>Ga0207707_10004461_pt1 | contig 12322 bp, 8 predicted proteins | sample KBSC83BmetaG_FD_184336 | JGI IMG/M metagenome (GOLD analysis project Ga0207707, IMG submission 184336) | Corn rhizosphere microbial communities from Kellogg Biological Station, Michigan, USA - KBS C8-3B metaG (SPAdes) (version 2) | ecosystem: Host-associated > Plants > Roots > Rhizosphere ... | reverse complement strand
TTCGGTCCATGGGTTTTCTTTTTTTGCTCGTAGCGAAACTTGCCGTAATCCATCATACGACAGACGGGCGGCTGTGCGTCCGGCGCCACTTCAACGAGGTCGAGTTCCAAGGCTTCCACTTGCTTGAGCGCTTCATGCAGCGGCAACACGCCCAACTGCTCGCCCTTCGCTCCGATCACCCGCACCTCGCGCGCGCGAATTTGATGATTGATCCTCGCTTCTCTAGCGATAGGCCACCTCCCTGTCCGAGTTGATTTCCATTTCTATGCTTCTCCCATTTCGCGCGCAACCTCGGCGCGAAGCTTTTGGCTGAACTCTGTCGGCGTCAGGGCCGGCAGATTCTCACCGCCGCGCCGCCGCGGCGCCACGGTGCCCGCGGCCACCTCCTTGTCGCCGATCACGATGGCGTAGGGAATTTTCGCCAACTGCGCCTCGCGAATCTTGTAGCCGAGCTTTTCATTGCGGCCGTCGAGCTCGACTCTCCATCCCTCACTGTGAAACTGCTCGAATACGCTTTTAGCATATTCTTTTTGATCGTCGGTAACGGTCAGCACCTTCAATTGCACCGGCGCAAGCCAGAGCGGAAAAGCGCCGGCGCAGTGCTCCAGCAGGATCGCGATAAACCGCTCGATCGAACCCAAAACCGCGCGATGCAGCATCACCGGCGTCGCCTCGGTCCCCTCCGGCGTCACATAGGTGAGGCCGAAGCGCTCGGGCATGGCACAGTCGATCTGCACCGTGGCCAGAGTCCACGAGCGCTCGAGCACGTCGCGAAAATCGAAGCCGATCTTGGGTCCGTAAAAAGCGCCCTCTCCCGGCAAAACTTGCACGGAAAATCCGGCCTGTTCAAGGCAGCGGCGCAGCGCCGCTTCCGCCGCGTCCCACAGCTCGACTCGGCCGAGAAATTTTTCCGGCCGCGTCTGCAAAGTGACTTCGATGCGATCGAAGCCGAAGACCTTGTAAACTTCCCGGGTCATGGCAACGAACTGCTCAAGCTCGCCGTCGAGCTGCTCGGGAGTACAGTAAATATGCGCGTCATCCTGCGCGAACGAGCGCAGCCTGGTCAAACCGGAAAGCACTCCCGATTGCTCGAAACGATGCAGCCGGCTGAAGTCGGCGTAGCGAATCGGCAGATCACGGTAGGAATATTTTCGCGATGCAAAAAGATAGCAATGCCCCGGGCAATTCATCGGCTTGACGCCGTATTCGCCGTCGTGGACTTCCATCAAAAACATGTCGTCGCGAAACGCCTCGTAATGCCCGGAGGTTTTCCAGAGGTCGGTTTTGTAAATCAGCGGCGTCACCACTTCGCTGTAACCATAGCGTTCGTAAAGACTGCGTATATACTGAACCAGCCGATTATAAATGACCGTGCCCTTGGGATGAAAAAACGGCGAGCCGGGCGCAATCGGATGAAGCGAAAACAAGTCCAGCGCCGGCCCGAGCCGCCGATGGTCGCGCTGTTTCGCTTCCTCGATGCGCTTCAAATACGCTTCGAGATCCTTGCGATTGGCCCAGGCGGTCCCATAGATGCGTTGCAATTGCTCATTGCGCGAATCGCCCCGCCAATAAGCGCCGGCCACACTGGTCAGCTTGAAAGCCTTGATCGCGCTGGTGCGCGGCACGTGCGGCCCGCGGCAGAGATCGACCCAATCGCCCTGGCGGTAAAGCGAGACTTTATCCTCCGGAATGCCTTCGATGATTTCAACCTTGTAGTGCTCGCCCATTTTGCGAAAAAGCTCGATGGCGTCGCCGCGCGCCATTTCTTCGCGCACAATGGGCAGATCGGCTTTGGCCAATTCCTGCATACGGACTTCGATCGACTGAAGCTCTTCCGGGGAGAACGGCTGGTCGCGCTTGAAGTCGTAGTAAAAACCGTTTTCGATGGTCGGACCGATGGTCACCTGGGTGCCGGGAAACAAACCCTGCACCGCCTGCGCCATCAGATGCGCCGTTGAGTGACGCAAGGTGTCGAGCCCTTCCGGGCTATCCGGGTAGACCCATTCCAAGGTCGAATCTGCATCCAAAGTGCGGCTGAGATCGATCAGGCGACCGTCGACTTTGGCCGCGAGCGCTTCTCTCTTGCCGCCGAACTCGGATGCCAGCTCGTCGATGCGGATGCCGCGGCGAACGTCGACGGACTTTCCGCCGGGTAATGCAACGTGGATCGAATCCATGGATTAGAAAATGGTAGGCACGGGCAGGATTGAACTGCCGACCTCTTCCGTGTCAAGGAAGCGCTCTCCCACTGAGCTACGTGCCTGCAAAATTCGGCGAGAGGAGCTGGTTTGGCTCGAGCGAACGAACATCAATGTATCATTTCTACCTTGGCTGCTGGCGCGCGGGAGGCGGCCCCGGACGAAGTCGCAAAAAACAGCGCAAGAGATCGATTTTATTATCAATTTCAATCTCGAATGTCAACTAGGGACGGCTGATCGATGGGGCTCGGTTCTGCAGCCAGACCAACCCCCTGTAGAGATATTGGCATCCGGAAATAATCGTTACAACGGTTGTGACACCGACAAAAACATCGAGCACGGTTGGACTCAAGAGCCGCGGGTCGTGGAGCATGACCAGCGCGACCGCTAGAGTCAAAAGCTGAAACGTCGTGCTCCACTTTCCGGTGCGCGTCGGGTTCACCTGCAATCGTTCTTCGACCAGAAAATAAATGATCGCGTAGCCGACCAGAATCAAAACGTCGCGGCCGACTACGACGATCACCAGCCATAAGGGAATATCGCCGATAAAGCCCAGCATCACGTAGGAACTGATCACCAACAACTTGTCGGCGACCGGGTCCAGGTAAGCGCCGAGGGCGGTCTGTTGCTTCATCCAGCGCGCCGCCAAGCCGTCCAGAAAATCGGTCAGCCCGCCCAGAGCGAACACTACCAGAGCTTCCCAAAAATAATGGTACGACAAGAACCCGAGAAAAATCGGGATCGTCAGGATGCGCAGAAGCGTGAGAAAATTCGGCAGATTGAGCATGGAACATCACGACAGCCGCTCTGCCGAAACCGAAGCGCCGGCTAACCGTTTGCGGATCTGCCCGGCGAGTTTTGGCGTCGTCATCGCGGTGACGCGGATAAGCTCGCCGTCGTATTCTTCGGTGACGATCCGGCCGCGTTCGCGGAGCAGCGCCAGCAGCGGCCCCTGCGCCGGCGCGAAGCTCGCCTGAAAGAGTTCCTTTTCCCGATCGAGAATCTTTCCCACCGCGGTCAACAGCTCGTCGATGCCCGCGCCGGTCAGCGCCGAGACGGGACAAACGTCGAGCGCATCGCGGCTTTTCAACGGCGCGGCCGGCAGGTCGGCAATCTGGTCGATTTTGTTCGGTACCAACAGAGTGGGCAACTGGCCGGCGCCGATCTCATCGAGAACTTTTTCGATCACCTGAATGTGTTCTTCGAAGAGCGGGTTGGATACGTCCACCAAATGGAGCAGCAGATCGGCGCGGCTCACCTCCTCGAGCGTGCTCTTGAAGGCATCGATCAGGGAGTGAGGAATCTTGTGGATGAAGCCGACGGTATCGACCAGCATGACCTTGTCGCCGGTGGGCAGGCGAAGCGCCCGCGTCGTCGGATCAAGGGTCGCAAAAAGTTTGTCCTCGACGAACACGCCGGCGCGGGTAAGCGCGTTCATCAAGGTCGATTTGCCGGCATTGGTGTAGCCGACCAGCGCCACGGTCGGAAAGGGCACCTCGTGGCGCTCCTTGCGCTGGAGCGCGCGCGTGCGCTCGACGGTCTTGAGCCGATGTTTGAGATGACCGATGCGCTCGCGGATGCGCCGGCGGTCGACTTCCAACTGCGTCTCGCCGGGACCGCGGGTGCCGATGCCGCCGCCGAGACGCGACAGATGGGTCCATTGTCGGGTCAGCCGCGGCAGCAAATATTCGAGCTGCGCCAGTTCGACCTGGAGTTTGCCTTCGTTGCTGCGCGCGCGCTGGGCGAAGATATCGAGGATGAGCTGGCTTCGGTCGATGACGCGAAGCTTGAATGCTTCCTCGAGATTGCGCTGCTGCGCCGGGGTAAGGTCTTCGTCGACGATGACCAGGTCGGCGCGGCTCTCGCACAGGCTTTTTTGAATCTCGTCGACCTTGCCGCGACCGATCAAGGTTGCCGGCGTGATGCTCCTCACCTGCTGCGCGAATTTAGTCAGGACTGTGGCGCCGGCGGTTTCCGTGAGGCGCTCCAGCTCTTCAAGGCTTTCGTCGAGAGGCAGCCGGTGATCGCGCGACGGCAACTCGACCCCCACGAGGACGGCGCGCTCCCGGCGATGAGCAGTGGAGATCAGCTGTTTCAAGAGTCCAGAGCGTAAAAACTGACGCGTGGGCCGAACAGGCGCTCGACGGCGTCGGTCAACTCCGCGGACGAAGCGATGCGCACCTGCTCGGGGAGCTCGATCACCGTCTCGTCGTCAGCGGCGGCGAGCAAGTGCAGGTAAACCGTCGCCGGCCCCGGATAATCGAGCAAAGTATCGCGCAAACGGACCAGCTCATCGGCCGAAACCTCGGCCTCGCGCACATAAAGGTGCACCTTCTCGCCGTTGCCGTTGGCCTTGCCGTTTCCGTTGGCGTGCGCATTCTTTTTTGCCGCATCGGCCAGGGGCGTGATTTCGTTGGCGATAATTTGCATGCGTTCTTCACCGACTTCCAATCGCCCTTTGACGAAGATCGGATCGTCGGCGCCGAGCAGATCGGCGCTTTTCTTATAAGTATCGGGCCACACGATCACTTCGACAAAGCCGGTTTTGTCCTCGAGATTGAAGTTGGCATAGCGGTCGCCCTTTTTAGTATTGCGCAACTTGAGCGCCGATACCACCCCGCCCGCTTTGACTTCGCCGGCCTGGGCTTTTTCTTTCAATACAGCGATCGTTCCGCTGGTGATTTTGGACAAAGCGCGCTCGAATTTATCGAGCGGATGGCCGGTGATGTAAAACCCGAGCGCCTCTTTTTCGTAGGCCAGCAATTCCTGGGCCGACCACTCCGTGACCTGCGGATAAATGTCGCCGGGCTTTTTGCCGCCTTTGGCAGGCGTGCCGAGCATGGAAAAAATATCGATCTGGTGGCTGGCCTGGTCGCGTTGATAGGCCTGTCCGATTTTCATCGCATCATCGAGCGCGCCGGCCATGCGCGCACGCGAAACCTGCGTGGCATCGAACGCGCCGCACTTGATCAAACTCTCGATCACCCGCCGGTTGACCGCGGTCATATCTACTCGCCGACAGAAATCGAAAAGCGATTCGAAGGGGCCGTCTTTCGAGCGGCTTTCGAGAATCACTTCCACCGCCTTTTCGCCGACGTTTTTCACGCCCGCCAAACCGAAACGGATCTTCTCGCTCACCGGCGTGAAGTCGGCGCGGCTCTCGTTCACGTCGGGCGCGAGCACTTCGATGTCTTTCTCGCGGCACTCGGCGAGATTTTTGATCACTTTGTCGGTGTCGCCCATTTCCGAAGTCATCAGCGAAGCCATGAACTCGACTGGATAATGCGTTTTCAGATAGGCGGTCTGATAGGAAACCAGCGCGTAGGCTGCGGAGTGCGATTTGTTGAAGCCGTAGCGCGCAAACGTCTCCATCTGATCGAAAATTTCCGTGGCCTTTTTCTCGTCGATTTTCTTTGCCACCGCACCGCTGACAAAGCGCTCGCGCTGCGCGGCCATTTCTTCCGGGTCTTTCTTGCCCATGGCGCGGCGAAGAATGTCCGCTTCGCCCATGGTGTAACCGGCGAGGATTTGCGCGGTCTGCATGACCTGTTCCTGATAGACGATGACGCCGTAGGTGTCTTTCAGGATGGCTTCGAGCAGCGGGTGTAAATATTTGACTTTTTCCTTGCCGTTCTTGCGCTTGATGTAGTCGTCGGCCATGCCGCTGTCGAGCGGACCGGGTCGATAGAGCGCGAGAATCGCCACCAGATCCTCGAAGCAGTTGGGGCGAATCTTCACGGTCATCTCGCGGATACCCGTGCTTTCCAGTTGGAAGATGCCGGTGGTGTTGCCCTGGCAAAGCGTACGGTAGGTTTTTTTGTCGTCGAGCGGCAGATGATCGAGATCGACTTTGACGCCGTGCCCGATCTCGATGAGCTTCAGGCAATCGTGAATCAAGGTAAGCGTTTTGAGACCGAGGAAGTCGAACTTCACCAGACCGATTTTCTCCACCCAGCTCATTTCGTACTGAGTGACGATGCCGCCTTCCTTATCGACGAACAGCGGCAAATGATCGACCAGCGGCAGATTCGAGAGCACGACGCCTGCGGCGTGGGTGGACGCGTGCCGCACCAGGCCCTCAAGACGCAGCGCGTGATCCATCAGGGTCTTCACCCGCGGGTCGCTTTTGATCATTTCCGGCAGACGCGGCTCCATCTTCATCGCCTCAGTGAGCGAATGATCGAAGCCCTGCTTGGGCGCGGGGATGAGCTTGGCGATGGCGTCCGCCTCGGCAAAAGAAAATCCCAGAGCGCGGCCGACGTCTTTGATCGCGGCTTTGGCCTTGAGAGTTCCGAAAGTGGCGATCTGCGCCACCCGATCGGCGCCGTATTTTTCCTTGACGTACTGAATCACCTGAGCCCGGCCGCGGATGCAGAAATCCACGTCGATGTCGGGCATCGATTTGCGCTCGGGATTGAGAAAGCGCTCGAACAGAAGCACGTGGCGGATCGGATCGAGATCGGTAATGCGCAACGCGTACGCCACCAGGCTGCCGGCGGAAGAGCCGCGGCCCGGCCCCACGGGGATGCCGCTGCGTTTGGCGTAGTTGATAAAGTCGGCAACGACCAGGAAGTAGCCGGGAAACTGCATGTCCTTGATCACGCCGAGCTCGTATTTGAGCCGCTCCTGATAGGATTTTCTGAGCTCCGTGTCGGTGACGCCTTCGAGGCGTTCTTCCAAACCCTGGTAGGCCAGCTCGTCGAGATAATTGTCGAGGCTGATCTCTTTGGGCGGCGTGAAAGTCGGGAAATGATATTTGCCGAATTCGATTTCCAGATTGCAGCGATCGGCGATTTCCAGACTGCGCTCCACTGCGCCCGGACAGTAATCGAACCCTTGTGTCATCTCCTCTGCGGACTTGAGATAAAGCTCGTCGGTCTCAAGCTTGAGCCGATTGTCGTCGTGAATCGTCTTGCCGGTCTGCACGCAGAGCAGCACATCGTGGGCGTGATAATCGTCGCGCTCGCCGTAGTGGCAGTCGTTGGTCGCGACTACGGGAATCGACATTTCCTTGGCCAACTCGACAAGCAGGCGGTTGACCTTTTCCTGCTCGGCAAGCTTGTTGTCCTGAATCTCGATGTAGTAGCGATCGCCGAAAATCGACGCGTATTGCTCCACCGCGCCCTTGGCTTTTTCGTAAATCCCCGCGGATAAAGCTTGCGAGACTTCCCCCTGGAGACACGCGCTCAAAGCGATCAGTCCGCCGTTGAGATCCTTGAGCAAATCTTTGTCGATGCGCGGCTTGTAATAAAACCCTTCCATATAGCCAAGGGACACGAGCTTGCAGAGGTTGCGGTACCCCTCTTTATTCATCGCCAACAGAATCAAGTGATTGTTGTATTCCTTGGGCCCCTTGTCGACGCCCTTGCGCTCGAAGCGACTGGCGGGGGCGACGTAGATTTCACAGCCGATGATCGGTTTGATGCCGTGGCTCAGCGCTTCGCGATAAAATTCGATGGCGCCGAACATGTTGCCATGGTCGGTCATCGCCAGCGCCGGCTGCTTGAGCGCCTTGACGCGGGCGAACATGCGGTCGATTTTATTGGCGCCGTCGAGCAGGCTGTATTCGCTATGGCAATGAAGATGAACGAAACGAGAGTGTTCCATCAGGCTACTGATTGAAGTACCACAAAGCCGGCGTGACGACAATTATTTTGCGGCAAATTTCATCATAAAGTTATCCACAGATCACCGCCACCCGCCTGCGTCGATAAAATCTTCGAGAATCGCTGCGAGAATATTGGCAAAATGAAAACCCGCGCGCTCGCCGCACGCGATACTCGCGAGTCGCTGTCCTTTCATAGAGAGTCAGCTCGCCCGCCGTTTTGTCGATTTGCGCGCGGTAAATGAACTTGGTGTTCGGATAGGCGTCGCCGCTCGTGCATTCGTAAATCCGGAAAAGCTGCCACGAGTGTTTAGACGCCAAGCTCCTCGCGAACTTCGCGCACCAGCGCTTGCTCGGCGGTTTCCCCGGGCTCCACGTGGCCCCCGAAAAAATCCCAGCGGTTGGGAAACGGAATCTCCGGTTTGTCGTCGCGCAGATAAAGCAGCAGCCGATGGTTGCGATCGAACAACAGCGCCTGCGCGATTTCAATCTCAGCCATGACAAAGGGCGCGGATCGATTACGCAAGTTTCTTTTCGCCCAAAAACCAGCGCCGCTTGATCCGGCCGGGGTACGTCAGGCCGAACTGCTTCATCGCAATGTCGGTGATCGCCTGCGCTGCTTCCTGGGCGGAATCCGTGACGATCAGCCGATCGAGATCCGCCTGGTTGATGGTTTGTTCCTTGACCAAACGCTCGGCGAGAAAGTCCAACAGCGGCTGCCAGAATTCCCGCACCATCAGCACCAGCGGAAAACCGCGAATCTTCGCGGTCTGGATCAAAGTCGCGGTCTCAAAAATCTCATCGAGCGTACCGAATCCACCAGGCAGGGCAACAAACGCATAGGAATATTTGACCAGCATCACCTTGCGAACGAAAAAATGGCGGAAGATGATCCAGCGATCGAGGTAAAGATTCGGTTTTTGTTCTCTCGGCAGCTCGATGTTGCAGCCGATCGAGCGTCCGCCCACTTCTTTGGCGCCGCGATTAACCGCTTCCATAATGCCCGGCCCGCCGCCGGTCATTACCGTAAAGCCGGCTTTGGCAAGCTCCGCACCGCACTGGCGGCCCAACTCGTAGTAACGATGATTTTCGGCAAAGCGCGCGGAACCGAATACCGTCACGCACGGTCCGACGAAGTGGAGCGCGCGAAAGCCGCGCATGAATTCAAAAAAAATGCGCACTGCGCGGAGCAGCTCCGAGGTCCGATTTTGCGGCCCCTCGAGAAACCGAACCACGTCGGCGTGGCCGGGGGCGACGCCCCAGCCGCCTTCAGTTTTGCTTTCGCTCTCTGGCATTTAACGGCGATGTTGAATTTCTTTCTGGAAGTTTAAGGGCGCCGCTATTCCCATTCGATCGTCGCCGGCGGCTTGGACGAAACATCGTAAACCACGCGATTGACGCCGCGCACCTCGTTCAAGATGCGGTTGGAAATCTTTCCGAGTAGATCGAACGGCAGGGATACCCAGTCGGCGGTCATGCCGTCCTGGCTGTCGACCACCCGGAGCGCAATGACGTTTTCATAGCTGCGCTCGTCGCCGACTACGCCGACGGTTTTGACCGGCAGCAAGACCGCGAAGGACTGCCAGACCTTTTCATAGAATCCGGCGGCACGGATCTCGTCGAGCACGATCACGTCGGCTTCGCGCAAAACGCTCAAGCGCGCCGCGGTCACTTCACCCAGCACGCGGATCGCCAAGCCGGGGCCTGGAAACGGCTGACGTTGAATCATTTCCAGAGGCAAACCCAACTCCTTGCCGAGAATTCTGACTTCATCCTTGAAAAGCTCGCGAAGCGGTTCGATGAGTTCGAATTTCATGCAGGTCGGCAGTCCGCCGACGTTGTGATGGGATTTGATCGTCGCCGATGGACCGAGCACCGACACCGATTCGATCACATCCGGGTAAAGCGTTCCTTGCGCGAGAAATTGAATGCTGCCGAGCTTGGCAGCCTCCTGCTCGAAGACTTCGATGAATTTGTTGCCGATGCGTTTGCGCTTCACTTCGGGATCTTCGACACCGCTCAAGGCCGCGAGAAACTGCTCGCTCGCATCGACGTAGCGAAAGCTCGGGCCGAACCGTTCGACGAACAGCGCGCACACGCGTTCGGCTTCGTCCTTACGCAAAAGACCGTTGTTGACGAACACACAGATCAGCCGCTCGCCGATCGCGCGATGGATCAGAGTCGCCGCCACCGAAGAATCGACGCCGCCGCTGAGCGCGCAGAGCACACGGCCATCGCCGACCCGGGTGCGAATTTTATCGATGGAGCTTCCGATGAAATGCTCCATGGTCCAATCCGGCCGGCAGCCACAGATCCGAAAAACAAAATTATCGAGGATCTCCCGACCGCGCGGAGTATGCGCGACCTCGGGATGAAACTGCACGCCGAAATAGCGCTGGGTAGGGTCGGTGAAAGCGGCGATGGACGAATTGACGCTGTGCGCGAGAACGCTCCAGCCTTTCGGAAAGGCCGTCATCTTATCGCCGTGGCTCATCCATACCCGCGCCGATTCTTTTGTGGAAAAACCGTGAAACAGATCGCTGTTGCTGTCGATGATCAAGTCAGCGGGCCCGTACTCACGCCGGTCGGCGCGTCCGGCTTCGCCGCCGAAGGCGAGATTCAAAAGGCCCATGCCGTAGCAAATGCCCAGAAGCGGCACGGGCAGTTGGAATAATTCAGCACTGACCTTCGGGGCGTTTTCCTGGTAGACGCTGGCCGGACCGCCGGAGAGAATAATTCCTTCAGGATTCAGCTCGCGGATTTTTTCCAGGGATAAATTGAAGGGCCGGATCTCGCAGTAAACCTTGGACTCGCGGATGCGGCGAGCGATGAGTTGAGTGTACTGGGAACCGAAATCGAGGACGAGAATCATTCGACTCTGTAGTTGGGCGCTTCCTTGGTAATGAAAACGTCGTGCACGTGGCTTTCGCGCAGAGCGGCGGAGGTAATCTGCATGAACTTCGCCTTGCTGTGCAGCGTCTCGACGTTTTTGCAGCCGAGATAACCCATACCGGCGCGAAGGCCACCGACGAGCTGATGAATATTGAACGAGAGCGACCCTTTGTACGGCACCTGTCCCTCGATGCCCTCGGGCACCAACTTGTTGGAATCCATCACGTCGGCCTGGCCGTAGCGGTCGCGGCTCCCCTGCCCCATCGCACCGATCGAGCCCATACCGCGATAGGTTTTGTAGGTTCGGCCCTGGTAGAGAATCGTCTCACCCGGACTCTCCTCGGTGCCGGCGAAGAGACTGCCGATCATCACGGTATCGGCTCCCGCCGCAAGCGCCTTGGTGATGTCGCCGGAATATTTGATGCCGCCGTCGGCGATGATCGGCACATTGTGCCGAGCCGCCGCCTTGGCGCAACTGCCGATGGCCGTGATCTGCGGCACGCCGACGCCGGAAACAACGCGCGTGGTGCAGATCGATCCCGGACCGACGCCGACTTTGACGACGTTGACGCCGGCCTGAATCAGCGCGGTCGTGCCTTCGGCCGTCGCGACATTGCCGCCGGAGATTTCCAGATCGGGGTAGCGACGGCGAATTTGTCCGACGACCTCGAGAACATTTTTCGAGTGGCCGTGCGCAGTATCGACCGCGATCAGATCGACGCCGGCGCGCACGAGTGCTTCGACCCGTTCTTCCCAATCGGGGCCCACCCCGACCGCCGCAGCGACCCGAAGCCGGCCACGCTCATCTTTCGATGCGTTGGGATATTGGATTTTCTTTTCGATATCTTTGACCGTGATCAAGCCCTTCAACTCGAAACGATCGTCGACCACGAGAAGTTTTTCGATGCGGTGATGATGCAGCAGTTCCTTCGCTTCGTCGAGCCCCACCCCGAGCTTCACGGTGACGAGATTTTCCTTGGTCATCACTTCCGACACCGGGCGGTCATGGCGTTTCTCGAAGCGCAGATCGCGATTGGTGAGAATGCCGAGCAGCTTGCCGTTCTTGGTGACCGGCAGGCCCGAGATGCCGTACTTGCTCATGATCTCCTGAGCATCGGAAATTTTCTGGTCCGGCGCCACCGTGATCGGATCGGTGATCATGCCGCTTTCGAATTTTTTGACCTTCTCGACTTCGCCGGCCTGCGCCCAGACGGAGAGATTGCGATGGATGATGCCGAGACCGCCCTCCTGCGCCATGGCGATGGCGGTTTTGGATTCGGTCACCGTGTCCATGGCCGCGCTCACCAGCGGAATGTTGAGCCGGATGCGTTCGGTCAAGCGGGTGGAAACATCGATGTCGCGCGGCAACACCGAAGACTCGGCCGGAATCAATAGCACGTCGTCGAACGTCAAACCGACGGGCAAGACTTCTTGTTCTAGCATCGTTCACCTCCGAGCGAAGCTAAAAAAAAACCCAGACCGGCGCCTGGGTTTTTCGCACTCGAAAATTGTTTACGAGCAAACATAAAATCTTATAGCAGGAAAATTTTTCAGCGGCAAGTTCGCGCCGAGTTGAGGCAGCGATATCGATATGATAGCAAGAAAACCGCTCATGCCCCTTTACGAA
>Ga0207707_10004459_pt1 | contig 12326 bp, 10 predicted proteins | sample KBSC83BmetaG_FD_184336 | JGI IMG/M metagenome (GOLD analysis project Ga0207707, IMG submission 184336) | Corn rhizosphere microbial communities from Kellogg Biological Station, Michigan, USA - KBS C8-3B metaG (SPAdes) (version 2) | ecosystem: Host-associated > Plants > Roots > Rhizosphere ... | reverse complement strand
CTGCAGCCATGACCTCGCGCCCACTCATCGGCATCACCACCCAGACGCTCGAAGCCATTCCCGGCGAGCTGCCTCGCTGCTGGGTGATGAGCCAGCGCTACGTGGACGTGCTCACGTCCGTCGGCGCGCTGCCGTGGGTCATTCCGCTCACGCGCGACATGACGACGCTGCGCGAGATCTACGACCGGCTCGACGGCGTCTTTCTTCCCGGCGGCGTGGACATGGAGCCCGAGTCGTACCGCGAGGCGCGGCTTCCGGTGTGCGGTGCGACGGACGCCGATCGTGACCGCGTCGAGATCGCGCTCGTGCGGTGGGCGATGGCGGAGCGGAAGCCGCTGCTCGCCGTGTGCCGCGGCGTGCAGGTGCTGAACGTCGCCGCGGGCGGCTCGCTCTATCAGGATCTGCAGCACTGGACCGGCGATCCGATCAAGCACGATTACTGGCCGAGCGATGGACACCATCGCGACGATCTCGTGCACGAGATCCGGGTGGAGGAGGGAACGCAGCTCGCCGCGATCATGGGCGCCGGCACGTCGATCGTGAACAGCATGCACCATCAGGGGATCAAGGCGCTCGCGAGTGCGCTCGTGCCGAACGCGTACGCGCCCGATGGATTGATCGAGGGCGTCGAGGGACGCGACGACGGATATCTGCTCGGCGTGCAGTGGCATCCGGAAGAGCTGGTGGAGAGCGATCGGGCGGCGCGCCGGCTCTTCGAGTCGTTCATCGAGGCCGCGGCGGCGCACGAGCCCGAAGTCGCCGCGCGGTAGAGGCGCGCGCAGGGCCCGGAACTGGACTCGTCAGTAGCGCCGGCCGCGGCGGGCTGGCACGCCTATTACACTGCGAATAGGTACGATCCCAGCTCACCCGGATGCAGCGCATGTTCTCACGGTTCATGGAGGAGCTCCGTTCGACGTTCGGCGCGAAGGCGTCGCCGCAGACGGTGCATCGCACGATCAGCGGCGTCGACATCGCGCTCACGAACACGCGGCCCGAGATCGCGGACGAGGAGGTGTTCCGGCGAATGGGCGAGGTGCTCGCGATGGTAGAGCGGTACGCGCCCGCACGAATGCGCCGCCTCCGCCACGATCTCGCGGGAATCGACGTGAAGCGCTTCGCGTGCCGGGCGGCGTTCTTTCCCGAGAGCCGGCGCGCGATGCTCGAGCTCACCTTCATGGTGAATCCCTCGTTCGGCATTGCGGAGATCGCATCGTCGCTGTTGCACGAGGGGGTGCACGCGCGCGTGCACGCGATGGGCGTGGCGCGGACGCCGAGCGCGCTCGTGAAGGAGGAGCGGCTGTGCCGCCGCACGGAGCTGTGGTGGGGGCAGACGGTGCCCGGCGGCGGGCCAGTGGTGGAGCGCGCGCTCGCGTCGCTGGCGCTGCCGGATCAGGCCGTCGCTCCCGAGATCGACTGGGCCGAGGCGGCGCGACGCGTGAGCCAGGCGGACAGGGCGGCGCGCGCGGACTGATGCTCGCGCCGCGTGCGCATGCGGCGATCACAACGGAAAATGTTCGACGCGGCGCAGCCGGTATGGCACGCGGTTCGCGCTCCATCACATCGAACCCCAACGCGCCGTCGCGCCAGAGCGAGCGGCAAATCGTCGACGTGCGGCAGCGGGCAGAATCCAGCTCTGCACATGCATCACGCAACAGCGAGCACCGAAGAAGCGACGCACTCCGTGGCATCGCGTGGTACAGGCGTCGCATCCGTCGCATCCGGTCGCGCGCCGCACACATTCGCGATCGCGCGCGCGCGACAAGTGCTCGACGAGCTGTTCGGGCCTGTGTCCGGGCGCGAGTTCGCGGTGCGCTTCTGGGATGGGACCGTCGATTCCCCCCGACACGCGCGCACCCCGTACACGTTCGTCATCACGAGCCCCGGGGCACTCAGGCGGGCGCTGCTGCCTCCCTCCGAGCTGCGGCTCGCGATGGCGTACATTCGCGGAGAGCTCGAGATCGAGGGGGACCTCGAGCGCGCGAGCGCCCTCGCGGATTCGATTCGCGTGCGCCTCTCGTCACCCGCCCGGGTCGCCGCGCTTGTCGCGCATCTCCTCGCGCTGCCGGCCACCGATGGCCGGCAGGGAACGGCGCGCGCTGCACGCGGGAGCGCGCAACATCGGGATAGCGCCGCGATTCGATTCCACTACGACGTCGGCAACGACTTCTACGCGCTCTGGCTCGACCGCGAGATGGTGTATTCGTGCGCATACTTCAAGCACGGCGACGAGTCGATCGACGAAGCGCAGCGGGCGAAGCTCGATCTCATCTGTCGCAAGCTGCGGCTCAGGCCCGGCGAGCGCCTGCTCGACATCGGTTGCGGGTGGGGTGCGCTCATCCGCCATGCGGCAGAGCACTACGGCGTCACCGCGCTCGGCGTGACCCTCAGCCCGTCGCAAGCCGCGCTCGCGAACCAGCGCATCGCCGATGCGGGACTCACGGGCCGATGCTCGGTGGAGCTCCGCGACTACCGCGCGCTGCGCGGCCTACGATTCGACAAGATCGCGAGCGTGGGGATGTTCGAGCACGTCGGACGCCGGCGGATGCACTCGTACTTCCGGTCGGTGTTCGATCTGCTGGAGTCGGGCGGCCTGTTCCTGAATCACGGAATCATCGAGGCGCCGGAGATGCGCATCGCGGCCAAGACGCTCGCGAGCCGCGTGATGTGGCGGAAGGGCGACTTCATCGGACGGCTCGTCTTTCCGCGCGGCGAGCTGGTTCGGCTGGATGAGGAGATCGCGAACGGCGAGCGCTCGGGATTCAAGACGCGCGACGTCGAGTCGCTGCGCGAGCATTACGTGCTCACGCTGCGGCACTGGGGACGGCGGCTGGAGGAGCACGCGGCCGAGGCGATCGGGATGGTCGGCAGCGGCACGTACCGCACCTGGCGACTCTACCTCGCCGCGTCGGCGCACGGATTCGACAGCGGGCGGCTCAGCCTCGCCCAGGTGCTGTTCGCGAAGCCGGACGCGCAGGGGCACGTGCGCGTGCCCGCCACGCGCGAAGATCTGTATCGCGACACGAGCGAGCCGCTGGCGCGCTCGGGGTGACGCGTCGCTGCATCACAGTGCCAGGGGAAGCGTCAGCGTGAACGTCGAGCCTTCACCGACGACGCTCTCCACCGTGAGATCGCCGCCCATGCCGAGTGCCAGCTCGCGACTGATGGCCAGTCCGAGTCCGACTCCGGTCTCGGCGGAATGCAGCTGGCGGTTGACCTGCACGAATGGATGAAAGATGCTCTTCAACTGTTTGCGCGGTATGCCGCACCCGGTATCGCGGACGCTCACCTGCGCATTGCGGCCCGCGATGCTGCACTCGAGCACGATGTCTCCGCCTGGCTCGGTGTACTTGATCGCGTTCGTGAGGAGGTTCAGAAGAATCTGCTGCAGCTTGTCGGGGTCCGCTCGAACGAGCACCGGCATGGGCGGCGATGCATCGTCGTCGCGGCACGGCACGAAGCGATATCCGAGGCTGCGTGCGCGCAACTGCGGGTCGATCAGCGCCTCGGCCGTCACAAGCGAATCATCGAGAGTGACCTCTCGAAGCTCGTAGACGACGCGACCGGCCTCGAGCTTCGCATAGCCCAGAATCGAATTGATGAGGCCGAGCAGATGGGCCTGGCTCAGCTGGATTCGCTGGAGATCGTGAATTTGCATCGGTGTCACGGGTCCGCGAAGGCCGAGCTGCATGAGCTGCGCGTATCCGCCAATCGCGTTGAGCGGCGTGCGAAGCTCGTGGCTCATGTTCGCCAGAAACTGTGCCTTGGAGGAGTTCGCCGCCTCCGCCTCCCCCTGCGCAGCTTCGGCGCGCGCCTGCGCGTCCTCCGCGCTCACGCGCTGCGCGCTGGCGGAGAGCGCGAGCTGCGCATTTTCGGCCGAGAGCGCCTGCTCACGCAGTGCGCTCAGCAGCATGCGCTCGGCGATGTTCCGCTGGCGCGTCATCGCGAGGTGCTCGGGCTGCGCATGCCGCAGCTCGAGCACCAGCCTGTCGACGAGCGGCCGCCGTCCACGAACGGGCCACACCGTGCATCGCCATTCGCGCTCGCGCCGAGCGTCGAGCGCACTCGCGTCGTCCCGTGGCGAACCGTTCACCGCGAGGAGCGCTCCACCATTGCTGGACAATGTCACCTCGCGGGCGCGTACATGCTCCCGGCGCACCAGATCCAGCATGGCAATCAGCTCGTCGCCTGGCATCGCGTGCATGCCTCGCCCGAGGTGCCGATCGTGCAGAAGCTCGGCGAACGCCCTGCCGATCACCTCGCTCGTCGCGAGGCCACTGACCTTTCGAAATTCGGCGTTCGCATAGACGACGACGTGCGTCTCGCCTTCGACGATCGCGATCGCAACCGGCGCGAGCTCCAGGTAACGCGACGACACGCGCCGTGGGAGGGGTCCTCGTTCCGCCGGCGCGTGGACGTCCACCTACTTCCCGCGCGCGGACGCCAGCGCGCGATACGTGACGTCGCCAGGGCCTGCCGATGCCACCACGTAGTCGAGCTCGCGAAAGCGCGCCACGATTCGTTCGATCTCGGCCGTGGGAAGCCCGATGCGCGAGACGAGTGATGCAACCGATGCCTCGCGAAGTCCGATCAGTGCCTCGAGGACGGTCCATTCGTGCGGAGTGAGCTCCGGATAGCCGGACTGCCTCGGTCCCATCGAGAGGCTCGGCACGCCGGTGATGATTCCGTGGTAGTCCTTGAGATACTCGCCCATGAAGGCGCCGGTGGCCGTGATCTCGTAGGAGCGCAAGCTGAGGTCGTGGGCGCTGCCGCGCATCTTCACCACGGCCAGCACCTTGCGAAGGCTGCCTTCGATTTCGACGTAACGTTGCACGATGATGTCGTCCGTGACGAACGACACCTTGTCGCGGGTGAACGCCATGTCGGAGTTCTGCTCCACGACCTCGGAGGTCATGACGACCGTCGTACCGATCGCGGTGAGCGCACCGACCAGCCGATAGAGCGACTCCTGGAAATCCTCGCGAAAGGTCGGAGCCAACGCGATCTCGAATCCCGACAGGGAATCGATGACGACGCGGGTCGCACCGATTTCCCTGACGCACTGCGAGATCTCGGCGAGCGTCTCGTCGACGGAGAGATCGAGCGGGCGCAGGTAAATCACCCTGAGCTTTCCGGCTCGGACCTGCTCGGCGAGATCGATGTCATACGCGCGCGCCCGGGCCAGGTACGCTTCGGGGTACTCCTCGAACACGACGACGACACCGCTCTCCCCTGCGCGCAGGCCTGCCACGATGAATTGCGTCGCGAAGGTCGTCTTGCCACTGCCGGCCGGTCCCGTGAGGAGAAGCGCATCGCCGGCCGGAATGCCGCCGCCCATCATCTCGTCCAGCCCGGGCACGCCGGTTTCGAGGCGCTGCTCGCGCGGCGGGCGTGGCGCGCGATGAAGCTGCTGCTCGGGAATGCGCGGGAAGATCTGCACGCCTCTGTCGGTGATCCGAAAGGTGTGCAGCCCCGGCATCTGTCCCTGGCCACGGATCTTCGTCACCTCGAACTTGCGAACGGTGGAATTCCGGTCGGCCGCCTGTGTGAGCCAGAAGATGCCATCCGCGACCGTGAAGATGGGACTCCGCGCTTCCTCGACGCTGTACTCGCCGATGAGGAACGAGGTGACCTCCCACGTCGTGAGGGTCAGGGCGAGGTTCTGAACGAACTGCTCGAGGCCCATCGCTCGATCGGAGTCGACCACGCGACGAATGAACCCCTGCGCATTGATGGGCCGGAAGGAATCGACCACGACGATCTTCGGCTGATAGCGCTCGACTTCGGCCACGATGCGATCGAGCACCTGGTGCAGGTCTTCCGACAACACCTCCGCGCTCAGGTTGATGAACTGCACGCCCGCGCCGAGTGCCTCGGGCTTGAAGAAGCCGAACCGCCGCTGGTAGCGAAGCATTTTCAGGGTCGGCTCACCAAGCACCGTGAAGTACAGCGCCGGCTGTTCGGCGGTTACGTTGGCGAACACGATCTGCTGCGCCAGTGTCGTCTTGCCGGCCCCGGGCCCGCCCGCGATGATGTTGAAGGAATATTGGGGGAGTGTTCCCCCGAGCACGGCATCGAGTCCCGGAACGCCCGTGCGCAAGCCTGGAAGCAGGCTTGCGAGTTGGCCAACCATGTTGCCGTCGTGCCCAGTGGATGGAACGATCGTGTCAGTCATGATGCCGCCGGTCGTGACCGCACCTGCGGTCGGTGGTCGAGGGACGATTGGTCGCGATACTACTATTTGATGTGTCGGTGGCGTCGAGCTTCGGCGACGATGGCATCTCCGGGAGGCGACGAGGCGCGGGCGGACCGTCTTCGAGCAACTCCATCGCGATCCGCTCGTCTCCAATCAGTCCCGTGAGCATCGTGAGAATCGATGCGACGACTTCCGTCATGCCTTCAACTGTGGCGTCGCCACCGCGCAGGCGAGCGTTCTCGGGCAAGAGCTCGAGATGAGGCGCCGCGTCCCGCAGCTGGAATCGCACTCCGGCGCACACGGGATGATTGACCTCGCACACGAGGAAGGCGCGGGAAAACAGCGCCTCGCAGCCGGCGTTACCGACCCACTGCGACAAATTGTTGAAGAGTCGCGCGAACAGGCCCTCGGCGCCCGTCACCGCCTCCTCCGGCGTCGCGCCAGCCGGTATTACGTTCGCAACGAGGCGCTCGGCTTCCGAGCGGGCGCGTGGTCCTGTCGTGGAGGAGTTTGGTTCGATCAAGCGAAGGCCCGCGGTTCGGCGTGGAGCATCCACGAGGGAGTGCCCTGACCGTCTGCGAGAGCGACGGCCGGCCGCGGTGGGGCCATTTCGTGGGATTGCCTCGGCGGCCAGGAGGGAGAAAGGGCGGCGGAGGCTCGGCGGGGGAATCGCGGAGCGCATGGCAAACCGGCGTTGGTCTTGGGGCGTCGCCAGGAGCGCCAGTGTCATTTTTACGTTCGCCGCGGTCTGGTGATGATCCGCGGAAGGGCGGTGTCAGTACATCACACCGCGTTACCTCAAGCGTACACCTCCATACTCTGTACAACAAGTGCCGTGAATCAAACGGTGATAGTCGTAAGAGCCCAAACCGAGCCACGGCGATCGGCGCGGGGCGAACTTGATGAGGCGGCACGCCGTTCGCCACGTCGACGTGTCGAGTTAGCGGCGTCCTGGCAGGATCGGCGGCAGTGACCTGATTCGCGAAAAAACCGGCCTGGCTGCTCCCGAAAGTACGCAGACGTGATGGTCGATGGAGTCGCGCCGGCCGCGCGCACATGAGGGAACGATGCGTACCCGCATGTGCGTCGGCGCCCGGCCGCGTCGCCTCACCCGCCCGCGCAGTACGTGCACCCCGCTTCCTGCGCGCGGTTCACGCCCCACGTGCCGCTCGGAACCACCGTGATACCGGGAATGATCCCCGCCGCCCACTCCTTCGCCGCCTCGTCCGCCGACACGCCGGCGTTCTTGGCGAGCATGCCGCTCTGGATGTGCAGGGCGACGTTGCACGCGCCGAAGGTCGTGCCGCGCGCCATCAGCTTGTCGATCGCCATGTCGGCGATCTCGAGCGATCCCGCCGGCGCATTGAAAAACGGATTGCGCTCGGCAGGCTTCTTCGTCACCGGATCCATGATGTTGAACGTGCTGCCGACCTTGTACTTCGCCCAGATCGCATCGGTGAGCGCGAGCGGGAACGCCTCGTGCCGCAGCACGACCACCGCGCTCGCCGCATTGGCGTCGGAGGCCGGGTAGGGGAGCAGAAAGGTGTACGCGAACGCGAGCGGGAATCCCTTGTTGAACGCGAACGCGTCCACGAGCTGCTTGTGCTTTCCCTTGAGCGTGCCGGGCCATTCGTCCGACTTGGACGTCGTGTCCGACGCCGCCGCGTCGGTTTTCTCGGCGGCGCAGGCGCTGAGCGGCGTGAAGGCCGACAAACCGAGCGCCATCGTGCCCGCGGCCACGCGGCCGAGGAAGGTTCGCCGGGGAGTCGCTGTGGTGATGCTGGAGTCGTGCATGATCGTGATCCCTGCGCGCTCAGTGCGCGCCGTTGTGCGCGCCCGCGCGCGCGGTGTCCGCGCCGGACCGGCCGGCGCGAGTGAGATATGGCACATCCGGGGGAGCATCGCCATGCGGCCAGTCGCGCTCCTTTCCCGCGAGGTCGGGACGCGGCCGCGTGCCGAGGAAGCGCGCGACATCGAGCGCCTGCTGCGGCGTGAGGGTGTTCGGCTGGTCGAACGGCATGTTGTGCAACACGAAGCGTGCGGAGGTTCGATAACGCGTCATGCCCGCGCCGATGTTGAACGACTTCGGTCCCCAGAGCGGCGGATATGGTCCGATTCCGCCACCTGTCGCACCATGGCAGCGCGCGCACCGCTCCGTGAAGATCGCGGCACCACGCGCCGTGTCCGGGGCGAGGTGCGCAAAGGTGGTATCGTGCGCCGGCTCGGCGATGTCGGGTGCGGCGCCGCGACCCAGCCATGCGAGGTAGGCGATGATGTCCCGCATCTCCTCCCCATCATTGGTAAGCGGACGACCATTCAGACTGCGGACAAAGCAGTCGTTGATGCGGTCCTCGATGAGCTCGACCTCGGCGCTGCGGGCGCGGTACTGCGGGTAGTGGACGTACGAGCGCGTGAGCGGCAGCGCGCTCTCGCGGCGCCCCTCGTCGAGATGGCAGCTGAAGCATCGCAGTGCGCTCGGCGCGTTCACGGGGAGACTGTCGTGCGTGGCGGCGAGGAGCGCGCGTCCGCGAAGGATCGCGTGGCCCAGGGGGCCGGAGGGGAGCGCGGTGTCGGCGAGCGCCGGCGCCGGGGGCGCGGTGCTGTCCACGCGCGCGGCCGGCGCGTCGGAGCGCACGCACGCAACGGCCACGACGCACACGAGGAGCGATCGTATGCGAGGAACGATGGCGAGTGGCAGAACGATCATGATACGCGGTAGGGAGGATGCGAAGGCAGGGCACCCATCGACGCTGTGTCGACGCATGCCCCGCGATCTTCGGCGGCGGGAGTCTCGCTCCTCCCGCTCGCCATTGCCCTTCGTGCAACACGCCGCTCCCCGGAAGAGCGACTTGCACACGATTTAATACTTTATTCGTCGCGAAGCTAGTGGGCGAAAGGGAAGTTCGACATTTCCCATCGACGCGCTGAAGGCACGACGACGTACGGGCGCGCGGCTACGCGGCCTGGGCCGTTGGTCCTCCGCTGCCGCGAGCCCAGCTTCGCATCCTGACTCCGAGTGCGATGAGCAGAATGCCGGTGACGAACGCATACGCGCCGATCCAGAGCACCACCGCGATGGCGCCCAGCGCCGGCCGGCTCACGAGGAAAAGTCCGAGCAGAATCGACAGGACGCCGGCGAGCACCAACATCCATTCGCCAGTGATGACTTTCCGCAATCGAATCGCCGTCGCGATCTCCGTGAACCCGATGACCAGCATCCAGAATGCGATGAGATAGAGCAGGAACGTCGCCGTGATCGCGGGGATGAGCAGGGTCGAGACGCCGATGATGATGCCGGCAATCCCGCCGATGAGCAGCGCGACCCAGTGCGGCTCGCTTCTTCGATGCACGATGGCGGCGATGACGGCGAAGAGTCCGTCGACCAGCGAATACGCGCCGAACGCGATCACGAGAACGGCCAGCGTGATCGATGGATCCATGAACGTCAACAACCCGAACACGACTCCGACCACTCCGCGCAGGACGATCCAGCCCCAATTCCGTGGCAGTGCGTCATCCATGGTCGCCTCACCCGGCCGCGGGATACGACGCACGACGGCAAAATCACGTCGCGCACCCGAATTGTGCGCCGTACGCGCAAGGCAGGCAAGAGGCTCACGGCCGAGCACGATAGGTGTGCGGATGAGCATCCGTCACACTGCACCGAGCATCGAGCTGGAGTTGCGCGACCTCGACCAGCCGTTCAACTCCATCGACCCATCACCCATCGAGCGTCGCGATCTCAACCCCTCCGTCGAACAGTTCATCGTGAGCTGGGCGGAGAGCCTCACGATCGCGGGGTGGGTGGCCATGTGGCGGTCCATGGAGATCTGTCTCTACGACTGGTGGCCGATCCGGCGTCGCCGCCGACTCTACGGAAGGCTGAGCCGGATGCCCGTGGATGTCGTGAATGGCACCGGCGAACGCTCTCTGGCACGAAGCTGGCCAGTCATCCTCGTTCGGCGAGCGTTGCTCGATCCGAATCCATTCCAAACGGGATCCTTCATGCCCACTTCACGATCGAAGACGAGCCGCGCGTCGCGCTCCGGCGCGACGAAGACGAACGCGATGCGCTACCCCGAGAACACCGTCGTCGGAGTCATCAAAACGGTCAAGCCGCTCGAAGCTGCGGTGGTGGCGCTCGAGACACGCGGCTTTCTCGTGTCCGAGATACAGGTGCTCCACGGACAGGAGGCCGCTGCGGCACTCGCGAAGGCCAGCGGGCGCCGAGGCTTCAGGGGACTCGCGATGCGCCTGGTGGCGAGCATCGGCATGCCGAACGATGAGACCGCGATCAAGAATCGCTACGCCGACGCGCTCGCGAAAGGATGGTTTCTGATTTCGGTGCTCACCCCTACCGACGAGCGCCAGAAGCTCGCCTCCAAAATCCTGCGCGAGTACGACGCAAAATTCATCCATTTCTTCGGCCGCTTCACCATCGAGACGATGCATCGCTGAGCGGCCTCATCGCGCGCCTTTCCCCGTCATCTTCCGCGCGAAGAAGTCGAACGTCGCGTGGTACGCCGTGAGCCAGTCGCGATGCAGCAGGAACTCGTGGATCTCGTCGGGGAAGATCAGATCCTCCACGTCCACGCCCTGCTTGCGCAGATCTTCCGTGAGCTGCACGGTCTGCCGGAAATCGACGTTGCGATCATCGTCGCCCTGGATGAGGAGCACCGGCGAGCGCCACGTCGAGATGGACGACATGGGCGACGAGGTGAAGGCGAGCTCGCGCGCCTGCTGATCCGCCTCCACACGCCACCCGGGCACGAGCGTCTCCCACTCGAGATTCCAGTCGTGCACGCCGTGGTAGTCGACGCCGGCGGCGTAGATGTCCGACGAGCGGGAGAGCGCGAGCGCGGTCATGTAGCCGCCGTACGATCCGCCCCATGCGCCGATTCTCGACGAGTCCACGTCCGCGCGCGCACGGATGAACAGCCCGGCGCCCTTCACGTCGTTGTCCTCGCTGCCGCCCGTGGCGCCGTAGTTCAGCGCCTCGCGGAAGTTCAGCCCGTAGCCGATGCCGCTGCGGTAGTTCACCGACAACACCACGTACCCGCGGCTCGCGAAGTACTGGTTGAGCGCATAGGCGTTCGTGTAGTACTGCATGTAGTGCCAGCCGAGCAGCATCTGCCGGCGCGAGCCGCCGTGGAAGAAGACGATCGCCGGATGCTTTGCTCCTTTCGCCTCGTTCGCCGGGAGAAACAGCTGGCCGTGGAGCAGCATGCCGTCCGCGGACGGAAACACCACCTGCTGCGGCACCACGAGCGCGCTCGACGGAAAGTCCGCCGGGATCGCGCCAGGCGCGAGATCGCGCGGCGCGGCGGAGCCGACCACGATCGCGGGGCGCGCGGGGACCTTCGCGTCGGACCGCAGCATCGCGACAGCTTTCCCATCGCTCGTCTCCACCGGCGACCACTCGAGTCCCGTACCACTCGTTACCGCGCTCGGCTTGCCGCCCCCAACCGCAACGCGCCAGATGTGGCGGCGGTCGACGTCGCCCTGGTTCGACGAATACACGATGCTCGCGCGATCGGGCGCGAGCGACACGTGCTCCACCTCGAAGTCGCCCGGCGTGAGCAACGTTGCCGTACCACCCGCGGCGCTCACCGTGTACAGATGCGTCCACCCGTCGCCCTCCCACGGGAACACGAGCCGATCGCCCGCTCCCCACATCAGCTGCGCGTTCGACACGATTCTGCGGAACGCGCTGCCCGGGCCCTCCTTCGCGCGCCAGACCTCGCGCCCCTCGCCGGTGGCGACGTCGGCCACGATGATCGACCACGGCGTCGCGGTGCGTCGCGGCCCGAACACCGGCACGCGCGAGCGCGTGGGCTCACGGATGAACGCCACGCGCTTCCCGTCGGGCGACCAGATCGGCGACGAGTCCCAGTCGACGGAGGGCGAGAGATAGCGCAGCGTCCTGGTCGCGGCGTCGTACACGCCGATGAAGTTGTGGTCGCCGCGCAGGCTCGTGAACGCGAGCTTGCCGCCGTCGGGCGACCAGCGCAGCTGCGACGCGCGGCCGCGCGTGTGCATCAACTGCGCGGCCGGCGCCGTATCGCGCAGCGACGCCGACCAGATCTCGCCGCCCTTCACCCACGCGATGCGGTCACCCGACGGCGCGATGGCC
>Ga0207707_10004457_pt1 | contig 12335 bp, 10 predicted proteins | sample KBSC83BmetaG_FD_184336 | JGI IMG/M metagenome (GOLD analysis project Ga0207707, IMG submission 184336) | Corn rhizosphere microbial communities from Kellogg Biological Station, Michigan, USA - KBS C8-3B metaG (SPAdes) (version 2) | ecosystem: Host-associated > Plants > Roots > Rhizosphere ... | reverse complement strand
TTGATCTCACGACCCAGGATCTTTTCGGCGCCTTGTACCGCCAGCGCCGCGACCTGGCCGCGCAGTTCCGCGCGCGCGCGGTGGGCCATATTCTCGATGTCGGCCTGGGCCGCGGCCTTTTGGCGTGCCGCTTCGGCGAGCGCATCGATGCGCGCCTTGTCGACGATCTGCCCGGCCTGCTGGTTGGCGCGCTCGATGATGACCGCCGCTTCCGCGCGCGCCTTCTTCACCTCGTCATCGGCGCGCGTGTTGGCTTCGGCCAGTTCCTTGCGCGCACGGTCGGCGGCTTCGAGGCCTTCGGCGATGCGCTTGGCGCGCTCGTCCATGGCCTTCATGATCGGCGGCCAGATGTATTTCATCGTGAACCAGACCAGGATCAGGAAAACGATGATCTGGGCGATGAGCGTGGCATTCAGGCTCACGGTCGCAATCCTCTCGCGTGAATCAGGAGTTCAACAGGGCTGCCGTGTTCGATTACGGTGCGGCGCCGACGGCACGCGCAGCCGTACGCACGATTTCGCCGAACGGATCGACGAAGATCAGGTACAGCGCGATACCCACGCCGATGATCGGAATCGCGTCGATCAGGCCGACCAGCAGGAACATCTTGCCTTGCAGCATCGGCACCAGCTCGGGCTGGCGCGCCGAACTTTCGAGGAACTTGCCGCCCATCAGACCCATGCCGATGGCGGCGCCGATGCCGGCGAGGCCCAGCATGAAACCCGCAGCCAGGGCGGTGAAGCCTTCAACACTGGCCAGTGCGCTGATATCCATTGTGTGTCTCCGTAGTACTTTGAGTTGAAACAGCGGTGGTGGAAAGGAACTTGGGTTCAGTGGTTCTCGGCCGCCATCGACAGGTAGCCGACGGTCAGCACCATGAAGATGTACGCCTGCAGGCCTATGATCAGCCAGTGGAAGATGCCCCACGCGGTGGCGAACAGGATCTGGATGTACACGCCCGCGCCGATCGCCGGCAGGAAACCCATGATGCTGCCGACCGGGATCACCACCAGCAGGATCAGCGGGATCCAGGCGCGCATCCACTTGCCCTTGCCGTAGGCCAGCAAGGCCACAGTGATGACGGCCAGCGCCGCGAAGATCCAGAACGAGGCGAAGGTGACCGGCGTGACCGTGGCCGGCGCGCTGAAGCGCAGCGTCATGCAGGCCAGCAGGATGAAGATCACCTCGCCCGCGTACATGTTGCCGAACAGTCGAAGGCCCAGGCTGAGCGGCTTGGAAAGCTCTTCCACGACCTTCAGGATGAAATTGACCGGCGCCAGCCATTTGCCGAAGGGCTGGAACAGCGCCTCCCTGGTGACGCCCTTCAAGCCCTTGTTGTGGAAGCTGTACCAGAACGTCAACAGGAACACCGTGATCGCCATGGACATGGTGATCGCGGGATCGGCCGTGGGCAGCACGCGCAGGTGTTCGAGGCCGGTCGCCTCCGCGGCCCGCGGCAGCGCATCGATCGGCAACAGATCCATCAGGTTCATGAACAGGATCCAGAACCCGACCAGCAACGCCATCGGCGCCACGAACGCCGATTTCTTGTGGAAGATATCCTTGACCTGGCGGTCGAAGAACTCCGTGCTGATTTCCACGAAACCTTGCCAGCGCGCCGGAACCCCGCTGGTCGCGCGTCGCGCCACGGGCCAGAACAGGAATACGAACAACAGTCCAAGCACCACCGAGAAGAACATCGAGTCGATGTTCACCACCCAGAAGTCGGTGGAGCCCTTGACGATCTTCCAGGTCTTCAGGTCGAGCTGGAGATACGTCAGGTGGTGCAGGATGTATGCACCGCTCGTGATGGGACCTTCTGCTGCCATGCGTTGAGTTCCAGCCTAACCCGTATGTCAAATGTCGAAACGCAGCACCAGCCAATTGACCGCCATCGCCGCGCCGGCGCCCGCGAGCACCGGCACCAGCGGCAGGCGTAGCCGCACCAGGATCAGGAACAACCCGCCCAGCACGACCAGCCATTTCAGCAGCATCCCCAGCGCAAACCGCCGCATGGTGACGGCGCCTCGTGCCAGTGATGGCCTGAATACCCGAAGCGCCAGCAGCGCGGTGCCAATCGCCACCACGCTGCCGCCACCGAACGCGCCCAAGGCCGATCCTGCACCCCGGACCAGAAACAACAACCCGACGATGATCGCCGCCACCACTTGCGCCAGCACGACCTGCACGGCAAGCCGGCGGCCGGCGGCCAGCGAATTGTCCAAATTCAGCCACCTCGGGCGCGGCTTCAACCCGCCCAAAAGCTCGCAATCAAGCTTTGGAATTGTAACAGTGCCGTCCGCGCGGTAGCAACCGCGCGCGGTCGTTGCCGCCGGAATTTCAAGGGATTTCGGGGGCTGGCGGAACCCACCTGCGGCAGGCGTCACTTCCCGATGCAGAAGGTCGAGAAGATCGCACCCAGAAGGTCCTCGCTGGTGAAGGTGCCGACGATCTCGCCGAGCGCGTGCTGCGCGGCGAGCAAATCCTCGGCCACCAGTTCGGGCGTTGAAGTCGCATGCGCCGCTCTGGCGTTTTGCAGCGATGCACCGGCGCGCTCCAAGGCGAGCACGTGCCGGGTGCGTGCGCTGAATTCGCCGCCGCGCTCGCCGCCCAGCGCTGCATCACGGAGCGCGGCGCGCAACAAATCGAGTCCTTCCCCGGTGCGTGCGGACAACGCGATGAAACTGGTGCCGTCTCGTTCGCTGCGCGACGGTGGCATGCCTTCGAGATCAATCTTGTTGATGACCACGATCCGTTTCGCCGAAGGCGGCGTCCCGTCGAACAGGGCTGCGTTTGCGATTGCAGCCGTGCGCTCCACCACCCGCAAGACCAGGTCTGCGCGGGCCAGTTCGGCGCGCGCGCGGCGAATGCCTTCGCTCTCGACGACGTCGGCCGATTCGCGCAAACCCGCGGTGTCAGCGAGGGTGAATTCCACGCCGTCCAGCACGATCGATTCGCGCAGCACATCGCGGGTGGTGCCCGGAATCTCGGTGACGATCGCGCGATCGTTGCCCGCAAGCGCGTTCAGGAGGCTCGACTTGCCGACGTTGGGTTCGCCAACGATCACGGCACGCATGCCGTCGGTGAGGCGCGCGCCGCGGTGGGCCGCAGCGAGCAAAGCCTGCAGCCCGCACGTGACCTCTTCGAACAACCGCTCGATCACCGGCTTCGATGCGCTCTCCGATGCGTCGTCGGAAAAATCGATCGCGGCTTCGATTTCCACGCGCAGACGCACGATCAGCTTCGCCAGCGCATCGGCACGCCGCGAAAACTCCCCCTCCAGCGAGCGCACGGCCGCGCGCGCCTGCGCCTCCGAACGCGCCGCGATCAGGTCGGCCACCGCTTCGGCCTGGGTCAAATCGAGCTTGTTGTTCAAGAAGGCGCGTTCGGAAAACTCGCCCGCGCGCGCGACCCGTGCGCCCAGTTCGCACGCGCGCCGCACCAATGCGTCCAGCACCACCGGACTGCCATGGGCATGCAGTTCCAGCACGTCTTCGCCGGTAAAGGAATACGGCGCGGCGAAGAACAAGGCGAGGCCACGGTCGATCGCGGTGCCGTCCCTGCCGGTGAACGCGGCCAGGTGCGCGCGGCGCGGCTCGGGCGCGATCCCGCACAGTGTTTTCGCGATCGCGCGCGCGCCGCCACCGGAAATTCGGACCACCCCGATGCCGCCGCGTCCCGGCGGGGTCGCGATGGCCACGATGGTTTCGCTCGCGGACGACATGCGCCTGCCTGCGCGATCAGGCCCGTGCGCGCGCGTCGGCCCGGTCGATCTTGCGGGTGATGTACCACTGCTGGCCCAGCATGCAGACCTGGCGCACCACGTAATAGAGCGTGAGACCGGCCGGGAAGAAGAAGAACAATACCGCGAACAGCACCGGCATCACCTTCATCACCTTGGCCTGGGTCGGGTCCATGCCCTGCATCGGCGTCAGGAACTGCGAACCCAGCATCGCAAGCGCGTACAGGATCGGCAGGATGAACAGCGGATCGGCCGCCGACAGATCGGGCACCCACAGGAACGATGCGTGGCGCAGCTCGACGCTGAAGATCAACACGTAATACAGCGCGAAGAAGATCGGCAGGATGATCAGGTTGGGCAGGCAGCCCGCCATCGGATTGATCTTCTCCTTCTTGTACAGCTCCATCATCGCCTGCTGGTATTTCTGCTTGTCGTCGCCGAAGCGCTCCTTCAGCGCTTTCAGGCGCGGCTGCAACTTGCGCATGCGCGCGCCGGCCTTGAACTGGGCTTCGGTCAGCTTCCAGGTCACGGCCTGGATCAGCAGCACCAGCACGATGATCGCGAGCCCCCAGTTGCGTACCAGGCTGTGCAGGAACGACAGCAGCTTGAACATCGGCTGCGCGATCACCGTCGACCAGCCGTAATCGACCGTCAGGTCAAGGCCCGGTGCGATCTTCCCGATCTGGTTCTGCAGGTTCGGCCCGACGTACAGACGCGTTGCACTGGTCACCGTTTGGCCCGGCGCTGCCGCCAGGCCCGGTCCGACGGCGCGAATCAGGTAGCGGGCTTTGCCGTTCGCGTCGCGCGGCGCCACTTCAACGCTGGAAAATTGTTGCGGCTGCTTCTCGTCCGGAATCCACGCCGCGACGAAGAACCGCTGGGTCATCGCAACCCAGCCTCCAGTCACGCTCTGGTGCAATGGCTCTTTCTGGAAGTCGCCGAACTTCAGCTTGTTGAATTTGGAATCCGGGCTGTACCACGCCGCGCCGGTGTAGGCGAAACTATCCGGGTTGTAGAACTCCAGGAAATGCTTGGGCGGCGGCGGCGGCTCGACGCGGTCGAGTTGCTGGTAGGCATTGCCGTGCCAGGTTCTGCTGCCATGGTTTTCGATCTGCTGCGACAACTCGACCACGTAGCTGCCGCGCGTCAACGTGTAGCGCTTGATCACGTCGACGCCGGACGCGGCGTCACTCCAGCGCAGCGTCACGATGACTTGCTTCTGGCCGGGCGACAAGGTGTATTGCGTGGCCTCGGGCGTGAACATCGCAAGATGGTTCGGCGCGGTACTGCCGTCTGCGCCGATCAGTCCATCCTGCGCAACGTAGTACGTGGCCGATGTCTGGTTCAGCAACCGGACCGGCGCGCTGCCGCGCTCGACCTTCTGGGGATACTTCAGCAACGCGGCGCCGACGATGGTGCCGCCGCGCGGATCGATGGTGAGCGTCAGCAAATCGTTGCTGGCGGTGATGAGATCCTGCCTCGGCGTTGCACTGGTGTTCGCGGCCTCCGGCGGGGGTGCTGCAGCCGCGGGCGCCGACGCGGGTGCGGAGGCGACACTCACCGATGCGGTCGGCACCGCCGCTTCATCCGCCGCGGGGGCCGACGAAGCGGCAACCTGGGCCGGGGTCGGCGGAGGCGTCGACGGGTAATCGTGCTGCCATGCCTGCCACAACAGGTAGGCGACGGCCAGCAGCGCCACGACCAGCAGTGTGCGTGTTTGATTGATCACAAGGGATTCCGGGCTTTGGGCGCTACAGGCCGGAGCAAGTCAGCCGCCGATTGTGCCGGGGGCAGCCGTCTGCTTCAACGCCTTCAATTTCTGCCATGCGTATCGCAGGTCCGCGTGCAGGGCAGGACGATCGGCGGCGACCGCCGACGAGCGCGCGATCACCAGAACATCGAACGGTGGCAATTCTTCGCGTTGCTCGCGAAACGACTCGCGGACGATTCGCTTGATCCGGTTGCGTTGTACCGCGCGCTTGCTCACCTTGCGCGATACGGCCAGTCCAAGCCGCGCGGTGGCCGTGGGGCTTTCAATCCAGCGCAGCAGGAAATGCTTCGCCTGCCATCGTCCCCGGGCATTACGCAGCGCGGCGAAATCGGCGGCTCGGCGCAGCCGCGCATGCGGCGGCAAGCCGGCCATGCGTGAGACTTACGGAATCAGACGCTTGCGGCCCTTGGCGCGGCGCGCGGACAGGACCTTGCGGCCATCGGCCGTCTTCATGCGGGCACGAAAACCGTGGGTGCGGGCGCGCTTGAGCACGCTGGGCTGATAGGTGCGTTTCATGGGTGACTCCGCAGCGGATTGCCCGCGCGAGGCGGGTCAGGCATGGAAAAAGACTGTGGATTCTAGGGTTTCCATGATGCTGCGTCAACGGAAATGTTGACTTCGCAACCCGCGGCGGCGGCGCCCCGTGCAGCCTTCCGGCAGCCTGTTAGACTGACCCGTCCACCGCGCGCAAACATTGGCGCGACGGCATTCGGACCGATTCATCACGGGTTTCCATGAGCGATCTCTGGCAACGCTGCCTCGCGCGGCTCGAAGGCGAAATCGAGCCCAGCGTCCTGCATACCTGGCTGCAACCCCTGCAAGCCCGCGACGACGACGGCACCTTGCGGTTGTTCGCGCCCAACACCTATACGTTGGAGTTCGTCCGCAACGGCTATTTGTCCCGCATTGAGGGCACCCTCTCGGCGTTGGCCGGGCGGCCCGTGCCCCTGCGGCTGGAAGTGGGTTCCATCGCGACAGTCAGCAGGCCGGCGGCGGCGCAAACAGGGGCGTCCGTCCCCGCAGTGACGCCGCAGCACAACCTCGACCCGCACTATACCTTCGACAATTTCGTCGAGGGAAAATCCAACCAGTTGGGCAAGGCCGCCGCCATGCAGGTGGCCCAGAATCCGGGCCGCGCCTACAACCCGCTGCTGTTGTACGGCGGCACCGGACTCGGCAAAACCCATTTGATGCAGGCGGCGGGCAACCTGATGTTGAAGCACAACCCGTCGATGAAGTTGCTGTACGTGCATTCCGAGCGCTTCACCGAAATGATGATCACGGCGCTGCGCAACAAGAACATGGATGATTTCAAGCACAAGTTCCGTTCGGTCGACGCGCTGCTGATCGACGACATCCAGTTCTTCGCCGGCAAGGACGCAACCCAGGAAGAGTTCTTCCACACCTTCAACACCCTTTACGAATCGCGCCAGCAGATCATCCTGACTTGTGACCGCTACCCGAAGGAAGTGGACAACCTGGAGTTGCGGCTGAAGTCGCGGCTCGGCTGGGGCCTCTCGGTCGCGATCGAACCCCCCGATTTCGAAACCCGCGCCGCGATCCTGCTGGAAAAGGCGCAGGCACGCGGCATTCCGCTACCGAGCGACGTGGCGCTGCTACTGGCACGCCGGATCCGCTCCAATGTCCGCGAGCTGGAAGGTGCCCTCAATACGGTCGCCGCTCAGGCCAACCTGTCCGGTCGCGGCATCACCATGGAACTGGTGCAGGAAACGTTGCGCGACCTCTTCAACGTCCATGCTCGCGCGATCACCATCCAGAACATCCAGAAAACGGTTGCCGACTATTACCAGTTGCGTCTTTCGGATCTGCTTTCGCAGCGCCGGGTGCGCTCGCTGGCCCGCCCCCGCCAGATTGCGATGGCACTGGCCAAGGAATTGACCGAACATAGCTTGCCCGAAATCGGCGAGGCCTTCGGCGGCAAGGACCACACCACCGTCATGCATGCGTGCAAGAAGATCCGCAGCCTCTGCGACACCGATATGCGCTTGCGCCAGGACTGGGATAAATTGATCCGGATACTGACTGGGTAAGCCTGTGGATAGAATGCGGATGGGCAACTATCGACAAATCATCCACAGCTCATACACTGCTGTTCCGAGCATCGGCACTTTGATACGCAAAGTTTAAATATTTGATTTTAAAGTCAAATTATCTGAAATCCTGTTATCAACAAGCCCTGCTTCTACGATCTTATCTACAAGTAGAACAAAACAGAGACAGCCGACACGGGGATCGACCATGCGCTTCAGTACCCAGCGTGAAACCTTGCTCAAACCGATGCAACAAGTCGTCGGGGTGGTGGAGCGTCGGCAGACCTTGCCGGTACTCGCCAACCTGCTGGTCCAGGTGAAGGACGGGCGTTTGTCCCTGACCGGCACGGATCTCGAAGTGGAAATGCGGGCGAGTGCTGCGGTCGACGCATCCGAAGACGGCGAAACCACGATCCCCGCCCGCAAATGGTTCGACCTCGTGCGCGCCCTGCCCGATGGCGTCAAGGTGGACGTGCAGGTCAAGGGCGATCGCGTGGTGATGCACGCGGGGCGGAGCCGGTACACGCTGGCGAGTTTGCCGGCAGATGAGTTCCCAACCAATGACGAAATTGAAGTTACCGACAAGGTCACCCTGCCCGAGGGAACGCTGCGAAACCTGATGGAACGCACCGCGTTTGCGATGGCCAACCAGGACGTTCGCTATTATCTCAACGGCTTGCTGATGGATCTTCGCGGTGCCGAATTGCGTTGCGTGGCTACCGACGGCCACCGCATGGCCATGGCGGAAACGGCGCTGGAATCGGCGGTCACGGGCAACCGCCAGATCATCATTCCGCGCAAGGGCGTCACCGAGTTGCTGGGGTTGTTCGATTCCGGCGAAGACGTGGTCACCATCGAATTCTCGAGCAACCATATCCGGGTGCGGCGCGGCGACGTGGTATTCACCTCCAAGCTGATCGATGGACGGTTCCCGGACTACGAAGCGGTGATTCCGCTGGGGGCCGACAAGCTGGTTCAAGTCGACCGCGATACCGTGCGGAACGCGCTTCAGCGGGCGGCGATCCTGTCGAACGAAAAGTACCGGGGCGTGCGGCTGGAGGTGGCTCCCAATTGTCTGCGTATCATCGCCCACAACCCGGAACAGGAAGAGGCGTTCGAGGAAATCGAGGCTGAAACTTCGGTGACAGACATCGCGATCGGGTTCAATGTGGGTTATCTGCTCGATGCTTTGGGTTCGCTGGATGAGGAGCGGGTGCATCTGCAGCTGCGCGACGCGCAATCGAGTTGCCTGCTGCGTGGCGCCGCCAGTCAGCAGACCCAGCACGTGGTCATGCCCTTGCGACTGTGATGGATGAGTCGTTGCCCGACGTCCCGGTCGAGGCGCGGCAATGAAGATCGACCTGCTGCGGTTGCGCAATCTGCGCTGTTTCGAGACCGCGGAGTTCGCGCCGGGACCCGGCGTCAATTGGCTGATCGGCCCGAATGGTGCTGGCAAGACCACGTTGCTGGAAGCCGCATACATCCTCTCGCACGGCCGCTCCTTTCGTGCCGGCGCGCGATCTGCGCCGTGCCGGCACGGTTCATCACATTATCTGATTTATGCGGAAACCTCCCGCGACACCGGGTCGGGGCACCGGCTTGGCTTGGCACGTCGCGATGATCGCTGGGAAGCCCGCCTCGATGGCACGGACCTTTCCACGCTCGCCCCTTTGTTCGAAGTGTGTCCGGTGGTGGTTTTTGGCCCCGAAAGCCCATCGTTGATTACGGGCCCCGGCGATGAGCGCCGAAGCTTCCTGGACTGGGGGGTGTTCCACGTGGAACACCAATCGCTGGATATCTGGCGCCGCTGGCGGCGAGCGCTGCGGCAACGCAATGCCCTGCTTCGAACCAACGCCGATACAATGGCCTTCGAGCCTTGGGAATATGACCTTGGCCGTCTTGGCGAAGAGATCCACCGCATGCGTAGCGCATGCTTGATGAGTCTTGAGCCGTATGTACTTGAAGAAGCGGCCGCGCTGGTTCCGGAATTTGGGGCGGCTCGATTTGATTACCGGCCGGGTTGGGATGCAGCCACGCCCCTCGCCGACCAACTGGGCGCGATGCGCGCCCGCGACCGAGAACGTGGATTTACCCAGCGCGGCGCCCATCGGGCGGACTGGTCGCTGGAATTCGAGCGCTTTGCGCGCCGCGAGCATCTTTCCCGCGGTCAAGCCAAGGCGGTGGCTCTGGTTTGTGTGTTGGGACTGGTGCGTTGGTTGAGAGATCGGACGGCAGACTATCCCCTGTTGTGCCTGGATGATCTCGATTCCGAACTGGACGCCGCGCACGCCGGAAAAGTGGTCGGTTGGATGTCCGGTAGACCGCTGCAAGTTTGGATAACTTCCACATCAACCCCAGGCGCGCGGTCGTCCGACGCGACGGTGTTCCACGTGGAACATTCAGGGGTGATTGAAGAGAAGGTAGTGGCCGGTCGGCTATAATGAAGTGTTTGTACCAATGCGTCAGCGCAGCGAGCATCTTCCATGAATGAAGTTTACGATTCCAGCAGTATCAAGGTTCTCAAGGGCCTGGAAGCGGTCCGCAAACGTCCGGGTATGTACATCGGCGATACCGATGATGGTACCGGCCTGCACCACATGGTGTTCGAGGTGGTTGACAACGCGATCGACGAAGCGCTGGCCGGCTACTGCGATCACATCGAGGTCACGATCCACGACGACGGCACGGTCAGCGTTGCCGACAACGGTCGTGGCATTCCGGTGGGCATCCATCCCGAGGAGGGCCGTTCCACCGCCGAAGTAGTCATGACGGTGCTGCACGCGGGCGGCAAGTTCGACGCCAATTCCTACAAGGTGTCAGGCGGCTTGCATGGCGTCGGCGTGTCGGTGGTCAACGCCTTGTCGGAGCACTTGTGGCTCAACATCTATCGCGACAACAAGGAGTACCTGCAGGAATACAGGTTGGGTGACCCGCTGTTCCCGGTGCGCGAAATCGGACCTTCCGACCGGCAGGGCACGGTCGTGCGCTTCCTGCCGAGTCCCGAGACGTTCCACAATATCGAATTCCAGTACGACATCCTGGCAAAACGGCTGCGGGAGTTGGCGTTTCTCAATTCTGGTGTCAGGATTACGCTTGAGGATCAAAGGGTTGGGAAAAAAGACGTGTTCGCCTATGAAGGCGGCATTCGCGCCTTCGTCAAGCATCTGTCGCAGCTCAAGACACCGTTGCACCCCAACGCGATCAGCTTCAGCGTACAGGCCGATGCCATCACCGTCGAACTGGCTATGCAGTGGACGGATGGTTACCAGGAATCGATTTTCTGCTTCACCAACAACATTCCGCAAAAGGACGGCGGCGCGCATCTCACCGGATTTCGCGCAGCATTGACGCGAACGCTCAGCAACTACGTCGAACATGCTGGATTGACGAGGAACTCCAAGATCGCGCTATCGGGCGATGATATGCGTGAGGGCTTGATTGCGGTGCTGTCGGTCAAGGTGCCCGATCCCAAGTTTTCTTCGCAGACCAAGGACAAGCTGGTTTCCAGCGAGGTCAAGGGCGTGGTCGAGCAGGCGGTAAACGCCAAGTTGGAGGAATACCTGCAGGAGCACCCCGCCGACGCCAAGGTCATCGCGGGCAAAGTAGTGGACGCTGCGCGCGCGCGCGAAGCGGCTCGCAAGGCGCGCGAACTGACCCGCCGCAAGGGCGCGCTGGATATCGCGGGTCTCCCCGGCAAACTGGCCGACTGCCAGGAGCGCGATCCCGCGTTGTCGGAATTGTTTCTGGTCGAGGGCGACTCGGCAGGCGGTTCCGCGAAGCAGGGCCGCAACCGGAAAACCCAAGCCGTCCTGCCGCTCAAGGGAAAAATTCTCAACGTCGAGAAGGCACGGTTCGACAAGATGCTGTCTTCGGCGGAAGTCGGCACGCTGATTACCGCGTTGGGGACCGGAATCGGCAAGGATGAATTCAATGCCGACAAGCTGCGTTACCACCGCATCATCATCATGACCGATGCGGACGTCGATGGTTCGCACATCCGCACCCTGCTGCTGACCTTCTTCTACCGGCAGATGCCGGAGTTGATCGAGCGCGGCCATGTTTATATCGGGCTGCCGCCGCTCTACAAGATCAAGCAAGGCAAGAACGAGTTGTACCTGAAGGATGATGCCGCGCTCAACGAATATCTGATTGCGAGTGCGGTGCAGGACGCTGCGTGGTCGCCTGCGGACGCCGGGGCGACGGTGGAGGGCGAAGCATTGGAAACGCTGCTGCGCCAGTATCAGGCTGCGCTCGATCAGATCGGGCGGCTTGCGCAACGCGGCGACAATGGCGTGTTCACCGCAATGCTGGAATATGCGCCGCTCGAAGACGTGATGTGGAATGATCCGGAAACCATGCGGCGTTGGGCAGACGGCTTGACGTCCAAATTGAATGCCACCGGTTTGGGCCGGCCGCAATATCGGTTGGAGTTCCGCCCGGCCAGCGAACAGCATCCCGCGGCTTGGCTGTTGCGGCGCGCCCAGCATGGCACCGAACATGCCTGGGTGTTGCCCCGCAGCTTCTTTTCGGGCGCGGATTTCAGGCCATTGCTGGAGGTCGCGCGTGCACTGCAGACGCGCAATGCGGTCGGTGCGGAAGTTCGGCGCGGCAACGCATCGCAGACGATCAACAGTTTCGCCGAAGCGCGTACCTGGTTGTTCGACGAGGCGAAGAAAGGGCGCCAGATACAACGCTTCAAGGGCCTCGGTGAAATGAACCCCGAGCAATTGTGGGAAACCACAGTCAATCCCGATACGCGCCGCTTGTTGCA
>Ga0207707_10004456_pt1 | contig 12335 bp, 15 predicted proteins | sample KBSC83BmetaG_FD_184336 | JGI IMG/M metagenome (GOLD analysis project Ga0207707, IMG submission 184336) | Corn rhizosphere microbial communities from Kellogg Biological Station, Michigan, USA - KBS C8-3B metaG (SPAdes) (version 2) | ecosystem: Host-associated > Plants > Roots > Rhizosphere ... | reverse complement strand
TGTGAACAAATCTGTCGCACTATTTCTTAATCTCCTTCAGTTCATAGGTCAGCACTTCGCCCAGTGAAGTGGTTTCTCCCATGCGCACCAGTCCGATACCCCGGGCATACCACTCGGTAAAGTCAAGCTGAACGGGCGGTTGTCCTGCGCTGCCATTGAAAACGAGGGTGCCAGTGTAGTGCACTTTCAGACATTTAAAGGTGCCGGCGGGAACGGTGATATTCTCCACCGAATCAATGGTCCCTTTGTGATAGGTTCCGATAAAATCGATTTCCACAGCGCCGCCGTTACCGTCGTCGATAAGGAAATGATATTCTGCTATCTGCGTTTCCTGGCAGGCGATTGTTCCTACGGCATTCTCATGCGGGAGGGTTATTATAAAAGGGCTTATTGTGTTGGAAAGCTCTGTCACCCCCGGCTGGGAAGCGATCAGCTGCAGGCTTGCTTCATATTGCGCTCTGGTATCCATTGCAATAACGGTGGATTCATCGTTGTACCGGCTCAGGTATTCGTATTGAAAGCCATCCACATTCCAATGCTGGTCCGCTACCCGGAACCCCGCAGAGTCATAGGCATCTACTACATCATTGGTCAGTATTTCCCCGCCGGATCCCTGATAGGTTAACTGCATTCCTTTTACCGGCGGCATGTATCCTACGGAAAGGGAATCGGTAATCTGATCAGGGCTTACAGCATTCTTTTTGCATCCGGTTGTGACTGCAGCAAGCGCTAATATAAAAATGCTGCATTGGCAAATCAGTTTCATGATTGAATGTTTAAGTTTAAAAAATTGCTGTATATCATTGCATGCTTTCCCTTAACCCATGATAATCCAGCTGGTTAAATATGTCTACTGTTTTCCGTTGCAGGTAATTGGGATCCTTTAGAAAAGCGCTGGGTTGGGGTATATTGTAGTACACGATGATCAACTGCGCGCCGGGCGCACCCGGGGACCTGTCAAAATAGTCCGGATTTATTTTGTATAATGCGATTCCCTCGCTGCGGCCGTAGGTCACTATTTGTTCAATCCCAAAAAACTCTTCACTTTTCTTTTCCTCATCCAGCCGCACACCTGCAGCTGCTTCTGCAGGCCCGAACCCTTTCAGTATTTCCCGGAAATGTGCCAACCGTGTCCGTCTTACCCCGATGTCTGCATTTATATCCACTATTTGCTTCTCCATGGTCGTGACTGCGTTCTCCAATGCCTCTTTAACGGGTTGATTGGCTGGGTTGGATGCGTTTTTCTTTGCTTCTCCGATGCGCTGCTGTTCGTCTTTTATGCTTTGCCCCGCTTCGCTGATCGCGTTGTTTTCCCTGGCGATGAGATATAGCAGGTATTCTTTTCTGGTATAAGGAATAAACAGTGGTTTGTTATTCCGTTTTACAATACGGATCGGCTTACCGGGATTATTGCCCGCGGCGGAGAAATTCAGCTCGATATAATCTGCTGTGGAATCCGTTATGGGCAGCTGTTCAAAGAAAGAGGGTATCTTCAATTTGACGCAATCCTGCCAGAAATTCCCCCGCTGACTTAAATAAGACCGGATGCCATTTGTCATAAAAACAAGCTCTGTTCCGTCCATAGAAATTTTTACCACCCCTGTGCGCTCATACCTGTCCATATAATGCATTTCGATGTGAATATCGCCAGACGGCAGCCCCGCATCTTCAGGGAACAGAGGCGGTTCTAAACCAAGAAATACCTTGGTGCTGAACCCCTTTGGTGGGTTGAGTTGTGGCGATTTAAAGAAAATCCCTACCTGCGCCGCCAGTGATTTACCGAGCGACGATGCGTTTGATCTGCTGATACCTTTCATCACGTTCACCCTTTTGAGGATCCAGTCCGTGGAAGTGTTCTTAGTACCGACCACATCGTCAGCATGTACAATGGGGCCGACCTGTGCGTTGCTGATAAAATATGCACCGAGCAACAGGGTCAGGGAAAATGTTTTTTTAATAAGAAGGATCATTTTGTGAAAATTTTATAAGGTCTACATTTTCACAAATTCCACCCGGCGATTATTGGCTTTCCCTTCTGCAGTATCATTCTTATCGATAGGCGCTGTTTCGCCGAAGCCTTTGGCAGCAAGCCGGCTTTCATCAACCCCCATGCGGGTTAAGGTTGCCTTCACCGCGTCCGCGCGTTCCTGCGACAGCTTCATATTCGCATCGGCGCTACCGTCGCCGTCCGTATGCCCGTGGATTTCAAATTTCAGATCGCTGTGATCCTTCATCAGTTTTGCAATATCATTGAGTGTGCCCATGGATTCCGGCTTAATGGTGGACTTATTTACATCGAACAGGATGCCATGCGTCACAAACTTCCCGTCGGTTACGACCTTATTGTACTTATCTTCTCCGCCGGCGGCGATACGGACATTTTTAATCTTGAACCCGTAATGCGCATCGCCGGAAAATGCTACATGACCGACACCCACGGGCAGCGTATTGGAGGCGGCCACGCGGTATTGATCTATGTACACTTTCCCGATCTGTTTACGCACATAAATAGCCACGTGATGCCAGCCATTGTTGGTATGCAGGGATTTGTCCAAAGGCTCGGGGAAATGCACCATATGGGTTCCGGACGGACCCCAGATGGCGCCGCCATTATTTTCAACGGAAAATTTATAAATCGGGTAATTGCCATAATTATTATCTCCGCGTTTCCTGAACTGCACTTCAAAGCTGTTGGAGTACCTGAAATAATCGTCGTTGTTTTCATACATGACATCAAACTCCATCGTGAACTGTTCGGGCAGGTAATGATCCGAGCTCATCAGGGGCGATACCACTTCATGGGAACCGGCGTCAAGGTGTAGGAATTTTTCTCCTTCATAAGTCTGTATTTCCGCATTGCCTTCGTTCAGGATAAACCGGGCCGGCAATTCGGCATCGGGTTCATTACTAAGGTCCGGTTGAAAGATAATTTTGTCGCCCGGCACAAAATCATAGCTCCTGTAATCGGCAACAGACGCTCCTCCTTTGCCTGCAGGCACCGTCGTAACTTCCCTGCCCGGCGTTGCGGCCTTATCTTTGTCCAGCGCTTTACCGGCCTTCTTTTCGGTTGCATCGATTGTTTTACTGGTGATTTCGCCCGACTTGTCAACAACATGGTTATCCGCTGTTTGCTGCACGCGGTCTTTTACGCGTTTCCATAACTGGGACTGTGCGGGCTGAATGCTGCATAACAGAAAGTAGCCGCCCAGAAGAAGGGGAAGATTTCGAACCGTTTTATTCATCAGTTTATTATTTTGGAGAAGAAAAATTTTACGGGCTGTGATAAACGCCTCTTCACACACTCCGATAACCTGCACGAAGTTCGCAACAGCGTCGGTTCCCTGCAATCCCATGAAAACAGGTTTTCCTTTTATCCCCTGAACAGGGGATCTTTCGCGGATCCTTGGACGGATGTTTTTTTTTAAGGACTTTTACCGCTATGTCATCCTGATTAATCTGCTGTGTCATGTGCAAAGGCTTACCCCTGGTTTTATTTACGGGCCTGTTATTTTTCTTGTCCATCCCTGACGTACAGGCCGGGGATAAATATTCAGACAGTTTGAAAAATGAATTGAACAAACCCGGTTTGCCGGACAGCACGCGGATAGAAACCCTGTTACAGCTGGGCTGGCATTATTCGTTTATCAATGCAGACAGCGCCCGCGGATTATTACGCCGGGCAATAGCACTGGCTGCGCAGCATAAGAATTTAAATAAAACAGGAGAAGCCTTCGACTATATCGGCATCAGCTTTTCTCGCACCGATCATTACGACAGCGCGCTATATTATTATCGGCAGGCGGAAACTTATTTCCAACGGGATGGTTCTCGGGAAGCAAGGCTCAACATCGTCATCGCCCGTATGAGCATGGCCACGGTTGTACTGGAGCAAGGCTATCATCAAACGGCTATCCGGTATTATCTGGAGGCGATAGATTCGCTGACAAAAAGCAATTTCCCTGAAAAATGGACCAACCTGGTAACCGCCTATACGAATATTGGACTGGTGTACAATGATCAGGAGCAATACGACAAGGCGCTGGCGTACCAGCAAAAAGCGCTCGGACTCTGTGAGGCCCACACTATTGAAATTGCCAAAACCACACAGGTGCAGCAGCTGGTGGCGCTGGATCTGGTCAACCTAAAACAGACATACGCCGCAGCGATAGCCTTGCATAAAGCGGATTCGCTGGCAGAAAAAGCAAATCTCGACTATCTCTATGCCATACAATACGGAATAGAGGGAAGATATTTCCGGGAGATAAAAAATTATGACAGTGCTATCGCGCTCTTTAACCGTTCCATCGCTTATGCACGTCGTACGGCCAACCTGTTCCAGGAAGCGAGTATGCTGCAGCAACTGGGCAAGGCCTATTTCGACCAGAAAAATTATCCGCAAAGCCTCCACAGCTTTCTTGCATCCTTACCCATCAGCCGAAAGCTGGGTGATAAGATCCGGGAATCATCTTCTTTAAAATACCTGTCGGAATTATATGCCCTGACTAAAAACGATGCCCGGGCGGTGCAATATTATCAGCAATACGTTCATCTGAATGACAGTCTGCAGGAAACAGCCACCCGGAAAAAGATCTATGAAATAGAAGCGGCGAGTCAGGTGCGAAAAAAGGAAGACAGCATCCTGCTGTTACAGAAAAGCAACCAGCTGCAAACACTGGCGCTTCACAGGAAGCAAACGCTCAGCGCCGCGCTCATTGCCGGGTGCGTGCTGCTGTTATTGCTGGCAATAATGACATACCTGAATTTCAACAGAAAGAACCAGTTGCTGCAGCAGGCCGCCGAGTTGCATGAGGAACACATCAGGAAGCTGGAAAAAGAGCAGCAGCTCGTAGCCATCCAATCTGTGCTGAAAGGCCAGGAAGAAGAGCGCAGCCGTCTCGCCCGTGACCTGCATGACGGTGTGGGCGGCCTGCTGTCGGGCATCAAGCTGTCGCTGTCCAGTATAAAAGGAAATGTGTTCCTGTCAGAACAAAATGCACAATCCGTAAATCAGGTGATCGTGCAGCTGGATCATTCCATTGGTGAGCTGCGCAGGGTATCGCACAATATGATGCCGGAAGCGCTGATCCGGTACGGTCTGGAGGAGTCGCTGGAGAATTATTGCGAGAACCTGAACCTGTCCGGAATAATTAAAGTACAGTTGCAGACTTATGGCTTGGAACAGCGTATGGAACAAAGCACGGAAATTGTGTTGTACCGCATTGTGCAGGAGCTGCTCAATAATATTATCCGGCATGCCGGAGCCGCCAACACACTCATACAACTGGTGCGGGAAAACGAACGTTTCAGTCTTACGGTAGAAGACGACGGCAAAGGTTTCGATGTAAAAGCCGCCGAACAGAAAGGCGGTGCCGGACTGGCGAATATACGCGCCCGTGCCGGATACCTGAATGGCACGGTGGACATTCAGTCTACGCCGGGAGAAGGCACTTCCATAAATGTGGAAGGAAGTTGCGTTTAACATTGATAAATCCGCTTTATGACCAAAGAGGCAGACAAAAATATTTTAATCGTAGATGACCATCCGATGGTCGTGGCCGGATTACAGCAATTGCTTGCACAGCTTGACGGCATCCGGGTGGCAGCAACCGCCTGCAATGCTTTTGACGCCATCGCCCTGCTGAGAGAACAACGGGTAGACATCATTTTACTGGACATCAACCTGCCGGATATCAATGGTATTGATCTCTGTAAAAAGATAAAAAAAGAATTTCCGGACATAAAGATCCTGGGCATCAGTACTTTCAGTGAACGCAGTTACATTTCGAGGATGATCAATAACGGGGCCTCCGGGTACCTGATCAAAAGTGCGTCCGCAGAAGAAATTGCAGCAGCCATTCAAACGGTGATGAGCGGCAGGCTATACCTGAGCCTTGCCATGGAGCATCTTTTGCAGCCCTCTTCCCGGGCGCCTTCAGGTGCATTGCCGGTGCTCACCAAGCGCGAAAAAGAAGTATTGCGCTTAATTGCCGACGGGATGACCAACCCGCAGATTGCCGGGAAGTTGTTTATCAGTCCGCTTACGGTGGACAGCCACCGGAAAAGTTTGCTAACGAAGTTTAACGTAAACAACACAGCATCGCTGATGCGCATGGCAGTAGAGCAGGGGTTGTTGTGAGGCAGCAGGTTTCTCCGGTAAAATCGACCCACGGCCTCCGCTTTAAATAATCATTAATCGTGGTAACATGGAATAATGATTCCGGGGTTAGCCATCAGGCCGTATTTTTAGTTGTTGCTTTATGTTTTACACTTTTGGATTTAGATGGAGGTCCATTTTTTACCACGACTATCTTTATTTTCATTAGTTCCCGCCCAAGACTGTTTATAATATGCTCGATAGCTTTTGCTCTTTCGGAAGAAGGGTATTTAAACCCCGCGACATATTGCCGCATAAGGCCCGGACTGATGCCGGCTTTTAAAGCAATGGCAGATACATTCAAAAAATCCTTCTGTGAAAATAATGCGGTCAGATCGTAGGCCAGTTCAAACTTTATTTCCGAGGGCTCAACCTGGTGGAAACGCTGCAGAAGTTTTTTCATTTTCTTTTCCAGTTCATCTGAGGAAACAGCGGCATCAACAATTAAGTCATCATCAAATTTCACGCGCCCCCACAATTTCCCGTCTTTTGATTTTTCAATGACTAACAATAACTTTTTCATGCCTTATTTCGATTTTTAAGTTTACATACTCCCGTGGGCTATTTCCATCCGGCTTGTCTAAATATGCTGTTAAGCGTTCCCGGAGGCAGATCGCCGGAATGAACCGGAATGGTAACCTTACTCTTCTTTACGGGATGAACGAATTGCTTAGGAGAACCTTTCTGATTCTTTTCAGACCACCCATCTTTTTTCAGGAGGCGAATGACTTCTCTCGCAGTCATAAAACTTAAGCTTATAGCCAGAAGTCATAGAACCGCCTTTTTTCAAAGGTAACACAATTGTTACCATAACCCAAGTATCAGTCCAACTCTCCCGGCTCCATAGTTATTTTAATCATTTCAAAATAACGGAAGCACTGAAAGCAGAAACAGTGAAAACACGGGGAGGATTTGGGTGATTATGCCAGGGAAAAACCGATGCACTTACTTACTATTGCAATTTAATGTCAAATTGTCTTAATCACTTAATATTGAGCCCGGACAATGGCATTTAAACCTCAACAGTTTAGGCCAATTCTGAATCCGGAACACAGCAATTCGCTTTCAAAAAATCGCCAATAAATTATACCTTTATTTAGATTTATGAGCAAGAAAGAGCTACAGGAAATGAAAAAGGCGCTGGAACGCCAGCATGCAGAGGCTACCAAATCCAAAGAGGCGGCTAAAAAACTATTGCTTGAACTGAACCTCATTACTCCAAAGGGTAATCTTACTACGGTTTTCAAACCTGTTAAGTAAATGTATCCTGCCAGACCAGGACTTCTTATCGGCTTTCATGCCTGTGATCAATCGGTCCGTCACAAAATCGTCAATAATCGGAGCATGTTACATAATAGCGCAAACGATTATGACTGGTTAGGCAATGGTATGTACTTCTTGGAAAATAATCGCCAGCGGGCGTTCGACTTTGCGGAAAATCTTCATGCAAATCCACCAAAAGGGAAAGAAGTGATAAATGATCCTGTGGTTTTAGGTGCTGTGATCGACTTAGGATTTTGCCTGGACTTGCTGAAAAAGGAATTCATTGGATTTGCCAAACAGTCCTATGATACCCTGAAAGATCTGTTTTCCATATTGGAACTGTCTCTTCCACAAAACGCCCCTCTTGGAACATCTAAAGATCTGCTGATGCGAAAATTGGATTGCGTGGTAATCGAAAATATTCATTCCCTGCAGCGAAAAGAAAATGGAAGGCCATTTGATTCAGCAAGAGGGGTATTTATCGAAGGAGAAGCACTCTATCCCACGGCCGGATTTTATGAAAAAAGCCATATTCAGCTTTGCATCCGGAATCCCAACTGCATAAAAGGATTTTTTATTCCCAGGGAGGAAGGTCCAAAATGGCTCGTACCGTAAATGCCAGCACCCCACTCAATACCACGCACACTTCTAACCACAGCCATATCCTTTGTCTGGCTGATCAATGGCCTCTGTTGCAAACTATTGAATTTCGTTCCCCGGCACCAGCAGATTGTTACCCGGATACTGGGTGCAGATCATTCGGGTGCAGCCACTAAAACCATCGGTATTCTGGAGATATTCATGTCCGTATGGATTTTAAGCAGGATCAGGGCCCGGCTCTGTGCCTGGTTACAGGTTATACTGATCGCCGTCCTGAATACGATCGAATTCAGCCAAGCAACGGACCTCCTGTTATTTGGCAGACTCAACGCCGTTGTTGCCGCGCTGTTCATTGCTGTTATTCTTTACAATGAATACGCATATCCACTGAAGCGGCGTTTATATTAATTTTATCCATGCGCTCCCTGCAAAATCATCCCTTTGCCGTAGAAACATCCTTTGACAGTTCGCTCGTGCTCACGTTCGCGATTGCAAAGGAAGAACTGGCACCCCTGATCCCGCCCTGTCTTCAGCTCGATACCTTTAATGACCAATGGGCATTCCTGGCGATCGCACTGGTTCAGACCCGGAATCTTCGCCCCAAAGGCTTTCCCCGGTGGATGGGAAAAGATTTCTTTTTAGCCGGCTTCCGGGTATTTGTACGATATACTACAAATGAAGGAAGGAGGTTAAGAGGCTTGTGCATCCTGAAGTCAGAAACCAACAAAAGACTGATGTCCTTTTTCGGAAATATCTTTACCCATTACAGCTACAACACAACAGATATTCTATTCCATCATGATCCGGGAGGAATGACCGTTTATTCAAAAAAATCAGGTCTGGAAATTGAAGTTGCTTTCAATCATGATCCTGTTCTTTTACCCGATGGATCTCCCTTCGGCAGCTGGAAGGAAGCGAGGCGCTTTGCCGGGCCGTTGCCCTTTACTTTTTCTTTTGATCCGGACACGAAGAAGGTACTTATCATTGAAGGAGTGCGTCAGAACTGGATACCCGAGCTGGTAACCGTGAAGAAGCAAAGGATCGGGTTCATCGAACATATGCATATTAAGCATATCGTTCCGGCCAGTGCTTTCCTGGTCAGGAATATCCCTTATTACTGGAAAAAAGGCAAAACAGAAATATGGATTCCCTAAAGCGGACAAGATTTCAGGGCCTGACCAATATCATCCGGTTTAACCGGCATTTTTATATGCTGGCCATTTTGTTCATTGCTGCGCTGTTGCTGATCAAAAGCCTCGTCCCTCCCCTGCCGGCCATTTTAATCATCGTGCTCATCTGGCTCATTGGGATCAGTACCGTCGTTTCCCTGCTGGTATCCCATTATCTCTATGACCGTTCGGGGCTTTATTCACTGGACTGGCTGGGTGCCTCCGGCATTGAGCCCAAAAGCAACCTGATCAATATCCATGCAGGTTTTGATGAAACCAGCGCCTTGCTGCAGATGCGGTATCCGGAAGCAAAGTTGCTGGTGTATGATTTTTATGATCCAAAAAAGCATACGGAGATATCGATTAAACGGGCCCGCAAAGCGTATCCGGCATTCCCCGGAACAAAAACCCTGAATACGGAAAACGCGCTGTTGCCGGTGCAGTGCGCAGATGCGGTATTCCTGATCTTTGCAGCTCATGAAATCAGGCAGGATGCAGAACGCATCCGGTTTTTCAGGCAGCTCGCCGGGTCATTAACGGCAACTGGAAAAATCATTGTCCTGGAACACGAACGAAATATGTATAATTTCGTGGCTTATAATTTTGGATTCTTTCATTTTCTTCTGGCGAAGACATGGAAGAAAACATTCGCTGCTGCGGGCCTCATTCCTGCATCCCGGCAGAAGTTAACTCCATTTCTTACCCTTTATCATTTAAAAAACCATGGAGCCATATCTTAGAATTACCGGCTCACTTTTAATTTTGCTGGCGACCATCCATATCGGGTTTCCAAAATATTTCAGGTGGAAAGAGGAATTCGAAACCGTAAGACTGATTAACCGGCAGATGATGTATGTTCATACTTTTTTCATCGGGTACTTTGTGATCTTAATCGGAATCCTTTGTCTCTTGGATACGAATGATCTGATTCATACCCCGCTTGGCCGGCATATATCGTTCGGGCTATTTCTGTTTTGGGCTGTCCGTCTTTTCAGCCAGCTTTTCATCTATTCATCAGAACTCTGGAAAGGAAAGAAATTTGAAACAGCCATGCATATTTTGTTTACGCTGGTCTGGGCTTATATGACAGTGGTTTTTTTCGTAATTTCCCTTTAAACAGATGCGGATATATCTACCTGATCAGGAAAGGATCTTACCAAAGCATTTGGAGCGGATAAAGACAATCCCTGTCCTCCCTTATCAAATAGACAGACTTAAGCATAAAGTAAGCTCTATACTTGTTCCCAGCCCCGCAGGATCTCATTCATTGCGATACGATTCATTTTTTAATTACGATATTTTCCCGGTTTCGATTTTACAGGCGCTGACACAATGGAAAAGTGAAGGGCGGGAGATGCGGGTCAATGACAATATCGTGCAGCAGGCCTTCCTTCCTCCATTCGGCTCATTATCGGTTAAAATTGTTATGGGGGTAAGAATAAAGGAAATCTTTGATACAGATGAGCGTAAAGGATTTTCTTATGAAACTCTGCAAGGGCATATTGAAAGAGGTATATCCTATTTTATCATCCAACGCAGCAATAATCAGTTTACTTTCACGATCGAAACTTTTTCTGAGCCGGCAATACCTCTTTTTCGGGTGTTTAACCCCATTTCATCCTTGTACCAGGATTATTGCACAGGAAAAGCCTTAAAGCATACAGCAAGCGTGACTTTCTCGTAATTTTCGCGTCATAATATATAAATATTCAAATAAAAAAAAGAATACAACTATATTTAAATCCTGCTAAATGGTGCACTTTTCAACCCCAATTCTGGTATATAATTGAGTCCCTGCATACAAACAGTTACACTGAAAGGCTTGCTTTTAATAGTTGCCGCAAACATAAAAACGCTCCGGAAGTCTGATTTCAAAGTTGCGTATATTTAGGGTTGGCAAGCGATCACTTGCCGTCCCCAAACTGAATTGAATATGGCAAAAACCAAAACAACCAAACTTAAAGGCAACACTTCAGCCAAAAGTCAGGTGCACCAAAAGCGAACCTATATCAAGCAGGTAGATGTTCCACTAATGTCATTAGATGACGCCTTACGTATTCCCCAAACAATTCTTGACAACTATGCAGGTAAGCCTACCTCACCCCTTTATGTAGCTAAGGCATTAAATATTGATCCGAAAGGAGCACAATTGAAATTCTTATCGGGTGCTGCTATTGCATACGGATTAATTGAAGGTGGCGCTCAAGCTACTGCAATTAGCATTACAGAATTAACAAAAAGGATTCTTCGCCCAAAAACAGAAGGTAGCGATATTACCGCTCGTAGGGAAGCTGTCCTTATTCCAAGAGTGTTTAAAGATTTTTTAAATAATTACAACGGACACCCATTTCCAAGGCCTGACATTGCAGTAAATGTTTTGGAGGAAATGGGTGTCCCTCGCGACAAGGCATCTGAAGTGTTACAGCGAATTGAAAGTAGCGCTGCGTCGGTAGGTTTTATTGAAGAAATAAAGGGCAAAAAATATGTCACTTTGGAAGGCATCACCCCACAACTCAAAGTGGACAACGGAGATACCGAGAGTATACCTAACGAAAACGATGAAGTTAATCATCAACAAGAAGAACAACCGGCGACCAAAGTTGACACTAAAGCAACCGTTCAGGCAGTTTCCTTTCCAAAATCATTAGTTATCGCTACCGCGATTGCTGATGATGAAAGAAGAAGAAAAGTTTTCATAACACATGGTAAAAATCGGGAATTGGTTGAGCCGATGAAGAAGCTTCTAGAATATGGAGAATTAATCCCAATCGTATCAGTAGAAAGGCAATCAGTATCAAAGCCTGTACCAGAAAAAGTTATGGGCGACATGAGAGTGTGTGGTGCCGCTATTATTCATGTAGACGCAGATAGGACAATTCTTGACAAAGACGGGCAAGAGCATGTAATTATTAGCCCGAACGTTCTAATTGAAATCGGAGCAGCAATGGCCTTTTACGGCAAACGCTTTGTTTTACTTGTCAAGGATGGTGTCAGGCTGCCTTCAAATCTTCAAGGCTTATATGAAGTACGATATGCAGGGGACACTTTAGATGCAGCAGCAACAATTAAACTTTTGGAGGCAATTAAAGACATAAAAAATTATTCGCTACCAACCGACACTAACGGAAGTGAATAATTGTCGGGAAGTT
>Ga0207707_10004451_pt1 | contig 12345 bp, 9 predicted proteins | sample KBSC83BmetaG_FD_184336 | JGI IMG/M metagenome (GOLD analysis project Ga0207707, IMG submission 184336) | Corn rhizosphere microbial communities from Kellogg Biological Station, Michigan, USA - KBS C8-3B metaG (SPAdes) (version 2) | ecosystem: Host-associated > Plants > Roots > Rhizosphere ... | reverse complement strand
GCGCAAGGTATCGCTCGTGCGCGTGCCCGATGCGGGCATTCAGCCGCAGGTGGCGGTTGACGCAACGGGCGTCGTCCACATGATTTATTTTAAGGGCGACCCTGGAGAGGGCGATCTCTATTACGTTCGGTCGCACGATGGCGGGACAACTTTTTCGGCGCCCCTGGTGGTCAACAGCGTTCGCGGCAGTGCGGTGGCTGTCGGCAATATACGGGGAGCGCATCTGGCGATTGGAAAAAACGGACGTGTGCACGTCGCGTGGAATGGAGCGCATCAAGAGAATCCAGCCGGTCCTCGCGGACATGAGCCAATGCTATACACACGTCTGAATGACGCCGGCATAGCGTTCGAGCCCCAACGGAATGTGATCCGGTCGGCATACGGCCTGGATGGCGGCGGAGCGCTGGCGGCGGACGGAGCAGGGAATGTTTACGTTTTCTGGCACGCCCCGGAGCCTGGCAAGGAAGGGGAAGGGAACCGGCGCGTTTGGATGGCACGGTCGCGCGATTATGGAAAAACATTCGAACCCGAGCGCCCGGCCTACGATAAGCCTACGGGCGCGTGCGGCTGCTGCGGTCTGAATGCGTTTGTCGATCGCAAAGGCACGGTTTACGTGCTTTATCGCTCCGCAACGGAAACCGTGCATCGCGATATTTACGTGCTCGTGTCGCGCGATAAAGGGCAGACGTTTCAGGGCGAGGATATTTCGAAATGGAACGTGGGCGCGTGCGTGATGAGCAGCGAGTCTTTCGCCGAAAGTCCCGCGGGCGTATTGGCTGCATGGGAAACCGAGAAGCAGGCCTACTTTGGCCGCATCGATACGGCGTCGGGCAAAATGTCGACGCCCGTGGCTGCGCCGGGGACAGGCAAGAACCGCAAATTTCCCGCAGTCGCAGGAAACAGCCAAGGCGAAACGATGTTTGCCTGGACCGAGGGCATGGGCTGGAAAAAAGGCGGCGAGCTTGAATGGCAGGTTTACGATAAGACCGGAAGGCCGACGGCGGAGCGGGGCAAGATGGATGGAGTACCCGTCTGGAGCTTGATCGCCGTGTTCGCTCGTCCCGACGGTGGATTCACCATCATGTATTGAGTGCAGTGCGGCGCACCGGATTTCAGCTACACTGGCTGAAACTTGGAAAACAAACACGAAGTCATCAAGGAGAAATACGGCCTCGTCCGCGGCTTCGGATTATTGCAAGCTACGGCCCTGAACATGAGCAACATGGTCGGCGTGGGACCGTTCATCACGGTTCCCCTGATCATCGCTTCGATGGGCGGGCCGCAGTGCATGTTGGGCTGGGTTGTAGGCGGCGTGCTTGCCCTCTGCGACGGTCTGGTATGGAGCGAACTCGCGGCGGCCATGCCGGGTACGGGCGGGACTTATCTTTACCTGCGCGAGGCTTTTCGTAAGACGCGGCTTGGCGGAATCCTGCCGTTTCTGTTCATCTGGCAATTTATTTTCAGCGGACCGCTCGAAATCGCTTCCGGTTATATCGGCTTCGCTCAATACGTCGGTTACTTCTGGCGCGGCATGGGACTGACGCAGACCCGATTGGTGAGCCTAGCGGTCGGCACGCTGGTCATCGTTCTGCTTTATCGGCGGATCAATGCGGTTGGCCGCTTAACGGTGGTGCTGTGGGTGGGGATGCTCATCACCGTGCTTTGGGTGATTGTGAGCGGCCTCGCGAACTTCAACTCCAAAGTGGTTTTCGATTTTCCTCCTAACGCTTTCAAATTTTCCATGGGATTCGTGTTGGGGCTGGGCCACGCCATGGGAATTGCGATGTACGACTTTCTGGGTTACTACGACATTTGCTACGTCGGGGGCGAAGTGCGAAACCCGGAGCGCGTCATCCCGCGCGCGATTATCTATTCAGTGGTGGCGGTTGGCTGTATCTATGCGCTCACCAACCTGAGCATGATTGCGGTGGTGCCTTGGCGGGAGGCCATGCGCTCCAACTACATCGCATCCGACTTCATGGAGAAGTTGTACGGCACGCGCGCCGCGTCGGTAGTGACGGTGCTGGTGCTGTGGACGGCGCTTGCTTCCGTGTTCGCTCTGCTGCTGGGTTACAGCCGCATACCGTACGCTGCTGCGCTCGAGGGCCACTTTTTTAAGCCGTTCGCGCGTCTCCATCCCAGCGGGAAATTCCCGCACGTTTCGCTACTTGTAATGGGAATCCTCTCGATCGTAGGCAGCCTTTGGAGCCTGGACGCCGTCATTTCCGCGCTGCTCACTTCGCGGATTTTAATTCAGTTCATAGCTCAGATATTTGCGCTTCAATATCTGCGGAATCACCGGGCGGAAATCGTTCGGCCGTTCCGCATGTGGCTTTATCCACTGCCGAGTATCATCGCTTTCATCGGGTGGGCGTGTATATTTGCGACGTCGGGCTGGAACTTTGTGGGCTTCGGGCTGTTGACGCTGGTGGCAGGCATGGTGGCGTATTGGCTCTGGACGCGCCAGTCACGGCGGGAAGCGGCGTAGCAGTATTTAGGATAACTTCCCAATTTCTTTCTATTGCTGTGAAACGTGCGTTAAATGACGTAGTATCTATGCCCATCAGGATAGGTAACTTATTACAATAATTCCTTCTGGTGAGGGAAGTGCTCTAAACGAGAAAGCCTTCGGGCCGGAAGAAAACCATGCGCTTGAATCGACTTCGGAATCGTTTGGTCGCAGTGAATGCAGTTCTAGAAGAGATTGACCGCCGGCGCGAAAAAACGGGCAACCCGGACGTAGGCTGGGCCATTGAAAAGCGGGTTCTCGACGCAGAGATGTTAGATCTCGAACGGGCGATTGCAAAAGAGAATGCCGAACAGGCGGCTATGCCAAAGATTGATTCGGCACGGTCGGAGAGCTAGGCACGGCCTAACGCCACAGGTTGATTGCGGGGCTGCGGTCTTGTCGCAGGTGGGATAAAAAGCCGCAGGTCTTCCGCCAACCCCGGCGGCAGCCCTGCGCTACAGCGCCTGGCGCGCTTTCGCTTCCTCTCCGAATATGAGGGCGTCCGGGCCCGAGAGCGTCAGAAAGATCCGGTAATTCTTCGCAGCCTCGTCCCGTCGTCCCTGCTTCTCCAGAATGACGCCGCGGAGGTAAAACAGCCTGGGAAAGGCGAGAGACATGAAGATGTCCCCAGATGTACTTGGAATAGGATTGTGCTCGACCAGCGGAGCCGCTTGTTCCAAGTGGCCGGTTTCCAGCTTCGTCCATGCAAGCAGGACAGGCAAAATCTGCGCCGGCTCGGGCGCGGAGTGTTGATATAAATCCGAGAGTAGAGGCTCAGCCGCTTGAAACTCCTTATGTAGCAGGAGCGCGTAAACAAGTACGATTTTCCGCAAGCGCTCTTTTTCCGGGCCAGGCAATAGCTGTTCGGCACGCGCCGTCCACTCGGACGCCGAACCGGCGGGTTCGATCAGGAACCGTGCGATCAGCGCCTGCGGAGAAGCCGCGGCCTGCGAGGCGGCCTTCATACCGAATTCGCGGGCACGCGTCTGGTCGCCCAACTCGAGGTGCCAAATAGTGAGCTGGGAATAAAGCTGGGGGGCTATGGCCGCGAGTGCAGCGGGCAGGGAATGGACAAATGCTTCCATCCGTGCGGCCGCCTGCCTCCTTCTTCCGCTGGCAAACTCCCACTCGGCGCGGCGAAAATCAACCACTGGGTCTTTGCCCCTCGTGTCCAGGTACTGGTTGAAAATTGCATCGGCGCCCTTGATGTCGCCAGTCATCAATCGCGCATGGGCTGCCTTCGTCAGCTCGATGCCATCCGCGAAATGAGGATCTTTATCGTACGACTGCCGGAAGAATGTTTCGGCGGCAGCGAATTGTCCAAGGTAAAAGTTCACCTCACCGAGTGAATCGAGGGCGTTGGGATCATCCGGCCTTATACGTGCATAATCATTCAGGGCCTTAGTCGCCTCCGGCAGGTTGCCGGCGTACATCTCGGCGTATCCTAACTGATTTAGTAATGCGGCGTCATGCGGTTCGAGCGATATTGCCTTTTTCAGGTTTTCGATGGCGGCCGCGTAGTGGCGCGCACCCAGGTTGCTCTGCGCCAGTTGCCGGAAGACTCCGAGATCGGCCGGATTCAATCGCCCAACCGTATCGAGAGCGCGAGCGCCTGCGGCGAAATCTCCGTGAAGTCGAGCTGCAATTGCGTCGAGCCGTGCGCGCTCCAGTTCGGGAATCGCAGGACCTCTGGCGGATGCCATGGCGAGCACGCGTTCCGCTTCGGCTGCATTGTTCTGAACTATCGCCAACTCGGCTAATGCCACGTAGACCTGCCCAAAATTTGGGTCCGCACGGGCCGCTCGCGCGAAAGCCTGAGCGGCTGATCCATTGGTAGACTCCAACCCGGCGCAGTACTCCCGCAGGGCCTCCGGATTCTGTGTTCCGAATGGGCGCACCGGTGTGGTCAGCTGTTTCGCGAGTGAGTCCGCCAGGGCAATCACACTCTGCGGCATCGATCCTGCCGCCGTGAGGGTCCGGTCGTTTTTTTGGCGCTGCGTTGAGTACAGCCCGGCATCCAACCTCAGCTTGCCAGCCTCGCGCGAGATTTGGCCGTAGATGATTTGGGTGGCGCCGGCAAGCGATGCAGCGGTTTGTTCGGTGGAAATTCCGGGGGCCGTCAATGGGCGCGGTCCCAATGTGCGATCGGCACTGTGCAAGGTTCCCAACGGAATCACAGAGAGGGTTCGTGAGCCCGCCAGCTCAGCAGTCATCACTTCGGAAACCGCTCGTCCCATCCAGTTCAGTGAATCGTCACCTGTCAGGTTTTCAAAGCGCAGGATCGCCAGTCTTGGTATGGAGGCCGTATCGCGACGGGAACAGGAGCCGGCAAGGGCCGCTGCAATTACCAGTAGAAGCGTGAGACGAAGCCGTACATGCACTCTACTACAGTACACGCGGTTCGATAACCAGCAGTTGCTGGAACTCGGGCAATTTGCGCAGAGATACGAACTCGGGATCATCCATAAGCTTCTTGCGTTCGGTAAAACCCTCTTCGAGCGCTTTGCGAATATAGAGCAGCGCCCGGTCGTTCATGCCCGCCTGCGCGTAGGTTTTTGCGAGGTAGTAATGAAACTTGGCGCGTTCCTCGACGCTGCGCTCCTGTAACATGATGCCCCAGGAACCACGATGCTCGAACACGTCGGGATCGAGGGTTAGCGCTTTCTGATAAGTTTCGGCTGCCAGTTTGTAATTCTTGCGCGCGAAATAAGCGGTCCCCAGGTTGCTGTAGATGGAAGCGGAGTTTGGAGAGAGCTTTAAGGCTTTGCTGTAAAGCTTGACTGCGTGCCGGTAGTTCTTCTTCGAATAATAGATTGTGCCCAGATTATTGATGGCTTCGGGGTATTTCGAATCGAGTCTCATGGCGCGCTCGTAGTATTTCTTAGCCACGTCGGTCTGTATCATTTGGTGATACGCAATGCCGATTTTATTTTGGATGACGGGCGAGTCGAGAGGCGCCTCCTTGTACGTCTCGGCGGCCTCGCGATACATTTTGCGCGCCATCAGAATGTCCGCGCGCCGCTCGGCGCTAAGAGCGACTGGCTTGGGCGCCGCAGTAACGGTCGTGTTGTCGGGAGCTCTGGAAGGGTCGAGCAGTGGATTTTGAGCCAGGACCGGTGCGGATAAACAGGAACCTAAAGCGAGGGAAAACCATAGGGGCGACAGCATAGGGCCTCCATCGCCCTATTTAAACACATCCATCATGCGCCGGAAAAACCCCTTCCGCTTCTGCTGTTTTTGACCTTGTTGGTCTTGCGTGCCGTCGGGCGGTGCATTAGACGCAACAGCTCCATTGGGAGATGCTGGACGGCGCATACGCGGATCACCGGCCGATAGTTGCCCGTTCTGCGGACTGAGCGCGGGAGGCGCCGGCACTTCCCAACCGGCGACATGAGTCGCTCCGGGATTCGAGCCGCCGTGCAGGGGACAGGTACCCACCGGCTGCGTGCCCGCGATAAAAACCTCCGCCTTAGTCAAGGGACAAAAAGGTGTGGCGGGCATGCCTGATTGGGGGTCGATCTCGACGGAAACGATGCCATCCGGCGCCTTGAAAGGCTTGGCATCGCGGTAGGCGCGATATTGCAGCGCGCGCTTCATGAACTCAGCCCATATCGGGGCAGCCGAATGCGCGCCTTCGAGATTTAATTCGCGGTTATCGTCAAAACCGACCCACACGATGCACAGCAATTCCGAAGTGAAACCCGCAAACCACCCGTCGCGAGAGGTTCCCGTCTTGCCCGCCGCCGGAACCGTAAAGCCGCGGGCGCGCACGGCGGCGGCGGTACCTGTGCGCAAAACTTCCTCGAGCATGTTGACCATCAGGTACGCGACTCTCGGATCGAGAACCTGCCGCGTTTCCAGTTTGTTCTGGTAAACAGCCGATCCGTTCTGCGCACGCACCGTGGCGATCCAGTTGGGATGCACATAGGCGCCCTGATTGGCGAATACGGTGTATGCGCCGGCGATCTCCAGCGGCGTTGTGTCGTAAGCTCCCAGCGCCACCGCGGGAGTTGCCTGGATATCCTCATTCAGCCCGGCCTTTTTGGCGAATTGAACAACCGAATCGTAGCCCACTGTCTCCGCTACTTTGATAGCCGCAATGTTCATGGATTTTGCGAGCGCCTGCCGGAGCGTCACCTCGCCGTGGTACTCATGCTTGAAATTTCCCGGTGCGTAGGGCTTGTTGTCGTACCAGAAAGTGGTCGGTTCATCCATCACCATGGTCGCCGGCGTCAGGATATGCGGTCCACCCTCGAGGGCGGTATTCATGGCAGTGGCGTAGACAAAGGGTTTGAAGGACGAACCCGGCTGCCGCATCGCGAGCACGCGGTTCAACTGGCTGGTGCCGTAGTTGCGCCCGCCGGTGAGCGCTTTAATCGCGCCGGTGTGGGGATCGAGCGCGATCAGGGCCACCTGCGCTTCCGGAAACGACACATTTTTGTGCCTGCGCTGCTTCTTCAATTGCTCATCGACATTCTGCATGCCGATGCGAATGGCCTCCATGGCCGCGCGCTGCAAGTCCAGATCGAGCGTGGTGTAAATGCGATACGAGCTGGCCTGAAAATCCTTGTCCTGAAAACGCGACTGCAGGTCGTCGTTGACCAGGTCGACGAAATAGGGCGCTTCGGCGGATTCCGACCCGGCGGCGAGGAGTTGAATAGGAGCATCGCAAGCCAGAGCGTATTCACGCTCGGTGATGTAAGCGTTCTGCCGCATCAGCGAGAGGACCAGGTTTCGCCGCTCGCGCATGCGGTCGGGATGCCGGAACGGATTGTAGTAGCTGGGCCGCTGCACCAGACCGGCGAGCATGGCTGCCTGGGGAAGCGTCAGCTGCCGGATGTCTTTCCCGAAGTACACCTGCGCGGCTTCCCCGAATCCGCGAATGCCAAATGTCCCGCGCTGGCCGAGGCTGATTTGATTACAATAAAATTCGAAAATCTGTTCCTTCGAAAGCTTCTGCTCGAGCTCGAGGGTGATCATTACCTCGGCGGCCTTCCGCTTCCAGCTCTTATCGTTGTCCAGCCAGAAGCCGCGTGCGAGCTGCATGCTCAACGTGGATGCGCCTTCGGCTTTGCGGCCTTCTTTCAAGTCCACATAAACGGCCCTGACGATGCGGAAAGGATCGAAACCGGCGTGATGAAAAAACCGCTTGTCCTCGGCCGAAATGATCGCGTCGATTAGCACCTTGGGAATATCGTTGTAGTGGACCAGCCGGCGTTTCTCCCGGTTCCGGTCGTATAAATTTGTGATCAGCTCCGGTTCGAGCTGGAATTGGCTGCGGTCGGTGTTGTCCTGAAGCGAAATAATCTGCGAGATCCGGCCGCCGGAAAACTTGATAACGCCTTCTTCTTCCTTGAAATAAGAATCGCGGCCGGGAAAGATATCGATAGCCTGGCCATCGGGCCTCACGTTGTACCAGCCCATCGGATTCCCTCGCGACTCGCTGTAACCACTGAGCCGCAACTCGAGCGCAAGTTCGGATGCGGTAATAGGGTCGCCGACACCCACCACTTTGGGCGCCGCGAAAATCTTGGAGGTGTTGGCAAAGGGTCCGGCGTTCAGCTTTTGATCGATCAGGCGGGAGTATTTGACGTAAAAGTAGGTGAAGCTGAGGATGCCGGCGGCAATCACCAGCGCCAGGCTGACGAGGGCGGCTTTGCCGAACGGCCCCGTGATGAAGCGGGCCAACCGCGCGTCCCTAGGAACCCGCACTTTTACTGCGCTTTTCTTTCCAGCCATGAAAACTCTATTGTATCAATCCAGCCTTTTCCGACTAATGGGGCGCCGCAATACTAGACGAGAAATGCAGGTCTACGGTATACAAGGCAAAGCTGATCCGAACCACATAGCGCACATCCGTGCGCCCGTTTTCGGCATTGTGCCGGATTTGCAGATGGTCGGGAGCAATATCGAGGCCGAGGGAGTGGCCTTTATCCAAAATGGTTTTCTCAAGCACTTCGTCGGAAGCGGGTGCGGTGTCACGCAAGAAGCGCTCAAACTGCAGGTTACGGATATACACCCGGCCGAGTACGCCGCCGAAAAGGGCAAGTCCAGCGAGCACGACGACGGCCGCTCCAATTCGCCAGGCCGGAACTGGGTTGGAGGCGATCGGCTCGTCGCGATCGCTCACTGCCGCGGCTCAGTATCCTTCGAAGTCGCGCAAAGTTCAGCCCACATATCGCCGCTCTCGGTCCATTCGGGAGTTTCGATGCCGGAAATTTGCAGTTCCTCCTCTTTCAGGGTCCCATGCCCATACGGGCAGATGTATTCGATGCGAGGCCGGCCAAGGAATAGCATACGACCCCAGGAGCCGGTCTCTATCGGCATGCGCAGCCGCCGCAGGCAAACACGGCAGCGATACCGCTGATCCAGCACACAAAGATACAGCAGACCCGCGGTTGCCAGAAACCAGAGACCCACTACCAAGGTGTACACAAGGTCGAAGCCGAACCGCGAGGCGACCAATGCCCGGACATTGTCGTAGAACAAAGGCAACGGCCAGAAGGAGTTGATGCCCCGGAGCAGGCCGTAAGAGATGGCTCCGGAGATTGCCAGCTTGCCGGCGAATAAACTCCAGTAGCGCATAACCGTTAGACGTCCTTCCCTATCATAAAGTTTCGACCTGCCGCGCAATAACTCCACTAGTTCCGGGCGAGATTCCGCGCGAAGAAAATCAGGTTGGCCGGACGTTCGGCCAACCGCCTCATGAAATATGGATACCACGCTTTTCCGAACGGGACATAGAGCCTGAGCCGATAACCTTCGGCAACCAGACGCCGTTGCAGGTCGCGCCGGATGCCGTAAAGCATTTGAAACTCAAAGCTCTCCGGCGTGATGTTCTTTCCCCGCGCGAAATTTTTTGTTTCTTCAATCATTTTGGGATCGTGCGTGGCAATCGCAGGATAAGTGCCGGTTGCGAGCAATAATTTCATCAAGTCAACGAAATTTTTATCGACATCGGCTTTTCGCTGAAACGCAACTTCCGGCGGCTCGAGGTACGCTCCCTTACAGAGCCGAACGCGAATCCCCCGCCGGCATAACATCTCGATATCCTTCTCGCTGCGATATAGATACGCCTGTATCACGGCTCCCACGGTTCCGTACTGTGCATGGAGATCGGTGACCAATTGCAACGTGCGCTCGGTATGATTGCTCGATTCCATGTCCACGCGCACAAAGTTGTTCAGCTCTTTTGCGCGGCGTGCGAGTTGCTCCACATTGGCGCGGCAGGCCTGTTCCGAAATGTCAATACCGAATTGCGTGAGCTTGAGGGAAACGTTGCACCGGATCCCGTTTCGAGCGATCTCTTCAAGAGCTTGCAAGTACACATCGCGCGACGCTTCCGCTTCGGCCGTAGAACTGACGTTTTCCCCCAGATGGTCCAAGGTGAGCGAGATTCCTTCGCTATTGATGCGGCGGCCAGCCTCGAGAGCATCGGCGAGTGTGTCTCCCGCGACGAATCGCGCAGCCAGGCGACGGGCTAGAGGCGATTTTTCCAGCCACTTGCGCAGCGACTTGCGCCGGGAGAGGAAGAGCAGGAAAGCGCGCACGCTTTTCAGCTTAAGATTCTTCGAACAGGCCTGGCGCTCGCGGCACCACGTCAATGCGCTCGGGCACGGGCGGTTCTTCAGCCGTGGTGGCTCCCAGCTCGCGAATGCGCCGCAAGGAAGGATAGAGCCGCGATTCCAAAGAGGCGACCGAGCGGTTGAACGCCTCTACGGACTTGCCCAGGGCGCGCCCCACATCGTTGAAATGCGTCTGCTGGGTCACGATGCGATCGAAAAGCTCGGCGGCAAGTTCCCGGATCTGCTCTGCATTTTGCGCGAGCTGTTCCTGCCGCCAGCCGTAAGCAACGCCTTTCAAAATCGCGATGAGCGTGGAGGGCGTGGCCACCAAAATCTTCAGCCGCGCCGCATCTTCCACCAGGCTATCTTTGTGCTCGAGCGCGGCGCTGAAGAAATGGTCTCCGGGAAGGAAGAGAATCACGAATTCCGGGGCGGGCTGGAATTGAGCCCAGTAGGTCTTATTGCTGAGCTGGTCGACATGCTTCGCGACCTGCTGGCTGTGGCGGAGCATGGCGTTGCGCCGGTCAGTTTCGGAGGTCGCGGCTACGGCATCGAGATACGCCGTCAGAGGCACTTTTGCATCGACCACGATGGTCCGATCACCCGGCAGCTTCACTACCATGTCCGGCCGGATGCGGCCGTTGTCCGTCTCATGCGTCTGCTGCTCGACGAAATCGCAGCGCTCGACCATCCCCGAAAGCTCCGCTACGCGGCGCAGCGTAATTTCTCCCCAGCGGCCGCGCACCTGGGGCGCGCGCAATGCCGTGACGAGCGAGGCCGTTTCTTTCTGTAGCTCGAGTTCCCTTTGCGCGAGACTCTGGAGCTGCTGCTCGATGCCACCAAACGCCCGCTGGCGTGCCGACTCCATCTCATGAATCTGCGCGTCGAGCTTGGAGAGCGAATCGGCCACCGGCTTTACAATGCGTTCAACAGCGGTCTGCCGCTGTGCCATGTCGCCGGTCATCTCGACGCGCACGGTCTCGAGCGTGGCTCGCGCGGAATCGAGAAACGTTTGCTGGGTGGAGCGCAGCGCCGCGTCTGCCACTGCCTGAAATGTTTCCGCTAATTTGCTGCCTCCGCTTTGGGCCGTCGCCAGATTCACTTCCGCCAGCTTACGGGCGGCATCGAGTTCCACCATCCTGGCGCGCATGAACAATCCGATAAAAATTGCGCCCAAAACGAATCCCGAGATAAATAAGCTGACGCCAAATAACGTGGTGAGTGGCATGCTGCCCTCAAGTTAGCACGCGAACCGCGGAGGTAAACCAGAAAAGTGGCGCCGGTCCAGTGTTCACAACCGCAGGCATGAATGCCTACTCCACTGAGCTGCAGGCATGAACTTATGAACGGTAGCGCAGCAGCAGCACGCCGATCGCGATCGTCAGCACCGTGAGCGGGATGCCGGCGCGCGCATATTCCCAGAAGCCGATTTTGACCTTGTGGCGGGCGCGCTGGATCACGATCAGATTTGCGACTGACCCGAGCACCGTGAGATTTCCGGCGAGCGTGGAAGACATGGCAAGCGTGAGCCAGGCGTGACGCGGGTCCGGCAGGTGTGGAATGAACGGCCGGAATACCAAAACGGCGGGCACATTGCTGACGATATTCGAGAGCACCGCCGCGAAGGCGCTCATGACACCTGACTTTTCCAGGTGCAAGCCGGAGGCGATCGCGAACAGATCCCTCGAGAGCGAAGTCTTCTCAACGCCTTGAACCACGATGAACAGGCCAATGAACAATACCAGCAGCGACCAATCGATCTCCGCGTAGATACGCTCGGGTTTCACGCGCCGCGTGACCAGCAGCAATGCACCCGTAACCAGCGCAACTTTGGCCACCGGCCAGCCCGCAAAGAACAAGACGATCATGACCGCTGAGGCCACAGTGGATTTCCACGCGAGCACACGATGGACGCGCACGGGCGGCGGTTCTATCTCGACGCGCGCCGCTGTGCGGAGAAACTCGCGGCGATAAACCAGCGCGATGATGGCGACTACCATGACCATCCCGGCCAGCGCCACGGGGGCGAGGGCCGCGGCAAAATCACGATAGCCGATGCCAGAGAAGCTGCCGATCAGCATGTTCTGCGGATTGCCGGTAATGGTAGCGACACTGCCGATATTGGATGCCATCGCCACGGCTAATAAATAGGGCACAGGGTTGCGGCGGAGCTGCGTCGTGATATCCAACACGAGTGGGGTCAATACCAGGCACATGGTGTCATTTACGAAAAATGCGGAGAATAGACCCGACACCGCGACGATGGATGCG
>Ga0207707_10004450_pt1 | contig 12347 bp, 15 predicted proteins | sample KBSC83BmetaG_FD_184336 | JGI IMG/M metagenome (GOLD analysis project Ga0207707, IMG submission 184336) | Corn rhizosphere microbial communities from Kellogg Biological Station, Michigan, USA - KBS C8-3B metaG (SPAdes) (version 2) | ecosystem: Host-associated > Plants > Roots > Rhizosphere ... | reverse complement strand
ACACGCGCCGATGTGATCGTGACGAACTCCCGCGAGTCGGTCATGCAGGATCGCCAGGCGGATTTGTTTGTGCCGCTGGAAGCCGGCCTCATCAAGCTCGAGGATATTGCCGAACTCGGCGAGGTGGCCTTTGGCACTCGCCGAGGACGGACGACGCCGGAGCAGATCACGCTACACAAGAACGGCAACGGCCTCGGCCCGGCCGAGATGGCGATAGCCAAGCTGGTCTATGATAAGGCAGTCGCCGCCGGCCGCGGCCGAATGATCGAGCTCAGCTCAGTAGCCGAGGCATACGCCTGAGCGGTTTGCCATCTCGTCAGCTCGCCGGTGCGCAACACGAAATCTCCTTTTTCCTACTGCCAGCCCTTAGTACAAAATTGTCGATTTGCACTGAGTCGCTGCAGCAGCCGGCCTGTAAGCTATCGTTGAGCGCTTTGTGATGCCGACCTAGACGCCATGACCGTGATCGGGCGAGTCAGCAGGGTTGAGCAGGAGACAGACAACGATTGCGGGCAATGGCTGTCTCGCCGTACGACCTTGCTAAATGCCGTTGTGCCATAGACGCACATGCCCGATCGAGCCTGCCTCCTGCTTTGTGGGCCGTCGATCTCGGTACCGGCTTGTCGACGGCGATCGAACTCGACGGCGGCACGCGCGAGGGTGAGATAGAGCTCCTCACCCCACTCTCCCATGCCGAAATTCATCGCGATGCAGACGAGGCGCACGTTGTCCGGCGTATATAGATCGCGACGTAGTCGCCATCGATCTCCTGGCCGAACCGCATGAACGAGGTCTGGTTCTCGATAGTGATGAGGTAGCTAGCCGCCCTCGCTAACACAGCGTCCAGAACGACTGCATGCGGCAATCCCAGAAATGGCCGGACGTCGAGCACCGCAGCGTCTCCACCATGCCCAAGGCGCAGCGCGCCTCGAAGCAGGACCGGCTGGGGCAGCTTAACGAGGCCGATCGCCTCTAGCGTCTCATCAGTGGTCCCACCCGCGACGCCGCCGTATCGACGCAGCGCCTGCGCGATGCGGGTCCGATGCTGTTCGACGATCTTGCTGTCGCCGAACCGCCGCCGCGAGAACGTCCGCATATCGAGGCCGGCATGGCGCCCGGCGGCAATGTCGTCGAGGATGGAAAGGAAGGCACCGACGTCTTGGCCCCGCCCGACGTCGAGCCCGTAGGCCTCGCTTGCCCTAACCCAAGACTGGAACAAATCCTCTCGCACGGACCGGCCCATTGATGACTCAGGAGACGGGAGGCCATCCATGATTCGTCGTGCTCGCACCGCGGCGCGCTCGATGCCGAGCAGATCGGCCAGCTTGCCCGGGTGGATGAGGCGCACGCGAGCGATAGTCCCGGATCGGCGGGCATCGCGATCGAGCTCCAGCCGTACAGCACCGGCGGCTTCCGCGTGGGCAAGCTCGGCATGGAACTGGTCCCATTCCGCCGTGGTCACGTGCGAATAATCCGGCCGCCGCAAAATATCCCGCAGACGATCGGAGCCATCATCAGCGCTCGCGAGCATCTCGATCAGCAGCGCGCGAGCTCGGCTGGCTGTCTCGGCTTCGTCTCCCATCCACTGCTACCCGGCGGACGCCCGGCCAGAAGAGCCGGCGCGAAGCGATGGCGGTTTCGGAGGGTTGTGGATGGGGTTGGCGCCGCGCAGCAGCTCGTGCGCCTTGCGCGTGTAGTGTACCGGATCGAGCGCAATGGCGCGGCTATTGGGTTCACGCACGACATGGACGATCGTGTCCATCGTCTCGGCATAGAGCGCCCGGTTCGTCTTCGGCGCTGCCATCAGGATCTGCAGGCCGAGGCTCTTGTAGAACTCGATGACCGCAAGAATATTGCTGGGGTCGAGCTTCTCGAAAGCCTCGTCCAGCAGCATGACGCCGGACTGGCGGTGAGCGTTGTCGCCGCGCACAACCGTATCGAAATAGGCGCCCGCGATCGCGGTACCGATCACAATGTAGAATGGAACGTACCGTTCACCGCCCGATCCGGTCCCGACCCGGGTGGAGACGTCGGTTATCCGCGCTCTGGTCACCGCGCTGATTACGTCGATCTCGAACGTGTAATACTGGCGGTAGTCGGCGAGCATTTTTAGGTCGATCGTCTTCTCGGACACTCCGCTCGCGCGCCCTTCCTCCTCGCCGGTAAGGAGGGCCATCAGCTTGCGCAGGTTCACGACGACATCGTCGTCGCTTGCTGTGGCATCGTCGAGCGCAGCATCCACTTTCGATTGGATCTCGTCGAGCCGCTGAACCAGATCGACGATAAACGACAGCATCGGCGCCTTCTGCCGCCTGAAGGCATACCGCTCACCATTGAAAGAGCGCAGCTCGAGGCGCCGATCGAGATCCTTCAATTTCCGGTCCATTTCGTTGAACTGCTCGCGCAGCCGCAGCAGAAAGTCCGAGCGGGCGGACTGCGACAGGGACTCGAAAGCCTCCTTGATCTTCTGCTCGTGCGGAATGAGCCCGTGTGTTCTCAGCTCGGCCAAGCGCCCGAGCGTGTAAGCCCGGACCTCCTGGGGCTCAGCATCCGTGCGCTGAAATGCATGCGGCGGCTGGGTAGTGGGTCAGTTTGATCGTGGGCGCCATTTTAACCCAGTCTTCGCCCGGCATCCGTCTGGGCAGCTGCCGTGCCCGTCCTCTACATAGCCCAAGTGGCGCATGACCTCGGCTACAACTGCGCCAGCGCTAGCGGTCCCAAGGTCATATTTCGCGTAATGGTCCCCAAGGTCGGCCTGTAGCAAAGGATCAACGCCACACAAGGCCGGAATGCCGTTGTTGGTCGCCTCAATGGCCCGACGTTGCGCTTCCTTCGACCAGACAAGCTCGACAATTCTCCTGTGAACAGGATGGTCGAGAGATAGGCCGCCCGAACTGAGCGCAAGCCCTTCCGCGTTGATGAAGTCTATCACCTCTTGCCCGTCTGGGTGCTTCCTGGCGTTCTCGTAGAGCTGTCGGCGCTCCTCCGGCTTCATATTTCGGATCTTCTGCGCATCCGGAGTCATGATGCCCTCCCTTTGTCATGCTGCCCTTTGAGCAATCTCCCATTCGTCCACTACACGGACGATATCCTTGATCTCCCAAAGGCGATCCGTGACGCCAGCGGCCATTGCTGGCGTAACGCGTAGCGATGAGTGAATGCGGACGAAATTGTAATACATGAAGTTTAGCGCGACCGCGTGAGCGTGGTTCTCGACTTTCTTTGAGAAGGCGTTGGTCAGCCGGGTAAAGCGGCGCATGTGCATCCGCATCGTGAGGTTAGACCGCTCCACATAGCTCGTGAAAACGTGCTTGGGATCGGGGTTGCCGGTGCAGCAGAAGGTCTCCGTGCCGATAATCTGCGGCGGACTATAGCGGCGCTGGCTTTCTGCCGTCTGGCCGTAAATCTTCACCAGCTGCGCATAGTCAACATCTGCGCCAAAGGCGGTCTCGACGGCCTCCAGATAGGGTCGATGCCCGTCACTGGTCACCTGGACGCGATTGCGCAAGCGGTGCGCCACGTCGCATACGAAAGCCTTGGCGGTATCGGTGTCGCGGCTGCCGACCAGCCAAGAGACCATCAGCTTGGTATCGGCGCAGAGGCAGGTCCAGGTCCAGGTCCAGGTCCATAGGTCGCCGGCCTCGCCAGCGGCCTTCTTGTCGGCCGGCGCATTCTTCTGTTTCGCGTAAACGAAGCTCCAGATTTCATCCAGCTGCAGTCGCTTACAGGGCAGATCGCGAAGCGCCTGGTCCTGGTATTCGGAGCAGGCGCGGCCCGCATCCGCGAGCAGCTTCACAATGGTGTTCTTGCTGGCTCCGGTCAGTCGGGCGATGGCCCGGATGGACATGCCCTCCACCATCATTCCGATAATCTGGACCCGGCGCTCATTGGGCAGCTTGTTCATAGTGACCATTATGCGTGAACGGTCTGCTATATCAAGTCACTTTCACACTTGGAGTGAAAGGGGGTATTGAAAATCTGGAGTGGCCGGAGTACATTTCCAATCGATGGACGTGGAGTTCGTGGATGCCGACCTCGAACGGCTGGAATTCGACCCCCGCTACACCGCTGGCTACTCCGATGCGGTCGTCCGGGGGTTTCGCAAGGCTATGGGGGCTATTCGCGCCTTCCACGATGAGCGGGATTTCTACGCGAACAAGGGGCTGCACTTCGAAAAGCTCAAAGGCGACCGCAGCCATCAGCGCTCGGTGAGGATCAACAAGCAATGGCGCCTAATTCTTGAAATCGACGATGAGCAGAAAGGGCACCGCATACGAATCATCGGGATTGAAGACTACCACTGAGATTTGGAAGGAACGCGCAATGGTCGAACGTATCCCTGCCGAGGTTTTTCCCCCTGGGGAATATCTCGCAGACGAGCTAGAGGAGCGAGGTTGGACTCAGACTGAGTTCGCCGAAATCATTCGGCGACCGCTCAAGCTCGTGAACGAGATCATTGCCGCCCGAAAGGCAATCACGCCTGAGACGGCGCGCGAGTTTTCCGCCGCCCTTGGCAGCAGCCCTCAGTATTGGCTGAATTTGGAGTCTGCGTATCAGCTTTGGAAGACCGCGCCATCCCCGTCCGAGGCAATCATTGCCCGCGAGGCGAAGCTCCGCGAGCGGTTTCCCATCCGCGAAATGCTCAAGAGCAAGTGGATCGAACCATCAGAGAACTTCGAGGTTCTTGAACAGCGCATTTTCAATTTCTACGGAATTGAGAACGAAGACGAAGAGCCGCAGCTCCTTCATGCCGCGCGGAGAAACTACCGAGAAGATTTCAATGCGCTGCAGGAGGCTTGGTTGTTTCGGGTGAAGCAGCTTGCCAGCGCTTTGCGCGTGCCGCTGTATTCCGAGAAGAAGCTGCGCGAAGCAGTCGGAAAGCTTGAGCCGCTAATGCTCGACCCCGAAGAGATTCGGCATGTCCCGCAGATCTTGGCCGAATGCGGCGTTCGCTTCGTAATCGTCGAGCCTATTGCCAATTCGAAGATTGACGGCGTGTGTTTCTGGATAAATCAGAACCAAGGGCCCGTAATCGGCCTAACGCTTAAGGGCGATTTTATCGAGCGATTTTGGTTCAACTTACGTCACGAAATCGAGCACGTCCTTCGTGGGGACGGAAAGACTCGCATCGTCATAGACGACTTTGAGGCCATGCAGGAAGACGAGACGGAGAAGGCCGTCAACAAAGTTGCAGCTAATTTTTGCGTTCCGCAGGACGCACTAGACGACTTCATCATGCGTCACGACCCAATGTATTCTACAACAAAGTTTATCGGGTTCTCACGTCTGATGAAACGCCATCCCGGCATTGTTGCTGGGCAGCTGCAGCATAAGATAGGCCGCAATGATCTTTTCAAGAAATTCCAGCCGCGAGTGCGGGAAATCATCACTGAAACGGCCTTGACCGATGGATATGGCAAGACCGCTCCAATGGACCTTTAGGAGAGCGGAATGACCACGTATCTCAAACAGATGCAGCGGATCGTGACCGACTATAGAGCTGCGGAGCGGCCTTGGCCCGCGACCGCGCGCGAGATTGCGGCCTGGGCTATTGAGACTGGCAGGTGGGATATGCCGGCCGCAGCAGTCGAGAAGAAGTGTGCGGAAGACGTTGCGGATGCGATGCGCGAACTCTATTTCACCGACAAGAAGGGGCGCCGAGTCCGCGCCCTGCACCCTGCTACGATCAGGCGCCAGGGCGTCCTCTTCACGGAATGGGACGATCTTCGAACGGCCTCACGTAGCCATATGCAGCTATCTTTCCAGCAGCACCGGAAGTCGATCGTCGGTGAATGCCGGGCGCTGAAATCGGCACAGGATAGCTATAACGAGCTGCATCCCGACGATCCGCCGCTCCAGGTCTCGTTCAACTTCTATATGGATTTGGCCGAGTTCGAGGCGGCAGAGGAAGAAGGCAAGGCAGCCTAAGGCTGCTTCTTCCGCCAGCGGGCCTGGGCAGCGAGGCTGGCCGCCTCAGAGCGCTGCTCAGGGCTCAGGCTAGCCCACCGAGCGGCGCCCCCCTTCTTGCCGCCCTTGCGGCCCAGCTCGGCCGCAGCGGCGTTCTTTCCATCGTCTGTCTTATCCTCAACGTCGCCCGTGGCGATATCGGTTATCAGCTTCGCCAGTTGGAGCGGGTCGCGGGGGCGTTTAAGGCGCTTCTCGGTCATGCCTTCGCCTTTACCGTCGGCACGCCGCACTTGATGCAGGAGAACTTGGGATCGTCTCCAGACTCGTCGCAGGAGAACCCATCGGGCACCGAGCTAACCCGCGTCCTGGTGTCGCCCTTCATGAAGGCTCAGCCGTCCTCCTGCCAAACGTCGGCAATTCCAGATTTGCCACATTTAGGGCAGGAGAAGCCAAGCTTGAAACGATCTGTAGCCATTCTGCCAATATGGCATCCCCGGTCGAGAGGCGCTATGGGCCGCCTAGCTCAAACTGACCCACTACCGCCCCGAGGACAGACTCGGCTGCTATCCTCTCGTTCCCAAAAAGCGCGCCCGTAAAGATACAAACTACCCCTTCCGGCGCCTTTTCCAGAACAAAAATGGCCCTGGAACGCGGTCGAGGCGACGACCATCTCGCTCTTTACGACATCGTCGAATGTCTTGAACGGCGTATCCACCCAGGAAAACAGCACGCTCGATTCCTTGACCGGGCTGCCGATCCAGCCGATCTTCAGCGGAACGCGAGCGGCGGGGTCGAGCTTCGCCGTCACCACCCGCGACGCCTCCGACATCGTCAGATCGAGAAGAGTCGGCGTCTTCAGGCGATCGAAACCGCCATCCCACTGCTTGCGCCACGGCCTGCCCGTCTGGGCCCGGATATAGTCGAGGCCCATGAAGCAATCTCCAGAAGCGGGCTGAAGGATTTGGACTTGCCCTGCCGCCGCTCGATCAGCAGGCCCTTGTTCGCGAGCGCGGAGAGCCGGTTGTTCCACGCCGTCGGGCCGATTGGTTGGTCGGCGAAGCGCGCGGCGAGCTCGGGCGCGGAGATCGCGCCGACCTCGCGGACGGCATCGAAGGTGGCGCGCTGCGCTGGATCGAGATCGCCGAACAAGCGAGCGGCGATGACCTTACCCTGCGCATCGAGATCGCAGGTCAGGACGACATCACCGCGCGCACGGACGAAAAAGTCCAACTCCTCCGCGACGGCGGCGGGCAGGTTGGCAGCGACCGGGTAGATGTTCGGCAGCGCCTGTCGGGCGTAGTCGCGGAAGCCGATCACCGACTCGCGCAGGAACGACGCCGTGGCAACCTCGACGCCTTCGAAATCCAGAAACGCCAAGGTCGGGGTGCCGGCCGAGGGCGTTGCCGCGATCAAGGCGCTCAACAGCCGGCGTCCCGGGATGGCGCCCGAGAGAACCCTTTGACCGTCCATCAGATCGAGCAGTCGATGGCGCAATTCAATCCTCACGTTTATAACGTGAAGATAGTGAAAGAGTCGCGAAGCGTCAAAGACTCTCTGGAATGCGCCCGCCTTTTCCCCTGTTTGCAGAAACTCTCCGATGCGCATCTCTTTAAGCGTCCGAAGTATGCTGCATATTTCGGACGGGCTTGCCGTTGTCCGAAGAATGTCGCATATTTCGGACATGACCACGGCCACCAGACCGTCGATCTTCGCGGACAAATCCTTCAGCGCATCGCGGAGGATGCGGCTGTCGTATGGACGCCGGCGGACTTCGCCGATCTTGCCGGTCGCGCGGCGGTCGACAAGGCGCTACAGCGTCTGGCGACCAGCGGCGACCTTCGTCGCATCGACCGGGGGCTCTACGACAAGCCCGGATCGAACAAACTGACCGGCAAGCCGACCGTCCCGAACTACCAGGCGGTGATCCAGGCCGTGGCCCGCCGCGACAACGTCCGCTTTATCGTCGACGGCATGACCGCCGCCAACGACCTCGGTCTGACCACAGCCGTGCCCGCGAAGATCGAAGTGCTCGTCGACTCCCGGCTAAAGTCCATCAAGCTCGGCAATCAGGAAATCCGCTTCAAGCCGGCGGCCGTCAGCCGCCTGACCTGGGCCGGGCGTCCGGGCATGTGCGTCGTCCAAGCCCTTTACTGGCTGCAGGATATGATGCCGCGAGACGGCGAGCGCGAACGCATCGCCTCGATCCTGCGCCGCGTCTTCGCCGACCCAAAACATGGGCAAGCCATTCAGGACGATCTGCGCAAAGGAATTGGCGCGTTGCCGATCTGGATGCAGAATTTCTTGCGGCCCTTGCTGTTCGACAGCGAGCCGACCTCCTCGTGAGCACGCGCGACTATATTGCGCTAATCGGCGCCTCGCCGCGCGATCGTCTCGACGCATTCCTGGCGACCGCCAATCGGCTCGGTGCCCCGGTCGGCAATATCGAGAAAGACTTCTGGGTTTGCTGGACACTCGACGCGCTCTACCATCAATTGCCTCACGGCCAGCCCTGCCTTCTCTTCAAGGGCGGCACCTCGCTGTCCAAAGCCTACGGCCTGATCGATCGTTTCTCCGAAGATATCGATGTCACCGTCTTTCGCGACGATCTCGAGCAAGCGACATCGGTTGAGGAGCTGGAAGCGCTGTCGAACAACAAGGGTCGCGCCAAGCTCGACGCCATTCGCGACGCCTGCCGGGTCTACATCACGGGACCCCTGCGCGCAGCGCTGACCGAAATCGCCGCCGAGGCAATCTCGGGCGCCGGGCGCGTCGAGGTCGACGATACCGACCCCGACGGGCAGACCTTGCTCATCCATTATCCCGAAGTCGAGCCGCGCGATGGCGCTCATGTCCGGCCGGTCGTGCGCATCGAGTCCGGAGCCAAATCGGCGCTCGATCCGAATGCGGCGGCCATCGTCCGCCCTTATGTCGCCGACGAGATCGAAGGCCTCGACCTAGCAGTCTCCGATGTGACCACCATCGAGGCTGAGCGCACATTTTGGGACAAGGTCGTCATCGCGCACGGCCTGCGCCACTGGTTCGACCGCCGCGGCGCGCTCCGTCAAGAAGGCCAAAGGATCTCGCGCCACTATTACGACCTGCACCGCCTCGCGGCGTCCCAACCCGGCCGCCTAGCGCTCGCCTACGACGCCCTTGGCAAAGACTGCGTCAGACACGCGCGGATGTTTTTTGATCGTCCCGATTACGACCTCCAGTCGGCCCGGCCCGGGACCTACGCCTTGGTTCCGCACGACGCGATGACCCATGCGCTTCGCAACGACTATGAAAATACCAAGGCGATGATTTTTGGCGAGCCACCAACATTCGACGATATCCTCGCGTCCATTGCGAGGATCGAGGCGGAATTGAACGGCCAGTGATGACAGCGAGCATCACACGAACCGCGGAAAGCTCAGTCGGCGGATTTCGAAATAAGCGGGTCAGGGCCCCGGCGCCTTCCCCTTCAGCGATCACACGTCGGAGACTCCTATCCATCGTGATGATCAACCAATCGTGCAACAGGCTGTTGCACGATTGCAGCTACGAGGAGCATTCCGCAACTGGCGATCCCTGCGAATCTGACCATCGTTCATCAAGATCGGCAAAGTACCCTTCTATCCGATCGAGGAGCTCGATCGCTGGGATCGATCGAACCTGGCCGTGTGTCGACGATCACGAACCTTTCAGATGCCACGAGTCAGCCATCGCCAAAGCGGAGGCACCTAGCTTTTGAGCATTTTGCCCGAATGGCGTCGAGTTATTAGTGAACCAACGTGCTCTCAGCATTTTCAGCATGATCCGACGTTGTCGAGGGTGCAGGACACGTTGGATCACAGACTACCGGCCCCAAACCCATACCCCAGCGATTTCGCGCTCTGGCAAAAACGCTTTCTAATTCAACGCGATATCATCTGATGGAAGATTGGTGCACAAAAATCCCACTCGATACCCCACCCGTGAATTCGAGCACTTACCATCACTTGGCGCGGTGATTAACATTTGGTCGTCCGTGAAGAACGAGCGCTAAGCTATCCGATAGGATTTGATGCTTCCCAACCGACACTCACCCGAGCAGCCGCGCGAGCGCGTCTGCTTGCTCGGCGAACTTTCGCGAGTTGGCCTGACGAAGCCGTTCCAGATTTTGCAGCTTCCATCGCAGGCCAGGGAGCTCTTCCAGATGCGACACGCCCAGCAGCGACCATTCGGGCTCCGCGGCGACCAGCGACAGCAGGAACCGACGTTCGTCGGCCGTGAGGCCCTGCTGGAGCTCCTGCACCATGCGCTCGCGCGCGGCCAACAGCGCATCGAGCTCAGCCGGTTCGGCGGTCATGCCTATGAAATTGTGCTGGAACTCCTGGCGGATGTCGCGCAGCGACGGAAACATGACCTCATGGACCGGCCGGTTATGGCTCGCGAGGTAGACGACGAAAGCCCGGCGAATGCCTGCGGTGATTCCTTCATGGGCGAAGAGCTGCACAATGTCGAACAAATCGCGGGGATGTTGGCGGTCCATCGCTGCCACCAGCTTGCCGCCATACATGTCCTCGAGCGACACGACTGGGATTTCGAGATCCGCCTGCAGCGTCTCCCTCGCATTCGGAGTGAGCGACGCCATGCGCACCGGATGGACGGTGCCGCGCATGACGAAGTTTACCTCGATCTTGACTTCGATGGCCCCCTGCCGGACTAGCAGCTTGGTCTCGCCGGCATTCGCCGACACCGGCGCGTGGGGCTCGAAGCCCTGCTTCTTCAGGCGCGCTACGGATTGGCGTATGGCTTCGTTGATGCGCCGCAGCGCCTCTTCGCGCGGCAGCGTGTGCTCAGCAAACACCAGATCGAGATCGATCGAGAGCCGCGGCATGTCGCGCACGAACAGGTTGATTGCTGTGCCGCCCTTGAGCGCGAACGTGTCGTCGACAAGCACAAGCGGCGCGATGCGTATCAGGAGCCGCGCGCTGTCCAGATAGACTTGGTTCATGGTTTCAACACCAGGAGCCCGTCGGCGGAGCGAGACACCCACGGCCGGTCGCTGCCCTTGGGCAATTGAGACGGATCGAGCTTGCCGGCCCAGGGCTGGGAGAGTTCGCGGCCGAGCTGCAGGCACAAGCGCACGGTCTTGACGCTGCTGCAGCGCTTGAGCAGGTCGCGCAGCACGTCGGCACGCAGGCTGTAGGTGCTCTCGACCAACTCACGCGCTTCCTGCAGCGGCTGCCGCACGCCGACCTCGCTCAGCACCTCCAGCAGCGCGCGTTCGGGGGCCGAGACGAGCGGGCCGCCCTTGGGGTTCTCGAAGGGCCGGACATGGAGGAGCGCGTCGGGCTGCTCCTTGAAGAGCCGCTTGCGGTGGTACTCGGCGGGAAACCGCTGGGTGAACCACTCAGGAGGGCGACGCGCTTTCCAGCCATAAAGGTGGAGGACAGGCCGTTGGGACAGGTATTGCCGTATGCCATGCCAGTCGAGCGCGGACTTGCCGCCGACATGCAATCCCGCGAAGCTTCGCTGCAGCAGCGTGAGGCTCGGGTGCAAGGCAGGCGGATCGTTCGGCCGGCAATAGACGCCACGCGCCAGCCGGTGCAGCCAGCCGGCGCGGACATAGTGGACGGCGAGATCGGCCGATATTCCGAGGGCGGCAAGGTCCGGGGAGGTCAGCGGCGTGCCCGGCGCTAAGCGGGTATAGAGCCGATTTAGTTTGTTCCTATGAGTCGTAGCCATATTACGATTATAGCAATAATTCGAAGGCCCCGCCAGTTTTGGATCGGTGTCTCTATCGTAGCTCTGCTACGATAATTTATACCATTCCAAAATGGACGGAGAAGCCTTCCATGCCTTGCGGGGCCGCCCGCCACACCCAGCGTTTTCTGCTCTTGATCAAGAGCGCGATTACCGCTGGTTGACGCTAACCTCCGGCGCCAGTGCGAACCGACCTATATGCCGCTTCTATAAAGCGCCGCGCCCGCGGCTCTCGATCCTATATGCCGCGCCTATTATTTCCAGAGCAGTCCGGCAGCAGTGGCCGACAGCACTGGAGAGGATGATGGATAAGGTTTTGGTCGTGAAGATCGTCTATGCGCTGGCCTGGGTGGCTTTCACAAGCATCAGCCTGTGGATCACACGACAGACGGCCGTGAAGCACCGCCCGAATTTGCGGCAGAACCGTGCGCATCCAAAATCTGCCGGGGGTGTCGTTCCGACTGCGCCAAATGGCTGCTCTGCGGATCGGCGCCCTCTTGCTACTCGCAGCTGAGCGCCTGCGCTTCGCAGCATCCGGCCCCGATGCCGCTGCGCGAGCAGCTGGCAAATTACGACAAATCTTAAGCTGCGGATGAACGCTTGCATGTATGCGCTCTATGTAACCGTCCGATAGGCGCCGCAGGTCACCGACTTTCGGGTTTCGAGACGGGCGGCCGGTCTGCGATGAGCTGCTGGAGATTTTCGATTCC
>Ga0207707_10004448_pt1 | contig 12349 bp, 10 predicted proteins | sample KBSC83BmetaG_FD_184336 | JGI IMG/M metagenome (GOLD analysis project Ga0207707, IMG submission 184336) | Corn rhizosphere microbial communities from Kellogg Biological Station, Michigan, USA - KBS C8-3B metaG (SPAdes) (version 2) | ecosystem: Host-associated > Plants > Roots > Rhizosphere ... | reverse complement strand
CCGCTCGAGCTCCTTGTGCGTGAGCGCGCCGCTCTCCACGAGCAGCTCGCCGAGCCGGCGGCGCGCGTGCGCGGTGCGCTGCGCGTCGCGCGCACGCGCGAGGTCGGCCTCCGTGATCTTTCCGGCGCGCAGCAGCAGCTCGCCGAGCGGATGCGGGTTGCTGCGAATCGCCGCGAACACGACGGCGCCGCGGTCGAAAAACACGGTACCCTGATTGTCGCGCAGCACGGAGGTGACCGTGAGCGCACCCGTCTTCCGGCTCAGATCGAGCAGCTGGAAGACGTCGTGAATGCCGAGCTCACGAAGCGGTCCCTCGATCGCCATTTACGCGACCTCCTGCCGGCTGCGGAAGATCCGCAGAAGATCGGCGGCCGTACGGGACTCGCGACGCGCGCGGCGCGCGAGATCGCCGTCGGGCTCGAGCTCGATCACGCGCTGCCAGGTCGCGATCGCGTCGCGATAGCGGTGGCGGTCGGCGAGCAGCTGCCCCTTGAGGAAGAGCGCGAGCACGTGGCGCGGGTCGAAGCGCAGCACGCGGTCGATCGAGATCGCCGCGTCGTCGTAGCGGTCGAGCTCGAGCAGCACTTCGCTGAGCGAGAGCAGCGCGTCGATGTTGTAAGGGTCCCGGCGCAGCAGCTCGACCAGCGGCGGCAGCGCGGCATCAACGCGGCCGAAGCGCCGGCGGACGTTCGCCAGCGCCAACATCGCCTCGACGTACGTGGGCACCGCCTCGAGCGCCGCCAGCAGCGACTCTTCCGCCTTCGCCGGCTCGCCGCGCTCGGCGAGCAGCCGCGCGAGCTCGTAGTGCACCACAGCGAAGTCGCGATCGAGGTCGAGGGCGTTGCGGTAGGCGGCGATGGCGCCGTCGATGTCGCCCGCGGCGCGCGCGACGTCGCCGAACTCCTTGAGCACGTCCGCGCGGGCGGGGGCGAGCCGGCGCGCGCTGCGCAGCAGCTCGCGAGCGGCGGAGGGATCGCCCGCGCGAGCCCGCGCGGCCGCCGTGAGGAGCAGCACCTCCACCGCGCTGCCATCCACGCTCAACAGCGTCTCCGCCGTCGCGCGTGCTTCCACCACGCGGTCGAGCGCCAGCAGTGCCCGCGTCTCGCCGGCAAGGAGCCGCGGCTCGAGCGGCGACGTCATCCGCGCACTGCGGAAGCGCTCGAGCGCCTCGCCGAACAGTCCCTGCCGCATGAAGATCTCGCCGAGGATCGCAAAGCCCTCCGCGCTCGGCGCGCCGCGCACGAGCGAGCGATTCGCCTCCACGGCCGCGCGGTCGAGCATCCCCTTCGTGAGATAGTCGTGCGCGAGCACGTAGTGCTGTTCCGCCGGCGCCGCGGCCGGCTTCTGCGCCTCGCCCTCCGCGGGCGGCGCGGCGTCACCCTGCGGTGCGAGCTGCGTGAACAGCGAGTCGAGGAGCTCGGCGTCGAACGCGAAGCTCTCCACGCCGGCGGCCGTGCGCTCCCCGCCGCCCATCTCGGGGGCGATCGAGAGATTCGGATCCTCGTACTCCACGTCGATCGCCAGCTCGAATTTCTGCGGCGTGTAGTAGGGGTCGAGCTCGAGCGCGCGCTTCGTCGCGCGGAGCGCCCCCTCGAAGTCGCCGAGGTTCGAGAGCGTGAAGCCGAGGTTGTAGTGCGCCTCCGCGAAGGCGGGGCGCGCGTGGATCGCGCGGCCGAACGCATTCCGCGCATCCTCGAACTTCTTGAGGTCGGCCAGCACCAGCCCCACCCCGTTCCAGGCCACCGGCTGCTCCGCCTCCACGGTGAGCACCTGCCGGTACGACTCGAGCGCGAGCTGGAGCCGCTTGCCGCGGAAGAGCAGCAGCGCGAGGTTGAGCCACGCCTTCACGAACGACGGCTGCGACGACAGCGCGGCGCGGAACGAATCCACCGCCGCCTCCGTCTCGCCCGCGTGATACTGCGCGACGCCCAGATTGTTGTGCGCGATCGCGTAGGCGGGATCGAGCTCGAGCGCGCGCCGGTAGCTCGCCGCCGCCGCCGCGTGCTGCCCCTGCTGGTGGATCGCGACGCCGCGCTCGCACCAGAGCTTGGGAGAATTGTCCTGCGCGAGCAGGATCTGGTCGTACAGCTCGATCGCGACGGAGATCTCCTGCTTCAGGAGATGCACCTCCGCCATCGCCTGGCGAACGAGATTCGCGTCCTCGTGCCGGTCGAGCGCGAGCCGGTACTCCTTGAGCGCCTCGTTGTAGTAGCCCTTCTGCCGGAAGGCGAGCCCGAGATTGTAGTGCGCGAGGTGTCCGTCCGTGGAGAGCTCGAGCTGCGACGAGCGGCGCTCCTGGCGCGCCGGCACGAGCTCGTTGTACTTCGCGCTGTTGTAGCGGTCGATGGAGAGATTGGCCTGGGCGCGCGAGAGCGATGGGTTGAGCTGGATGGCGCGCTTGGTGGCGGCGCGCGCGGCCTCGTGCTCACCCAGGTCGCCGAGCACGAAGCCCATCAGGTAGTGCGCGTCGGCGTTATCCGGCGAGAGCTCGATCGACCGGCGGAGCGCGTCCAGCGCCTGATCGTTGAGCCCGCGGTTGTACAGCACCTCGCCGATGTACTGGTGCACGAGCGGGCTCGTACCGTCGAGCGCGAGCGCCCGCTCGAGCCAGCACTGCGCCCGCTCGAGATCGCCGTTCGCCTTCTCCGCGAGGCCGAGCTGCACGATCGCACCCACATCGTTCGGCGCGTACTCGAGTATCGCGTTGAACTCGGCCACCGCCTCCTTGCCGTCGCCGATGGCGGCGTAGGCGCGGCCGAGCTCCCACCGCGCGTCGCGGTCGTCGGGGTGCGCGCGCAGCTTGTCGCGCAGCTCGGTGACGCGGCGGTCGTAGTAGCCCGTGTGGAAGTACGCGACCTCGAGGTTACGCTGCGCCACCTGCATCTTGGGGTCGAGCTCGAGCGCGCGCGCGAACGCGGTCACCGCCTCCTCGTACATCCCCTTGTTGTAGTAGAGGACGCCGAGGTTGTTGTGGGCACCGGCATCGGAGCCGTCGATGCGCCGCGCGAACGATCGCAGGATGTCGCGATCGCGCTGCGAGATCGGGGTCGCCGCCGCCGTGATGGTGCTCACTGCACTCGCACCGCGCGCAGAATCACCTGTAGCGACGCCGCGTCGGGGAGGAGCAGAAAGAAGCCGCGCACTTCCTCGCCCTGTCCCTGCAGGAAGAACTGCGTCTCCACCGCCACGACCATGTCGCGCTCCGTGCCGAATTGCAGGTACGCCGTGTTGAGCACCGCGGTCGACATGTCGACGGCGAGGCTGGGCGGCGACGGCAGGAGCATGAGCCCCATGAATTCGCTGAGCGCGTTCATGTAGGCGCCGCTCAGGATGTTGCCCGCCTCCTTGATCGCCGACTGTTCGAGCTCGCCGAACGGCGCGTTGGGAACGGTGGGACGGCGCAGCATGAGCTGCGCGAGGCGCGTGGCGGTGGCGAGCGGGAACACGAGGAGCGTGCGGCCGGTGAGGTCGCCCATCATCTGCATGAGCACCGCCACGATGGGCTCTTCCTCGCTCGCGATGCGCGATGGCACATCCTCGAGCGCGGCGATCGTGATCGTGGGCACCGTGATCATGATCGTGTTGTCCGTCATGTGCGACAGCGCCGTGGCCGCGTGGCCCGCGCCGATGTTCGCGGTCTCGCGGAGCGCGTCGAGCTCCAGTGTGTTGAGTTGCAGCAGATCCGCCATCGCGCCCCTTTAGAGAAGACTGCCGACGTCGACGATGAGCGCTGGCACCCCGTCCGCCAGGATCGTCGCGCCGCTGAACAGCGCAAGCCCGTCGCGCACGCCGTCGAACTCCTTCACCACGATGTCCTGCTGCCCCGCGAATTCGTCCACCACGAGCCCCGCGCGGCGCCCGTCGCTCTCGATCACGATCACCTGCGTCGTGCCATCCACGCTCACCGCGCCCGCCTCGGGCAGGCCCACGATCTCGCGGAACTGCAGGAGCGGCACGACCTCGTCGCGGAGCAGCATCACGTCCCGCCCCTGCACGCGCCGGCGCGCATGGTGCGCGAGATCCACCGTCTCGTGCACGTGCGTCATCGGCACGGCGTACATCTCCCCCTCCACGCGGGCGAGCAGCGCGCGCACGATCGCGAGCGTCACCGGCAGCCGCAGCGTCACGTTCGTTCCCTCACCCGGCGCCGTGCGGATCTCCACCGCGCCACCCAGCGCGCGCACGCGCGTGAGCACTACGTCGATCCCCACGCCGCGCCCCGAGAGGTCGGTGACACGATCCGCCGTGCTGAACCCCGGACGCGAGATGACCCGCACGAGCTCCTCGTCGCTCAGCGATTCCACCGTCGCATCCACGAGCCCCTGCGCGCGCGCGCGCGCGAGCACGCGGTCGCGATCGATCCCGCGTCCATCGTCCTCGACCCGCATCGTCACCATCTGCCGCTCGCGCGTGACGGCGAGCGTGAGCTGCCCGGCGCGCGGCTTCCCCGTGCGCACGCGGTCCTCGGGACGCTCGATGCCGTGGTCCGCGGCGTTGCGCAGCAGGTGCACGATCGGCTCGCCGATCTCGTCGAGCATCGAGCGATCGAGCTCGATCTCGCGCCCTTCGAGCGTGAGCTCGATCTCCTTGCCGAGCGAATGCGCGGCATCGCGCACGAGCCGGGGAAAGCGGTCGAACACCTGGCCCACCGGCACCATGCGGCTCGCCATGATCTCCTCGTGCAGCTCGGAGATGAGCCGCGACGCCTGCGAGAGCGCCTCGTCGAGCGCGGGATCGCCGATCTCGTGCGCGACATCGGTGAGGCGGCCGCGGGCGATCAGCAGCTCGCCGGCGAGATTCATGAGGCCATCGAGCCGCTCGAGATCCACGCGCACAGTGCGCGTCACATGGCTGGCGGCGCCGACGGTCGGCACCTGCATCTCCGCCGTGAAGGGCGACACGTCGCCCGCGTCGGAACTGGCGCGCATGCGCGCGAGCGCCTGCAGCCGCCCCAGCGCCGGCGCCGACTCGGCCTCCGCCGAGCCGCCCGCGACCTCGATCTCCACCGCGCGCTCGAGCGCGTCCACCGCGGCGAAGAGCGCGTCGGTGACCGTCTGGTCCACGGCCAGCTCGCCGTGCCGCACACGATCGAGCAGCGACTCCAGCTCGTGCGCGAGCGCGGTGACGGTGGCGTACCCCATCGTCGCGCTCATCCCCTTCATCGTGTGCACCGCGCGAAAGACGGCGCTCACCGGCTCCGTCGCGGTGGGCGCACGCTCGAGCGCGAGCAGCTCGACGTTCATCGTCGACAGCTGCTCGCGGCTCTCGGTCTGAAAGAGCGCGGCGTATTTGGCGAGATCCATTGGTGTCGCTCGCTAGTGCTCGCGACCGCCCGTCAGCCCAGAACCCGCTGCACCGCTTCCAGCACCCGGCTCGGCTGGAATGGCTTGACGACGAAGTCCTTGGCGCCCGCCTGGATCGCCTCGACGACGAGCGCCTGCTGGCCCATCGCGCTGCACATGAGGATCTTCGCGTTCGCGTCGAAGCTCGTGATTTCACGCACCGCATCGATGCCGCCCATGTCGGGCATCACGATGTCCATCGTCACGAGATCGGGGCGAAGCGTCTTGTAGCGCTCGATCGCCTGGACGCCCGTCTCCGCCTGCCCCACCACCTCGAATCCCGATTCGGCGAGGATGTCGGAGATCATCGTCCGCATGAAGACGGCGTCGTCGCAGATCAGTACAGTGTGACTCACCCTGAGCCTCCGTTAAACGAGCACGTGCGTGAGCAATCCGCGGATATCGAGGAGCAAGACGGTCTGGCCGGCGATCTCCCCCATGGCGTAGACGACTCCGTCGGGGAGAAGGTCGCCAACGGGGGTCTCCCAGCCGTCGCTGGGGAGGGGGTGGACTTCGAGCACGTCGTCCACGGCCACGGCGATCACCCTGGTTTCGAGCTCGATGAGCATGAGGGGACCATCCGGGGCGGCTGGACGCCCGGAGAGCCGGGCCACGAGGTCGACGACGGTGATGACGGTGCCGCGGACGTTGACGAGTCCCCGTACCCACGATGGCGCACCGGGCAGGCGCGTAGCCGGAGGAGGCGAGAGGATCTCCCGCACCATCTCCAGCTCGATCCCACCAATGCGATCCGCCAGCCGGAAGAGGAGCAGCTGGCGGGGAGCGACGTCAGGTAGCGAGACGGTAGAAGCCAAGATCGTCCAGCGGATCCGGGTGCACGAGCAACGCCTCCGACTCCGCGACTGCGGCGAGCGATCGCCGCAGCTCGGGCGGAAGGGGCGAGCGGAGCTCCACGGATTCGCCGGTGACCGGATGGGGGAAGATCAGCCATGCCGCATGGAGGAAGTGCCGATGCTGCGGCAGCTCCACGAGCCGCCGTCCACCGCCTCCGCCGTACATGTCATCCCCAACCACGGGGTGTCCCACCGATGCGAGATGTACACGAATTTGATGCGTGCGTCCGGTGTACAGGTGCGCGCGCAGCAGATCGACCGACTCGAACCGGGCCAGCCGCACGAAATCCGTCTTCGCCGCTCTTCCGGTAGTGACGATTGCCATGCGCTTTCGGTCTCGCGGATCGCGGGCGATCGGCTTGTCCACGGTGAGCTTATCCCCCGCGACGTGCCCCCACGACAGGGCCGCGTACCGGCGGACGATGCGCCGGGCGGCCAGGGCGGCGCCCAGCTGCCTCAGGGCGACATCCGTTTTCGCGACGAGGAGGAGACCCGATGTCTCCTTGTCCAGGCGGTGGACGATCCCCGCCCGGTCCTCGCCATTCTCCCCCGCGAGTGCTCCCCCTCGTCCCTTGAGGGCGTTCACGAGCGTGCCGCTCCAATGCCCCGGCGCCGGGTGCACGACCATCCCGGCCGCCTTGTCGACGACCATCACGTGCTCGTCCTCGAAGACGACGGAGATCGGGATGGACTCCGCGAGCACCTCGCGCGACGGCGGCGGGGGGATCTCGACGACCACCCGGTCGCCCGCCACCGCCCGATAGCTCGCCTTCTCGCGGCGGCCGCTCACGAGCACGTTCCCGTTGGCGATGAGCGTGGCCGCGTGCGTGCGGGACGTGTCGAGCTCGCGCGCGACGAGCAGATCGAGCCGCAGCGCGCTGTCGGAATCGAGCGTGAAGTCGTGAATCGCCGGAGCGGTCATTCGCGAGGCGCCCGGCGCGCGCGGGTCACGCGCGCGTGGTCTCGTGCACCGATTTCGGAATCGGCTCGCCCACGTCCTCTTCGCCCCACAGCGCCCACGCGAGCAGGAACGCGCCGATGCTCACCGCCATGTCGGCCACGTTGAACGTCGGCCACCGCCAGTCGCGGAAGCCGATGTCGAGGAAGTCCACCACCCCGATGGGCGACCGGATGCGATCGATCAGATTCCCGACCGCGCCGCCGCACACGAGCCCCAGCGCGATGATGCGCAGCTTGTCGCCCGGCGCGGTGGTGCGGTAGAGCTTCGACAGCACGAGCAGCGCGACCACCGTGAGCAGCAGAAAGATCTGCCGCGAGAAGGGGCCGGCGCTGACGCCGAACGCGGCGCCCGGATTGTGCACGAGCGTGAGCCGCGCCCAGTCGCCGAAGACCTCGCGCGGCACGTGCTGCGGCACGAGCATCGCCACCGCCATCGCCTTGGTGGCGAAGTCCACCACGACCACGCTCGCGATGATCGCCCAGAACAGCGTGGACTCGGAGTTACTTCTTCGCATCTTCTTCGCGCTGCTTGCAAGTGAAGCAGAGGCGCGCGTGCGGCAGCGCATCGAGCCGGTCGTAGTCGATCTCCTCGCCGCAGCTGTGGCACTTGCCGAACGTTTCGGGCGAGCGATAGAGCCGGCGCAGCGCCTCGTCGATGTGCCAGAGGAACCGTCCCTCCGAGCTCGCGAACAGGAACGCCTTCTCGCGCTCCATCGCGTCGGTGCCCTGATCCGCCATGTGGAACGAGTACGAGCTCAGGTTGCCATCGGCGCTCTGCAGCGTGGCGTTGAACGCCTCGTTGTAGCTGCCGAGCTCCTTCACCACGCGCTTGCGCTCATCGAGCAGGCGCTTTTCGAAGTGCGCCAGATTCTTCTTGCCCATCGGCTTACTCGTGCGGGCGCCAGTCGAGGACGGCATCGCTAGTTCACTCTCGTCAAGGCAATGCGGACCGTCTCGGCATCGAGCTCGATGGTCTGCACTGCGTCAGGTTCCTGAGCGAAGCCACCAGCCACGATGACCTCGGTCGCGAGCACTTCGCCCGCGATGTACGACTCGTACTCCCGAACGACCGCCGCGAGCTCCGGACCGCCGTCGAGGTCCAGCCGCACCCGGTCACTCACCGCGAAGCGCGCGGCCTTCCGCATCTGCTGGATCCTGCTCACCAGCTCCCTCGCCGCACCCTCGCACCTGAGCTCCGGCGTGATGGTGGGATCGATCGCGGCGAACAATCCCCCCTCTTCCCGTACGAGCAAATTCCCCGAGGCGTGCCGAACGATCGTCACGTCCTCGGAAAGCAACGGTTGCGCCATACCGTTCACTGACACTGTCACAGCTTCGCCTCGCTCGAACGCGAGCAGCGCATCGCTGTCCAGCGCTTCCACGGCCTTCGCCGCATCCGGCGTCTGCTTGCCGAATCGCTTGCCGAGTGAGCGATAGTTCGCCTTCGCCTCGAGTGTCGCGAGCGAGCTGCCGCTCGACGCGAACTCCACCTGCTTGACGTTCAGCTCGCTCGCGAGGAGCGGAAGCAATTCCTGCAATTCCTCAACCCTGAAATCTGGCACGACACATACCAGGCGGGAAAGCGGCTGGCGCACCTTGATCTCCTTCTCCTCCCGCGCGGCCCTCCCGAGCTTGGCGAGCACCCGAATCCGGGCCATCCCGCGCTCGAGCGTGTCGTCCGGAATCCCGGTGGTACCCTCGGACCGACGAAACGGTGCGAGGTGCACGGAGGTTCCAGTGAGCTCCCGGTGGATCCAGTCGCTCAGAAACGGCGCGAAGGGCGCCAGCAGCCGCGTGGTCACCACCAGCACCTCGTGCAGCGTCGCGAACGCCGCCCGGCTGTCCGCTGTGTCGACGTCGTAGAACCGCGCGCGATTCAGCCGCACGTACCAGTTCGACACGTCGTCGACCACGAAATCCATGAGCGCCCGCGCCGCCGCCGTGGCGTCGTACTGCTCGAGGCGCTCGTCGATCTCGCGCTCGATCGTGGCGAGCCGCGAGAGCATCCAGCGATCCACCACCGGCCGGTCCATCGGCGCCGGATCGCTCGCGCTCGGCGACCAGCCGAAGTTCGCGTACTGCGCGAAGATTCCGCTGTACACGTTCTTGAGCGTGAGGAAAAACCGCCCCGCCATGTCGCGGATCATGCTCTCGTCGAAGCGGCGCGGCACCCACACCTGGCTCGACGCGATGAGGAACAGCCGCACGGCATCCGCGCCGTGCCGCGGCACCACCTCCCACGGGCTCACGACGTTGCCGATGTGCTTGGACATCTTGGCACCTGTCTCGTCGAGCACCATGTCGTTCACTACCACGGCGCGGTACGGCGCCGCCTCGTCGTCGCCATTGTTCGGGAGCGCGCCGCCGAGCCCCGTCGCTATCGCGAGCAGCGAGTAGAACCACCCGCGCGTCTGGTCGATCCCCTCCGCGATGAAGCCCGCCGGATAGCGAGCGGCGAGCCGCTCCGCGTTCTCGAACGGAAAGTGCCACTGCGCGAACGGCATCGATCCGGAATCGAACCACGCGTCGACCACCTCGGGCACGCGCCGCATCGTGCCGCCGCACCCTTCGCGCTCGCACGTCCACGTGTACGCATCGATGAACGGCTTGTGCGGATCGAAGTCCGCCGGCAGCTCGCGGCCGGTGCGCTCCGCCAGCTCGGCGTAGCTGCCGATCGCCACCGCGTGCGCCGTGCTCTGGTCGCACACCCAGATCGGAAGCGGCGTTCCCCAGTACCGATCGCGCGACAGCGCCCAGTCCACGTTGTTCTCCAGCCACTCACCGAAGCGTCCCGAGCCGACCTCCGGCGGATGCCAGTCGACGTGCCCGTTGCGCGACAGCATGCGCTTCTTGAACGAGGTGGTGCCCACGAACCACGACTCTCGCGCGTAGTAGATGAGCGGCGTCCCGCAGCGCCAGCAGTGCGGGTACGAGTGCACGAGCGTGCCGGCCTTCCACAACACGCCCCGCTCCTCGAGCACCGCCGTGATCAGCGGGTCGGCCTGCTTCACGTGCTTCCCGCCCACCACCGGCAGCGAGTCCGGAAACTCGCCGCGACCGTTCACCGGCTGCAGGAATGCGAGCCCGTGCCGCTTTCCGGCCGCGTAGTCGTCGGCGCCGAACGCCGGAGCCATGTGCACCACGCCGGTACCGTCGTCCGCGCTCACGAAGTCCTCGACGACGATCACCTCGTGCGCACCCTCGCTCGGGTACGGCAGCCAGTCGAGCGGCCTCCGGTAGCGCAGCTTTGCCAGCTCCTTCCCCGACCACGTGCGCACCTGCTCCCATCGATCGGCGAAATCCTCGCCGAGCACTGCGCGCACGCGCGCCTCGGCGAGAATCACCGTGGGCTCGCTCCGTCCGCGGCGGCGCAGCTCCACGTACGGCAGCGTCGGATGCACCGCGAGGGCCACGTTCGACACGAGCGTCCACGGCGTGGTGGTCCACACGAGAATCCGCGCGCCGGTGGGCGTTCCATCGGCAGACGTGAGCTCGAGCGACAGATAGACGCTCGGCCCCTCCACATCCTGGTAGCCCTGTGCAACCTCGTGGCTCGAGAGCGTCGTCTCGCACCGCGGGCAGTACGGAAGGATCTTGTGACCGCGCACGAGCAGCTTCGCGCGATAGAGCGTCGCGAGCGCCCACCACACGCTCTCGATGTAGTCGTTCGAGTACGTGATGTACGGATCGCTGTAGTCGAGCCAGTAGCCGATGCGCGCGCTCAGCTCTTCCCACTCGCCCTTGTACTTCCACACGCTCTCGCGACAGAGCTTGTTGAACGTCTCGACGCCCAGCGCCTCGATGTCCTGCTTGCCGCTGATCCCGAGCTGCTTCTCGATCTCGATCTCTACCGGCAGCCCGTGCGTGTCCCACCCTGCCTTGCGGCCCACGTGGAACCCCTTCATCGCGCGATGGCGGCAGAAGAGGTCCTTGATCGTGCGCGCGAACACGTGGTGAATGCCGGGGCGCCCGTTGGCGGTGGGCGGCCCCTCGAAGAACACGAACTCCTCGCCGCCGCGCGCGATCGTCCGCGCCGCGAGATCCTCGGCCTCCCAGCGCGCGAGCAGCTCCTGCTCGAGCGCGTCCGCGTCCCGCTCGGGCGCGAGCAGCGCGTACCGCACCGGCGGCGATTCGGCGATCGTCATAGCCGCTCCAGCACGCCGCGCACGAGCGCGGTGAGCTGCGGCTCGGCGCGCCCCGCCATCTCCACGATCTCCGCGAGGGTCACCGGCTCGAGTGCGTCGGGCAAACAGCGGTCCGTCATGATCGAGAGTCCCAGCACGCGCATCCCCCCGTGCACCGCCGCGATCACCTCGGGCACCGTCGACATCCCCACCGCGTCGGCGCCGAGCGTCCGCAGCATGCGGTATTCGGCGCGCGTCTCGAGCGCCGGCCCCGTGATCGCGACGTACACGCCGTCGCGCAGCACGATGCGCTGCTCGCGGGCCACCTCGCGCGCGAGCTCACGCAGCTCGGCGTCGTACGGCGCGGACATGTCCGGAAAGCGCGGGCCGAGCGCGTCGTCGTTCGCACCAACCAGCGGGTTCGTGCCCTGGAGATTGATGTGATCCGCTATCAGCATGATCTCGCCCGCGTTCCACAGCGGGTGCATCGTGCCGCTCGCGTTCGAGACCACGAGCGTGCGCGCGCCAAGCTCGCGCAGCGCGCGCACCGGGAATGCCACCTGCTGCGCCGTGTACCCTTCGTACAGGTGGAACCGGCCCTGCATCGCGACCACCGTCTTTCCGCCGAGGGTGCCGCACAGCAGCCGGCCGGCGTGCGATTCCACGGTGGACAGCGGGAATCCCGGAATGTCCTGGTAGTCGATCACCGCCTGCGTCTCGATCGCGCGGCCGAGCGCGCCCAGCCCCGTGCCGAGGATGATCGCCACGTCGGGCACGCGATCGAAGCGCTCGCGCACCGCCAGCGCCGCGGCCGCCGCCTGCGCGCGCGTGTGCGCGACGTGCGGCGCAGCGAGCGCGTGCGGCGGCGGATCGTCCAGCCGATACGCCTTCATTCCTTGACGAGCGACTCCAGCCAGGCGGGAGTCTTCATGTGCGCGCGGTTCTCCGCGTCGGCGTCTTCGCTGGCCTTGGGCGCCGGTGCGGCCGGCGCCGACGCGCCGCGCGCGCCCTGCTCGGCGGCCGCGATCTCCGCCAGCTGACGCTCCGCGACCTGGCGCAGCTGGCCCAG
>Ga0207707_10004447_pt1 | contig 12349 bp, 8 predicted proteins | sample KBSC83BmetaG_FD_184336 | JGI IMG/M metagenome (GOLD analysis project Ga0207707, IMG submission 184336) | Corn rhizosphere microbial communities from Kellogg Biological Station, Michigan, USA - KBS C8-3B metaG (SPAdes) (version 2) | ecosystem: Host-associated > Plants > Roots > Rhizosphere ... | reverse complement strand
CTTGAGCATTCGCTACCAGGGCGCCTGCGGCAGTTGCCCCAGCTCCCTCACCGGCACGCTGATGGCGATCGAGAGTATGTTGAAACAGGAAGTCGATCCTGAGTTAGAGGTGGTTGCTGTTTAAGAGTTTAATGGAACCGAACCTCACGTCGGACGTGAAAAGGTCGTCTTTGTCCATCCGCGTTTCCGTCCAACAAGGAGTGTTTTATGCATCTAACCGTGACCACAGTCGCGTTGAGTCTTTGCCTTAGCGTCTCCGCCACCAGCCAAACTAAAAAAGCCAAGGTAAATTCCGAAGAAGTGGACGCTGAGGCCGCGCAACAACGCACCGTCGCGATCTCCCTCGTCACTACGCTTGCCGACGAGGCGCGCAGCTTCAAGGATCAAACACGCCGCGCACGGGTGCAGGCACGTGCCGCCGATGTCCTCTGGGACACCGATCCCGAACGTGCCCGCGAACTGTTCCGACGGGCGTGGGAAGCGGCGGAAACGGTCGACGCCGAAACGGCAAAGAAACGCGCCGAGGAGATGCGACGACAACAAAGCCAGGGTGAGCCTATGGTCGTCCGCGGTGGGCCGAGTTTGCGCAGCGAAGTGTTGCGCCTGGTCGCAAAACGAGATCGAAAACTCGGAGAGGAGTTTCTCAAAGCGCTCGATGAAGCAGCAGAAAAGGAACGCTCGGAAGCAGCAACCGATCAACGGCTGAACAATTCCGGCACGCGTGTGGGCGCATCCGCGCGTCTCCAACTAGCGCGCAGGCTGGTCGAAGACGGCGAGATCCAACGCGCACTTGAGTTCGCCGGTCCTGCACTCGACAGCGTCAACGTCGATGTCATCTTCTTTCTCTCCGCGCTACGCGAGAAGAATGCGCAGCTTGCCGATTCCGCTTACACAACGCTGCTCGCGCGCGTAGTGCGTGATCCAATCTCCGACGCTAACACGATTTCCGGCTTGTCGTCGTATCTCTTCACGCCATTTTTATATGTGACGTTCGAACGTGACGGTGGCTCGAATCAAAATCGAGGCCGCGGTCCAACACCGCCGCCTGCCGACATCGATCCGAACTTGCGCACCAGCTTTTTCAAAGTCGCTTATCAAATACTAATGCAGCCGCTGCCGGCGCCGGATCAGGATCACACTAGCTCGGGACAATCAGGCAAATATCTGATCATCAAACGACTGTTGCCGCTGTTCGAGCAGTACGCAGCCAATCTCGCTCCAGGTTTACGCACGCAGATGACAGCGCTTGCGTCTTATGTGCCTGCCGGTCTTCAGCAAGGCGAGAATCGTGCAGTTAACACCGGTATTCTGCCTGAGTCGTCCGAGGGCGATCCCTACCAACGCATGCAGGAACGTCTGGATCATGCGACGAGGTCGGAAGATCGTGATGCGATTTACGCCGACTATGCCGTCTCGCTTACCGAGGACGGTGATCCGCGCGCAAAAGATCTCGTCGATAAGATCGAAAACACCGAGATGCGCAAAAGTGTCAAAGCCTACACTAACTTTGAAGCTACACAACTCGCGGTTCGAAACAAGGATCTCACCGAGATCATGCGCTTGGTCAAAACCGGAGATCTGACAAGTATTCAGAAAGTTTGGGCACTGACGACCGCAGCGAAACTCGTTGTTGCCTCAGAGCGTTCGCGTGCGACAGACATGCTCGAGCAAGCTCTCGCGGAGAGCCGTCGAATCAGCGGAAGCGATCCGGATCGTGCGCGTGCGCTCACGGCTGTCGCGGTCGGCTTCGGTGACATCGATCGCGTGCGGGCGTGGGAGATTCTTGGCGAGGTAGTGAAGGCGGCGAATGGCGCTGAAGATTACACCGGCGAAGACAGCCGCATCTCTTCACGGCTGCAAACGAAGTTCATGGTGGTCATGAACCAAAGTAACGCCGAGGATTTTGACTTGATCGCCGTTTTCAGGCATCTTGCACGTGCCGACCTGATGCGAGCGATTCAGCTCGCGAAAACGTTTACCGGCGAAGCACCACGCGCGGTCGCGACGCTTGCGATTGCACGCTCCGTGCTCGAGAAGCGGCGAGACTTGGCAGCGTCAAATTAATTGTAGGGGCGGCCCTCCGTGGCCGCCCGTTGCAGACTTAACCAGGACGGGCGGCCACGGAGGGCCGCCCCTACAATCATTCAAGCACGATTTCAGGAGATGAGAGTATGAGCCTCGTGTTGTGTTTTGTTCTCTCTGCAATCCTCACCCAAACGCAAACTGCCGCCACGAAGCAGGCGACGCCGCCCAAATCCGTCGCCGTAAACTCCACGCGTTCGACAGACGCTGCCGCTGAAGAGCTCAAGGAACGTCGCGCGCGTGCGCGTTCGCTGCTCGTCGCGCTCTCAACCGACGCACGCACTTTTCGCGATCAAACGTTGCGCGCCCGATCGCTCGCGCGCATCGCGGATGCGCTTTGGAAAGTCGACCCCGAACAAGGCCGGCTGATGTTTCGCAAAGCGTGGGAAGCGGCCGAAGTTGCCGACCAGGAAAGCGACCAGAAACTCCAGGAAGAGATCAACCAGCAGAAAGCTCAGACCGGTGGCGGCTATGCGATCAACTTGCCACCCAACGTGCGTCGCGAAGTATTGAGATTAGCCGCAAAACACGATCGCGCTCTCGGCGAAGAGTTCCTCGAGAAGCTGAAGCTTCAAAAAGTCGAAGCGGCAAATTCCGGGAAGCCAAATACGAATCGACTAAACGACGCCTTGATCCAACGCCTCGATGTAGCCCGAGAGTTAATGCAGGTTGGCGAAGTTGACCGTGCACTCCAGTTCGCGGATCCTGCACTCACGCTCGTCACCGTGGAAAGCATGAACTTCCTTTGCGATGTGCGAGAAAAGAATGCCGCGGCTGCCGATATGCGCTACTCGGCCTTGCTCGCGAGCTCAGCAAACAACCCGCAAGCGGATGCCAACACAGTCTCGCTGCTTGCATCGTACATTTTCACGCCGCATCTGTTCATGACTTTTGCAAAAGATAGTACGTCGAGCTCGCAGAGTGCTCAGGCGATTGTACCCGCCGATGTCTCATCTGAACTCCGAAACGCATTCTTTCAGTCGGCGGCAGCAATTCTCCTACGACCTTTGCCTGTTCCCGGACAACCCGATCCAACCACGGCAGGTCTCGATGGAAAGTATCTCGTTATCAAACGGTTGTTGCCTTTCTTCGAGCTATCCGCGCCGCCCGCTATGGTCGAAGCTCTGCGCGGCCACCTGAACGCTTTACAGACGATGGCTTCCGACAGCGCGCGTCGCTATGACGAAGACCAGCTAAACAGAGGCATCCGGCCTGAACGTCCATCGGAAGATCGTGACCGCGATCAAACGTTGCTCGACAAAATCGATCGCGCCAAGACTTCCGCTGAGCGCGATTCACTCTACTTGCAATTGGCGTTTATTGTCGCGGGCAGAGGCGACATGCGCGCACGTGATTACGTTAGCAAGGTGGAAGACCCTGAGGTGCGCAAACAGGCACAGGTCTATATGGATGCGTCTCTCGCGCTCTACTTCGTCGGAAAGAAGCAAACGGACCAGGCGCTGGAGTTGGTCCACAAAGGAGAGCTGACTCAGGTGGTCAAGGCGTGGGTGTTAACCGAGTGCGCGAAGATTCTCTTCAAGACTGACCGTGACAAAGCACTCGAGCTTGTCGACGAAGCAAACACGGAAGCGCGCCGCATCGAGGTTTCCGATCCTTCACTGCCGCGCGCGTTAGTTGCCGTTGCAAATGCGCTCAATGAGATCGATCGCGATCGGGTTTGGGATGCCACGTTCGATGCGGTTAAAGCGGCGAACTCAGCGGAAGGTTTTACTGGTGAAGACGGCGAAATAGTAGCGAAGTTTCAGAGCAAAGGTCACTCGTCAGTACACACGAGCGACGCGCCTCAGTTCGATCTTGATGGATTGTTCAGAGACCTCGCGACGCACGACTACGATCGCGCAGTTGAGCTGGCTAGAGGATTTCAAGGTGAAGGGCCACGAGCAGTCGCGACGATCGCGATCGCGCGGGCGATTCTCGAACCGAACAAACCAAACAAAAAGTAGCCACAAAAAGGCACATAAGGCACATAAAGAAATTGTGCTAAAGAGTTTTCTTTTGTGCCTTATGTGCCTTTTTGTGGCTACGAATAAATATTCATCGGGCGCGTCAGCAGCGCCAGCGGATCATCCACGTTCAGCGCCTCACGCACGTAAAACGGCTCGCCTGCCGCCACACCAATCAGCGATCCGAAGTATCGCATCCGGTATTCAATCTCGTTCAGAAAACCACGATCGCTGATTCGCGTCGCCGGCTCTTTCGACTGCGCATTGAAAAACTGTGACGCATAAGCCCTGATCGCGTTCATCTTCTCATCGACAAAGTCGGAAACGTCAACCACAAACGAAGGCACTATGCGGCGCGAGAAGAGCGAGTGCATGATCGCGGGCATCGGCACCGGCTGCAATCCCGACTCTTCATCGTAACGACCCATCGAAGCCAGCCGCGCCCCTTGTCGCACGATAATCGACGTGTTCGCATGATCCGGATGCGGATCGTCTTCGTGCGTAGTTAACAAAACTTTCGGCCGATGTGTTCGCAGAACTCGCACAAGAGCAGTGCGCGCAACTTCGGTAGGCCAAACGTGTCCGTCCGGTTGTTCGAGATTCACGCGCACGTCAAGCTTCATGAGGCGCGCTGCATCGAGTGCTTCCTTCGCGCGAATCTCGGGAGTGCCGCGCGTGCCCATCTCGCCTCGCGTCATGTCACAAACACCCGTGCGATAACCCAGCTTCTTCAGTTTCAGAAGCGTTCCTGCAACTGACAACTCCGCGTCGTCAGGATGAGAGAAAACTGCGAGCACATCGAGTTGTGTCTCCGCCGGACTCATGGTCGAAGTTTAGCTTAAAATGCACACATGAAACTAACCATCCTCGGCTCGGGCACATCTGTGCCTCATCCTGAACGTGCGTCACCGGCTCATTGGCTCGAAACAAGCGGCGGCACGATCCTGCTCGACATCAGCGCGGATGCTCCGCACCGCATGGCGCAGGAGTCGTTGGATTGGCCGGGCCTCGACGCAATCTGGATCAGTCATTTCCACCTGGACCACTTCGGCGGTCTCGCGCCATTTCTCTTCGGTTTAAGGGTGCCACAAGCGAAAAGCCGCACGAAGCCTCTGCGAATTTTTGGTCCTGAAGGACTGCGTCACATCATCGAGACAATCAACGATTCAAATAACTACAGATTGTTCGAACAACAGTTCGCGATCGAGATCGCCGAAGTGGCTGCGAACGCCGGCTTCGAAATCCTGCCCGGCGTCACCGCCAACACGCTCAAGACTCCGCACACGAAAGAAAGTTTGGCCCTTCGTTTGAAAGACGAAGACTCGAAACCTTTTGTCTATACTTCTGACACCGGTTTTTCGGAAGATTTGGCGCCGTTTGCAAAAGACGCCCGGTTGCTGCTAATGGAATGTTCTTTCAGGAGAAACAAACCTGTTCAGAAGCACCTCGAACTCGCGGACGCGATGCGTGTGGCTCAGGAGTGCGCGCCTGAAACGCTGGTGCTGACGCATCTCTATCCGGAGTGGGACCATATCGACCTCGCCGCGGAGGCTCGCGCGCTCTGGTCCGGCGAAACGATCGAAGCTAAGGACGGCTTAACCCTGGGGATGTAGTGAAGCTATTACTTCTCTTTCTTTGCCTGCTACTGCCGCGACCGGATGGACCGCTGCTGGAGTCGGGCAAAGGCGTGAAGATACGACGGCAAACTTCCACACCGGCCGAGATCAAAGTCCTCCAATACAACATCCGTTGGCGCAGCGGCGATGACCTCAAGGCTTTAATTAAACTGTTCAAGGACGATCCGGAAATCGGCGGCGCCACCATCCTCGCGCTTCAGGAAGTTGATCGGAGCAAAAAGCGCAGCGGCAACAACAATACGGCGAAACTGATCGCCAACGAGCTCGGCATGCATTACGTGTGGGCAGCGCCACCCACGGCGAAACCAACTGACGAAGAAGAAACGGGCGTTGCGATCCTGAGCGTGTACCCGCTGTCAGACGTGCAACGCATCGTCTTGCCGAACAAGGGTCCGAATGGCCGGCGTCGCGTCGCGCTCGGCGCAACTGTGGAGATCGACAATCGACGCTGGCGTGTCTACTCGGCGCACACCGAAACGCGAATTCCGGTTAACAAGAAGCTCGAGCAATTCAAAGCCGTCCTCGACGATCTTGCTCATTATCCGGCAAACATGCCCGCCATCATCATGGGCGATCTGAACACGTGGGAACCGAACGCAGACGGAAAGACGCACAAGTTTTTTTCAGATGCGGGATTGAAAACACCGTTTGGAGGTCAGGCAACGTTCAGACGGCGCATTTTGTTTGTGCCGATCGAATTGAAGCTGGACTGGGTTTGGCTGCGCGGGCTGGAAGCGACGAGTTTTGGAATCGATCGGAAAGTCGAAATTTCGGATCACTTTCCTTTGTGGACGAACATCAAAACAATCGCCATTGAGCCGCAAAAAGGCACAAAAAGCTCAAAAGAAAAAGAGCAAACTTAGTCAGTTTTCTTTTGTGACTTTTGTGCCTTTTTGTGGCTACAATCTATTGCAATGACTTGTCCTACTTGCGAGAGAGTTGTGGGCCGGACGCGAAGGCGATGTCCGGCGTGTAAAACAAAATTGCCGGGTTGGTATGTAACCGGCGTGATCGGCGTTATCGTAGCGCTGTTCGTCGCGTTTAAAATTGTGGAGGCGATTCTCTGATCACCTCACGCCCCACTCCCAAATGCCGTAGCCAATCTTTTTATCGAGGGGCTTGCCGGCCTGTTTCAGTGTCAACGCGATCTGCCCGCGATGATGCGACTCGTGCGAGATCAGGTAACCGAGAAACGCGGCCGCGTGCGGCTTGAAGCCTTTAATCTTTCCGCCGGCTTCGAGACTGTTCGCGAGCAGTGTGCCGATCGCGGCGCCGGAATTAGTCAGCGACTTGCGCAACAGCTTCTTGTCGTTTGCCTGTTCGTTCTCGATCTTGGCAAGACCTGTGAGCAGATCGGGCGCCGCTGACTTCAACCACATCAAGCGAACGTTATGAACGTGAGCAAACTGTTCACCGACACTCCTGCCCTTCGATGCGGAGTGACTGTCGAGTGACGCAGGATCGACTGCGTCGAGAAGGTAAGGATTGATGCGATCGTGAATCTGCCAGGTTTCGACAAGTGGATTTGTAGCCATGATCCTACATCCTTAAGAAGTTGTTTCACGCAAAGACGCAAAGTTTACGCAAAGGCGCAAAGTTAAAACAAGATCTCTTTCTTTGCGTCTTTGCGTAAACTTTGCGTCTTTGCGTGAAATGATCTCAGCGCACTCGCACCACGATACTGTTCACGTTGAGCGAATTGCCCGTGGCTCGTTGTAAATCCGCAATTGCCTTGTTCAGATCTGTTTGCGCTTTCAACTCCAGCGCGCGAGCGTCCGTCAACTCCGTCTGCCGTTGCAGCACCAGAAACGTCGTCGACTGTCCCGCATCCAACTTTCGCTGCTCACTCGCAAACTGCTGCTCATTGGCTTGACGCGTCGCCGCCGCCGCGCGCAGGCGAGCTTCAGAACTACGCACTGCTTGTAACGCATTACGAACATCAACCTGAATTGTTTGCTCGAGCTGCTCGCGCTGCGTTCCCAAACGTTCACCTTCAACGAGGGATCGACCTAACTGTGCTTCCGCCGTTCGATTCCGCAGCGGCAAACTGATCTGCACGCCGACTTTCGCGGTGCCGTAACGATTCGCGAGCAGGTTTTGCAACGACTGACCGTAACCGCCGAGCAAGTCAGGTGAAAACGTCTGCGGCGGGATGACCGGCAACGGCTCCAGTCCTGCAATCGCCGACAGCTCATCCACACGTTGGCGTACCTGCACACTCGATTGCGTAAACGGGTTCACCACGTTGCTGCTGACCGTCCCGGCTAAACCAGAGACACCGTAACTACCGACGAGATCGATCGCGGGCTTCGTTTGGTCTTTGTAGTAACGCTGATCGATTTGATTGATCTCGCGCAATACATTCGACTGTTGCAACTCAGGCCGATTTTCCATCGCCGTCTTCAATGCATCCGGCAAAGAGACGTCAGGAACTGTCAGCTCAACCGGATCGGTAGGCACGATCGACGCGTTCCAGATGTCCGCCAGATGATTCTCCGCAATCATGTTCTTCAGATTGTTCTCAGCACGCGAGACTTCTTCGAGCGCACTGAAAACCGCCTGCTCGTAAGTCGAAATCTGTGCTTCAGCCGCGACGACATCGATTGGCGCCAGTTGTCCCTCGTTTACCAGACGTTTGTTGTGCTCGAGCTGCGTGCGCGCAACGCTCACCGCATCGCGCTGCACTTGCAGGCTGCGCAGCGCAAACACGAGATCCCAGTACGCGCGCTGCACGTTCGTGATCGTGTCGATGGCTCACTGGCGAAACTGCGCGTCAGTCAACGAGAGATTCTTACGCGCGATTTCGATTTGCCGGCGACTGTTGTCGATCTTCAGTCCGCGCCAGAGTGGTTGCGTGTAGCTAAACGTCAGCGCCGTCGGATACTGCGGGTTCAACGCCGTGAACTGATTGTTTGTGTTCAGCTTGATCGACGAGAAATCGACACGATACGTGCCACCGACCACCGGTGATTGTCCTTCGAGACGCGCCGTCGCAGTGTAGTCGGTTTGAATCGTCGAACCGTTCTGCCCGCCGCTCAAAAAACTCGAGATCGGATTCTCGGCGCGCTCGTAAAACGCACTCGTCGTGAAACGCGGATCATAAGCACCCTGCGCGCCACGCAGATCAAATTCCGCGATGCGCACATTCTGTCGCGCGACTTCGATGTCTTTGTTGTTCGCGAGTGCCATCGACAGCGCTTCACGCAACGAAAGCGGTTGCTGCTTATTCATGTCGACGCCGACGCGACTCTGCTCCGGCAAAGGCTTTTGCGCTATTCCGATCGTGTGAACGACGACGGCGAAAATGATAAGTATGAAAATCCTTTTTGGCATTGCTCTTCCTATTTCTTTGTAAACGCAGATGACGCGGATTACTGCTTTGAAATCAAACCGGCGGCAGCGCTCGCGGCGCGGCGGCGCACACGCCCAAATACTCTCTCTGATCCGATTCTGAGCCGGCCCCAGACACGACTGCGCGCCAGGTCGTCAAAGAGTGAGTAAAACACCGGCACGGCGAGCAACGTGAGCAGCAAGCAGAGCGTTTGCCCGCCAACTACCAGCACGCCAATCGACCTGTTCGTACCCGAACCTGGACCAGTCGAGATCGTCAACGGCAACATGCCCGCGACGAGTGCGATCGTCGTCATCAGAATCGGGCGCAGACGATCTCTATTCGCGCGAATGATCGCCTCGTGCCGGTCCATGCCGCGCGCGCGCAGTTGGTTCGTGTGATCGATCTGCAAGATCGCGTTCTTCTTGACCACGCCGAACAACAGCAGCAAGCCGAGACCCGAAAAGATATTCACCGTCTGTCCCGTCAGCAGTAGTGCCAGAATGCCGAACGGGATCGCGAGCGGCAGCGTCAACAGGATCGTGATCGGGTGAATGAACGATTCAAACTGCGCCGCCAGCACCATGTACATGAAAACGAACGACAAGATGAACGCGAGTGCGAAATAGTATCCGGCGCGCCCGAGTTCCTTCGAACGTCCCGCAAGGCCCGTTGAATAACCCGGAGCGATGTTGATCTCTTTCGCAAACTGGTCCATCTTCTGGATCACCGCGGCCTGCGAACCACCCGGACGTACATTGCCGAGGATCGTCACCTGCCGTCGACGATTCAAACGATCAATCGCAGCGGGCCCGGTTCCCTCTTCGACCTTCACGAGGTTGTCGAGACTGACCCAACCAACTTTCGTCGAAGAGACAATCATGCGCTGCAAGCCCTCGACACTCGTGCGGTATTGTCCGACTGAACGCACACGCACGTCGTACTGGTCTGTTCCCGCATTGAACGTCGAAACCTTCTGACCAGCGACGAGCGAGTTGAGCGCCTGCGCGATGTCGCCGACTCTCACGCCGAGATCAGCCGCGCGCGCCCTGTCGATTTCGACGCGCAATTCCGGTTTTCCGCTGATCAGAGTTGAATCAGCATCGACCACGTCGGGAATGGTCTTCATCTTCGCGAGCAGCTTGTCCGAGTACTCCTGCAACTTATTCAGATCCGGACCACCGATGACGTACTGAATATCCGCGTTACGAAAACCGCCGCCGGAGATCGCTGCAACCTGCTGCACGCTCGTGCGCAACTGTCCGGGATAAAGCTTCTGATACTTCGCCAGCACCTCGTTGCGCGCCCGCACCATCAGATCCTGCTGCGCAATCTTTCGTTCTTCGATCGGCGTCAACTTCACATAGATCGAAGCGACGTTCACCTGCTCCTGCTGGCCGCCACCGATCGTTGTCAACGTGTCCGTCACGCCCGGCAGGTTCCGCACGTCAGTCGCGATGCGCTCCGCGAGTGCCGAGGTCGCAGCCAGCGTGTAACCTTCCGGCGCGCGCACGTTCAGCTCAAACTGCGCCTGGTCGTCGACCGGCAGGAAGTTCTTACCAACAAACATGAAGAGCGGCACGATGCTCACGATAACGAGCAGACACGCGAGCACGACCACCCAGCGGTGAGCCATGGACCACGTCAACAGCTTCGTGTACGTGCGATCGATCGGCCGGTAAAAACGGGACTCTTTCGACCCGTGATCGGCAGGCTCAGTGCGACGCTCGAGCGCGCGTTCTTTCTCGTCGTCGCTGCGTTTGATCAATCGTGCGGCAAGCATCGGCGTTAACGTAAACGACACCAGCAGCGACACCGCGATCGCGAACGATGACGTCAAGCCAAACGACGACATGAAGCGTCCGACGATGCCACCCATGAAGCCGACCGGCAGAAACACGGCCAGCAGCGAGAGCGTTGTGGCCATGACTGCCAGACCGATTTCTTTCGTGCCTTCGATAGCTGCCTGAAACGGCGGCACACCTTTCTCCTCGATGAAACGAAAGATGTTTTCGAGCACGACGATCGCGTCGTCGATCACGATACCGACCATCAACGTGAGCGCGAGCATCGTGATCTGGTTGAGTGTGAAACCCATCGCCGCCATGAGCCCGAAAGTCGCGACGAGCGAAGTGGGGATAGCGAGACCGGCGATGACCGTCGAACGGAAGCTCCACAAAAAGACGAACACGACGATCGCGGCGAGAATGCTGCCTTCGATCAAGTGCTTCTGAATCGCTTCGATCGACGCTTTAATGAAGATCGATTGATCGCCGACGACTTCGGTTTTGAAACCCGGCGGCAACGTCTTGCCGATCTCCTGCAACCGTTGCTTCACCGCATCGGCAACTGCGACAGAGTTCTGTCCTGATTGTTTCGAGACGATCAAGGTCACGGCTGGCTGGCCATTCAAACGCGCTTCGGTGCGTGGTTCTTCGGCTCCGTCTTCCGCGTAGCCGATGTCGCTGAGTTTGACTGCGTACGTGCCGCGATTCGCGACCACGAGGTTGTTGAACTCCGCCGGCTCGATGATGCGGCCCATCGTGCGCACGGTCAGCTCACGCGTGCCTTCGTCAACACGACCGCCCGGCACTTCGAGGTTCTGTGCGCGCACCGCGTCCGCAACCTGCGCCACTGTGACGTTGAATGCGCGCATCTTGTCAGGGTCGACCCAGATCTCGATCTCGCGGCGACGACCGCCGACGATGTCGACGTTGCCGACGCCGTTGATGGATTCGATCTGCTGCTTGATCTGCTTGTCCGCGACGTCCGTGACTTCGCGCAGTGAACGTGTAGCCGAAACAGCGATACGGACCACGGGCGCTGCGTCGGTGTCGAGCTTTTGTACGATCGGCTGTTCCGCCGTGACCGGCAGATCGTTAACGATCAGCTCGATCTTGTTTCTGACTTCCTGCGCCGCGACGTCAGGATTCTTTTCCAGCAGGAACGTGATGAAGACCTGCGACACTCCTTCGACTGACGTCGAGCGAAGTTCGTCTATTCCGGAGATGGTGTTGACCGCGCCCTCGACGAGATCAGTGATTTCAGTCTCGATCTCCTGCGGCGACGCGCCGGGATTAACAACAGTCACCGTGATCGTCGGCAAGTCGATCTTCGGAAACAGATCGACGCCCAGCGACTTGTAAGAGAACAACCCAACCACTGTCAGGCTGAGAATCAACATCGTCGCAAACACTGGGCGGCGAACACATATTTCAGCAAGCTTCTGCATAACGAGATACTTCGAGATTTCTAATAGGTCCTATTGGTCCTATACGACCTATTTAGTTTTTTATTGCAATGCCGTCAGTCAACTGTTGCTGATTACTCGTGGC
>Ga0207707_10004446_pt1 | contig 12350 bp, 7 predicted proteins | sample KBSC83BmetaG_FD_184336 | JGI IMG/M metagenome (GOLD analysis project Ga0207707, IMG submission 184336) | Corn rhizosphere microbial communities from Kellogg Biological Station, Michigan, USA - KBS C8-3B metaG (SPAdes) (version 2) | ecosystem: Host-associated > Plants > Roots > Rhizosphere ... | reverse complement strand
CTTATCTGCTCGCCGCTTACGCAGTCCCGTTGCTCGCAGCCGGCATCATCGACTTCAAGAACTGGCATGATCCCGACACGGTGCGCGAGAGCTGGCTACGTCGTACTCACCGCCGCACGCTCGACAGGCTTTTTGCCCGGCCTCTTTTCGTCGCTCTTGGGGTAGCTGCACTGGTCGGTCTCGGTTACCTGGGGTATTCGCAGGTCGGTACGGGCTTCCTTCCTCGCATGGACGAGGGCGGATTCGTCCTCGACTACTACACCGCGTCCGGAACGTCGCTGGCGGAAACCAATCGCGAGCTCGAGCAGGTCGAGGCGATCCTAAAGGACGATCCGAATGTCCAGACTTATTCGCGGCGTACCGGTGCCGGGCTCGGAGGTGATTTCAAGGAAAGCTATCAGGGCGATTTCTTCATCAAGCTCGCCGATCCGTCTCGCCGCCCGCCGATTTGGACGGTGATGGACGACATCAGCACGAAGATAACCACGCAAGTGCCAGGAATTCATTTCGATATTCACCAACTGCTCGACGACATGATCGGCGACATGGTCGGTCGTCCGCAGCCGGTGGTCGTGGAGCTCAGCGCCGGCAATCCCGATCTCTTGGCCGGCGCCGCGGACAAAGTGGCCGCGATGCTCGCGCAGGTGCCAGGGATCGAGGCGGCTTCGGTCAACAATGGCATCGTTCCCGCCGGCGATGCGCTGGAGGTCAGAGTCGATCCCGCGGCTGCGGCTTTGGAAGGGGTGACGCCGAACGAGATAGAGGCTCAGCTTAGGGATTATATGCAAGGCAAGGTCGTCACGCAGTATCTCGGCTCGCTGCAAGATGTCGGTGTACGCCTCTGGCTCGATCCGCCGCAGGAAAAGCTCTATCGCAATGCCCTCGCGAAACTTCAGCTCCGCTCGCACAACGGGCGCGTTTTCGCTTTGGGAACGGTGGCAAAGATCGACTTCGTTGCCGGCCAACCGGAGCTCACACGCGACAATCTCGCACAGGTCGTTGCAGTGACCGCGGAGATCAGTGGCGACCACGATCTCGGTTCGACGGTCGCGGCGGTGAAGAGCGCGCTCGATCAACCCGGCTCCCTTCCGCCGAATGTCTATTACACAATTGGCGGGCAGTATCGGCAGCAGCAATTGGCGGTCAGCGGCATGGTCAAGGTGTTCGCGGCCGCTGTGATAGCAGAGTTTGCGCTGCTGCTTTTTCTCTATGAAAGCTTCGCGCTGTCGCTCGTGATCATCTTGGGCTCGCTGATCTCGACGGGTGCCGTGTTTTTGGGGCTCTGGATCACCGGGGTGGAGCTGAACATCACCGCGATGATGGGAATGGTGATGATCGTCGGCATCGCCACAGAGATGGCAATTTTTCTAGCCTCGGAATTCCAATCCCTGGCGCAAAGAATGCCACCGCGCGAGGCAATCCGTGAAGCCGCCCTTAATCGTCTGCGGCCCATCGCCATGAGCACCATAGCGATGATTCTGGCTCTGGCGCCTTTGGGCGCAGCCATTAGCGGCTCTGGCGATCAGATGCTTCAGCCTCTGGCGCTCGCGATCATCGCGGGAATCATTGCGCAATTGCCGATGGTCCTGTTGGCCATGCCTGTCGTCATCGGCCTTCTCTCGCGAGCCAAGGTGGCCGGTTGACGTAAGCTTGCGCCGAATGACGGCGCCGCTCGCTTGCTTCGATTTTCGAGGTTGTGACGAGTCCGCGCATCGGCGCGCGAGCCGGGGCGGCGCCGAGAAGCGTCGCCCCGGTCTCTTCGATCAGTGCTGGTTGTCGCCCGCGAATTGCTGCCCGGAGTCGCGATGGCCGCCCAAGACCTGCTGCGCGAAGACGCTCGCCTCGTCGCCGCCGCTCGAGGTGTAGATCGCGACGCAAGCACCCGCGCCGCAGGCGTCGCCGGCAAAGGCCGGAATCCAGCTGCTTACCGTCACCGGATCCGCCGCGATCGAATGCGCGCCGGGTGCAGTCGGCACCTTCGCCTGATCGACCGCGATCGGATGCGCATCGACCTGGTCATAGCCGAACTGGCCAGGGCCGGCGCCGGTACTGCACGCGCCGACGAAGTGGTTGTCGCCGGCATTGTAGGCGACCTCGTCGCACCCGCCGGCGGTCGCCGTCAGCGTGGCGAGGACATGGCCCGAGCGTGCATCCATCACCTCTTCGGGGCCGGAATTGCAGCCGAGGAAGAGCTCGTCATCGGGGCCGATGGCGAGACCGTGCGGGTTGCAACCCGGCGTTGGGATGTTGCGCACGACATGAATGCTATCCTTGTGACCGTTGTCGCCGCGCGGATCGACGATAACGATCCAGCCGTCATTGGGGGCGGCGGTGTTGCCCGGGACCGCGATATAGAACAGCCCGGTATCCGCGACATAGACCGCCTGCTCGATACCGCCATTGGCCGCGACCGTTCCGTGCGTGCCGTCGAAATTGATTTGCTTGACGATCGCGTGATGATCGCCAGGCATCACCGGAATAGTCGAGATCAGGGTGATGAACGGGCTGGCATTGAGCGCCGTGGCGCTACCATTGCCCGGCAGCGGCTGCTCGGAGGGGTTGGCGAAAAGCGCGAGTTGATCGGTCGGATCGAACGCGCCTTCATCGGTGCGGAAACAGCCATGAAGGTTGATGTGGTCGGTCTGCTGACCGGTGGCGAGGTTGAAGACTCGCACCGAACTGTCGCAGGGGTCGCTCGCGTAATCGGCGGCGGTGTTGGTTTGGCCGAAAGTGAAGCGCGAGGGTCCGTCGCCAGCCCAGGCCTCGACATGGTTCACCGTGAAGACGCCATTCGGGCCGGTGATCTCATTGCGTCCCGCCGCGGCCGAGCCGCCGAACGCGGCGTTCTGGTCGCAGACGATGCCGGCAAAAGGATCGTCCGAAGGCGGAGTTAGTGCGATCGTGCCTTGGTTGGTCGGATTGGGGCTCTTGAGGTTCACATTGGCGATGTCGATCAGCAGAATATCGCCATCGGAGGTGAGGCCCGTGATGTTGTTGCCGTGAGTGCGGTCGGCCAGGAGATAAACATGGTCGAAGGGATCGACCCAGGAGATATCGAAGGAGAATGACGTCGGCGTGCAGCCCGCCCCCCCGGTGCCGACCATCGAATGGGCATCGACCGGCACCGTGCTGGTCTTGGTGATGTTGTCGGTATCGGCTTTGGCGGAGATGGTCGCGGCCGAGAGCAGCAATGCGCCTATGGCTAAAGGCGCAAGAAGCTTGCGGCCGCCCGCAAGCGAAAGACCCTTCATGGCGTTCCTCCTACAGGAAAGTTCGCCGCTATCCGCGGTTGGGATGGCATCGAGAGCGCCCCGACTCTGCGGCGGTGCCCCGAGCCATCAGCAAGGTGTGCTCGATTTATGTCAAAAATAAGCACGGAGTCGCAATTTCATGTTTTTAAGTGCGCTTCGATTTGCTGGACCTGGGAAGCGTTTGAAATCTGCTGCCTCGGTGAGAGCTGCGCGAAACCCGAATACGCCGGATCGGGAAGTTCTCGGCGACCTATCTGCGACAAAGGCGAGAGTCGCTCCGTCGAATCCGTCTCCGCGTTCGACCCTCGATCCTCGATCCGCTTTTACACGGCCAGGCGAGTGGTCAGAACGATCACGACGTCGCCGTCGATTGTGAATGCTGCTGTCGTAGTTCGCATCACCGCTCATGCCGGGTCAGATCGCGGTCGCATGGCGCGATTCGCTTCGCGCAAAACGCAAGGCTTAATCCTTTTGGGCGATTGTCATCGAATTGCTGGCGCGATATGACGCTCGATGCGTGCCGCTTACGCGCGCTTAATCTTAGTACCGCATAGTTCCATCGCGCTTGGTCCGAAGAACAACGTGCGATCGCATGCGATGGCGTTTTCTTGGCCCTCGGCGCCTTTTCGGCGGAAACGCACGTTTTTACCTGAAATCTTCGTATGGTGAGCGCCGCGTATCCCGCGGCGACGCACATTGCGTGTGGCAGCTTCAGCGATCCAGATCCGCTTGGGCGGTTTGGGGGGGAAGGGGGATTCGTGTCTTATCGTAAAGCACCGCTTTGGCGGCGCCTTCGCGCGCGCGCCATATGCAAGCTCGCTTGGCTTCCGGTTCTCATCGCGATCTTCGGCGGAGCCGCGGCTCTCGCTCCTGATTCTGCTCTGGCCGGAAGCCTCGCCTCCGGGGCGCAGGTTACCTTACAGCAGAACAGTTCGCCGAACTCGTTCATCGTCGCCAGCGGATCGAGCGTGACCGTCAATGCGTCGAGCGCGTCCGATACCGCGGTGTTCGGCTTCACCGATCTGACGCGGCCGAGCTCGCCCTACAACAACGATTTCGTCACGTTAAAGGACTCGGGCGGCGCCTATCTCGTTGTTGCGAGCGGGATTGTCACGACGGGCAGCACTCCGATGAACTTCAAGATACGCAAGGTCTCGGGCACGTCCGGCATGGGCATCGCCGATGGGGATGTGGTCTATTTCGTCAGTCCGGACGGACGCGATTGCGGACCCAATTCGAGCCGGCAATTCGTCTGCACGGCAACCTGGCCCGCCAATTCGATGTTTTTCCGCGTCGCGGTGTCGAGCGCCGGGGGTTCCACAAGCTCGACCGGCGGATCGACAGGTGGCACCACAGGAGGAACGACGGGCAGCACGACCGGCTTGCAGGCCGCACGCGCTCAGCAACTGCTGAACGGATTCGGCGTCAATACCCATATCGACTTCCAGAAATGGGGGTATCAGAACCTCAGCCAGGTCGTCGCCAACGTCAACTATCTCGGCGAGATCAAGACGCTGCGCGATTCGCCCGGCAGCAACAATGACTTCACCTGGTGGCCGCAAGTGGCATCGGGAACGGGCGCGAAGTTCGATGCCTTTATCGGCGAAGGGGCGCCCAGCATCTACTCTGCCCAACTCGCCCGCATGACGCAGATGCTGCAGTCGGGCGGCAATTATCTCATGGGAATCGAGGGCGGGAACGAGGAGGACGATCCCTATCCGACGAGCCTCGGCAACGACCAATACCAGGCGGCATCGTTCCAGCCGCAGGTCTATGCGCTCGGCCAGTCCTACAACATTCCCGTCTTCAACATCTCCTTCGGCGCCGGGTGGAGCAGCCGTTCGACGGGCGACTATGGCACGGTCGGCGATCTCTCGGCCGCGGCGACTTACGCCAACGCGCATACTTATCCGGGCAGTTCGCCGGACGGGCATAATTTCTGGGCGAACCTCGATTCGGATGCGTTGCTGGCGGCGAAAACCCGGCCGCTTGCCACCACCGAATTCGGCTGGATCGCCTATAGCGGTTCGCCGACCTCCGGATGGGGACATGTCAGCCGCGCGACGCAGGCCGCCTATGTCATTGAAGGAATTCTCGATGCCTGGCTGCATGGCAACGCCTACTACTTCTATTATGCGCTCTACGATGACAGCTACGGCACGGCCGGCTTGTTCGACGATTTCGGCAACGCGAAGCCGGCGGCGGTCGCCGTGCACAATCTCTTCGCGCTCTTGGCGGATAGCGGCGCGCAGGGGTTGAGCTTTTCTCCCAGCAAGCTCGATTACGCGCTTTCGGGCATGCCGGCGATCAGCAGCGGCTATGGCGGGCACCAGGCGCTCTTCCAGAAAAGCGACGGCAGCTTCTGGCTCGCGCTCTGGAACGAGCAGGCACTCAACAACACCTCGACGGGAGCAGACATTTCGATCGCGCCCGTCTCGATCACCCTGACGCTCGGTGCGATTGCAAAATCGATCACGGTCTATGATCCGCTGACGGGGACCGGCGCCGTTAAATCGGCGGGCAGCGTAAAATCGCTCACGATCAGCCTGCCGGCGCATCCGATCCTGGTGGCGGTCGTTCCATGAACCCGCGTCCAATCGGCCTCCTCTATTGCCATTCGAGCATACTTATCGGCTGAAGCGGGAGATCCGGCGACATCAGCACCACGGCCCTGCGCTGGAAATGCGCACGACCGGAGATCGTGACTTGCGCAATGATGGTGACGGCACGAATAGCCGCGAGGCGCGCATAGCGGCCGAGGCCGGCGAGCGGCGGCAATGGTGCGTCGACAGGCAAGGCTCGACGCGCCGCAAGAAACGCATCGACATCCTGTTTGTTGGTGTCCGGAATGGCCAGCAAAGTCGCGCGCGCGGCCGTCATCGGGTTGATCGTGGGGCTTTGGGAGTAAACGGTGATAGAAGGCCGCAGACAATCGTACAGCGCGCGCGACATTTGTGGCAGCAACGTCACTTCGGAGATTTCGGCGAAAGCCCACCGCGCTAAATTTGTGCCGAAGTCGTCGCCCTTGAAGGTAAACCGCGCTTGAGACGGACGAACGCTCGTTGCGGCGAGGAACGCACGGCGCCGATCGGCAATTCCGTTGGCGAGCGACATGCGTTCATCCACTGTGGCGCCGCACTCTTCGGCCAAGCCGCCAATCAACTCGATGGGCGCGTTGTTGAGGTCGATCTTGCCGCCTTCATCCTCGACGCGAACAATGACCGTCTCGCCATCGTAGGTGACCGCCCGCGTTCGTCCGTCAGCCCGCCAGCGAGTCGGCAAATCGGCGTCGCGGAGACCAACGATCGCCAACGCAATTCCAGCATCGGCAATGGCGCGCGATCGGGCGCCGTCGATGCGATTTCGCGCGACGATCGCGGCTGAATGCGAGGAGGCGGCAATTTCTGCGGCGAGCGCGGCCAACAAGGCCAGAACCCAGATCACCAGGAGAAGAGCGAGCCCTCGTTCCGTGTCTCCAGGACTCCCCTCGGCCTGAGCACTGCTACCGGTTATGCCTCGCACGCTGAAGCAGCCAGGCAACCGAGCGGGCGCCGCCGCTTCTTGATGAAGCGATCGGCGCGCACGCGTGGCGCTTGTCAAGGCTTCAGGCGCAAGAAGACTTTTGCCGATTTCGGATATTGGCCATCCGAGATCATCCCGGGATAGGCGCTATTTGTGTTCCAATAGTCGTTGTAGAGAACGTTGTTGTTCTTGATCCAGTTCGCCATCCCGGTCACGAAGGTCGGGTTGTCGCCTTCCTGGCCAACGCCCCACTCGGGATAAGACATCGGTTTGTGGTGGCTAGCGGCGAATTGCTTATGCCAACGCAGCCCGTAACGCGAATTGAGGTAGTTTTGCCAAGACGCATTGGGATCGGTCCGGCTCTGGGGATTCGTGTCGTAAATGTCCATTCCGATAACGTCGACGACGTCATCGCCCGGATATATCTCGTCGGCAGGGACGTTGTTCGGCCCGAAGTTTACGCACCAGTCGATAAGGAATCCCGGTGAAGCGGCTTTGAAGATCTTCGCGACATGTCGGAAGGCGTTGATGTAGTCCATCTGCTGGCCATTCGCCCCTGACCAAGGGAACCAGTCCCCGTTTCCCTCCCAGCCGATGCGAATGATCGCATTCGGCTGAAAAATAGCGATCTGCGAGGCGACGTATTTAAAAGCATCATCCTGCAGACCGGGCGTGATCTGCGACAGCGTCGTCGTCTCCATCGTAAGCTGTATCGACCACACGATGTTTCGGTTGTGGTTGTATTGCCACCAGTATCCCGGAAGCCATGCGGCGGTGGCCGTGAAGTTCGCCCAGCTGTCGCCCGGCGTGTAGTCGAGCGCGAGGAGGCCCTTGCGACCGAGCCATTGCTCGAATGCTTCGACGTTCGATTCGCGTCCATTCGGGTCACCCCAATCCACATAGACGCCGGCCTTGTGACCCGAGATCGCTGCATGCGCGAGGCCCGGCCACATGGACGCCAGCAACGCCGTCAGAATGCAGGATGCGAGTAAGCATGTGCGCCGCTTCGCAGCGCAATATCCTCGTGACATTTGATGATCCCCCGTTAACCCCCGAAATCCGACGCTGCACCACAGAGCGGTGGTCGCGCCGGAGCTCGCCCTCACACTGCGTCAGCCGGTTTGCATTGATAAGTGATCACTTTGTGACTGTTGTGAATTGCAACTGAGCTGGAGCTATCGGACTCCAATCCTAAGGGCCACACTCTTTCTTCGCCCAAATATAGAAAGTAATCTTGCCGCAATGCCCGAGGCGCGGCCGTGCCCTGTCGCAGCGGCGTCGAGGCGAGATTGGATTGGCTCAGGGGCGATCGGATCGAATGCCTTCGACTGATTGGTCGCTTTGGCCGGTGTTAGCGGCGCCGTTCATCGGCAGTTTTCTCGGGCTGCTCGCTGTGCGTTTGCCAAAGGGCCGGCCGATCATCGCCGGACGCTCCGCCTGCGATCAATGCGGCCAGGTGTTGAAGCTTGCCGATCTCGTCCCGATCGCGAGTTGGCTCGCTGCGCGTGGCAGATGTCGCCATTGCGGTAGCAGGGTGAGCCCACTCTACCCCTCGATCGAGCTCGGCGCGGTCCTTATCGCGATCTGGGCGGCGAGCCTTGCCCAAGGTCCGATGCTCTGGATCAGCTGCGTTCTCGGTTGGGACCTTTTAACCCTCGCCGTCATCGACTGGCGCGAGGGCATTCTGCCAGACGGCCTGACGCTGCCGCTCATCCCGCTCGGTCTGTTTGCCGCCTATCTTGCCGCCGCCGATCGCGTATGGCCTCACGCGCTGGGTGCCATGGCCGGGTTTGTCGCTTTCGCCCTTATCCGATGGGGGTATCGGCGCCTTCGAGGGCGCGAAGGGCTGGGCTTTGGCGATGTGAAGCTGCTCGCGGCGGCCGGCGCGTTCGTCTCCTGGGAGGGGCTGCCAAGCGTCGTGCTGATCGCGGCGATGATCGGGCTCGGCCTGGCCTTGGCTCGCGGTCTGAGGGGCAACGGGCTTACCCTCGATGATCGGCTCGCCTTCGGACCAGCCCTTTGCCTCGGCCTCTGGCTGGTTTGGCTTTACGGTCCCTTCGGCTAAGCCTGCGTGCGCTTTGCGGCCATTGCCGATCATTGGAATGACTTTAATTGTTACCGCGCTGGTGACAGCATAAGGAAATGACCCTCCGCCACGTCCGTCCGTCCGCGGCTCTGGGACATGAATCCGTCATCATTGTGCTTTTTAACGATGGCCGAATGCGGCGTGGTAGATTGGCGGTGAGCTGAGAGGCAGGGAAGTCGCTTTGATTGAAGAGCTCGACCGCAAAGCCGTAGAACGGCTGGTTGCCGCGCATCTCGTAGCCGGCGGCAAGCTCGACGAGTCGGCACTCGATCGCGTTCTACGCCTGCAAGCGAGCAGCGGGGAGCGGCTTGAGGCGCTGCTGGTCAAGCTCGGCCTCGCTGGCGAACGGGACGTCGCCGACGCCCTGTCGCGCGAGCTTCGCGTCGAGATTGCCGAGGCCCCGGATTATCCCGAAGCGCCTGTCGCCGAGGGCAAGCTTACCGCCAAGTTCATGCGCCATTCCGGCGTCCTGCCGCTCGCGGATCAGGAGGAGGGGTTGGTCGTCGCGATGATCGACCCGCTCGACAATTATGCGGCCCGCGCCGTCGAAATGGCGATCGGCAAGCGTCTGGTGCGCCGCATCGCCTTGCCGTCGGATTTTGATGCAGCTTATGCGCGCCTCTATGAGGCCGAGAAGCCGGGCTTGGGCCAGGTCGCGAGCGCCGGCGAGATCGAGATCGATGACGAGCTGCTCGAGGACGTCGACCGGCTGCGCGATCTCGCGAGCGAAGTTCCGGTTATCCGGCTCGTCAACCAGCTCATCGCCCGCGCGGTCGAGAATCGCGCCTCGGACATTCATATCGAGCCGCTGCAGAACCGTATGGCCGTGCGCTACCGCATCGACGGCGCGCTGCGCGAATTCGCGTCGCCGCCGACGCGCCTGCGCGCGGCGATCGTTTCGCGCATCAAGATCATGGCAAAGCTCAACATCGCAGAGCGGCGCCTGCCTCAAGACGGGCGCATCCGCCTCGCGGTGCAGGGCAAGGAGTTCGACCTTCGCGTGTCGACCATGCCCTGCCTCCACGGCGAATCCGTGGTTATGCGCATTCTCGATCGCTCGAGCCTCGTCGAAGATCTCGGCACGCTGGGCTTCGAGGTGGCAACGCTCGAGCCTTTCCTCAAAGTGCTCGATCATCCGCAAGGCATTCTGCTGGTGACAGGGCCGACCGGCAGCGGCAAGACGACGACGCTCTACACCTGCCTCATGCGGTTGAATTCGCCGGACCGCAAGTTGTTCACCGTCGAGGACCCGATCGAGTATCAGCTCGAGGGCGTTAATCAGATCCAGGTGAAGCCTCAGATCGGCCTGACCTTCGCCCAGGTGCTGCGCTCGGTGCTGCGCCAGGATCCGGACGTGATCATGGTGGGCGAGATGCGTGATCTCGAAACCGCGCAGATCGCGGTGCAGGCGGCGCTCACCGGCCATCTCGTGCTCTCGACCTTGCACACCAACAGCGCCGCCGGCACGGTGACGCGGCTTCTCGACATGGGCGTCGAGGACTATCTCGTGACCTCGACGGTCAACGGTGTCCTGGCGCAGCGCCTGGTGCGCAAGCTCTGCCCGCATTGCTGCGTGGCCTACCGCGCCCTGCCCGAGCTCGCGGCGCATCTGCGTCTGCCCGCGAATGGCGGCGAGCCGACGCTTTACCGCGCGCGCGGCTGCGAGCGCTGCCAGGGCTCGGGCTATTTCGGGCGGATCGCCGTGCTCGAATTCCTGCCCTTATCGGACGAAATTCGCCGCCTCGTGCTCCATCGCGCGACCGCCCAGGATATTCACCGCGCCGCAGTGGGGGAAGGCATGCGCTCGATGTATGAAGATGGTCTCGACAAAGCGCTCCGGGGGGTCACCTCGATCGAGGAGGTGCTTCGCGTGACGCGGGACGTCTGAGATGACGCTTTACCGTTACGAAGCGGCGGCGGCGACCGGCGAGCTCGTCAGGGGCGAGATGGATGCGCTCAACCAGGATGTCGTGGTCGAGCGGCTGCACGCACTTGGCTATGTGCCGATCCGGGCGGATGCGGCGACGGGCGGACGGCTGTCTCGGCTCTTCACCGAGCCGTTGACCTGGCGGCGCGCGCGCAGGCCGGGCAATCTCGTCTTCCTGACCCAGCAACTCGGGATGCTCCTTCAGGCGGGATTGTCGCTCGACCGTGCGCTCGATATCGCGCAGACCGTTGTCGAAGGCAAAGCCGAGCGCGACGCCATGCGCGCGGTGCTCGAGATGGTGCGTGGCGGCAGCTCATTGGCCGACGCGATGGCAGCCCAGAACGGGCTTTTCCCGCCCTACTACATCGGCATGGTCCGCGCGGGCGAGGCGAGCGGCTCGCTCGATGCGACCTTGCGGCATTTGGCAGAGCTGCTCGAACGGTCCAAGGCCGCGCGCGAGCAGGTGAAATCGGCGCTGATCTATCCCTCTCTCGTGCTCGCGACCGGCGCCGGCTCGATTGCGATTCTCTTCGGCTTCGTCATCCCCCGCTTTCGACCGCTCTTCGAGGAAGCAGGCGCCAATCTTCCCCTTGCTACGCGGTCGGTGCTCGCCCTTAGTGATATCATCAGCAATGACGGGTGGTTCATTCTCGCCGGGATCGCAATCGCCGCGCTTGCGCTGCGCTCCTATCTCGGCACGGCGGATGGCCGGCGGCGTTGGGATGCGCAGGTGTTGCGCTTGCCGCTGATCGGCGATCTCGTCACCAAGATCGAGATCTCGCGCTTCAGTCGGACGCTCGGCACCTTGCTGCGCAACGGTGTCTCGCCGTTGACCGCGCTCTCCATTACCGAAGATACCGTCTCGAACCTTGCTTTGCGCGATGCGATGTCGGGCGTCATCGAGAGCGTCAAGGAGGGCAAGGGGTTGGCTGAGCCCTTGGCGCGCACCGAGCGTGTGCCGGCGCTCGCCGTCCATCTGACGCGCGTCGGCGAAGAGACCGCCCGGCTCGACGAAATGCTGTTGAAGATAGGCGAGATCTACGAGCAGGAAACGAAGCGCAGCGTCGAGCGTCTGCTCGCGCTGCTCGTTCCGGCGGTGACGATCGGCCTCGGGGTCGTCGTCGCCCTGGTCATCGGCTCGATCCTGACTGCGGTCTTGAGCGTCTACGATCTCGCACTTTGAGGAATGGATATCGGGTTGATGATGGTGAGAGCTCCGTTTCGCGAAAAATCGCTGAAAGCCGCCGATGCCGACCTTTCAAGCGGCTTCACGCTGATTGAATTGCTCGTGGTTCTGGCGATCCTTGGCATGATCGTCGCCTTCGTCACGCCCCAGGTTCTCAAATATCTCGGCCGCGCCAAAACCGATGCCGCGCATATCCAGATCGAGAACCTCGCCGGCGCGCTCGACCTGTTCCGCCTCGATGTGGGGCGCTACCCGACGCAAACCGAAGGGCTCGAAGCGCTGGTCGAGCATCCGTCCGGCCTCAATAGCTGGAACGGGCCTTATCTTAAGCAGAAGACTATTCCAGCCGATCCCTGGGCGCGCGCCTATGTCTACAAG
>Ga0207707_10004444_pt1 | contig 12353 bp, 8 predicted proteins | sample KBSC83BmetaG_FD_184336 | JGI IMG/M metagenome (GOLD analysis project Ga0207707, IMG submission 184336) | Corn rhizosphere microbial communities from Kellogg Biological Station, Michigan, USA - KBS C8-3B metaG (SPAdes) (version 2) | ecosystem: Host-associated > Plants > Roots > Rhizosphere ... | reverse complement strand
GGCGAACGTGGGCGCGATCACGGCGCTCGTGGGACGAGAAGACATCGTCTACTCGGACGCGCTGAATCACGCGTCGATCATCGACGCGTGCCGCCTCTGTCGCGGCACGACGGCGAGGTTCGCGCACGGCGATCTCGATGCGCTCGAACGGCAGCTCGGCGCCACGGCCGGGAAATACCGGCGCCGTATCATCGTCGTCGAGGGTGTGTACTCGATGGACGGCGATCTGTGTCCGCTGGACGAGCTCGTGCAGCTCGCCGGCCGGTACGACGCGTGGGTGTACCTCGATGACGCGCACGGCACGGGCGTCCTCGGCGCGCATGGCGGAGGAGCGGCGGAGCATTGGGGCGTCGAGCGCATGGTCGCCATCACGGTGGCAACGCTCGGCAAGGCATTCGGCGCGGCGGGCGGCGCGGTAGCGGGTCCGGCGGTTCTGCGAGAGCTTCTTCTGAACCGCGCCCGGTCGTTCATTTTCACGACGGCGTCGCCTCCGGTGTTGGCCGCCGCGGCGCTGGAAGGGATCTGGCTCGCGCAGCGGGAGTCGTGGCGCCGGCAGCGGCTGCTGCTCAACGCGCAACATCTGCGCGACTCGCTCGGCTCGATCGACATCGCGCCGCCCCCGCCGGGTCCCGGTCACATCACGCCGGTGATCATCGGCGACGCTGAGCGCACGGTACGGGTCGCGCGGCGCCTGCGCGCGAGCGGATTTCTCGTCGGCGCGATCCGGCCGCCGTCGGTGCCGCTCGGCACCGCGCGCCTGCGCATCACCGTGAGCGCGTCTCACACCACGCGCGAGATCGATGATCTCCTGGTGGCGCTCACCGATGCGCTCCGGCTGGAGTGATGCCAACGACCGAGTGGCAGTCGTTGGACGCGGCGCACGTGTGGCATCCGTACACACTGCACGGAGGCGCCGCGGCATCGCCGGTGCCGATCGTGCGCGCTCAGGGTGCGTATCTCTACGACGTCACGGGCCGGCCGATCATCGATGCGATCTCCTCGTGGTGGGTGACGTTGCACGGACACGCGTGCGCTCCGATCGCCGATGCGATCGGTGCCCAGGCGCGCGCGCTGGAGCAGGTCATCTTCGCGGGGTGCACGCACGAGCCTGCAGCGCGCCTGGCGGCCGAACTGTGCGCGCTCCAGCCAGAACGATTGACGCGGGTGTTCTATTCGGACGACGGATCGACGGCCGTCGAGTGCGCGGTGAAGATGGCACTGCAGTACTGGCGAAATCGCGGACGGCCGCGCGGACTCCTCGCGGCTCTCGAGGGGGCGTACCACGGCGATACCATCGGCGCGATGAGCGTGGGCGCGCGCAGCGTGTTCAGCGCGGCATTCGAGGAGCAGCTGTTCGTCGTCGAGCGGTTGCCGGATCCCAGTACATCGGATGCCGCCGCCGCGCTTCGCACGTTGATCGAGCGCCGAGGAGAGGAGTTGGCTGCCGTGATCGTGGAGCCGCTGCTGCTCGGTGCGGGCGGTATGCGCATCTGGTCGGAGAAGGCGCTCTTCGAGATACGGGAGCTGACGGCGGATGTGGGCATCCTGTTGATCGCGGACGAGGTGCTGACGGGATTCGGGCGAACCGGTCCGCTGTTCGCGTGTGCCCGCGCGGGGATCACGCCGGACATCGTGTGTCTCTCCAAGGGGCTCACGGGGGGCTTTCTCCCGCTCGGCGCGACGGTCACGACGGATGAGGTCTACGAGGCATTCGGCGGGGATGACCGGCGGCGGACGTTTTTTCACGGTCATTCGTTTACGGCAAACCCGCTGGCATGCGCGGCAGCGCGGGCGAGCCTGGCGCTGCTGGATACACCGTGTGCGGAGAAGCGCGCCGAGATCGAGGCCGCGCACCGCGCGCATCTCCAGCAACTCGCGACGCATCCACGAGTCATGCGCCCGCGCGTGCTGGGGACGGTCGCAGCCTTCGACATCGCTGGTGAGGAGGGATATCTCGCGACGGTGGGGTCGGCGCTCGCCGCGCACGCGCTTGCGGAAGGAGTGCTGCTACGCCCGCTCGGGAACGTGGTGTACGTCCTGCCGCCGTACTGCATCACCATGGATGAGATAGAACACGTCTACGATGTGATGCGCACCTTCATGGAACGACAATGATCCGACTGGCGATCACGGGCACCGACACGGGTATCGGCAAGACGACGATTGCCGTCGGACTGCTGTCCGTCATGCATCAGCAGGGACTTCGAGTCGCGGGAATGAAGCCGATCGAGACGGGTGTCCGTCGCGGGGAGCCGACGAGCGACGGGATGCGCCTCTGGGACGCCGCGGGGCAGGCTGACTCGCTGTGGGATGTGTCGCCGTTCGTCTTCGAGGACCCGGTCGCTCCGCTCGTCGCCGCAGGTCAGAGTGGCGAACAGATCGACCCTTCGCGATTGGATGCGTCGTTCGCGCGGCTCGAGAAGGGTCGTCAGGCCGTGGTGGTGGAGGGGGCGGGGGGAATTCTATGTCCGATCAAGGCTGATTTCCTCATGCTCGACCTGTTCGCTCGCTGGCAGCTGGAGCTGATCGTCGTTGCGGCGAACCGGTTGGGAACGATCAACCACACGCTGCTCACCATCCGCGCCGCGGAGGCAGCAGGACTTCGTGTGCGGGGCGTCGTACTCAACGACGTGTCGTGCACGACGCAGGATCGCTCCACCCGGAGCAACTGCGAACTTCTCGGGTCGCTCATTCCGCACGTGCGGATCGTGCGGCACCCGCACATCGTGGAGACTGATTCCCGACTCGACGAGGGCTCGCTGGCAGCGTGCGTCGGCCTCGCGGCGCTGTGCATGAATCCATTTCCGCTCGATGACTCGCGTTGTTAGTGTCGTGATTCGATCGCATCCGCCAATGTCCGTTCGCGTCCCTCAAGTCGCACCACGCCCGAGACAGTGACCGAATCCGTGACGTACTGGACCGAGCTCGCCGAGCGTGCGCTCGCGGGCGAGCTGCTCCCGCGGGAGGATGCGCGCGCAGTGCTCGCGGCGCCGGATACGAGCCTGCTCGACCAGCTCGCGGCCGCCTATCGCGTGCGACGCAACTTCTGGGGAAATCGCGTGCGATTGCATTTCCTCGTCAACGCGCAGAGCGGGCTCTGTCCGGAGGACTGTGGCTATTGCTCGCAGTCGAGCGTGTCGACGGCGGAGATCCAGAAGTATCCACTGATCGCGAAGGAGCGGCTGCTCGATGCGGCGGCGCGCGCGGTCGAGCTCCGGGCGGCGACAGTGTGTCTCGTAATTTCGGGGCGGTCGCCGGGGGAGCGAGTGTTCGGACGAATCCTGGACGCCGTACGCGCGATCAGGGAGCGGTACGACATTCGAGTCTGCGCCTGTCTCGGCTTTCTGAACGAGGAGCAGGTGGGCCGTCTCAGGGATGCTGGGGTCACGCAGGTGAACCACAACCTGAACAGCTCCGAGCGCTACTACGAGACGATCTGCGGCACGCACGACTACGAAGACCGGATACGCACGGTGCGGGCGGTGAAGACGATCGGACTCAAGACGTGCTCGGGCGGGATCGTCGGCATGGGAGAGTCGGACGATGACCTCATCGATCTGGCGCTCGCACTGCGTGCGCTCGAGGTGCGGAGTGTGCCGATCAACTTTCTCATTCCGATTCCGGGGACTCCTCTCGGCGAGCGACGGGAGCTCGATCCACGGCGGTGCTTGCGCGCGCTGTGCATGTTCCGGTTTCTGCTGCCATCGCAGGAGATCCGAATCGCCGGGGGGCGCGAGGTACAGTTGCGGTCGATGCAGGTGATGGGCCTCTATCCCGCCAACTCGATCTTCATCGGTGACTATCTGACGACGCCCGGACAGCCCGCATCCACCGACTACGCGATGATCGCGGATGCGGGGTTCGTGCTCGAGGGGCCGGACGGGAAGCCACTGGATGCGGACTGCACGGCGTAGCACGATGCTCACCGCGCGAGCACGGGCTGGCCCTTACGCTCAGTGCCTGATCATGGCGATCCGCTTGTTCGACTCGCTCGTGAGCAGCCCGATCACCGCATCGCGGGTCTTGGGATCCTTCGCGAAGTGCGCGCGCGCCTCCTTCACGAGCGAGTCCCGCTGGGCCGTTCGCTCCGCCTGCGTCTTGCCGTTGAGTCGCGCGTCGAGCTGAGACGAGAAGTTGCTCCTCACGGCGGGCAGCGAGCCGCGCATCGCCCGTGCCTTCGCCCGCACGCCCTCGTACTGCTTGATCTTTGCGCTGAAGTCGTTGAACCGGCCGAGGAAGTCCGACTTCGCCTTGTCGCGGCTGGTGGTGAAGCGCGTCATGACGGCGCCGAAAGCGATGTGATTCGAGCGCATCGTCGTCGCGTGCATCGTGGTGCCGCTCGACGACGGCGCCGCGCCCGGCAAGAGCGCGAGCAGCGCGCTGTGGGCAGCCGTCGTACGACTGTGGTACAGCTGGTCCATCGCGCTGGCGATCGCCTGCGCACGCGCCGACTGCGTCAGCAGGTCGCCGTAGGTCGGCTGCGCCTGCTCGAGCGCCGCCTTCGGTCCATCGACGATCGCGCCGATCACCTTGTCGATGTTCACGCTCAGGTCCGCTACGATCGAATTCGCCATCGACTCGATGATTGACGTGGGGCTCGTGAGGTCGGTGGGATTGGAGAGCATTCCCGTGAGCCGCGACAGCAGCCCCTTGAACGGCGCGTTGATCGCGTCGTTGGCGATCTGCGACGCGGACTTGATCCCGGCGCCCTCGGTGCTTCTGGCCAGATCCATGTACCGGTTCAGGGTGGTGACGTCTCCATCGCCGATGCCCTTCGCCTTGTTGATCTCGGCGAGCCCGCGGTTCATGTCGTCCATGAACGCTCGCGGCGGTGCCTGCACCGATACCGCCCCCTGCGCGGCCGCGGACGACACGGTCGTGGCGGTCTCGTTCGCGTGCGAGGTGGATGTTGCGCTCGTGGCGGTGACGGAGTTGCGCGTCATCGTGTGCGAGCTCGATCCGCCGGCCGCGGGCGTCGCCTGTCGCGCCGCGCCGGGGCGCGGCGTAGCGGCGGGCGGATTCGTCGCGGTGCCTGCCTTCTGCGCGGCGTATACCGGGATCTGCGACTCCTCTTCGGCCAGTCGCTTCGCGTTCGTGGCGGCCTGCGCGAGCTCGGCGTCGGCGCTCTGTGACTGCTGGGCCATGCCGTCTATGGCCTCGGTCACGGCCTGCTGCGCGGCGCGCTGCGCGTTTTCCGCGGCGCCGGACGCGATGTTCATCAGGTTGTTCACCATGTTGATGAGCCCCTTCACCGTGTCGATGAATTCCTGGACGGCGCAGCTCACGCCCTCCGTGACGACGGTGGCGGCGCAATCCCAGAAGCTGTCGCAGCAATCCGCGAAGGCGGGGGAGGCGGCGCCGAGCGACAGGATGGTGGCGAGCGCGGCGACGATCAATTTTTTCCGGTACATGAGATGCCTCGGGTTCGAATGCGAATTGGCGCGGGTTGAATCGCGCCGAACGATCGAGCCGAGGCGTCGTGTGCGCGTTACGCTGCCGTCGCCCGGATGTCTCCTGAGGCCGTGGAGAACGCGCCGGTTGGGCGCGTCGCGCGCACGAGCGCGCTTCGGGCCGATTTGGGGCACTCAACGCCCTTCCGACTGTCAGGGGAACGACAGGTCGAGGCGCGTAAGTTGATGGGCGAACGCGCCGACGTGCCGCTCACCACCGTTTGTTCACCACCTCGAGGATCGCATGACGAAATCGTCGTTGGTTCGCGCAGCACTGTCACTCGCGACGGCCGTCGCGGCACTGTCCGCGGGCGCCGCGCAGGCGCAGAACTTTCACGTTGCCCGCTACAGCATCGGCGGCGACGGCGGCACCGACTATCTCACCGCCGAACCGGGCACGAATCGCGTGTTCGTGTCTCGCGGGACGCACGTGATGGTGATCGACGGCACCACGGGCAAGGTGATCGGCGACATTCCCGATACGCCGCGCACGCACGGCATTGCGCTCGTGCCCGCGACGCATCACGGATTCATCACGAACGGCGGCGACTCGACCGTCACGATGTTCGACCTCCAGACGCTCGCCGTGATCACGAAGATCAAGGTGCCGTCGGGCGGCATGGATGGCATCATGTACGATGCCGCGGACGACCGTGTGATTCTCACGAACCACAGCCGTCCCGTCGGCACGATGACCGCGATCGATCCGCACGACGGAAAGATCGTTGGGCAGGCGGAGCTCGAGGACGACGCCCCCGAGGGCGCGGCGAGCGATGGGCGTGGACGGATCTACGTGAACAACGAGGGGAAGAGCACCATCCAGGTGGTCGACGTGAAGACGATGAAGGCCGTTGCCTCGTGGCCGCTCGCGCCGTGCGAAGGCCCCACTGGCATCGCCTACGACAAGGCGACCAATCGCATCTTTGCCGGGTGCGGCAAGACGTCGGTGGTACTGGATGGGACGACGGGAAAGATCGTCGCGACGATCGCGAACGGTGACGGCGTCGATGCGCTCGGCTGGGATCCGGTGCAAAAGCTGATCTACATTCCCGCGGGGCGCGACGGCAACGTGACCGTGGTGCACCAGGACTCGCCCGACAAGTACACCGTCGTCGCCACGGTGCCCACGATGCGCGGCGCGAAGACGATCGCCGTGGACCCGAAGCGGCACGTCGCCTATCTGTTCCAGCCGGAGTATGGGCCCGCGGCACCGGGTGCTCCGCCGGGACCAGGCGGCCGTCCCGCGCGCGGACCCGTGATCGCGAGCTATTTCTTCGCGATCACGCACTGATTCGTCGGCCGTGGGCGCTACGCCGCGCCCGCCGTCACGCCGCGCCGGGGGATGAGCCGCATCGCCAGGCCGTCACGGGGGCGCAGCGTGACGAGCGGCTGCGGCACCGGCGCCTCGGCCGACTCGTAGCGGAGGCGCCACCGCTGCGCGATCGTCGCCAACACCAGCGTTCCCTCCATCCACGCGAAGTGCTCGCCGATGCAGATGCGCGTGCCGGCGCCGAACGGAAAGTAGGCGAACTTCGGGCGGTCCTTCGCCGGCTCCGCCCACCGTTGCGGGCGGAAGCGCTCGGGCTCGTGCCACCATCGCGGGTCGCGATGCACGAAGTACTGGCACGCCAGCACCACGGTGTTCTTCCGAATGGTGTGGCCGCCGATCTGCACGTCCTCGAGCGCGCGCCGCTCCACCGCCCACGCCGGCGGATACATGCGCATCGACTCGGCCAGCACCTGGCGCGTATAGGGCAGTTGCGGCAGATCCGCCGCTGTGGGCAGCCTGCCGCCCAGCACGCGGTCGAGCTCCGCGTGCAGCGTCGCCTCCGCCGTGGGGTTCTGTGACAGCAGGTACCACGTCCAGGTGAGCGCGTTCGCCGTGGTCTCGTGGGCGGCCATCATGAGCGTGATGAGCTCATCGCGCAGCTGCTTGTCCGACATCCCGGTGTGATCGCCCTCGTCGTCGCGCGCGGCGATGAGCATCGAGAGCAGGTCTCCGCGGTCGCGCGCTTCCGCGCGGCGCTCCTCGATGAGGCGGTGGATGAGCGCGTCCATGCGGTTGCGCGCGCGATGCAGCTGGCGAATCCAGGGGAGCGGCACGTACTCGAGCAGCATGCCGAGCGGGAGGATCGCGTGGTTGAACATGCGCAGCGAGAGCTCGAGCGCCTCGGCCACGTCGTGCGCGTCGCGATCGACATCGGCATCGAAGAGCGTGCGTCCCGCGATCGCGAGCGTCACGCGCATCATCTCCTCGTGCACGTCGAGTCGCGCGTCGGCGCGCCATCCCTGCTGCAGGCGATCGGCGAGCTCGGTCATCGACGCGCCGTAGCTCGTGAGCCGCTCCTTGTGGAACGCCGGCTGGATGAGCCGCCGCTGGCGAAGATGGTGCTCGCCCTCGCTCGTGAGCAGCCCCTCGCCGAGCAGCACCTTCGTCGTTTCGAGTGCGCGGCCCTTCACGAAGGATTTCTGGCGGCCCACGAGCATCACCTGGATGTCGTCGGGGTGATTGAGCAGCGCGACGCGCGCGGGTCCGATCCGGATCTGGCTCACGTCGCCGGTGCGCGCCATTCCGCCGAACAGCGCGAGCTTGTCGGTGGCGAGGGTGACCAGGAACTGGCCCGGGTAGCGGGGCCGCGGTCCGGGCGGCTTGGCGGAAGTCCGCGGGAGAATCCGGGTGCCGAGCGAGGTCGAGGCGGTCATGAGGGGGCCAGTGCCATCATTATAGAGGGGACTTACATAGTGCGGCGGGCCGGCACACGTGAGACAATGCGCCGGACGCCAACCCCTACGGATCGCGTGGCGTCCGGCCCGGTGCCGGAGCCCTGAGTGTGGGCGATCCCCACGGTTCGGGGTCCCCGTTGTATCTTTTTCGCAAAATCCCGCCATCCGGATAGGGGCGTCCCAACGCTCGCCGGTACTACACACGCCGGTTCCGCACGTCATTCCGGGAACCGCGCGTGTCACGGCTCGTCCGCTCTGCGGCGGAGCACCATCGAACACATCCCGGCCCTTGCGTGCGCGCCGAGCGTCGCGGGCTTCGATATATGTCACGCTGCGCGGTCTCCCGGCCGCCTCCGGCGCCTACTTCGTGTTCCGAATGACTCTCGCCTTCGTCGCCGAGCTGGACAGCGGACTCGTCGCGCGTATTCGCGCCGGCGAGGAGGAAGCGTACGCGCAGCTGTTCCGCCGCTACTATCGCGAGCTGTGCGTCTACGCCTCGCGCATCGACCGTGCCGGCGGTTCGGCCGAAGAGATCGTGCAGGAGGTCTTCTTCCGCATCTGGATGCACCGTGAGCGACTGCTCCTCACGGAATCGCTCACCGGCTACCTCTACGCCGTGACGCGGAACGTCTCGCTCAACCGGCTGGCGCGCTCGCAGACCGAGGATCGCTGGCGCGCCGAGGCGGCGGTGGAGGCGCTCGAGCCGCCGGGCGAGGCGGGGAGCGCGGACGTCGCCGTCCGCGAGACCGAAATGGCGATCGCCATCGATCGCGCGGTCGCGAAGCTTCCGCCGCGCTGCCGCGAGGCGTTCCTCCTCAGGCGCCAGCGGCACCTCAGCTACGCCGAGATCTCGCAGGTGATGCACACGTCGCCCAAGACGGTCGAGATCCAGATCGGCAAGGCGCTTCGCCTGTTGCGGGCGTCGCTCTCGGAGTGGCTCTGATGCCGCTCGTAGGGGTGGACCTCCCGGTGCCGGTATTCACGGCATGACGCCTTCGACACCTTCGAACCGGATTCGCCTGATGAGCGCCGAGCCGGATTGGATTCTCGTCGATCGCTATCTGAGCGGCGAGTGCACGCCGGACGAGGCGAAGGCGATCGAGTCATGGGTCGCGGCCGATCCGTCGCACGGCCGGCTGCTCGCATCCATGCGTGTCGTGTGGACCGAGGCCGCGACGCCGCTGCCGGAGGTGGACGAGCAGGCGGCGTGGATGGCGCTGCAGTCGCGCCGTGCCGACGCGCGGCGCGCGGAGCGGCCGTCTATTCCCGTGCCGAGCCTCCGGATGTCGCGGCGGCGTCCGGTGCCGTGGCACTGGCCCGCGATCGCCGCCGGGCTCCTGCTCGCTGCCGGCGCGGCGGGATGGTGGAAGCACACGGAAGACCTTCGGCTCGCCGCGGCGGCGCCGCCGCGCGAGTACGTCACCGCGCGCGGGCAGCGCGCCGAGGTGACGCTCATCGATGGTACACGCGTGTGGCTGAGCACCGACAGCCGGCTGCTGGTGCCGCAGAACTACGGTGCGGCCACTCGCGACGTGACGCTGGATGGCGAGGGGTATTTCGTGGTGGAGCACGATGCGAATCGCCCGTTCCGCGTGCACGCGGGCCCGAGCGTGTCGGAGGATCTCGGCACGGCGTTCGATGTGCGCGCCTATCCCGGCGACTCGGTGGCGGTAGTGATCGTGGAATCGGGGCGCGTCGCGCTTCGGCCGGCGGACGCGCCGGCCGTGCCGACGGCGGTCACCGAGCTGCGTCGCGGACAGATGGGGCGCCTCGACAGGAGCGGCGATGTGCGCGTGGTGGGCGATGTCGACTTCGCGAGCGCGCTCGCGTGGCGGAGTGGGCATCTGACCTTCGAGGAGCGTCCGCTGCGCGACGTCGCGCGAGAGCTCGAGCGGTGGTACGACATCGACATTGCGCTGGACGACACCGCGCTCTCGAGCGCACCGCTCACGGCGTCGTTCACCAATCAGTCCGCGGATCAGGCACTCGCGATCGTCGCCGGAGCGCTCGGCGCTCACTACACGCGCGACGGGCGCACGGTTCACTTCACGACCACACGCCCCTAGTCGAGCGGAAGAGTCGCGGACTTGCGGGACGTCTCACGTCACTCGAATCGGCTGGACTTCAACACCCCCACACGGAGGTCGTACGCGTGCGTCGTTCGGTAATGCTCTGGTGTGTGGCGGGAATCGTCCCCTGGTGCGGCGTGGCGGGCGCGCAGGCGACGGCCGCGAAGGCGCGGGCGACGACCACGGCGGCGGCGAACGAGGCGCCGGCCGCGGCGCAGCCGCTCGAACGGCTGGTGTCGCTCGATCTCACGAACGTGCCGCTGCGCGATGCGCTGCGCGAGATCGACCAGCAGGCTCAGCTCGGACTGGCGTACACACCGCGCATCGTGCCGGTGAACAAGCGGGTGTCGATCAAGGCCGACAGCATCACGGCCGGCGATGCGCTGCAGCGCGTGCTGCGCGGAACCGGCGTGGTGGCGGTGGAGACGACGAGCGAGACGGTGATGCTCGTGAAGGAGAAGGCGAAGCGTGCCGAGCTGCCGATGAGGGACTCCACCGGGTACGCCGCGGTGCTGGTGCACGTCGCCGACACGACGAACAACAGGGAGCTCATGGGTGTGACCGTGAGCATCAAGGGGACCAAGCTCACCGCGACGAGCGGGGATCAGGGCTACGCGCTCATACGATACGTGCCCTCGGGGCTGCGCACGGTGGACATTCGGTATTTCGGCTACGTGCCGGTGGAGCGTACCACGGTCGTTCCGGATTCCGGCTACGTGCGCATCGATGTGCTGATGCACATGGGGATGACGCGGCTGCAGGAGGTCGTGACGACGGCCACCGGACAGCAGCGGCGGTACGAGCTGGCGAACGACATCACGAAGCTCGATGCCGACTCGATCGTGCGCACGCAGCCGATCTCGAGCGTCACCGATTTGCTCGAGGGGAGGGTGCCGGGGCTCACGGTGCAGCACACGTCGGGTGCGCCGGGAGATCCGAGCCGGCTGCGATTGCGCGGGACGAGCAGCATGCTGCGAAACAATGACCCGATCGTCGTGGTGGATGGCGTTCGGGTTTATTCGGCTCAATCGGATTCGACGAGCGCGAACCTGGCGTCGGGGCGGGGTGCCGGCGGCAACGTCCTGGGCGGCGCCGAGTACCGGGCCGCGCCGTCGCCGCTGGATCAGATCGACCCGCATGCGATTCAGACGATCGAGGTGTTGAAGGGTCCGTCGGCGGCGACGCTGTACGGGCCCGACGCCGCGAATGGCGTCATCGTGATCACGATGAAGAAGGGACAGGCCGGGCCGGCGCGATGGTCGGCGAGCGTGGCGCACGGCATCTCGTACATGCCGGGTGCGTATCCGATCGGATTGTACCGCTGGGGCACGGACCTGCGCAGCTTCTCCACGGAGCTGTGTCCGTTGCAGTCGACTGGGTGCCGGGCCGACAGCCTCGTGAAATTCCAGGCGCTCAACGATGACCGCTATACGCTTCTCAAGCACGGCGGAAACTCGAACGTGTCGCTCGGCGTGTCCGGCGGGAGCGAGGCGCTCACCTACGCGATTTCCGGGAGCTACGACAACGACGAAGGGTTGATCGGCCTCCCGGGAGTGGAAGCCACGCGCTTCGAGACCGTTCACGGCACGGCGCCCTTCTCGTGGATGACGCGCCCCGAACAGCTCAGGCGGTGGAGCGGATCGAGCCGGCTCACGGCGAAGCTCGGCGAGAAGGCCGATGCGTCGCTCACCACGTCGCTCACGCGCGAGCGGCAGCAGCGCTCGAGCCTGGAGCAAGGCATCACGACGCTCCTCACGACGTACATCGATCCGGCGACGGGAACGTACTGGCGCGCGTCCGGCACCGGGTTGAGCACCACCGACGAGCTACTCCCCGATTTCTACACGCGCACCACCGACGACGCGACGAACTTCACGAACGCGATCAACGTCAACTGGCGTCCGCTGGGATGGCTCACGACGAGCGCCGACGCCGGCGTGAACGTCATCAATCGCCAGGACGACCAGCTGGTGCCGCGCGGGATGCTGCCGTTTTCCGACAGCGCGGGGAGGCTGTTCACCGGCACGGGCAGCACGGTGGTGAGCACGGTGAATCTCCGCGCCACCGGCACCGCGCCCCTGCCGTGGGGATTTCATCTGCAGCTCTCCAG
>Ga0207707_10004442_pt1 | contig 12358 bp, 12 predicted proteins | sample KBSC83BmetaG_FD_184336 | JGI IMG/M metagenome (GOLD analysis project Ga0207707, IMG submission 184336) | Corn rhizosphere microbial communities from Kellogg Biological Station, Michigan, USA - KBS C8-3B metaG (SPAdes) (version 2) | ecosystem: Host-associated > Plants > Roots > Rhizosphere ... | reverse complement strand
GGGCAGGTGCAGCTGGTACAAGTCGATGTAGGTCGTGCGCAGCCGTTTGAGGCTGGCCTCGCACGCAGCGCGTACGTACTCGGGCCGCGCACCGCGCCCCTGTCCCGGCATTTCCTGCCCGAATTTGGTGGCGATGACGACACTCTTGCGCCTGGCTCCGAGAATCCTGCCCAGGAAATCTTCGCTGGTGCCGTTCCCGTACATGTCGGCGGTGTCGAAGAAGTTGATGCCGCAGTCGATCGCGGTGTCGATCACTTCCTTCGTTCGTTTCTCGTCGAGTCGTGGCCCGAAGTTGTTGCAGCCGATTCCGACCACCGAAACGTCGACAGGACCGATTTTGCGTCTGTCCATCGCGTCCTCTAGCCCGCCGCCACGGTCTCGCCCATCTCCACACGGGTCGTCGCAGCCTCAGGGCGCTCGCCAAGAAACTCGACCCATTGCTTCTTCAGATTTGGGTAATGCTTCGACGCTTCCACCAGATCGATGAAGCAATCGATCGTCGTCTCGAACCAGTGCTGCAGCTTGGCGTCGGCGATTCGGCCCGAGTCGTTGAATGCCTGGTGCGCCTGCGCAAGCGCGAACATGTCGGGATAGACACGCGCTCCCAGGTGCTCGAGAGGCTGCCGGAGCGCCCATAGACCGATTTTTCCGCCGGTCATGGATGGCGACGCGGCCATCACGAAGCCCTGCTTCCCATTGAAGGGCTGCGGTCTGAACCGTGACGTCCAGTCGATTGCGTTCTTGAGCACTCCCGGAATCGACGCGTTGTACTCCGGTGAAGCGATCATGAACCCATCGGCTGCTATCAGGCGCTCGCGCAGCTTCTGCGCGCCGCTGGGAATTCCGGTCGACAGCTCCGCGTCCATGTCGTACGACGGACACTCGAAATCTGTCATCACCGATCGTTCGACCGTCGCGCCCTTCTGCTCGGCGATCCGGGCCGCGAGCGAGGCGAGCCTGTCGTTTAGTGAGCCCTCCCGCAGAGATGCGCCGAACACCAGCAGCTTTACCGAACAACGCTTTTCGTTCGTCATGTCGAGTCTCCGGGGGGACATCGTGCCGTGCATCGAGTGCGAATGCCCGACATCGGACTAATCAGGCAATTCGCGCACCTCAAGGTGCATCTGTTGTCCGCATCGACGGCGATGTCGGAACCGCGACCTCGAATGCTTCGGCGATCAGCTCGTAGCTGCGCCGCCGCGCGTCATGGCTGTGGGTGATGGTCACGATCATCAGCTCCTCCGCGCCGTACTCGCGCGCGATCGACTCGAGCCCATCTCGCACGACGTCGGGCGTGCCGAGAGTCATGCGCCGACGCCGGACGATCGGTAATCCAGCGGACTCCTGCTTCAGAAAGTGCAGGGCTTTGTCTACTGTCGGAACCGGGATCGTCTTGCCAGTCGTGCGCAGCAGTGAAAATGCCATTTGGCTGCTGCTCGCCAGCAGCTCTGCCTCTTCGCTTGAATCAGCGCACAGCGCCCAGCTCGCAACCATTAGTCGCGGCTCACGCAGCCGCGCCGATGGCTTGAACCGTTCGCGATACAACTCGGCGATGTGCGCGCCCTCCGAGTTGATGAAATCGGCGAACACGTATGGCAGGCCGAGCTCGCCAGCCCAGATCGCGCTCTGGGGCGAGGAGCCTAGCAGCCAGACATCGGGCGCTTCCGGCCTGCCTGGCAGTCTGGCAACCTGCGCGAACGGGTGATCGGGCGGGAGCGCGTTCTCCAGGTAGCCCAGCATCTCGCCGAGCTGCTCCGGAAAATCGTCGGGTGCCGCGTACCTGCGGTCGCGCTGCAACGCGAACATCGCGAGCTGGTCGGTGCCCGGCGCGCGGCCAATTCCAAGATCGATGCGGCCGGGAAACAATCCCGCCAGCATGCTGAACGTCTCCGCGACCTTGAGCGGGCTGTAGTGGGGAAGCATGACCCCGCCTGAGCCGACCCGAATCCGCGACGTCAATGCGGCGATGGGCCCGATCAGCGCCTCCGGGCTCGGGCTGGCCAGCATCGGCGTCGCGTGATGTTCGGCGATCCAGTACCGGTTGTAGCCGAGGGCTTCCGTGAACTGTGCGAGATCGATGCTGTTGCGCAACGCGTCTCCGCCGCTCGATCCCTCGGGGATCGGCGACTGATCGAGCACGGAGAGGATCATCGCAGGAGAATCAGGGCCGGTTCCGAGATCCGGCAGCTTGTTCCGCGCCAGCACCCTCGAGGCAGGCAGCGACATCGCCAGGTAGATCGGACTGACACGCTTTCTGCCTCGACGCGATATCAGCGAAGAACCCGCTGACCTGCAACCCGATGCCGTCCCAGCATCGCGCGCGCGTCTCTCCTTCCGGTAATGATTTGCAGAAGGCGACGCCGCGCGGAAGCTCACTTGGCGCGTACGCGAGATGGCGCACCGCCCCCTGATAACAGAACGGCTTGCCGTAAGGGGACGCGAGGTCGCAGCGCCTCCGGATCCCGGCGAACTGGAATGCTGACGCACCGGACGCGTTTCGGCCGAGGCCCGAGTAGCACGAGGCGACGAGCCGCGGCGTCCCGGCTGCATCGCAAACGACGCTGGCTTTCCGGTAGTCCTCCTGCACAGCCGGGAGAATGAGATCCGGCTGCAGCTCATAACACTCTACGCGGTACCGTTCCGGGGTGGCGTCACAGGGATACTGCAGATCGTCGGGCTTGAAGAGCACGACGTTGGCCGCCGGCATCGCGTGGCTATGCATTCCGAGGTTGCCGTCGCCGAAGAACTTCATTCGCGCGCCCATGTTGTGCTCCATGAACACGCCGCCGTAACAGCTGTTCTGATCCCAGGGCGTGCGCAGTCGATCGCAGTCGGCAAGCGATGCGTTCACGTCGTAGCGGTGGTACATCATCAGGCCATGGCCGGTGCCGTGCAGGCAATCGAAGATCCGGAACTGCTGGTTTGTGCCACGCAGTCCATCGCACGGCGCCAGCAGCACCGCGTTCGCGAGCGGCATGCCGATGCGCACGTCGAAATAACGCTGCAGAATTCCGTGGTAGCAGCCCGACTGATAGCGATCGTCGCATTCGCTGAGCAGGGCCGTCGCCGTCTTTGGTGTCGATCGCACCGCGTAGCCCAGGGCGTGGGCGAGCGGATGCCCGAGCAGGATGAGGGCCGGGTTTCTGTGCTCCACCCAATCGAGAGTGCCCATCGCCAGCGCAATGTTGCCGGCCGCGGAAAGTGCGGCCAGTGCATCACCGATGCAGGTGGCGTATGCGTCGGCGAAATGTGCGATGTGCGGCTTGCAAATTCGCAGCACGGAATCGCCGACGAATGCCGAGTCCGCCACCGATCGCGTCGGTGTCGTCGGCGCCGAGGCCAGAGTGTCGGCCGACATCGCCGGCATGGACATGTGCTCGTCGTGTTGAGCGAGCAGTCGAAGCGGCGTGCCGGACAGGACGACACCCGCGAGCGCGATCGCGGCGGCGATTCGAGGAGTGAAAATCATGTTTCAGTATCACCGACCGGCCGCAGCGATTCAACTGGTGCGGCGTGGATCGGGCGCGCGAGCCTATTTGGTCTCGAGACTCAGGCTGCGATTGAGGGCGGTCGCGACGTACACCATGTCAATACTCTTCAGAAACTGGTGCCACGGCGGGGGAGCCCGGAACGCCATTTTCCCGCTGGAGTCCTCCCACACAGGGACGACGACACCGGGCATGTCTGAGGCGGCAGCGCTGCGCTGGAAGGCTTCCTGGATCCGTGACTGCTCGGCAGGCGACCGCTTACCGAACGAGCCGTCAACGGGCACGATGATGACGTCCTGACCATCTTTCCGCAGGTGCGCTACCTGAAAGGTAGGCATCGCAGCCATTCGCTTCGCAGCCGGTTCTCCCATGTATCATTGAGCTTTTCACCGCGACGCAAGGGAGTCAATGTCAATTCTATATCACTAGATGTCACTTTCATATCACTCGGGGTTTCTGCGGGAACGGGGAATTGCCGGCCCGGCTAGCTTCCTGTCGATGAGATTGCTGACTGCAGTCGCGCTCGTGCTGGCGGTTTGCGCTTGCGCTGACCGTGGAGCGAAGGGCGAAGCGGAAACGGGCGGCACCCTCGTGATCGCGACGACAGCCGATCCGGCGACTCTGTTTCCGCCGCTCATCTTGACTGCCCAAGCCAAGCAGATCTCCGAGCAGATCTACGACTACCTCGCGGACGTCGGACCAGACCTCGACATCCGCGACGAAAAGAAATTCCGGCCGGGGCTGGCCGATCGTTGGACGTGGATGAACGACTCGCTGATACTGTCGTTCCACATCAACCCCGCCGCAAAATGGCACGATGGGCGGGACGTTACCGCGCGCGATGTCGCCTTCACCTTTGCGCTCAACAAGAACCCCGCGATGGCGAGTCGGATTGAATCGGACATCGCGAACATTGACTCGGTAACGGTCACCGATTCACTGACGGCGGTATTCTGGTTTCATCAGCGATCGCCGACCCAGTTTCTGGATGCCGCCGCACAAATGCTGATCCTTCCCGCGCACCAGCTCGAGAACCTGCGGCTACAGGTGTTGCGTGAGACGCCTCCGCCGCCGATCGGCACGGGCCGGTTCCGGCTGCGGAAGTGGGACAAAGGCTCGTCGGTGGAGCTCGTCGCCGATTCGGCGAACTTTCGCGGCAGAGCGAAGCTCGATCGCGTGATATGGTCGGTGGCCCCGGAGCTTCAGACAGCAGTCGCGCGATTGCTCGGCGGCGAAGCGGATTTGTTCGACGCGCTCCGACCCGAGAACCTGGCACCGGTGAAGCGCCAGCAGAACCTGCGCGTAATTGTGCAGCCCGGAATGGACTACGCCTTTCTGAGGTTCAACCTGCGCGACCCCAAGCTTCCGGCGCGGCTACACCCGCTCTTTGGCGACCGCGAGCTTCGACGCGCAGTCGCGATGTCGCTCAATCGCGCCGCGATGGTGCGCAATGTCTTCGATACTTTCGCGTTGGTACCAGCGGGCCCAACCGTGCGCGCGTTCGCGAGCACCGATCCTAGCCTGCGACAGGTGCCGTTCGATACGTCGGCGGCAGCTCGCGTTCTGGACTCGCTCGGTTGGACTCGAAGCACCCCGGACGGGATTCGCGCCAGGGCGGGGCAGGAGCTCTCATTCACACTGTTGGTGCCGACCATCAGTCTCGCGAGAATGAGGATGGCGCCGCTCATCCAGGCGCAGCTGCGCCGGATGGGCATCCGTGTCGAGATCGCCGCAATGGAGTCGAGCACCGAGCTCGATCGCGAGTCGCGCGGATTGTTCGATGCCGCGCTGGGCGCGTGGGTAATGCCGTCGAGCACCGATGCAATCCGCGCCGCATGGACGACCGCCGGAATCGGGCGGAGCGGCACCAATTTCGGCTCCTACAGCAACCCACAATTCGACGCGCTGCTCGACAGCGCCTTCTGGGCGCCTCCTGGTTCAGAGCGCTCTGCTTTCTCTCGAGCCTTCCGGGTAATCAATGATGATGTCCCCGCCATCTGGCTCTACGAACCGCGCAAGATCATCGGCATCCATCGGCGGGTCCGAACGGCGGTGATGAGGCCAGATGCGTGGTGGTTCGATCTCGCCGATTGGTACATCCCGCGGGGGGAGCGCATTTCCAGGGATCGAGTACCTTTGGGGCGTTAAGTGCCCCTACGAGGGCTTAACGATTAGGGGGTGATATGAAAATGCCCCTCCGGTGATACGAAACTGGCATTTCGGAATGCGGGGAAAAGTGGCATTTTTGAGGCACAAAATTCCGCCCAAAAAGGCCCCAATGATCCGGCACCAGGTCTACTTCGATACGCTCGGTTCCCTGAAGGAGGACAGCGCCTCCTGGCGTGCGGCATTTGCCGGACTCTCAGTCCTGCGATTGGCGGACTCCTACGCGGATGCCGGCATTTCCGACGCCGGCGGATGGGCGCAGATCCACAACGTGCGCTCGGCGATCGAAGCGGTGAGCGAGGGCGATCCGATCCGTGGCGTTTTGACGAACGTACTCGAGGAGCTGACGCGGGGCGCGGGTATCGACGAGTCCGTTTGCGCCGCGCTCCTCGCGTACGGTCGCGCGCTTGACTACGAGGCAAGCTGGGGCCTCGCCACCGACGTTTTCACCACCGTCGCCAAGCTGTCACGTCCGGAAAAGAATCCCAAGCTGGCGATCGAAGCGCAGATCGCCCTCGGCGGCGCGGCCCGCCGCAACGGCGACTGGGAAACCTCGGCGCGCGCCTACTCGCAGGCTGCCTACGTTGCCGACGCGATCGGAGATTGCCGGGGCGTGCTGACGGTTCAGGTCGGTATCGCGAACACCTACCTCGCAAAGGGAAACCTGCCGCAGGCTCAGTCGATCCTGGATGACGTCATCGTGCAGTCCCGCGACATGCGCCTTGATCCGGTCCAGGGCTTGGCGCTTCATAGCCGGTCAGCAATCGCGTATCTCCGCGGGGAGAAAGCAGAAGGAGTGAAGCTTGGTTACGAAGCTCTCTCATTGACGAAATCGCCAAGTGACCGCGACCGAATCGTAGCGGATTTGGCGGCGGGCTTCTCCGAGTTAGGCATGAGGGAGGCTGCCCGAGATTCATACCTCCTTTTATTGGCGACCGCGCAAACCAAGTGGGTCCGTTGGCAGGCAACGATTAACCTCATGGAGCTTGCCAGCCTCGATCAGGTGCAGGACGCTTTTGATTCGTACGCTGCCGAATTGCGCAAAGCTCCGCTCGGCCCTTGGTTGAGGGCCCATTTCCTCTTGTTATTGGGCGAGGGACTTGAGCGTTTCGGCCGGTTTGAGGTAGCCGAACAGGTCCTTGCCGAGGCGGTCGACTACTCGGAATCCAACCAGATCTACGCGGTCAACTTCAAAGCAGAAGCCGCCCTTTCGGCCGTTCGCGCGAAGGCGGTTCAGCCTACCCCTCCAGCACCAACGTTTGCCCAAGTCCCTCACGAGGTCCTTGCGGCAGCCCATGCCATATCCGAGCTCCGCAAGGCCGCGACAGTTTCTGCCTAAGCTACTGCCCGATGCAGGTCGACGAACCGCTAACAACCGGGCACGGAGCGTCGTTTTTCGGGGCGGTCATGTCCGAGCAAGCGGCGAGAACGACGGACGCGATGACGCTGGTGACGATGAGAAGGCGACGGCGAATCATTGGGGAATCTCCTGACAAGAAGGGGTGGGTGTAAAAAGCCGTACTGAGTACCGCTGCAACGTACGGGCTTCGGCCGTTCCCGAAATGTCGTTTTCTTATCAGAAAATGTCTGTTTTATATCAGCAACAGCACTTTTCTTATCACCTCCCCTCCCGCTGACGAGGTTTTCACCCCACTTTCCTAGGATGCGCACGGTTGAACCGTGAGTGTCGCGGCGTTCCTGCCCAGCAAGCTCGTCGCCCATATCAAGCACGTCTTCGCGGACGAGGCTGAGCTGTTGATCGCTTCCTCCTGGCAGGAACTGGAGGCCTTCATCCGCCGTAAACCCGTCAACGTCGTGATCCTCGACCCCGCCGCCGACGGAATCATGAACGTCAGCGCCGTCGCTGATCTCCTCAAGCGCTACCCGTCGCTCCCGCTCATAGCGTACGTCACCCTCCATCCGCCCCAATTCAGCGCCGTCGCCCAGCTCGGCCGGCTCGGGCTCAAGGAGGTCGTCCTGCACCGCTTCGACGATGCGCCGGAAGGATTCAGAGAAAGGGTCGAGCGTGTCGAGGGGAACTCACTCACCCACGACGTTCTCGAGACCCTCCGCGGCCGACTAGGCTTGCTGCCGCGCCAGCTGTCAGTCGCTATCGAGGATCTCTTCGAATCCCCGCACCGCTACATGAGCGCGCTCGATCTGGCGATGGAGGCAGGGCTGGCCGTCGTAAGACTTTACCGAAATCTGGACGCGGCCCAGCTTGGATCGCCGAAACGGCTCGTCATCGCCGCCAAAGTCCTGCGCGGCTTCGGCTACCTGCGCGACCCGGGCTACTCCGTCCTCGACGTGTCGATCAAGCTCGGGTACAAGACGTCCCGAATTTTCTCCCAGCATTGGGAGATGGTGTTCGGGCATACGCCTGCCCGCTTGCGGACGCGGCTCACCGACCAGGCGGCAATCGAAGCAGTGATGCGGTGGCTGAGGGCCGGTGACGACGACCAGTCGCTCGGCGGCGAGCCGGGGCAGCCCCCCGGTCATAATGGGAACCGCCGCCGGCGGCGGCGGCGGCCAGAGCCGAGCTAGCTTACTCCCACTGGAGGATGCCCTTCATGTCGTCAAGCAAGGGCACGCCTCCCTTCGCGCGGGGATCTCTCGCCTTATCCTGATCCTGCGCATCCGCTCCGCGAATAAAATCGCTCCACGGGTCGCTCAGACGGACGTTCAGCGGCTCCGTCCCCAACCCGCCGCCGAGTGACTCGGCGACGGTTGGATGCTGGCGCTCAATGTCAGCAATCAGGGCGAGCGTGCCTTGCGCTTTTTCATCTCGATGGAGGAGGGGCGCTGTCGGGCGGGTCGAACCGATCGAAGGCAATTGCGGCTGTGCCAGCGAAGGTATTTACCAATATGTGTCCGCCACCCATGACTCGTCTAGCGGCAACCAGATGATTTGCGAACCATTGACCACGTTGAGTGCCCAAGTCGTCGTAGCGAACGCCGTGGCCGCTGGATGACGAATGGATGAACCGTCCATTGCCCGCGTAGATCGCAACGTGACTGATGGTTCCGCCTTGCGCAAAAAGCATTAGATCGCCCACGGCGAGGGCTCGCGCGCTCGGTTCCACGGCTACCCCGGCTCCTGCCATCTGCCGTGAAGTGCGAGGCAGATCGAGTCCCTGCGCGGCGTACACGTACTGGACGAATCCCGAGCAGTCGAACCCTGTACGCGGCGAAGTTCCACCGTACCTGTACGGCACGCCGATGTATTCTTCCGCCGTCGAAATCAGCCGGCGCGCCGAGGCGCTCGAAGCGGTGGTACTCACAGGCCAGGTGGAGCGCGTCGACGCTCGCTTGACCGGCCTTGGGGCGCTGGGTGGGTTGTCGGCGGTTCGCCTGAACACTGGCGACCGCGACCGACTACCTCCGAAGTGAAACCCGATTCCGACCCGATACTCCAGGCCGCGAACGAACTGCGAATCAGCTGGCGTCGCAGGGGCCGCCAGGTGTCGCGATCTGACTTCGCCGTTCACCGACAGGATGTGGCCGATTGCCAGCTGAAGCCCTCCGCCGTAGCTCCAGGTCCGAATCGCGTCGGTGAAGCCCAGTGGTCGCGCCGAGCTCTCGAGCCCAAGTCCGCCAAATGTGTAGGGCATGAATCCCTCACCGAGCCCGGCGTTGACGGGACCGAGCATTAAATCGGCGTTGGTCGCCCAGACCAGGTCGGACGGGCCGTCCCTGAGGCCCGAAGCTTCGGGAGACAGGGAAGAGATCCCGAGGCCACCGCTCCCACGGATGCCCAGGTAAGGGGTTCCAACACTGAGGGACAGTCCGCCGAGGGTGCGGGTGATCGGAGCGGAATTGTCGAGGGCACCGTAGAACTCGACTCCACCGGCCACCTGTCCGGCAAGAACTGCGGGCACTGCCAAATACGATAGGACTCCAGAGAGACCTATCAAGCGTCGCAGTTGGGGCATAAGCGACTCCACTGAAGAGGTTGGGCCCGTAAGAGGCATTTGAAATACCAGCTGTGCCATTTCTCTAACCGCATATGGCACACGGACTTACATAAGGGGACTGCCGTTTGGACGCCGAAGATGTCACCATTCTCGGACACGGCTGGAGGTCAGAGGAACGATCTCAGTTCCTCGGGTATGACGAGACAGCCCCGATTTCGCAGCTATGCGAGGTCTGCGAACTCCATCACGAGCCCGGAGTTGGTATTGCCCAAAATCGAATGGCGATCAGTCCTGGCTCTTCTCACCGCCGGACTGATCGTCAGCACCGGAGCTCCGCTTCAGACGCCCTCGCTTGGCGAAGCGGTCGAGAACGCGTCGACCCAGATCGTCGACAACCTTGCCGACGACGACAGCGGGCCGCACCTAGGCTTCGATACTTTCGCTTATCCCGGGGATGATGCGATGCGGGCCTGGCTGACCGCCGACAAGCCTTATAGGTGGGTTGGCTACTACCTGCCGGCTCCCTGTCACCAGGACTCATCGTGGGAAGGCAAGCGCGGAACGCTGGCGAGCATGGGCTGGGGCATGGCGGTGATCTACGTCGGCCAGCAGACGTGGGGACGCACCCCGGGACAGAAGGTCGCGGTCACGCGCTACGTCACGAAGCGCGTCAAGACACACGTGCGTCGCAACGGACACCGCGTTACACGCTACGTGAGAAAGAAAGTGCCGGTGCGCGTGATGGTGGTGCCGCGCGCATCGCGTGGTGCAACCTGCTCGACGCAGTTCGTCAGCGCTGCGCGCGGCACCGCCGATGCCGACGACGCCATTGCCAAGACCGCGGCGCAGGGATTCGCGAACGGAACGTCGATCTTCCTGGACATCGAGCGCATGGATTACGTGCCGAAGGCGATGCGCGACTACTATCGAGCCTGGACCAGCAGGGTTATCGAAGATGGGCGGTTCCGTCCGGCCTACTACGCCCACAGCTTCAACGCCGACCTGATTTACGGCGACGTGAAGGAGGTTCTGGTTGCCGCGGGCGTCGCTGCGGATCCGCCGTTCTGGATCGCCAGCGCGCGCGGCTTCGCGACGGATAAAGACCCGACCGAGGTCGGGCACGCATTCGCGCAGGTGTGGCAGGGGATTCTCGACGTCGTCGAGACCCACAATGGTGTGAGGCTGCCCATCGACGTCAACGTGGCGCAGCTTCCGTCGCCATCGGAGGACAACGCCGAGGGCGAGTAGGCGCATGCGTATGCGATAAGTGCTATCGCATTTCTGCTCGTTATTTGACTCTGGTGATGAAGTCTTCGCGGTGCGGCGGCCTGAACATCAAATCGACCGCCAGCCAGGTCGTCTTTGCGAACGGGTAGCAGAGAACCGCACCCGCGATCGACAGCACGACGCCGCCGTACTGCAACAGGTCCCACGGCGGTCGCGGCCACGTAATGACGACCACGATCAGAAAGCCCAGCGCGAGTAGAATCTCGACCGCGATGAGGTTCAGTGTATACGCGCCAATAAAGTAGTCGGACTCACCGCGCTCGAGCAGCATGCCGCAGTTCGGGCAGCGCTCCCTCATCTTGAAGAACCCGGTGAACAACCCGGAGCGCCCGCAGTTGGGACAGCGGAGCAGCATGGCCCGTCCGAGCAGCTTCCACGGCGACTGGCGTGAAATGTCGGGATGGGATGGGGATGACATGCGCGGCCTCCGGGTCTCAGCCGGAAGCCGCGCACAATCCAGGCCCCACGCCGTGGAGCACCAGCTTCATCGACGTCAGTGTCCGCGAACTGCGTGCGGCTCGTAGGGCTGCTCGACGGCTTTCAGGTGTTCTTCGGTCAGCTTGACATCAACCGCGCGTACAGCGCTTTCGAGATGCTCGATGCGGGTGGCGCCGACGATCGGCGCGGCGACGCCGGGCCGCTGCAGGAGCCAGGCGAGCGCGACTTCAGACGGCTGGACCCCGAGGTCTCTGGCGACGCCTCGTACTGCCTCTATCACCTTGAGATCAGACGGAGAATCGTAGAGATCGACGGCGTAGGTATCGGTATCGGCGCGAGTGGTGCCCGACGAGGGCGAGCCGCTGGTGCGCGCCAGCCTGCCACGCGCGAGCGGTGACCAGGGGATGAGGCCGATGCCTTCCTCGAGGCACAGAGGAATCATTTCGCGCTCTTCCTCACGATAGACGAGGTTGTAGTGGTCCTGCATCGAGACGAATCTGGCCCAGCCGTTTCGCTCGGACTGGCTGAGTGCGCGGGCCATCTGCCAAGCGTAGCCGGAGCTGGCGCCGATGTAGCGCACCTTGCCCTGCTGGACCAAGTGGTCCAGTGCGGCAAGAGTCTCTTGGATGGGCACAGTGCTCTTGAAGCGGTGGATCTGGTAGAGGTCTATCGTATCGACGCCGAGACGCCGGAGGCTCGCGTCGCACGCCTGGAGGATGTGCTTGCGGGATAGTCCGCTCATGTTCGGCCCGTCGCCCATTGGGAAATGCACCTTGGTGGCGAGGACGATCTCGTCCATATGGGCCATGTCGCGCAGCGCGCGGCCGGTTACTTCTTCGCTCACGCCCATCGAGTACATGTCGGCGGTGTCGAAGAAGTTGATGCCGAGGTCGAGCGCTTTCTTGAAGAACGGCCGCGCATCTACTTCGTCGAGCACCCACGGTCGCCACTTGGGGGTGCCGTAGGTCATGCACCCGAGACAGATCCTGGAAACGACAAGGCCGCTCTGGCCTAGCTGGGTGTACTCCATTTGGCTCCTGTTATGGTCGGGGCATTAAGCGTCGG
>Ga0207707_10004440_pt1 | contig 12360 bp, 14 predicted proteins | sample KBSC83BmetaG_FD_184336 | JGI IMG/M metagenome (GOLD analysis project Ga0207707, IMG submission 184336) | Corn rhizosphere microbial communities from Kellogg Biological Station, Michigan, USA - KBS C8-3B metaG (SPAdes) (version 2) | ecosystem: Host-associated > Plants > Roots > Rhizosphere ... | reverse complement strand
AGCTCGTCATCCGGCCGCCGGCCGAGCCGCGCTCGACGGCCGAGGGCCAGCGCTATGAGATGGCGAAGGCGGCGCGCGCCGATCGCGCGGCTGCGCCAGCAGCCATGCCGGTCGAGGCACCGCCGCCGATCGAGGAGTTCCAGACCGAATACACGACGGAATTCGAGGTGCCGGGCACGGTCGACCTCGCGGCCGACGGCCGCCAGGTCACGGTGTCGCTCGCGAGGCAGCAGATCGCGGTGAAGCAGCGCGTGCGCGTCGTGCCGCGGCGCGATACCGCCGCGATGGTGACGGCCGAAGCCGATCTACCCGACGGCGTCTGGATTCCCGCCGACGTGCAGCTCTACCGCGACGGCGGCTACATCGGCTCGACGTACTGGCAGGCGCAGGCGAAGGAGCGAATGGTGCTGCCCTTCGGCCGCGACGATCGCGTGCAGGTCGCGGTCAAGCGCCTGAAGGACCGCAAGGGCGCCGCAGGCCTGCTGAACCAGAAAAACGAGCGCCAGGTGGCGAGCCTCTATACCGTCACCAGCCGCCACAAGATGCCGGTCGAGCTGCTCGTCCTCGAAGCCGCGCCCGTGCCGGTCGACGACAAGATCAGCGTCGAAAGCGTGCTCGAGCCCAAGCCGAAGACGGCGAACTGGGAAGACCGCAAGGGCGTGAACGCCTGGGAGCAGCCGCTCGCGCCCGGCGAGACGCTCAAGTTCGTCGCCGACTACACGATCACCTATCCGAAGGAGGCGGCTGTTATTGGCCTGCCCTGAAAATAGGGACGGACCCTAATTAAAAAATAATTAGGGTCTGTCCCTAATTATTTGATGACAGTGTCGGCGCTCAGCAGGATGGACTGCGGGATGGTGAGGCCGAGCTCGCGGGCGGTGTTCAGGTTCACCGCGAGCTCGATCTTGCTCGGCTGCTCGATCGGCAGGTCGGCGGGCTTCGCGCCCTTGAGGATGCGGTCGACGAAGTAGGCGGAGCGCCGGTGCATCTCGCCGACGTTCGCGCCGTAGGACATGAGCCCGCCCGCCTCGACGAACTCGCGCAGCTCGTAGATCGCGGGCAGCCGCTTCTCGCGCGCGAACTCGACGATGCGCGCGCGCAGGCTGAGGGTGAGCGGATCGGCGAGGAGCAGGAGGCCGGCCGGCGGGTCCTTGCTGATCTGCTCGAAGAGCGCCTCCATGTCGCGCAGGCTGCTCACCTCGAGCGAGCGCACCTGCATGCCGACCGCCGGCGCCACGCTCTGCGCCTCCTTGAAGCGCGCCGCCATGCCCTTGTAGTTCGGATTCCACATCACGCCGATGGAGTGCGCATTCGCCGCGAGCACCTGCCGCAGGAGCTGCAGCCGCTTCGCGCCGAGCTCGGGCGCCATCACCGAGAGGCCGGTGATGTTGCCGCCCGGGTGCGCGAGGCTCGCGACGATGCCGTCGCCCACGGGATCGGAGCTCACCGGCATCACGATGGGGATGGTGCGCGTCGCCTGCCGCGCCGCCATGTAGGACGGCGAGGAAGTGGCGACGATTACGTCGACCTTCTGCTTCACGAGATCGGCGGCGAGCGCGGGCATGCGCTCGAGGTGGCCCTCTCCCCACCGGACCTCGAAGCGGAAGTTCTCTCCCTCGACGTAGCCGTGCTCGCGCATGCCCTGGCGCACCGCCTCGAAGCGCCAGTCGGTGCCGTTCTGCGGTACCACCGGCGAGAGGTAGCCGATCACGGGGATCCTCGCGGCGCGCGGTTGCGCGAGGGCTTCGGCCGGCAGGACGAGCGCCAGCGATGCGACGACGAGGACGCCGATCATGCGCGCTCGACGCACGTGAGCAGCAGCTCGAGCGCGTGGCAGGCGAACGTATGCATGTTGGCTTCGCGGTCGCTGCTGCGCGTCTCGAGCGTGACGACCGCATCGACCGGGCCGCGCACGGCGAAGCACGCGTGGCCCGCGGCGTCGCCGTAGCGGTTGCCGGTCGGGCCGCTCGCGCCGGTCTCGCCGAGGCCCCAGGTCGCGCCGCACTTCGAGCGCACGCGCTCCGCGATCATCGACGCATAGGGCTCGCTCGCGGAGCGGAAGCCCGACATGTTGAGCTCGTCGATGCCGAGCAGGCCCTGGCGGCTCTTCGGCGTGTAGATGACGCAGCCGCCGAGGTAGTACGCCGAGGCGCCCGGCACCGCCACCATCGCCGCGTTGATGAGGCCGCCCGCCGAGGACTCGACGATGGCGAGCGTCTGCCCGCGCGCGTTCAGCGCCTGCGCGATCTGTGCGGCCAGGTTCGAAATGCGGGCATCCACGTGCCCTCCCTTTCGGCTCGTCGGCCCTTCTGCGGTTGCCAGCTTACAATGCCGCGCGCATGGGGCGCCTCTTTCTTCTGCTGCTGCTTCCCCTCCAGGCGCTGGCGCAGCCGGTGATCGGGTACCTGGGGGCCGAATCGCCGGAGCGGTTCGCCTCGCGCGTCGAGGCCTTCAAGCGGGGCCTCGCCGAGCTCGATTTCGTCGAAGGGCGCAACGTGGCGATCGACTATCGCTGGGCCAACGGCGACAACGGCCGGCTGCCGGAGCTCGCCACGCAGCTCGTCGGGCGCAAGGTGAGCGTGCTGGTCGCCCCCGGAAGCGCGGCGGCCGCGCTCGCGGCCAAGAACGCGACGTCGAAGATCCCCATCGTGTTCCTGGTCGGCGTCGATCCGGTCGCCACGGGGCTGGTGCGCAGCATGAGCCATCCCGGCGGCAACGCCACCGGCATCGCCTCGCTCAGCTCCGAGATGGGCCCCAGGCGGCTCCAGCTCCTGCGCGAGGTCGTGCCGGGCATGAAGAGCTTCGCCATCCTGATCAACCCGAGCACCGCGGCGAACGCTGCCGCCGTCATCAACGACCTGCAGGTGGCTGCGCACGCGCAGCGGCTCGGCTTCCAGGTGGTGAGCGCCGCGTCCGAGGAGGACCTCGCCGTCGTGTTCGAGAACCTCGCGCGCGAGAAAATCGGCGGCCTGATCATCGCCAACGACGCGTTCCTCGTGGACCGCGGCAAGGAGCTGGGAGCTCTTGCCTTGCAGCACAAGGTGCCGGCGATCCACCTCACGGCCGACTTCACGGCCGCGGGCGGCCTGATGAGCTACGCTGGCAGCTTCGAGGAGTCGTACCGCATGGCCGGCGTCTACGCGGGACGGGTATTGAGAGGCGTGCGCCCGGCGGACCTGCCGGTGCAGCAGGTGGGCAAGATGGAGCTCACCATCAACGCGCGCGCCGCCAAGTCGCTCGGCCTCGTCGTTCCTGCCGCCGCGCTCGCTCGCGCCGACCGGGTGATCCAATGATGCGCGCGTTCGCTTTCCTCGCGCTCATCGCCACGGCGGCCACCTCGGCGCAGCCGGGCAGGGTGTATCACATCGGCATGCTCGAGACCACGTCGGAGAGCGCGAACCGCGCCAACCTTGACGCCTTGCGCAAGGGATTGCGCGAAGCGGGCTACGTGGAAGGCCGGAACCTCGTCATCGACTACCGCTCGGCGGACGGTCGCGCGGACCGCTTCCAGCCGCTCGCGGTCGAGCTGGTGCGCACGAAGCCCGACATCATCGTCACGCGCGGCTTTGCCGCCGCGCGCGCGGCGAGCGAAGCGGGGTCCATCCCGATCGTCATGGCGGCCTCCGCGGATCCCGTCGCCGCCGGGATCGTGAAAAGCCTCGCGCATCCGGGTGGCCACGTCACCGGGCTCACCACGCCGGTCCGCGAGATCGCCGGCAAGCGCATCGAAGTGCTGAAGGAGCTCGCACCGCAGGCCAACCGCATCGCCGCGCTGCTCAACCTTTCCAACGGGATCGCGCAGGGCGAGCGGCGGCAGGTGGAGCGCACGGCCAAGGCGCTGGGGATGGAGGCCATCATCTTCGACGTGCGCAGCGCCGGCGGGTTGCAGGAAGCGCTGGCCGAGGCGGCGGACCGGCACGCCGATGCCCTGCTGGTGAACGCCGAGGGCGTGCTGAGCGCCAACCGCCAGACCATCCTCGACTTCGCCCGCAAGCACCGCCTGCCGGTGATGTACGCCACGCGCGAATACGTGGAGGGCGGCGGGCTGATCGCCTACGGCGTGAGCTATCCCGAGCTGTACTACCGCGCCGCGTCCTACGTCGATCGCGTCCTGAAGGGCGCGAGGCCGGCCGACCTGCCGATCGAGAAGCCGCACAAGATGTATCTCGTCATCAACGTGAGCGCCGCGACGGCGCTGGGGATTCCGATTCCCAGCAAGCTGCTGCTTCGCGCCGACGAGCTGATCCGGTAGATGAGCCGGCTCGCGGCCCTGCTCCTGGCGTGCGCGCTTCCGCTGGCCGGCTGGGCGCAGGCCGGCACGGTCCATCGCATCGGCATGCTCGAGACCACCTCGGAGCTCGCCAATCGCGCCAACCTCGAGGCGTTCCGCAAGGGCCTGCGCGAGGCGGGCTACGTCGAGAGCGAGAACTACGTCATCGACTACCGGTCGGCGGACGGACGGGCGGATCGCTTCCCGCAGCTCGCCCACGAGCTGGTCGGCGCCGGCGCGGAAGTGGTGGTGACGCGCGGCTTCGCCGCGGCGCGCGCAGCGAAGGAGGCCGGGGCGGCTGCGGTGGTGATGGCCACCTCGGCCGATCCGGTCGCCGCGGGCGTGGTGAAAAGCCTCTCGCATCCGGGCGGCAACGTCACCGGGCTCACCACGCTCGTGAGCGAGCTCGCCGGGCAGCGCATCGGCATCCTCAGGGAGCTTGCGCCGCAGGCGAAGCGCGTGGCGGCGATGCTGAACCTGGGCAACCCGACGGCGGCGGCGGAGCGGCGGCAGATCGAGAGCGCCGCGAAGGCGCACCACATCGAGGCCCTCATCTTCGACGTGCGCAGCCTGGAGGGGCTGCAGCGCTCGCTCGAGGCGGCAGCCCAGAAAAGCGTCGACGCGCTGCTCATCAACGGCGAGGCGGTGCTGCTCGCGAACCGCGCCACCATCCTCGAGTTCGCGCGGCGGCATCGGCTGCCCGTGATGTACGCGGCGCGCGAGTACGTGGAGGGCGGCGGGCTGATCGCCTACGGCGTGAGCTATCCGCACCTCTACTATCGCGCCGCGTCCTACGTCGAGCGCATCCTGAAGGGCGCGAAGCCCGGCGACCTGCCGATCGAGAAACCGAACAAGATGTATCTCGTCATCAACGTCAGCGCGGCGACCGCGCTCGGCATCCCGATCCCGAGCAAGCTGCTGCTGCGGGCGGACGAGTTGATCCGCTGACTACGAGCGCGGCGAGAAGCCCGCGCGGCTGTCGGGCGTGCGCGCGGAGTAGGCCGCGGAGCTGACGCCGCCGCTCACGACCTCCTGCTTCAGCACATAGCGCAGCACATACTCGAGCGTGTTCACGCCATAGGGCTTGGTGATGTAGCCCTCGCAGCCGAGCTCGAGGCCGAGCGAGACCGATTCCGGCGCGGTTTCGGCGGTGACCATGACCACCGGCAGGTGCGCATAGCGCGGATGGCGGCGGATCGCGGACAGCGCATCGAAGCCGTTGCCGTCGGGCAGCATCACGTCGAGCAGGATCGCATCGGGAAGCGCTTCGTCGAGGCTCTTGAAGAGCGCCTGCACGCCGTCGGCCGTCTTCACCGGATAGCGCGCCATCGTCAGGCGCAGCATCGCGAGCGCCAGCTGGTCCGGGTCGTCTTCCACCACCAGCACGACCGTTTCCGCGGGCGGCTTGCCGATCGCGTGGCGGTTCGCCACGCGCCATTCGTTCACATAGACCCCGGCGCGCGTCAGCGACATGTCGGCATACGACGCTTCCGGCGGCAGCGCCTCGCGGTCTTCTTCCTCGATCGGCGGCGCGCTTTTCTCTTCGGCCAGCTCGTCGAGCGTCTTCTCCTCCGGCAGGTCGGCCGGCTCGATCAGGTTGAGCGCCTCGAATTCGGCGAGCCATTCGTCGACGCGCTGCGCGGGAAAGCGCGCGAGGTTCGCGCCGATGACTTCACGGTGGCCGTCGAAGTCGACGGTGCCGAGAATGCGGCGGTAGTCGAGCGGAAGCCGGATCGTCTCGCGGCGGGACCAGAGCGAGCGTCCTTCCGCAGTCAGTCGAAAGTATCTTTTATGCTGGAGTTTCAATGCCATCCCCCTCGGTACGAGTCGCATCGTGCGCCCAGGGGGAAAGGCGGACAACCGCACAATTATTCTATTTGTCCGAACGACTTATCTTAATGTCCGGAAGGCGCAAAGAAGTGTGCGCGGGCGCATGCCAGGCCACTGAATTTCTTACAGTTCCAAACACTCAGGCGAGGAGGGAGGGGGAGGGGCGGGCTTCGCCGCGCTCGACCCGGAGGACCGTGGCGGTGAGCTTTTCGTGGCTCGGCGCGGGAACCCCGATCTCGGCGCCCTTGCGTGCGATAAGTCCGTTCATCTGCTCGATCTCGGTGCGCCGGCCCTTCAGGATGTCCTGCGCCATCGACGGCCGCTGGATGTTGTCGCGCGCGCTGCCGGTCCCCGTCGGGATGAGCACCGACTCGACCTGGTCGTTCGCCGCCTTGTCGCCTTCGTCGGCGCGCACGAGCACGTCGGGCTCGATGCCGCGTACTTTCTCGAGCTGGTAGCCGAGCGCGCGGCCGACGCGGATGCCTTCGGCGGCGAGCTTGATCTGGAACTTGCGGATCGCCGGGTTGCGTGCGCAGTCGGGGGTAGTGAGCCCGGTCGCGGCGGTGACGCCGTTGCCCATGCCGTTCTGGCAGAGCTTGGTCCAGCGCTCGCCCCAGAGGTTCGTCGTCGCCTTCGCGCTGTCGATGCCCCTGAACCACTCGACGAGCTCCTCGACGCGCGGCGTGATGCGGCCGTGCGGCTCGCCGATGCGGAAGATGGTGTACTTGTCACCGCCCTTCGCCACCGTGCGGCGGATGCGCGCCGCTTCGTACAGGTCGACGGAGATGAGCGACGCGACCACGCCCACCACGCGTCCCCAGCCGACGATGCCGGCGATGACTTCCTCGTTGAGGCAGTTCTGCAGCGAGACGATGAAGCCGCTCGGCGAGAGATACGGCGCGATCAGCGCGGTGGCCCAGGCGGTGTCGTAGGACTTCATCGCCACCATCGCGACATCGAACGGCTTCTTCTGCCCCTGCAGCTCGGTGATGTGGAGCGTCTTCGCCTTCGTGACGGTAAAGCGCTCTTCCGGCGTCATGCCGTCGAGCTCGAGGCCGCGCGAGCGGATGGTTTCGACGTTCTCCGGCCACGCATCGATCAGCGTGATGTCGTGTCCGAGCTGGGCGAGCGTGCCGCCCACGTATCCGCCGAGCGCGCCGGCGCCGACGACTGCTATGCGTTTGGCCATGGTCTGATCATAAAGGCTAAACTCGCCGCGTGAACGTGCAGCCCATCGCCGGCGCGCTAGGCGCCGAGATCAGCGGCGTCGACCTTACGCGACTGACAGACGCCAGCTGGCAGGAAGTGCACGACGCGTTCCTGCGTTATTCCGTCCTCGTGATCCGCGACCAGCACCTGGAGCCCGCCGACATCATGGAAGTCGGCGCGCGGTTCGGCGAGCCGTGCCCATACCCCTTCGTCACCGGCATCGACGGCTTTCCCTTCATCTTCGAGGTGGTGAAGGAGGAGAGCGAGACCGTCAACTTCGGCGGCAACTGGCACAGCGACACCACCTACCTGGAAAAGCCGCCGCTCGGCACGCTGCTCTACGCAGTCGAGACCCCATCGCACGGCGGCGACACGCTCTTCGCGAGCACCGCGGCCGCCTACGATGCTCTTTCTCCGGGGATGCGCGGGCTCATCGACCCGCTGGTGGGCGTGAACAGCGCGGGACTGAAGCATGGCGGCGGCCGCCACCAGATGCACAAGACCCTCAACAGCATGAAGCTGCACGACATCGACGGCGCGGAGCGCTACGAAGCCGAGCATCCGGTCGTGCGCACGCATCCGGAGACCAAGCGCAAGGCGCTTTATGTCTCGCGCAGCCACACCATCCGCTTCCGCGGCATGAACGAGGACGAGAGCCGCCCGCTCGTCGAGCTCCTGCAGGCGCACCAGACGCGGCCCGAGTTCACCTGCCGCGTGCGCTGGTCGCCAGGCACGCTGACGGTGTGGGACAACCGGTGCACGCAGCACAACGCGGTGAACGACTACCACGGCCAGCGGCGCCGCATGCGCCGCCTCACGGTCGGCCCGCAGATTCCCCGATGACGCGAGCGGCGGCCATCGCCGCGGTGGAGAAATACTTCGACGCCGGCGGCTTCATCGCCGAGCTCTCCCGCCGCATCGCCATTCCGACCGAAAGCCAGAATCCGGCGCGTGCGGCGGAGCTCCAGCGCTACCTCGACAGCGAGATGTCGGAGAGCCTCGCGCGCCTCGGCATGACGAGCCGCATCTTTTCGAATCCGATCGGCAAGGGCGGCCCATTCCTGATTGCCGAGCTGATCGAGGATCCGAAGCGGCCGACGGCGCTCATGTACGGCCACGGCGACGTGATCCGCGGCCAGGACGAGCAGTGGCGCGCCGGATTGAACCCGTGGGCGGTGAAGCAGGAAGGCGAGCGCATCTACGGCCGCGGCACGGCGGACAACAAGGGCCAGCACACCATCAACCTCGCCGCGATAGAGGCGGTCTTGCGCACGCGCGGCAAGCTCGGCTTCAACCTCAAGGTGCTGATCGAGACCGGCGAGGAAATGGGCTCGCCCGGGCTGAAGGAATTCTGCGAGCAGAACAAGAAGGCGCTCGCCGCCGACGTGCTCATCGCGTCCGACGGCCCGCGCCTGCAGCCCGGGCGCGCGACGATCTTCCTCGGCTCGCGCGGCGTCATGAACTTCACGCTGACGGTGGACCCCGGCAAGGGCGCGCACCATTCGGGCAACTGGGGCGGCCTGCTCGCGAACCCCGGCATCGTCCTTTCGCATGCCATCGCGTCGATCACGGACGCGCGCGGCTCGATCCGCGTGCCGGAATGGCGGCCGGACAGCCTCACTCCCGCAGTACGCGCTGCGCTCGCCGATTTGCAAATCGACGGAGGCGAAGAGGGCCCGGCCATCGACTCCGACTGGGGCGAGCCCGGCCTCACGTCCGCCGAAAAGGTGTTCGGCTGGTCGAGCTTCGAAGTGCTGGCGTTCGTCACCGGCAATCCGGAGCGGCCGGTGAACGCGATACCCGCGCGCGCGAGCGCGACCTGCCAGCTGCGCTACGTCGTCGGCATCGAGCCGGACGAAATCCTGCCCGCGCTGCGGCGGCATCTGGAGCGCAATGGCTTCAGCTCCGTGGCGGTCGCCCCGGCGCGCGAGGTGGTGATGCACGCCACGCGTCTCGACCCGGAATCACCATGGGTCAAGTGGGCCGTCGCTTCGATCGAGCGCACGACCGGTAAGAAGCCGGCCATCCTGCCGAACCTCGGCGGCTCGCTGCCGAACGAGGTCTTCGCCGACATCCTCGGCCTGCCGACGGTGTGGATCCCGCATTCCTATGCCTCCTGCTCGCAGCACGCGCCGAACGAGCACCTGCTCGCCCCGGTCGCGCGCGACGCGCTGCGCATCATGGCGGGCATTTACTGGGACCTCGGAGAAAAAGCGGCCTAGGAGGAGCAGGCCTGCCGGTAGAGCGCGTACGCCTCGCTGCAGCCCCGGCTGAACTCGCGCCGCGAGAGCTGCGGGCCGCAGGTCATCGTGTAGTACTCCCGCGCCCGATCGCAGGCGCGCGGATCGCGCGACCCGGAATGCGGCTTCGAGTCCGCCTTCGGCGCCTCGCGGCCTTCGAGCTCTTCCTTGCTGAGGCGCCGGCCCGGATCGGGCAGGTCCTGCGCAGCGCAGGGCAGCGCGGCGAGCAATAAATAGGGACAGACCCTAATTAAAAAATAAATAGGGTCCGTCCCCATTTATTTCTTCGGCGCCGGGTGGATGTTGTCTACCCAGTGCACTTCCTCGGGCTTCTCGACGACCGGGATGTCGAGGTTCACCACCACCGGCTCCTGGCCGCTGCGGCAGAGGACGCACGAGAGCGGCTGGTCGTCGCTCGCGTTGATCTCCTGGTGCGGCACGTAGGGCGGCACGTAGATGAAGTCGCCGGGACCGGCTTCGGCGACGAACTCGAGCCGGTCGCCCCAGCGCATGCGCGCCTTGCCGCTCACGACGTAGATCACGCTCTCCACCGGGCCGTGGTGGTGGGCGCCGGTCTTCGCCTTCGGATGGATGACGACCGTGCCGGCCCACAGCTTCTCGGCGCCGGTGCGCGCGTGCGTGATCGCCGCGGCGCGGTTCATGCCCGGCGTCTGCGCGGTGTTGACGTCGAGCTCCGTGCCCTTGACGACGCGCACGCCGTCGAACTTCCATTTGCCGCTCATTTCGCCTCCATGGGGAAATCATAGCGCTCGCCGCCGGCGCGCTGCATCCATGCGCCGGCTTTTGTCGTCTTGCAGGCCCAGGTCTGCTGTTCGAACGGCGCCGCGATGGACAACGCTTCGGGCGCGAGAACGGCGCCGCAGATGCCGCCCGGCACGCGCACCGCGTGGTAGCGGATCCACGCCACGCCATGTTTCTGCGCCTCGGCGCCGAATGCCTGGCACGGGCGCCAGTCGCTCTTCTGCATCCACGTGCCGGTGGCCGCTTTCCAGGGCGCGGCGGTGAGGTCGGCGCAGCGGCCCCGCACGCGCGCCTGGAAGAAGGTGTGCTCGGTATGGAGCGCCGTGTCGCGCAGCGCGTCGCTGTCCATCAGGAAGCGCCATTTCCAGTACGCCACCTCGCCGCACGCGGTCTTCAGCTCCTCGGCGCCGTACCAGATGCCGGCATCGTGCGGCTTGCGAAAGCGCGAAGCAAAGGGCGATCGATAGCGGAAAGGGGTCGCGAGCAGGTAGTGCCGCCCGGCGGCGGCCTCGGGCAGCGCGGGCTTGCTCGCCTCCAGCAGCTCCTCCAGCACCCGTTGCTCGGGGGCGTCGTCGACGAGGCGCATGGTGGCGACGACATGCTGCGCTTCGACGCCTCGCCACAGGTTTGCGGTCTTCGTGCGGAGCCCGGTCGCGAACCAGGCGCTTTTCCAGCTCACACCGGCGCGCGCATCGCGTCCAGGTAGTTGACGACGGCGACCAGCCCGTCGGCGCGCTGGATGAGGTCGGCCGGCCGCCCGTTCAGCGCGCGGTTGCCGCCGTGCAGCCAGGCCTTGCGCTGGCTCGCGTCCGTGCCAACCAGGGCATCGAGCGAGCGGTACACGCGCACGAGGAGCAGCGCGAGCTCGCCTTCCTTGCTCCGCGGATCGATGCTGCGCGCGCCCGAGGCGAGCCGCGACACGCTTGCCTCGCTCACGCCGAGCACCCGGGCGAGGCCCGCGCTGGAGAGCTCGAGGAGCTCGGCCGCGCGCAGCACGGCCTTGGTGAGGACGAGGTCCGGCTTCGGCTGGGCGGCGGGGGCGGGGCGGCGGCGGGTCATGCAATTGAAAGACTATGGCCGAAATCTTTCAAAAGCAAGAGGACTACATCTGCAGCGCGAAGGCCCTGTCCATCAGCCGCGGCGCGAAGCTCCAGCGGCGCGGCGAGTTGAGGAGCACCACGGTGACGCGCACCCCGTCGCGCTCGGCGAGCGCCACGAGGCAGTAGCCGGCGGCGCCGGTCGTCCCGGTCTTGCCGGCGAGCGTGCCGGAATAGCGGCCGATGAGGTGATTGGTGTTGCGCACGTGGAAGTGCCGCCGGCCGTCGACGGTGCGGATCTCTGTGCTGCGCAGGCGCGCGAGGTGCTGGTACTCGGTGTTCTGCATCACCACCTCGGCGAGGCGGGCGAGGTCGATCGCGGTCGAATAGTGTCCCGGCTTGTCCCACCCGCACGGGTCCATGAACTGGGTGTTCTTCATCCCCAGCGCCTGCGCGCGCTGGTTCATCCTCGCGATGAAAGTCGGGCCGACATCGTCGGCGAGCGCGTGGCACGCGTCGTTCGCCGAATGCATGATGGCCGCGGCAAGGAGATCGCGGCGGCGCACCTGGTCGCCGGCGTGCAGGCCGATGCGGCTTCCCTTCTCGCGCGAGGCGGCCCGGCTCACGACCACCGCGTCGTCGAGGTGGCCGCGCTCGAGGACGAGGAGCGCGGTCATCATCTTCGTGAGGCTCGCCGGCGCGTGGCGCACATCGGCGTCCGAGGCCCAGATCAGGCGCCCGTCGCGCTTCACCACATAGGCGTCGGCGGCACGGGGAAAAGGGTTGTCCACCGCATGAGCGGTGGCGGCCAAGACGAGCGCGAGAACCGCAATACCAGCGTGCAGCATTCTTATGACTCCCTGAAAGCAGTTTAGCATCGCCGCGTGCTCGACCTCCTCCTCCGCGGCGCCCGGGTCTACGACGGCACCGGCGCCGCGCCGGTGCCGGCGGATGTGGGCGTGAAGAATGGCGCAATCGCCAGCGTCGGCCGCTCGAGCGAGACGGCAAAACG
>Ga0207707_10004437_pt1 | contig 12367 bp, 12 predicted proteins | sample KBSC83BmetaG_FD_184336 | JGI IMG/M metagenome (GOLD analysis project Ga0207707, IMG submission 184336) | Corn rhizosphere microbial communities from Kellogg Biological Station, Michigan, USA - KBS C8-3B metaG (SPAdes) (version 2) | ecosystem: Host-associated > Plants > Roots > Rhizosphere ... | reverse complement strand
AACATCCGGGCGTCGCGTGGCAGTCGCCGCTGTGTGACAAGTTTCCGACGCACCCCGGCTTCAACCGGACATTGCTGCGCGTTGCGCATTGGCCCGTGCTCGGGAAATTCCTGACGGGCTACCTGCGGCCGGGCGAGCGTTACCGGTTCTGGGATCATTATTGCCGCGGCTTTCCGCGGCCTTGCCGTGACCTGCTGGCTTCCGACGTCACACCCATGCACCGGCGCAAAATTCCGCCGGCCCTCGCGCAACTCGCGACGTCGAGCCGGCGTCGCGTGCTGGTCAAGATCACGGGATGGCCGCGCATCGGGTTCCTGCGCGAATTGTTTCCGCACGCGAAATTCATCCACGTTTATCGCGACGGCCGCTCCGTCGCCAGTTCGCTGCTCGCGGTGCCGTTCTGGCGCGGCTGGGAAGGGCCGCCGCAATGGGGTTTCGGCGAGCTCGATCCGCTGCAGCAGGCCGAATGGGAACACTACGGTCGATCGTTCGTCGCGTTGGCCGGCATCCAGTGGAAGCTACTGATGCTGGCCATGGACAAGGCCGCGATGGATGTCCCTGCAACCGCCCTCATGCACGTGCGCTACGAAGACTTCATCGAGGATCCGGTGACCACGTTCAGGAACGTCGCGGAATTCTGCGAACTGGGCTGGTCGGCGCCATTCGAAACGTCGATCAGGCGGAAACGCCTGCACGCGACCAATGACAAGTGGCGCGACAACCTGACCGTGGAGCAACAGGCGCTGCTGGAGGACGTGCTCGCCGAAAGCCTGCAACGTTATGGCTATTCGCCGCGCCGATGAACCGTTGCTGTGTGCAGGCTTGCGCGGCGCTGAACGCGAATGCGCAATCGCTTTACGCGGCACCGCACGGGGAGTAACACGGATATGCCACCATGCATGGAATCGCCACATGAATGCGCACGCAAGGGAACGTAATCGTCAGCTATGGGTTCGGAGTTGTTGTGCGTTCCTCGTGTGCACCTTGTCGGTGACCCCCGCGTGGTCCGCGTGTCCGAAACTCCTGATGACCGCGGGCCTGAATGTCCACAAGCAGACGAATCCGGAGCAGGCTGCGTATTGGGGCCAGAAAGTCGGCGTGCAGGGCTTCATGGTCAATTACATCGTGACCGATTGGCAGACGGATGTCGGCACCAACCAGGACAATGGCACGTGGAAATTGTTGCGGCGGTTCCAGTCCATTTATTCGCAACAGGGCGTCACCGACAATTTCATCAAGATCGGGTTGTACCGGGGACATGATTGGCACGATGCCAAACAAAACCAAAAGGTAACCAGGAACCTCGCACATGCCGCGGCCCTGGCGCGTTACGCGGGCCTGAAAGGCCTGGCGCTGGATCTGGAACCGTACAAACCCACTTGGGGCAGTTCGGCGGGTGGCCCGGAACTCGCGAAGCTCGTCGAGGCGGAAGGTCGAAAGATGGGGCAGGCCATGCACGATGCCTATCCGGACATGACCTTGTTCGTGTTGCCGGACGTGCTGCGGGAAGTCGAGCACGAGAAAAAGGCATCCAGCGGCCGGGGCGACAAACACAACAACAGCTATGGGCTGTCGGCGCCCTTCGTGCGCGGCCTGCTGTCGATTCCCTGGGCGCATGTGGTGATCGGGACCGAGTTCACCTACAGCGCGCACGCGGAACGGATCGCGCCGTTCATGCAGCAGGCCGCGGCGCGTTACCGCGACGGCTCCCGCGCGCACGATGCAGCGACGGCCAACTTCAGCATCGCACCGGGTTTGTGGCCGCTGGGTCCCACGGCCAAGAACAAATCCGCGCGCTTCAGCCCCGCCGAATTCAGGCAGCGCCTGCAGGTCGCGTTCGACACATCGAAACAGTACGTGTGGATTTACGGATCCAGCAGCGCGTGGCAGAAGGACGGGCCGTTGGGGCCGATACCGGGTCCGGTCACGACGAGTTTCCAGCAATTCCTGGATGCGATTCATCAGGTCCGCGCGAACTGCAGCGCGAAGGCTCCGCCGCCGTCGCGCAAAACCCCGCACCGTACGAAGTAGCGCGACCGCAATGCAGAAAGTCATCCTCTTCGCCAATACCGACTGGTACCTCTTCAACTTCCGGCGTTCGCTCGCGCTGGCGTTGCAGGCCGAAGGCTACGACGTGCTGCTGCTGTCGCCGCCGGGCGAATACGGCCCGCGCCTGCGTGCGCTCGGGCTGCGCTGGCAGCCCCTGCACATGGACCGGCGCAGCGTGAATCCGCTGCGCGAGACGGCGTTGTTGTTGCGGGTGACCACGCTGCTGCGTCACGAGCGGCCGGCGCTGCTGCACAACTTCACCATCAAGAGCGCCGTATACGGATCACTCGCCGCGCGCATGGCCCGCGTCCCCGCGCGCATCAATGCCGTGGATGGTTTGGGCTACGTGTTCGCGAGCAATGATCGCAAGGCGCGCGTGCTGCGCCCGGCGGTGCGCGCGCTGCTGCGTTCCGCGCTGCGTGGCCGCAACACGCGGTTGATCCTGCAGAATCCCGATGACAAGGCCGCGTTCGAGCAATTCAAGCTGGTCGAATCCAGCCGCGTGAAATTGATCCCCGGTGCGGGCGTGGATTGCACGCGGTTCACGCCGCGTACCACGCGATGCAATGGCGCAAACCAGCCCGTGCGAATCCTGTTGGCCGCGCGTTTGCTGTGGGAAAAGGGCATCGCGGAATACGCGCAGGCTGCACGGGTCCTGCAGGCGCAAGGCAGGAACGTTCGCTTCCTGCTCGCCGGTACGCCCGACCCGGGGAATCCGGCGGCGGTGCCCGAAGCAACGTTGCGCGCATGGGTGGAAGAGGGCGTGCTCGAATGGTTGGGGCACGTCGGCAACATGCGCGAGCTCTATGCATCGGTGGATATCGTGGTGCTGCCGAGCTACTACCGCGAAGGCATCCCCACGTCGCTTACCGAAGGCGCGGCCTGCGGATTGCCGTTGATCACCACCGACATGCCCGGTTGCCGCGAGGTGGTGACGGACGGCGAGGACGGCTTGTTGATCCAGCCGCGCGACGCCGAGGCATTGGCCAGCGCGATCGCGCGGTTGCTGGATTCGCCCGAACTGGCGGCGCGGCTGGGCCATGCAGCGCGCGCCAAGGCGCTGGACGTCTTCGATGAACAAATCATCATACGGCGCACGCTCGACGTGTACCGCAAGCTGCTCCCGCGTACCCGTCGAATCCGCGCAACGGCTTCGGCATGATCGACGGCCGACAGGGGCCGGCGCGCATGGTCAGAAATGAGTGGTGCGCGGGATACGCCGCACCGCGCCACCGGGTTCACCCGTGCGCGCGACCTGCTTGCGTTCCAGGCGAACGGTAAAGGCTGTCCAGATCATCACCACGACGGCGAAGGCAACCATGTTCGCGATCGCACCCAGCCGCCCATGGATCAAGACGCCCACGAACGGCAGCACCGCAGCAAACGCAACTAGGCAAACCAGGGTCGGACGTGCGCCGAGTCCGGCGTTCATCAGCAAATGATGAATGTGAGAGCGATCCGGCGTGAATGGCGATTCGCCGCGCCGCAGGCGGCGATAGATCACCGCCAGCGTATCCATCACGGGGACCGCGACGCACCACAACACCAAGCCCGGTGATATCCGGCGCGGATCGTCCTGGCTCAACGCGATCAGCGTCCATGCGATCACGTAACCGAGCACGACGCTGCCCGCATCACCAAGAAACACTTTGGCCCGCCGGCCCAGCAGCCCGAGGTTGGAAAGCAGGAAGGGGGACAACGCCGCCGCCAGCAGGAACACGACGACCGCCAGTGGCGCCGGCACGTGCGTAGGAACCAGCAGCGCGACGGCGCCCGCACTGACCAGCGCCAGGCACCCCGCCAGTCCATCGATGCCGTCCATCAGGTTGAACGCATTGATCAGGCCGATCACCGCGAACACGGTGAAGGGGATGCCCAGCCATCCCAGCGTCAATTCGTACCCGTGCAGCCTGCCGAGTGAATGCACGTACATGCCGGTGGTGGCGATCACGATCAGGACGGCCAGGACCTGCACGACCACCCGCACGCTGACGCGCAAACCGTATTTGTCGTCGATCGCGCCGAGCAGGACCAGCATGCACGCCGTTCCCAATACAACATCATCGAAATGCTGCGCCTGTCCCAGCCACACCCACCCGGCGAGCACGCCGACGAAAATGGACAACCCGCCCACCAGTGGCGTGGCAAAACCGTGTCGTTTGCGCGCGTCGGGATAATCGAGCAAGCCAAACGGCTTGCTGATCGGGACGAGTACGCACAAGCCGAGTGCAGACGCGCCCAGCGAGACCACGCATGCCGATAAAACCGTGTGTGCCGCAGAAATCATCCTTGCTCTTTCCGGCTCGCGAAGAGGTTGAGTATGTCCACGCCAGTGAAATTGGTGCTGAATATTTGTGATGATTTCCATTTGGGCAGCCAATTGAAAATGAACCCGTTTATATATTTGAATCACCGATAAACCACATCCAATAATTTTTTCTCGCTGACTTGCACAAGACTGAGAACACGTGCATGCGCAATGTTTTCTCTCGCCACGACTTGCTCGGCTTGCGTTGAGGTTCGCGTTGCAATGAAGTGCCGCGTCGTATTCAGGTTTGTGCGCCACTCGATGAGCACGAACAACCGATTCGGCGATTGCCGGTTCAGCCTTCGCTACGGGCATGGAATTTGCTTGTATCCTTGCAACGCTGGAAAGGGGTGCGTCGCGTGGTTCGGCAACCGGGGTACTCGTTCAGTCTGCTGCTCCGCTCGGTCCCAACCGGGCCGCGAGGGACAACACCATGACGACGACCGACATTGGCATTCTCCTCATCGTGCTGTGCATCCTGCTGTGGGCGATCATGGCGGCGCTGCACCGGCACACGGTGCAATTGAAAGCACTGCAGGCGCAGCTGGATGAGTTGCTCGACGCATCCCGGCCGAAACGTTCCCGCACCACCGAAGCGGAGGTGCTCGGTCGCAACGACCACGGCGAACCGCGCGCCGTACACGCTCCGGGCGAAAAAAGGGCGTAAGCCGCGCGACCGCAAAGTGGCAACGGAGCCGCTGCGCTTTTTCCATTACCCGTTGCGCCCAGCCATGCCCGCGCGGGACCCTGTTTATTCAACGCCGCTGTGTGCATCGGCACTTGGCGTCCTCCGCATGCGGGGTGTAGGTTCGCCGGATTCCACTTTTGCAAAGGCGCGCCATGCCAACCGTCCGTCACGGCTTCCTGCTGCTTGTCGCCACCGCGGTGTTTGCCGCTGCGCCGCTTCTGCAGGCCAAGGCGCCACCCGCGTCCCCGGAAAACGCGAAGATCGAACAGATCCTGGCGCAACGCGCCAGGGTCCGGAATATCCCAGCGGTGGCGCTGTCGAACGACGGCCAGCATCTTGCGTGGATCGTGTCGCACGACGACAAGACGGAATTGACGATGGGCGCGTGGAATGGCGCGCGTGCGCGAGCGGTGCCGATCCCGGGCGATTGCCGGGAAGAGGGTCTCCACTGGGCGCCGCGCGCCAATGAACTTGCGGTGCTGACGCGTTGCAAGGTCGATCCTTCCAACACCCGACCGATCAGCGGCGCGATCTGGCTGATCGATGTCGATGCCGGCAAGCCGCCGCGCAAACTCGCGAACATCGACGGCTTCGCGCAAGACATGCAATGGAGTCGCGACGGCCAGCGCATCGCATTCCTATATGTGCCGGGCGCAACGCGCCTGCCCGAAGCCACGGCATCCGGCAATCCGCGGGTCGGCGTGATCGGCGAAAGCGACGCGCAGGTGCAGCACGTCGCGAGCATCGCGATCTCTGGCGGTGCACCTCGGGTCCTGACGCCGTCTGATCTCTACGTGTACGAATTCCGCGCGTCCTCGACCGGCAATCGCATCGCCTACATCGCCGCCAAGCCACCCGGCGACGACAACTGGTGGACGGCGAAACTCTACGTGCAGGAAGCCAGCGCGGGCGCCATACCGAAGTTGATCGTCGATCCCGCGACGGTGAGCGGACCGCTGCACGGGTTGCAGATCGCGTTGCCACGCTGGTCGCCGGACGATGCGCGCATCCTGTTCATCGGCGGCCTGATGAGCGACCGTGGTGCCACCGGTGGCGACATCTATGGCGTGCCGGCATCCGGCGGAACGCCGGCGGATCTCACGGAAGGAACCAAGGTCACGCCGTCGTGGTTCACGTTCCTCGACGCGCGTTCATTGCTGGTCAACCAGATCGAGAGCGGCAAGGCACAGGTCACGGAATACGTGCTATCCGGCAACAGCGCGCGCCAGACGCGCCTGTGGTTTACCGCACCGGGCAGGATCGGCGACGGCCGCGCCGCGCTCTCGGTTTCGTTGTCGGGCAAGCAGCCGCTGCGCATCGCGTATGCGGGCAATTCATTCGACCAGCCACCGGAGGTGCACGCGGGGCAACTCGCCACCGCGCCTCCGCCCGCGGTCACCTCCATCAACAAGGATCTTGCGCACACCTGGGGCAAGGCCGAATCGGTGCAGTGGGACCACGATGGGTTCCACGTGCAGGGCTGGCTGGTGTATCCGGCAAATTACGATCCGCACAAGAGTTACCCGATGATCGTGTACGTGCATGGCGGCCCATCTTCGGCGACCCTTCCGAGTTGGGGCAGTGGACAGACGATGCTTTCGGAATTCGGTTATTTCGTGCTGATGCCCAATCCACGCGGCAGTTTCGGCGAGGGCGAAAAATACGCGCAGGCCATCCGCAACCAGATGGGTTACGGCGATCTCGACGACATCCTCGCGGGCGTGGACGAGGTCGAGAAGATGCTGCCGATCGACGATGCAAGGCTCGGCATGATGGGTTGGAGTTACGGCGGTTTCATGAGCATGTTCGCGCCCACCCGCAGCCAGCGCTTCAAGGCCGTGGTCGCGGGCGCCGGCCTTTCCGATTGGCAAAGCTATTACGGCCAGAACCAGATCGACCAGTGGATGATTCCGTTCTTCGGCGCATCGCTGTACGATGACCCCGCCGCCTACGCGAAAAGCTCGGCGATCAATTACATCAAGAATGCACATACACCCGCGTTGATCGTGGTGGGCGAACGCGACGAAGAATGCCCGGCGCCGCAATCGTTCGAGTACTGGCACGCGCTGAAGACGCTCGGCGTGCCGACCACGCTGGTCGTATATGCCAACCAGGGCCACCACATCGCCAACCATGCCGACGAGGAAGACATCATGCGGCGCACGCTGGATTGGTTCGGGAAATACCTGTCCGCAACGCCCTGAGCGCAAGCAAGGCTCAAAAAAGGTTGCCTTGTGGAGATGTTTTTCGCGGCGGCGTGAAGCGCGTGCAATCCAGTTGCAGGCTGCGCGCGCGCAAGAAGCCATGGCGGCGGCAGGCGACCTCGAATCGCCGCCGCAACAATTCCGCGAACGGGCCTTGGCCGCGCATGCGCGTGCGGAAATCGGAGTCGTAATCCTGGCCGCCATTCATCTGGCGCACGAGGCTCATCACGTGTTCGGCGCGTTGCGGCACATGGATCGCCAGCCATTCGCGAAACAGCACCTTCAGTTCCCACGGCAGGCGCAATACCGTGTATCCGGCCATGTTGGCGCCGGCTTCCGCGGCGCGTTCCAGCACCGCTTCCATGTCGCGATCGTTCAATGCCGGAATGATCGGTGCGACCAGGACGCCGGTCGGCACGCCCGCTTGCGTGAGGGCCTGCACCGCCTGCAAGCGCCGGTGAGGCGCAGATGCGCGCGGTTCCAGCTTCGACGCCAGACGGTTGTCGAGTGAGTTCACCGACACGAGTACCTGCACCAGGTTTTCGCGCGCCATGGGCGCGAACAGATCAAGGTCACGTACCACCAGCGCATTTTTCGTAACGATGGTGCAGGGGTGATGGCATTCCGCCAGCACCTCCAGCGCGGCGCGGGTCAGCCGCCATTTCTTCTCGATGGGCTGGTACGGGTCGGTATTGCTGCCGATGTTGATCGGCTTCACCACGTAGCCCGGCTTCGACAACTCCGCGCGCAGCACTTCCGCCAGGTTGGTCTTGGCGCGCAACCTGGTTTCGAAATCCAGTCCGGGCGAAAGATTCAAATAACTGTGCGAGGGACGCGCGAAGCAATAGATGCAGCCGTGCTCGCAGCCTCGGTATGGATTCAGCGCCTGCTCGAAAGCGATGTCGGGCGAGTCGTTGCGGGTGATCACGCTGCGCGCGCGTTCTTCGCTTACCTCGGTGCGCGGCCGCGGCGCGATCTCGTCCAGCACGGCGCTCTGCCAGCCGTCGTCCTCGGCGCGGTGACGCACGCTTTCGAAGCGCCCTTCCGGATTGGAAGCGGCGCCGCGACCCTTGATGCGCGTAGGCGGCGGGTTTTCGGCCGGGCTTTGCATCCTGCCAGCTTATCCCGTGCCGTCTCGGCGCCTGCGACGGATCGCGCAGACCCCTGCCATCGGTCACGCTTGACGGACGCCTAGTGTATTTGCATATTAATACACGTGGACGCATCGCTGCTCACCATCCAGCCGGCTTCGGCCGAACCAATTTATCGGCAGATCGTCGAGCAGTTGCGCCGATTGATCGCGGGCGGGCAGTTGCCGCCGGGTGAGCTGTTGCCGTCGGTGCGCGAGGTCGCGGGTTTCCACGCGGTCAATCCGATGACCGTGTCGCGCGCGTACAGCCTCGCAGAAAGTGAAGGCCTGCTGGAACGCCTGCGCGGCAAGGGCATGGCCGTCGCCGCGCAATCCAAGCCGACACTGAACCAGACGCAACGTCTCGCGTTACTGGAACCGCAAATCGTTGCGCTCGCGCGGCAGGCCCGCGAACTCGAACTTTCCGCCGAACCAGTGTTGCGCCGGCTCGACAAATTGCTGAAGGAGTAAAGCCATGAACGCCACCGCCCAGGCCGTTGCCGTCGCATCCGCCGCGCCGCTGCAGGTGCGCGGCCTCACCCACCACTACGAATCGAAGATCGTGCTGGACCACGTCGATCTTGCGCTGCAGCCGGGCAGTGTGCTCGGGCTGATCGGGCGCAATGGCGCCGGCAAGTCCACCCTGATCCGCGCGATGCTGGGGCTGCTGGAACCGCAATCGGGCGAAGCCTTCGTGTTCGGCGAACCCGCACTGAAACTTTCCGACACGACCAAGGAACGGCTGGGCTACGTGCCGCAACAGCCGGATGCACTGGCATGGCTGACCGCCGCGCAGATGTTCGACTACTTGTCGCGTTTCTACCCGCGCTGGGATCACCGCTTCGTCAAGGACATGCTGCAGCGCTGGGAGATCGAAGCGAACAAGGTGATGGCCAAGCTGTCACCGGGCGAACGCCAGCGCGTGGACCTGGTGCGCGCCCTGGCGCCGCAACCGGAACTGCTGGTGCTGGACGAACCCGCGTCCGCGCTGGATCCCGTCGCGCGCCGCGAACTGCTGCGCGAAATCGCGCTGCGCGCGGGCGAGGCCGGCGCCACGGTGTTGTTTTCGACGCACATCGTTTCCGACCTGGAACGCGTGGCATCGGACATCGCGTTCCTGCACGACGGCCGTATGCTGCTGCACTGCCCGGTGGACGAAACCAAGGAACGTTACGCACGCTTGTGGCTGCCCGCGAATGTCGCTGCCGCGGCGCCCGCCTCGCCGCTCGGCAAGCGCCGCCACGAAGACGGCAGCCTCAGCGTGATCGTGGAATGCGACGCCAACGGCGCGTGGCCCGAAGCTTCGCGCTTGCCCGGCGGGCGCGTCGACACGCTGGGACTCGAAGACCTGTTCGTGGAGATCGCCGAATGAACGCGCGGCGCGAAATCGCGGCGAGCCAGCGCGCGCAATGGCGGCTGGTCGTGATGCTGGCGGTGAACCTTGCCGGCATCGTGGGCATCGCGCTGTATACCAGTGGCGCGCACGGTTTGGCGCCGGGGCTTCTGCGACTTTCGATGCTTGTGGCCGCGCTGCCATGAATCGACTGAACGTACTGCTGATGATGCCGTGGGTGGCCGCGACAAAATGTGCGCGGGTGTTCGCGGTGTTGTTCGTGTTGCCAGGATTGGGCAAGGAGGTATCGACATGACCCCAGCCGTGGTGCTCACATCGGATAGCCTTTCCGCCGGACCGGCGGTTCGTCGTTCGTCGCTTGCGGCGCTCGTCACGCCCTGGCGTTCGACCAAGCGCCGGACCATCTGGACCTCGCTCGCCATCTTCGTGCTCGGCTGCGCAGCGGCGGTGGTTTGCGGAATCCTGGTTCCCAATGCGAAGGGCCAGGCCCTCGCGATGATCTTCTACGCCGCCGGCGTGTGCTTCCTGTGGGCGTTCTGGTTCTCGGGCTTGTTGCTGCTGGCGCGCGACGCACGGATGCTGGCGCTTCCCGGGCTATTGCGCGACACGATGGTCTGCGCGCTGGCTTACGCCGTGCTCACCGTCGCGGCCCCTGCGCTTGTCGAAGGCGCGTTCGGGTGGAGCGCTTCCCTGCCGGCGATGCTGGCTGCCTTCGGGATGCTCGCCGGCTTGGCCTTCGTGCTGTCGCCGCGCTGGGCCGGCATGTGCATGGGTTTCCTGCCGGCCATTTACTCGACCGTGCACGAGACGTTTCACGTGCTGTCACCGCTGGGACAGGATTTCCTGCGCTGGGGAACGGTGGCGTCCGTTGTGCTTTTCGCATTCGTGGCGATCCGCTGGTGGCGCATCCTGCACGATGCCGGCACCGGTGCGGGTGGTTGGCGCATGCCACTGATCCTGCAGTTGCGCCAGCAAGCGGTGTGCGCGGGCTGGTCGTTCGACAAGCAGATGTTCTGGCAGCGCGACGCTACGCAGCATCGATACACCGATTTGCGCGGCATTGACGCACGCACCCCGGTGAACGCAATACAGGTTGCGCTCGGTGGCGACCTGTTTACCCCGCGAACGCTGACCGGCAACCTGCGCCGGCTGGCAGTCATCGCGTGGCCGGTGTCGATCTTCGTGATTTGCATGTTGCTCACCAGCCTTGACCGGGTTCACGACATGCACAGGCTTTTGGCGACCATCGGCGTCAGTGGCGCGATGTGGTCGGGTGCGTTCGGCATGGCCATGCTGCTGTTTGCCGTCACCGCCTTGCTGAAGCGGCGCTGGGAACAAGGCGCGGAACCCGCGCTGCTGGCGCTGCTGCCTGGCTTGGGCAAAAGCGCTCCGATGCATCGCAGCGTCCTGCGCGCCGCGTTCGCCAAACCCTTCGGCATATCCATCGCGTTGTGGGTCATGGTGATGTTCTGCGAGTACCTGTTGCACCTGGGTGCACTCGCCTACGCCCTGACCACGCTTATCGCGTTCGGCATGGGTGCGGCGAGCGCGATGTCACTGCTGCGCGTATTCGCGGGACGTGCGCTCGGCAACATGGTCCAGACCTGCATCGCCGGTGTCGCGTTCGTGCTGATGTGCGTGAGCCTGCCGCTGGTGTACCTCACGCCGATGGCCAGGCTCGGCCCTGCCGCGGGGCTGATCGAATGGGGGCTGTTTGTGGCATGGCTGGTGTTCGCCGTGTGGATGGCCTGGCTTGCGTTGCGTGCCTGGCAAGCCTTCCGGCTGCGCCCGCATCCGTTCCTTTCGCGTTGAGGCGTTCCGTACCGGCGTCAGTCACCACGCTCCATGTCGCGGGCGAACAAGCGCCGGAAGCCACGCCTCAATGCCATCAAGCCGCGCCACAACTTCGGGATCAGCCACACGAGAAGCAGCACGAACAGCACCAGCAGCGCCACGAACACCGCCGGATGCTTGAACGCCAACCACAGTCCCAACAACAGCAAGCCGTCTTCGGAGAAGCTGAGTCCCCAGTTGGAAAAGGGTTCGGGCGAGGTGTTCACGACGGCCCGCGTACCGGCCTTGACCACGTGGGTCCCGGCCGCGAGCGCGCCGCCGAGGATCGCGGCAACCGCCTGCGTTTCCGGTGGGGCGTCGGCGAACACGCCCCACGCCAGCAACGCACCCAGCGGCACCCGCACGAAGGTCTGCACGCTGTCCCATACCGAATCGACCGCGGGGATCTTGTCGACCAGGAACTCGACCACCAGCAAGGCGCCCGTCGCGATCAGCACCGGCGTGTGCGCGAGGATGGCAAGCTTTGCCGGCAACACGACCACGTGGAAGCGCGCCAGCATGCCGGCAATGAAGAGCGCCGCGTACAGCCTGAAGCCGGAAGCCCAGGACATCACGCCCGCGAGCGCGACCGAGGGCAGTGCGACCATCGTGACCGTCTCCGTGGATCGACATCGCGACCATACGCCGGCGCGTTGGCCTGCGCTATGATCCAGCCGGATTCGCCCTGTCGAGGTTGCCAATGTTCTGGGGTCTGGCGCTGATTGCATTGGTCGCATTCTTGCTGGCGTTCATCAGCCACTCGCCCGGCTGGATGGGGCTGTGCCTTTTCATCGGTTTCATC
>Ga0207707_10004433_pt1 | contig 12371 bp, 9 predicted proteins | sample KBSC83BmetaG_FD_184336 | JGI IMG/M metagenome (GOLD analysis project Ga0207707, IMG submission 184336) | Corn rhizosphere microbial communities from Kellogg Biological Station, Michigan, USA - KBS C8-3B metaG (SPAdes) (version 2) | ecosystem: Host-associated > Plants > Roots > Rhizosphere ... | reverse complement strand
CGCGGCGCTCCCGGCGGGAAGGCAGCTCACGCTGCCGGTGACGAGCACCGGCGACGACATCGGCGTGCGCGCGTTCTTCCGCTCCGTGCTCGGCGACTACGTCGCCGTCGGGCTGGGGCACACGCGCGCAGGTCACACCGTGCTGCTGCACGGCCGAGTGCCGTTCCGTCACGCGACGCTCGCGCAGATCCGCTTCGACATCCTGAACAACGGCCGGACGACCGCGAACGCCGGCACCGGCATCCAGCCGAGCGCCAAAGGAACGCTGTCGTTCGGGACGCTGCGCGTGAACGGCGTTGCCGTGCCACTGCCGAACTGGATCGGGACCGGCGGCATCAGCGGCAAGCCGGGCACGCTCGGCTACATCCTCACCCCCGACCAGGAGGCGATCTACCGGCCGGTGCAGGTGACGGACGGCAAGCCGTTGCGGGTGCTCGTGACGCCGCACGTCGCGGAGGCCGCCGGCCCGCACGGCGTGATCCCGATCGACGTCGAGGGCGAGCAGATCGCCGCGCGCATCGTCGGCGTCGTGCAGCGGTTCCCGTCGATCCAGGGCGACGCGGTCGTCGCCGACCTCTCGCAGGCGGCGACGCGGCTCGACACCCGCTCGCCCGGGCTCGGGACACCGGACGAGCTCTGGGTCGCGGGCTCGACACCCCCGCGGGCTCCCGAGCTCGCCGTCGCCTCGCGCGCAGCCACGCTCGCGCAGCTCCGCGCCGACCCGCTTGCCCGCGGCGCGCTGCTGACACTCGCCGGCACGGCAGCGGTGGCGCTCCTGCTCGCGCTCGTCGGGCTCGTCCTGTCGGTCGTCGGCGACGTACGAGACGAGCGCGGCGAGCTGTTCGACCTCGAGGCGCAGGGCGCATCGCCCGCGACGATCCGTACCCACCTTCGGCTCCGCGCCGGACTGGTCGCGATCTTCGGCGTGACCGGCGGCGTGATCCTCGGGACGATCCTCTCGACACTCGTCATCTCGCTCGTCTCGGTGACGGCGAGCGCCGCCGAGCCTGAGCCGCCGCTCGTGCTCGCGCTCGACTGGCCACTGCTCGCGATCGCGTTCGTGGGCTACGTCGTGGCAGCCGTGCTGCTCGTCGGCGCTGCGACGATCTTGCGCGGACGTGCACCGTCGCGCGCAGCGGAGGCCGCAGCATGAGCGTAGGCTCGACGGAGCTCAGCAAAGAGCGCAGGCGCCGACCTGCGCGGCGACGGAGCGGGAAATGACTACGACCGCGATCGAGCTCCGCGACGTCTTCCGCGTGCACTCGACGCCGGAGGGCGATGCCGCTGCCCTGCAGGGGCTCTCGCTGAACGTCGCCGACGGCGAGGTGCTCGCGGTGCTCGGCCCGAGCGGTTCTGGGAAGTCCACACTGCTGCGGCTCCTTGCCGGCCTCGAGCGGCCGTCGGCGGGCGCGGTGCGCGTCTACGGCGAGGAGCTCGGGAAGCTGCCGTCGCGCGGGCTCGCGCGGTACCGCTCGACGATGCTCGGCTACGCCGACCAGCACTATGCGCGCGCGCTTGCGCCTGAGCTCACGGCGCGACGGCTCGTCGCGGTACAGCTCGGGTTGCGCGGCACGACCGGCGAAGAGCGCCTGCGCCGGGCCGACGAGCTGCTCGAGCGTGTCGGGCTTGCCGCGAAGCGCGACCGCCGCCCCACCGAGCTGTCGGGCGGCGAGCAGCAGCGCGTTGCGCTCTGCGCAGCGCTCGCACATCGCCCGCGCGTGTTCCTCGCGGACGAGCCGACCGGCGAGCTCGACGCTGCGACGGCCGACCAGGTCTACGACGTCCTCGGCGAGCTCGTGCGCGAGCACGGCTGCACGACGGTGATCGTCAGCCACGACCCGGAGTCCGCGCGCATCGCCGATCGCATCGTGCGCATCCGTGACGGCCGCGTCTCGGAGGAATGGTCGCGCGCGGACGGCGAGACGGACACGATCGTCGTCGGTCGCGGCGGATGGCTGCGCCTGCCCGAGGAGCTGCTGCTGCGCGCGGGTATCGGGAGCAAGGCGACGGCGCGGTTCGGAGACGGCGTCGTGATCGTCGAAGGCATGGGCGACATGCCCGCCGTCGACCGGGTGTCTGAGACCTTCACGGTGTCAGACACCTCTTCGACGCGCATGGTGCTGTCGGCAAGAGACCTCACGCACCGCTACGGCACCACCACCGTCTTCGAGAACATCGGCGCCGAGCTGCACGCCGGTCGCCTGCACGCGGTCACCGGGCCGTCCGGCTCCGGCAAGACGACGCTGCTGCACATCCTCGCCGGGCTCGAGCTGCCGGCCGCGGGCACCGTGACCGTGGATGGCACCGAGCTGACCGCGCTCGACCGCGCGTCGCGCGCGCGGATCCGCCGCGAGAAGATCGCCTACGTCGGCCAGCAGACCGGCCTCGTGCCGCACCTTTCAGCCCTCGAGAACGTCGAGCTCGCGCTCGCGCTGCGCGGCCGCCACGACACCCGTCCCGACGCGCTGGCGGCTCTCGACTCGGTCGGCCTCTCCGAGCGCGCGACCCAGCGCGTCGCGCGGCTGTCGCAGGGCGAGCGCGCCCGTGTGGCGATCGCGCGGGCGGTCGCGACCAAGCCGCTGGTCCTCCTCGCGGACGAGCCCACCTCGCGGCTCGACGGGGCGAACGCGATCGCCGTCGCGATCCTCCTCTCCCGCCTCGCCCGGGACACCGGGGCCGCGGTCGTCTGCGCGACCCACGATCCGCTCGTGATCGAGCAATCGGACACGGCGATATCACTTGCCCACCTCCCTCGAACGGGGGAAGACCGGTGATTTGCGGAGGCCGATCCTTTCTAGGCGGTGGCTACCGTCGACCTGCGCCAGTCCACGATCTTTTCGCGACTCCGCGGACTGCTCGAAGTCACGCGGCTCGTTCGCACCGGCGAAGAGCTTCCTGAGCTCCTCGGCGCGATTGCGCGCACGATTTCCGACTCGCTCGCGTTCCGGATCGTCGTCATCAACCTGTACCGCCGCGAGTGGGACGACTTCCTCGTCACGACGGTCTACGGAAGCGACGACGCGAAGGCTGCGCTGCTCGGCCAGGTGCAACCGCCGTCGGAGTGGGAGCCGCTGCTCGACGCGCGCTTCCTGCAGCGCGGCGCGTACTTCATCACGGCTGGCGAGATCGACTGGGACTCCGTCGGCGGCACGACGTACACGCCCGACCTCGTCGTCTCCGACGACCCGACCGCATGGCATCCGGACGACGCGCTGTTCATGCCGATGCGCGGACCGGACGGCGAGTTGCTCGGCATCCTCTCGGTCGACGAGCCACTCTCGGGCCGCCGCCCGAGCGGCGACGAGATCGACGTCCTCGTTGCCGTGTGCGAGCACGCGGCGCTCGCCGTGCAGGCCGCGCAGGAAGGAGCGCGCGCGCAGGCGAACCGCGACGCGCTCGAGCGGCTGCTCGCCGTCTCGACAACGCTGAACGAGACGTCCGACACGCCGACGCTGCTCGGCCAGGTGTGCGCCGCGATCTCGGAAGCGCTCCGGTTCGAGAAGGTCGCCGTGCAGCTGCTCTCCGACGACGGGTTCCACCGCACCGTCGCGCAGGTCGGCTTCGCCGACGGCGAGAACATGGGCGTCCCGCTCTCGGCCGACGAGCTCGAGCTACTGCTCCGCCCCGAGTTCGACGTCGCCGGCTGCTACGTGATCCCGCATGCGGCGGCGCGCGCGACGCTCCCGGACCGCCCGGCCGGGTACAACTCGCAGCGCGACGGGCGCGGCCCGTACGGCTGGCAGAACCACTGGCTGTTCGTTCCGCTGCAGGCACGCCGCGGAAACCGGATCGGCTACCTCTGGGTGGACGACCCCGCCGACCGCCTGCGCCCGGACGCCGAGCGGCTGAAGATCCTGCGCGCTTTCGCGAACCAGGCGACGACGGCACTCGAGCAGGCCGCGCAGTTCGAGGAGATCCACAACGCCTACGAGCACCACCGCGCGCTGATCGACGCTTCTCCCACGGCGATCGTCGACTTCGATCTCGACGGGCGCGTCCGCTCGTGGAACGGCGGCGCCGCCGAGATCTTCGGCTGGACGGCCGACGAGGCGATCGGCCGCGTCAGCCCGATCGTCCCCGAGCAGGAGCTGGCGGCGTTCCTCGAGACACTGCAGCGCATCGCAGCCGGCGAGAAGGTGCGTGACCTCGACGTCCGCAGGCTGCACCGCGACGGCTCGCCGATCGACACGATGATCTCGGCGGCGCCGATCCGCGAGGCGAGCGGGAAGGTCGTCGGTGTGATCGCGACGATGATCGACGTCACGCAGCGGAAACGGTCGGAGCGGATGCTTGCCGCGAGCGAGGCGCGCAAGGACGCGATCCTCCGCGCGGCGCTCGACGCCGTGGTGCTCGTCGATCACGAAGGCCTGATCGTCGAGGTGAACACCGCGACCGAGGAGACGTTCGGCTGGACGCGGCCCGACGCCGTCGGCAAGTCGTTCCTCGAGCTGGTCGTCGCGGCGAAAGACCGCGGAGCGCTCGCCGACGTCCTGACCGCCGGCAGCCCCCTGCTCGGCTCACGGCTCGAGATCACCGCGCTTCGGTCCGACCGCCGCTCGTTCCCGGCCGAGCTCGCGATCACGCGCGTCGACGTGCCGGGGCCGCTGCTGTTCGCAGTGTCGCTGCGCGACGTCACGAAGCGCCACCAGCACGAAGAGCGCCTCCGCCAGGCCGAGGCGAAGTACCGCACGCTCGTCGAGCAGCTCCCGCTCGCGACGTACGTGAACTCGATCGGGCTGCCGCTGCAGACGACGTACATGAGCCCGCAGATCGAGCGCATGCTCGGCTACCCGGTGTCGAAGTGGCTCGAGCCGGGCTTCTTCATCACCGTCCTGCATGACGATGACCGCGAGCGCGTGTCGGCCGAGGTGAGCCGCACGCACGAGACCGGCGAGACGTTCCGCATGGAATACCGCCTCATGGCGGCAGACGGCAGGATCGTGTGGGTCCTCGACGAGACGGTCGCGGTCCGCGACGCCGAGTACCACCCGATCATGCTGCAGGGCTGCCTCGTCGACGTGACCGACCGGCACGATACCGTCCGGTCGGCCCCGCACCATTCGGCCGCGGCCTAGGCGATGACCGCGTGGCGCTCGCGCCACGTCGACCAGCCGCCCTCGTACGAGCGCACGCACCCGTCCGAGACCTCGAGGATGCGGTCTGCGATCCGATCGAGGAAGTAGCGGTCGTGCGACACGAAGATCGCCGTCCCCTGGAACGTCTCGAGCGCGCTCTCGAGCATCTCGACGGACTCGATGTCGAGATGGTTGGTCGGCTCGTCGAGCAGCAGGCAGTTCGCGCCCTCCAGCATCAGCAGCAGGAGCTGCAGCCGTGTCCACTCGCCGCCGGACAGGGAGTCGAGCGGTCGTCGCACCTGCTCGTAGCCGAACAGGAACTTCATCAGCCGCGACACCGCCTCGCCTTCGGAGATCGGCGCCGTGCGCCGCACGAGGTCGAGCGGCGTCGCCTGCGGGTCGTCCGGACGGCGATCTTGAGCAAGTCGCCCGAAGCGGATCGACGGACCTGCCTTGCGTTCGCCGTCGTCCGGTGCGAGCTCATCGCCAAGCAGCCGCAGCAGCACCGACTTGCCGGCGCCGTTGTCACCGACGACGCCGACGCGCTCGCCGCGGAGCACGGTCAGGTCGACGCCGTCGAGGACCTGCGCGTTGCCGAAGGCAACGCCGACTCCGTCGAGCTCGACCACCCGTTCACCCCCGCGCACGTGCGGCCGCAGCTCGAGCGCGATCTTGCGGCGCTCGAGCACGGGCCGGTCGACCTTCTCCATGCGGTCGATCTGGCGCTGCTTGTTGCGCGCCTGCTTGATGTGGCGCTCGTCGGGTACGCGGTTCGCCCAGTCCTTGAACCGGCGGATCGCCTCCTCGAGGCGCGCGATCTCCTTCTGCTGTGTCACGTACAGCTGCCCTTGCCGGTGCAGTTCGAGCTCGCGAGCGATCGTGTATGCGGAGTAGTTGCCGGGCCACAGGCGGATCGCGCCGCCGGTGAGCTCCGCGATCTCGCGCACAGTCTCGTCGAGGAGGTAGCGGTCGTGCGAGACCGCGACGACGGCGCCGTCGAACGTTCGCATCAGCACCTCGAGCCGCTCGCGCGCGTCGACATCGAGGTGCGCTTCCGGCTCGTCGAGGAGCAGCACGTCGGGGTCGCGCAGGAGACATGCCGCGAGGCCGACGAGCTTGCGCTGGCCGCCCGAGAGGACGCGCGTCGGCTTGGCGAGGTCGTCGTCGGCGAGACCGACGTCGGCGAGGAGCGCGCGGGCTCGGCCCTCGAAGCCGGGGCCGCCGGCGCTCGTCCAGCGCGCGAGCAGGTCTTCCTGCCGACGTAGCAGCCGCGCGATCCGGTCGAGGTCGTCGCCCTGCTCGCCGAGCTGCCGCTCGACCAGCGCGAGCTCCCCCTCGAGCTCCGCGAGGTCGGGACGCGCAGCGCGTAGCGTCGCCTCGGCGCCGCGCTCGTCCCCCTCCGGCTGCTGCGGCAGGAACGCGACGACCAGGCCGCGCCGCTGTGTCACCTCGCCCGCGTCCGCGACCTCTTCCCCGGCGAGGATGCGGAGCAGCGTCGACTTGCCACCGCCGTTCGGCCCGATCACGCCCACGCGGGCGCCGGGCTCGATGTCGAAGTCGAGCCCGCTGAGGATCGAGCGCGAGCCGAAGCTCTTGCCGATGCCGCGTGCGGCGATCAGCGCCATGAAGGAGACCGTAGCCACGCCGGAGCGCGTCGTCGTCGTCCTCGGGGACGAGTTCTAGCTACCCGGATCCTGCGGTAGCGAGGGAGTAGCGCGGGGGGAGACGTCCTCCCTGCCGCTCAGCATGGGTGTTGCGAGACATCCAGCCGGGCGACAGGGAGGGACTCTTGAAGGTGAAGCTAGCAGGGCGGTCGGCGCTGGTCCTGATCGCCCCCTCGACGCAGCAGTTGACGGCGCATGCGGGACTGGTGCTCATCCGCGAGTTGGCGGCGGCGCTTGACGTTGCCGGATTGCTCGACGAAATCACTGTCAAGAAGCGCGCCCGCGGCTATTCGTCATCCGACCAGGCGTTGGCGTTGTGCGAGACGCTGATCGCGGGCGGCGAGTGCCTCGATGACGCCGCGTTGCTGCGAGCCGACGCCGCCCAGGAGCAGCTACGCGGGTATGCGGTGCCCGATCCGACGACGCTCGGTCGGTTCCTGGCGAGCTTCAACCTCGGGCACATTCGTCAGTTCGAGCGGGCGCTTGAGCAGCTGTTCGCGCGGGTGCATCCGCTGCTCGAGCGCGAGTCGGTGACGCTCGATCTGGACGCGACACTGGTCGAGCATCACGGCCCGGCCGGCTCGCGCCAGGGCACGCGCGGCACCTACACGGGCAAGATCGCCTGGCATCCACTGCTCTGCTTCGTCGGCGAGACGGGCGAGTGGCTGCACGGCAAGCTCCGAAACGGCCACGCCGGTGCCTCGACCGGCGCCACCGGATTCGTCCGGCAGTGCCTGCGCCGCCTCCCCGACAGTGCGCGCGTGTTTCTGCGCGCCGACGAGGGCTTCTGGGGCCAGGACTTCTTCGCCGAGCTGGAGCAGCAGCAGGTCACCTACGCGGTCGGCGCGCCGCAGATCGCCTCGGTGAAAGCGCGGATCGGCGAGATCCCGGCAAGCGACTGGCAGCCGTCGGGCTATCGCGTCGGCAGCGAGGTCGCCAGCTTCGAGTGGCAGCCGAAGACCTGGAAGCGCTCGCGGCGCTTCGTCGTCCGACGCGATCCGATCGGCGTCGGCGAGCAGCTCACGCTCGACGGCGGCGGCTACCACTACTACGTGCTCGTCACCAACGACCACGAACGCACAGCGGACGAGCTCGAGCGTTGGCATCGCGCGAAGGCGAACGTCGAAAACCGGATTAAGGAAGCAAAGCTCGGGCTCGGCCTCGACAACCTGCCCTGCCGCGGCTTCCACGCCAACTGGGCCTACCTGCTCTGCACGCTGCTCGCCTACAACCTGCTCTGCTGGTTGAAGCTGCTCGCGCTACCAGCCGGTGAGCGCAACAGCTACGCGAAACGGCTCCGCTTCCGCTTCATCAATCTCGCCGCCACCGTCGGCCGCTCCGGGCGGCGTCTCGTCCTGCGCCTCTCCGCCGGCTACCCGCTCCTCGCCGAATTCGCCGAGACGCTGCAAACCATCCGCGGCCTCGCCCGTGCACCTGCCTGAGCCCTCCGCTCAACCCCGGCAACCGAAACAACCACCGCCGCAGGCGCAGCCATCGCTCCAAGCGACGACCGCGCACCTCGAGCCGCTCGCACGACCAACAACTCCCGCCGCACACCCCTCACCAGGCCGACGCCAACGAAAATCGCGGTCGCACCAACCACCTCAACCGCTTACCGCAGGATCCGGGTAGCTAGGGCAGGCGGAACGCGAGCTCGCCGAGGCGGCGGTACCCAGCGATCGACGGATGGTCGCCGTCCTCGTTGCACCACTCCGGCTTCATCCGCCCGGGCGCGTCCGGGTCCTCGAGCGTGTCGTGGAAGGGCAGCACCGGCACGTCGAGCTCGTGGATCAGCCCGTTCAGGCCGCGGATCAGCGTCGCCTTGTGCGGCCAGCCGCCGTTCCACGGCAGCACGTCGCAGGCGGCGACCCGTAGCCCGAGCGCCCGCCCGCGCTCCACCATCGCCTGGAGGTTCGCCGCCGCAGGCTCGATCGCGCGGCCCTGCGCGATGTCGTTGATCCCGCCCTGGACGATCAGGACCTCGGCGCCCTGAACTGCCACATCGAAGCGCGCCGCGATCTCGTCGGTCCGCTCACCCCAGATGCCGAAGTTGCGGAACTCGAGCTCGGGATGGAGCAACCCGGCCCAGTGCTCCCACTGCCCTTCGGGATCGCCGGTGCGGCGGCGCGAGTCCCAGTAGGGCGAGCCCTCGGTGATCGAGTCACCGAGGCAGGCGACGACGGTCGGCATGGCGCTGCGTCAGAAGAAGAACTGCTTCCACGCCGACCACCAGTCGTCGGCGCGCGAGACGATCTGTCGCGGCTCGGTGATCTCGACACCGGGCCGGAAGCGGTACTGCTCGACGTGGTCGGACGTGTTGAAGTCGACGGTGATCTCGCACGGTGACCCCGGTTCGTACGGCGCGACGGCCGTCAAGTCGCCGAGCGCACTCTTGGCGCCCGCCTCGATCAGCTCGCGTGCCTTCGACGCGGGGAACTGCCGCGCGCTGAAACGGCCGAGGCCTTTCTTCACAGCGACAGTGGTCAGACCAGTGCCGAGCAGCGCCCGGCCTTCGTCGCACGAAGCCTCGTCTCCGGTGACGAGCAGCACCGGGCAGCCCCACGTGCCGCAGAGCGCTGCATTGATGCCGGTCTCGCCCACTTCGACGCCGTTGAAGCGGAGGCGCCACCAGGACGAGCCGCTGACCGTATGGGCGAGCACGCCATCGCGCGTTCCGGCCATGGCGTGCATGCCCACGAAGAGCGCCGCGTCCACGCCCGCCTCGAGGAACTCCGTGTATTCCGTCCACTCGTTCTGGACGACGAACTCGCACGCGGGGTCGAGCTCCTCGGGGATCAGCGAGTTGAATGTCCAGCCTTCGCCGGCGCCGTGGCAGTCCATGACGACGATCTCGGTCGCGCCGGCCGCTTTCGCGCCGCGCACGGCTGCGTTGATCTCGCCGGTGTAGAGACGCCGGCCCTCTTCGTACATCGCGTGGCCACCCGAGGTCTGCTGCCACTTGGTGATCCCGGAGACGCCTTCCATGTCGCTGACGATGAAGACCTTCACGCGATCGAGCCTACGACTTCGCCGCGGCTGTTGTGCACATCGACCTCACGGAACTCGTCGAGGCCGAGGACGAGCGCGATCGCCGGCCGGAGTCCCCGGAACGCGCCGTCTTCGACCTTGAACGTCCACGCGTCGGTGCCGTTCGACACGCAGAAGAGCCCTTCGGCACCGCCCTTCGCGAACCACCCGGGTCGCGCGCGCATCAACTCGGTGTCGGCGGAGCCTTCGCCGCCGACGAGCTCCGGGCGCGCCGCCATCGCCTGCCGGATCCGCGGCGGCGTCTGCAGGAACACCTCGCACATGCGCGAGAGCGGCAGCGCGAACGTCGGCACGCCGCAGCCGTCGACGCCCACCTCGGCGTCGCCCACGAGCTCCGCGACGCGCCGCTGCAGCGGATGGTCGAGCGAGCGGTACGGGTGGAGCGGCCAGCCGTGCGCGCGGCAGGCGGCGAGCATCCCTGCGTGCTTGCCGGAGCAGTTGTGGCCGAGCTTCCCGTCCGGCCGCCCTTCCTGCAGGCCGTTCTCGAGATCGTCGACGCTCGCGCCTGCGCGGGCGAGGAGCTTGCGCGCCGCTTCGAGCTGCGGGGGCTCCGCCTGGTGCGAGGCGCTCGCGATCGCCAGCTCGTCGTCGCCGAGGTCGTCGTAGCCCTCGAGCAGCGGGATCGCCTGCACCGGCTTCAGCGAGGAGCGGAAGAAGCAGTGGAAGTCGTCCCCGTACGCGTCGCCGGCGGTGGAGCGCACGTGGACGCGGTGGACGGCCTCGACCGCCCCTCCCCGCCGCACGGTTACGCTGATCGCGTCCACCGACGCCGGAGACTACTCAGGTGCCCGAGCTGCCAGAGGTCGAGGCGTGGCGCCGTCAGCTCGATCCGCTGGTGAAGCGGTCGCCGATCGAGCAGGCGGGCCCCGCCCACATCGCAACGCTGAAGACGTTCGATCCGCCGTTGAAGGCGCTCGAGGGCGAAGGCCTGCGCGGCGTCGAGCGGCGCGCGAAGCGGTTCCTGTTGCCGACCGACGACGGCGAGCTCGTCGTGCTCGTGCATCTGATGAGTGCGGGCCGGTTGAAGTACGTGCCGCAGGGCGGCAAGGGCGCGAAGACGCCGGTGTTCCGGCTGCGGTTCGTCGACGGCGGCGAGCTGCAGCTGACGGAGGCCGGGTCGAAGAAACGGGCCGGCGTGTGGCTCCTGCGCCCCGAGGCCGCGCTCGCCGAGCTCGCGCACCTCGGCCCGGAGGCGGACACGCTGGACGTCGACGACGTCGCGCGCATCCTGGCGTCCGACTCGCGGCGCCTGCATTCGCTGCTGCGCGATCAGCGCCTGATCGCCGGCATCGGCCGCGCGTGGGCGAACGAGATCCTCTGGGTTGCGCAGCTCTCGCCGTACGCACTATCGAGCCAGGTCGCGGGCGACGACCTCGAGCGACTGACGGCCGCGATCCGGTCCGAGATGGACCGCGGCCTCGAGCTGCGACTCGCGGGTGCGAACGACGAGAAGACGTATCGCGTGCACAACAAGCTCGGTCAGCCGTGCGAGCGGTGCGGGACGCCGATCGCGCGCGTCGACTTCGAGGAGCACACGATCTACTACTGCCCGCGGTGCCAGACCGGCGGGCGCGTGTTGAAAGACCGGCGTATGTCGAGGCTCCTCAAGTGAAGGTCGAGCGGGTCACTGCGGCGACGCCCGAGCTCGTCGAGGCGTTCACACGCCTGCTGCCGCAGCTCACTCCGGGGCGCGCGGGACCAACGCTCGGCGAGCTGAACGCGATCGCGGGCGCTCCCGGAACGAACCTGCTCGTCGCCCGTAACGACGATGCGATCGTCGGCACGCTGACCTTGCTCCTCTATCGGATCCCGAGCGGCTCGCGCGGCTGGATCCACGACGTCGTCGTCGACGAGTCGGCGCGCGGTCAGGGCGTCGGAGCCGCGCTCGTCGACGAGGCACTGCGGCTCGCCGAGGCGGCGGGCGTTGCGTCGGTGCACCTCACGGCCCGCGCCCATCGCGAGGCGGCGCACCGCATGTACCGGCGGCTGGGCTTCGTGGAGCACCCGTCCGAGGTGTTCGTCTGGAGGCCCGAGTAGTGTCCCGCCGCATGATCCGCACGCAGCCCCACTCCGGCGGTTGGCTCGAGGTCGTCTGCGGCCCGATGTTCAGCGGGAAGAGCGAAGAGCTCATCCGCCGCCTGCGCCGCGCCGAGATCGCCGGTCAGCGCGCGCTGATCGTGAAGCCGCTGATCGACGACCGCTACGACGTCGGCCATGTCGTCTCGCACGCCGGAGCGAAGATGCGTGCTGTGACGGCGTCGTCGGGCGAGGATGTGCGCCGCCTCGCGGCGGGCTACGACGCGATCGGCATCGACGAGGTGCAGTTCTTCGACGACGCCGTTGTCGATGCGATCGATGCGCTCGTGTCCGACGGCGCGCGCGTCGTCGCGGCCGGGCTCGCCCAGGACTTCCGTGGCCTACCGTTCGGCTCGATGCCGACGCTGCTCTGCATCGCGGAGTTCGTCGACAAACTCGAAGCCGTGTGCCACCGCTGCGGCGGCCCGGCGACGATGACGCAGCGCCTGGTCGACGGCCGGCCGGCACCATACGGCGGCGAGACGATCCAGGTCGGTGCGCTCGACTC
>Ga0207707_10004431_pt1 | contig 12375 bp, 9 predicted proteins | sample KBSC83BmetaG_FD_184336 | JGI IMG/M metagenome (GOLD analysis project Ga0207707, IMG submission 184336) | Corn rhizosphere microbial communities from Kellogg Biological Station, Michigan, USA - KBS C8-3B metaG (SPAdes) (version 2) | ecosystem: Host-associated > Plants > Roots > Rhizosphere ... | reverse complement strand
GGTCGGTCAACTGTCCGCGGAGGAGATCGAGTGGCACGCATCGGTGACGGTGGCGACCTGCTCAAGTGCTCCTTCTGCGGAAAGAGCCAGAAGCAGGTCAAGAAGCTCATCGCCGGCCCCGGCGTCTACATCTGCGACGAGTGCATCGACCTGTGCAACGAGATCATCGAAGAAGAGCTGACCGAGTCCTCCGACGTCAAGTTCGACGAGCTGCCCAAGCCGAAAGAGATCTACGAGTTCCTCGACGGCTACGTCATCGGGCAGGACACCGCGAAGAAGACGCTCTCGGTCGCCGTCTACAACCACTACAAGCGGGTGCAGGCCGGCGCTGGTGACAAGGACCCGGTCGAGCTGCAGAAGTCCAACATCATGCTGCTCGGGCCCACCGGTTGCGGCAAGACGCTGCTCGCGCAGACGCTGGCCAAGATGCTCAACGTCCCGTTCGCCATCGCGGACGCCACCGCGCTCACCGAGGCCGGCTACGTCGGTGAGGACGTGGAGAACATCCTGCTCAAGCTGATCCAGGCCGCTGACTACGACGTCAAGAAGGCCGAGACCGGCATCATCTACATCGACGAGATCGACAAGATCGCCCGCAAGAGCGAGAACCCCTCGATCACCCGTGACGTCTCCGGCGAGGGCGTGCAGCAGGCGCTGCTGAAGATCCTGGAAGGCACCACGGCGAGCGTGCCGCCGCAGGGTGGCCGCAAGCACCCGCACCAGGAGTTCATCCAGATCGACACGACCAACGTGCTGTTCATCGTCGGTGGCGCGTTCGCCGGCCTCGACAAGGTCATCAACGACCGCGTCGGCAAGAAGGGCCTCGGCTTCAACGCGACGATCCGGGCCAAGGCCGAGATCGACACCGCCGACGTGTTCGCCGACGTCATGCCGGAGGACCTGCTCAAGTACGGCATGATCCCCGAGTTCATCGGCCGGCTCCCGGTCATCACCAGCGTGCACAACCTCGACAAGCCGGCGCTGATCAAGATCCTGACCGAGCCGAAGAACGCTCTGGTCCGCCAGTACAAGCGCCTGTTCGAGCTCGACGGGGTCGAGCTCGAGTTCAACGAGCAGGCGCTCGAGGCGATCGCCGACCAGGCCATCCTGCGCGGCACCGGCGCGCGTGGCCTGCGCGCGATCCTCGAAGAGGTGCTCCTGTCCGTGATGTACGACGTGCCGTCGCGCAAGGATGTCGCGAAGGTCGTCATCACCGGCGAGGTCGTGCTCGAGCACGTCAACCCGACGCTCGTTCCGCGCGACGCACAGCCGCCGAAGCGCGAGCGCCGCGAGAAGTCGGCGTAGCGCGCCGAAGTTGTCAGCTCCTGCCGTCGCTGTAGCTACGGCGGCGCCTGACGGTGCCGCCGCGCTCGACGTACGCGGCCTCGTCAAGAGCTACGGCCGCCGACCGGCCCTGCGCGGCGTCGACGTGACCGTGTACGCCGGTGAGCTCGTCGGTCTGCTCGGCCCGAACGGCGCGGGCAAGTCAACGCTCGTCAAGACCGTCTGCGGGCTGGTGCGGCCGGGCGCCGGCAGCGTCCGGGTCTTCGGGGCACGAGCGGGCAGCCGCGACGCCCGCGGCCGCCTCGGCTACCTCGCGGAGCTGTTCCGCTATCCGTCCTGGTCGACAGCGGACGAGCTGCTCGCGCTGCACCAGCGCCTCGCCGGAAGCGAGGGCGGCGTTGCGGAGCGGCGACGGCTGCTCGAGCTGGTCGGTCTCGCCGACGCGATGCGGGTGCGGGTGGAGGCGATGAGCAAGGGCATGCAGCAGCGGCTCGGGCTGGCACAAGCTCTGATCGGGTCGCCGGACCTGCTGCTGCTCGACGAACCGACGAGCGCGCTGGACCCTGCGGGCCGGCGGCTGGTGCGCGAAGTGCTGGCCACCCTGCGCGACCAGGGCGTCGCCGTGCTGCTGAACAGCCACCTGCTCAGTGAGGTCGAGCTGATCTGCGATCGGGTCGTCATCGTGTCGCAAGGCTCGGTCGTTTCGGCTGGAACGCCGGCTGAGCTCTCGCACGCCCTTGGCGTGCGGATCGAGACCGACACGGGGAGCCGCGTGGTCGAGGACGCCCGTCGCGAGGACATCCCGGGCCTCGTGGCGCAGCTGGTCGCAGACGGACAGCGGGTCTACGCCGTGGAGCCGCTGCGCAGCACCCTCGAGGAGGCCTATCTCGAGGCGGTCCGTGGAGCTCCACCGTCATGAGCACCGTCGCCGCCCCGACGATGGGACGCCGGCTGCGACCCGCCGTCGCCTTGGGGCTGTGGACCGTGCGCGAGTCTTTGCGCCGTCGGGTGTTCATCGTCGTCGGCTTGCTGACCGCCGGCTTTCTCGGCCTCTATGCGCTCGGATGCTCGGTGGCGTTCTCCGGCATGAACAACGCCACCCAGGACACCTCCGCGCACGTCCCGCTGCGCGAGCTCGTCGGCGCCACACTGGGCGGCCTCGGCATGTTCGCGGTGCTGTTCCTCGGCTGCGTGCTGGCAGCGTTCCTCACCCTTTCCACCGTGCGAGGGGACGCCGAGCAGGGCCTGCTGCAGCCGCTCGTGGTGCGACCGGTCGGGCGCGCGCAGGTGATCGTCGTTCGCTGGGCGGCGGCCTCCGTCGTCTGCGCCTTGTACGTCGGGCTCGTCTATGCGGCGATGCTCATCGTGCTGGACGTCACGGGTGGCTGGACACCTGATCACATCGTCGGACCCGGGTTCCGGCTCGCGCTGTCCGTCGCCGTACTCGCGGCGTTGTGTGTGCTCGGATCCGTGTTCATGACCGCGACGGCCAACGGCATCGCGGTCTTCATGGTGCTGGGCGCGGGACTGTTCGCCGGACTGCTCGGACAGGTCGGGCGCGGGATCGGCAACTCGTCGCTGAAGCATGCGGCGAACGTCATCGCGTGGTGCCTTCCGTTCGAGTCGCTCTACCAGGACGCGCTCGCCCAGACCACCGCGGCGCAGGTCGGGATCAGCAGGTTCCTCGTGCAGCTGGGACCGTTCGGCGGGGGCGTGAGCGGAGGCGCGCTGCTGCTGCCGTACGTTGTCGCCTACCTCGCGGGAGTGGGCGCAATGACGGTTGCCCTTGCTGCGCGCCGTGACCTGTGAGGTGTCGGCTGGTGACAGCGCTTCGGATTCCGTAGCGAACACCGTTCACGCGCCGATGTCCTGATTTGTGGGTCACGGACTAGTCACAACGCACTATGGACGGCGCCCGACATCACCCGCTTGCATGGTCAAGTCGTGGCATGAACGGGGCGGATCGGGTGGGCAGGCATGGCTGAGGTGGACACCGGCGCACGGTTTGCGATGGTGTTGCGTCTCGCCCGGCAGGTGACCGGACGGCACGACCTCGACGACGTCCTTGCCGAGACGTTCCGATGCCTGCGCCCGATGGTCGCCTTCGGAGGAGGGTCGATCCAGCTCGTCGACGACGAGGGCTGGATCCAGATGGCGGCTGCCGACCCACCCGCGCCCGCACACGTCCTCGCCCACCGGGTGCCGCTCGGCACCTCCGTCGCAGGTCGGATCGTGCTCACCGAGCAGCCGGTCTACCTGCCCGATCTCCTCGCCGAGGCGCCGAGCCGGAAACATCACGCGGTCTCCAACGGGGTGCGCAGCTACTTCGGTGTCCCGCTGCACGCCGACGGTGCAGCCATCGGCGTACTCCAGGTCGACTCACCGGAGCCCGACGCGTGGGGCGAGCAGGATCGTGAGATCTTCCTCGCCGTCGCACCGATCGTCGCGGCCGCGATCCAGAACGCCCGGGCGCACGCGCGGGCCGCGTCTGCACGGACGCAGTCGGCCGCCGCCGGCGACCGGCTGCAGGAGGCACGCCATCTGCTCGCCGCCCTGCACGACGCCCGGGCCCGCCACGACGAGGCGGAGACCGACCACTTGCTCGGGCGGCTGGATGCCGTGATCGGCGGCCTGCCCGACGTTCAGCGGCGCGGCGTACGGCTGCCGGAGCAGCGACTCGTCGTCTGATCTCCGTAAGGTGGCCGCTATGGCCACGCTCACGGGGTACCTGCGATTTCCGACCATCAGCGCCGACACGGTCGCCTTCGTCAGCGAGGACGACCTCTGGACCGTCCCCGCCGAAGGCGGCGTCGCCCGTCGCCTCACCGCCAACCTTGCGGAGACCAGCCGACCACGCTTGTCGCCGGACGGCGCGATGGTCGCGTTCACCTCGCGTGAGGAGGACCACCCGGAGGTCTGGTGCATGCCGTCCGCCGGCGGTCCGGCGCGGCGACTGACGCACCTCGGCGGCGCGATCACCAACGTCGTCGGCTGGTCACCGGACGGGCGCATCGCGGCCGTCAGCACCGCCGAGCAGCCGTTCCGGCGCTGGTCGATGCCGCTGCTCGTCGATGCGACCACGGGGGAGCTCGAGCGGCTGCGGCTCGGGCCGGTGCGGGAGATGTCGTGGGCACCGGATGGCCAGGGACTCGTGCTCGGTCGTTACGCGCTCGACCCGGCCCGGTGGAAGCGTTACCGCGGTGGCACTGCGGGTCAGCTGTGGGTCGACCGCAGCGGCGACGGCAGCTTCCGGCGCATCCTCGCCGACAACGATGCGGACCTCGCGCATCCGCTGTGGGTCGGCGGCCGCATCTACTTCATCTCCGACCACGAAGGTGTAGGCAACCTCTACTCGGTCCGCCCGACCGGCAGCGATCTGCGCCGCCACACCGACCACGTCGAGTTCTACGCGCGGTTCCCGTCGACCGATGGACAGCGCATCGTCTACCAGCACGCCGGTGACGTCTGGTTGTTCGACCCACGTGAGGACTCGACGCGTCGCCTCGACATCGACACCGCGAGCCCGCGAGTGCAGCGCAACCGCCGCTTCGTCAAAGCGGATGAGTTCCTCGCCGACTTCGCCGTGCATCCCGACGGGCGTTCCACCGTCGTGGAGACCCGCGGACAGTTGTTCGACCTTCCGCTCTGGGAGGACGCCGCGCGCCCGGTGGGTCCCGGCAGCGGTGTCAGGCAGCGGCTGGCCGCCTGGCTGCCCGATGGCGTGCGCCTCGCCGCGCTGAGCGACGAGGGCGGCGATGAGCACCTCGTGCTGCACGGACCCGACGGGACGCAAGCGGTCGCCGGCGACGTCGACCTCGGTGACGTGAAGCACCTTGCGGTGGCGCCGTCAGGTGCCGACCGGGTCGCCGTGGTCAACCAGCGGCACGAGCTGTGGGTCGTCGACCTCGGCTCCGGCGCAGCGCGGCGACTCGACGCGAGCCTCGCGGGCGAGCTGACCGGTGCGGCGTGGTCGCCGGACGGACGCTGGATCGCCTACAGCTGTGCGCTCACGCGCACCACCCGCTCGATCCGCATCGTCGACGTCGACCGCGGCGCCGTCGTCGACGTGACCCGGCCCGAGTTCCGCGACTTCGCACCGACGTGGGATCCGTCGGGTCGCTTCCTCTACTTCCTGTCTGCGCGCGTGCTCGACCCCGTCGTCGACGAGGTCTACACCGACCTCAACTTCCCGCGGACGGTCAAGCCCTTCGTCGTCCCGTTGCGGGCGGGCGACCGGTCGCCGTTCCGGCCGGAACCGACGCCGATGAAGTCGGAGCCTGCGCCCGGCGACGGCGCTGCGGTGACCGTCGAGGTCGACGTCGCCGGCATCGACCGTCGCGCGGTCGAGCTGCCCGTCGAGGTCGGTCGCTACCTCGCCATCGCCGTGCTGCGCGATGCGGTGTTGCTGCTGTCGGCGCAGATCGAGGGATCCACCGACGACTTCTGGGGCGAGCAGCCGCCGAAGAACGCGATCGAGAAGGTCGAGATCCCCAGCGGCAAGAAGACGACGCTGACCGGAGGGGTCAACGAGTTCCGGGTGTCCCTCGACGGCTCGACGCTGGTCTACCGCGCGGGCAAGCGGCTGCGCGCGATCGGGGCCGGTGGCAAGCCGCCGGAGCCCAATGGCGACGGTGGCGGCGACAAGCCGGGTCGCAGCAGCGGCTGGCTCGACCTCGACCGCATCCGGGTCGAGGTGGACCCCGGTGCCGAGTGGCGCCAGATGTTCCGGGAGGCGTGGCGGCTGCAGCGCGACTACTTCTGGGACCCGAAGATGTCGGGCGTCGACTGGCAGCGTGTGTACGACCGCTATGAGCCGCTCGTCGAGCGTCTCGGTGCCCGCTCGGAGTTCGCCGACCTCGTCTGGGAGATGCAGGGCGAGCTCGGCACCTCGCACGCCTACGAGAGCGGCGGCGAATATCGCAAGGCGCCGCCCTACAGCCTCGGCTTCCTCGGCGCCGACCTGCGGCTGGACCGCTCCGGCCGGTGGAAGGTGGAGCGCGTCGTACGCGCCGACCACTGGTCGCCTGGGCAGGGGTCCCCGCTGGAGGCCCCCGGCGTCGAGGTGCGTGACGGCGACACGATCCTCGCCGTCAACGGGCGCCCGGTCGGTCGCGACCGCTCACCGGCACAGGAGCTCGTCCATCAGGCGGATCTCGACGTGGAGCTGACGGTCGGTGACGCGCGTGGACGCAAGCCGCGGCGAGTCGTCGTACACACACTTCGCGACGAGGTCCCGCTGCGTTATCGCGAGTACGTCGACAGCCGGCGGCGGCTGGTGCACGAGGCGACCGACGGCCGGGTCGGCTACCTGCACATCCCCGACATGGTCGCGCACGGCTACACCGAGTTCCATCGCGCGTATCTCGCCGAGCTCGACCGGGACGGGCTCATCGTCGACATCCGCGACAACGGCGGCGGCTACGTGTCGGCGCTGCTGCTGGAGAAGCTGCAGCGGCGGCGTCTCGGTTATGACCTGTTGCGTTATGCGCCGCCGGAGCCCTATCCCTACGAAGCGCCGGTCGGTCCGATGGTGTGCATCACCAACCAGGACGCCGGGTCCGACGGTGACATCTTCAGCCACTGCTGGAAGCTGCTCGGTCTCGGTCCACTGGTCGGCACCCGCACCTGGGGCGGCGTGGTCGGCATCAACATCATCCGCAAGCTCATCGACGGCGGCATGACGACGCAGCCGCAGGCGTCGTTCTGGTTCACCGACGTCGGCTTCGGCGTGGAGAACTACGGCACCGACCCTGACGTCGTGCTCGACAAGACGCCTCAGGACTGGACGGCCGGGGCCGACCCGCAGCTCGATCGGGCCCTCGCGCTTCTACAACGGGAGATGCGCGCGAACAAGCGTCCGGACGTGACCGCGGCGAAGCGCCCGCAGCTACCCCTGCCGAAGAGGTTGCCGCCTAGAGGGTGACGTCGACGGTGACGGTCTCGCCGCCGGGCTCGAGGGCCAGGTCGGCGATGCGACCGGCGCTCTTGAGGTCGTCGGTCGCCTGTGCGAGCAGCTCCAGCACGTCGGCGGGGCCGTGCACGATCGCGCGGCTGACATCGGTGCGCATCGACACCTGCGCCTCCGACTTCGCCTTGCGCACCTGCGACAGCGCATCGCCCACGACGCCGAGCAGCCGCACCTCGCCTTCGCCGACCGCGACCTCGGCGAGTGTCGGCCAGAGCTGGCGATGCACTGAACCGCTGCGCCACCACGACCACACCTCTTCGGTCACGAACGGCAGGAAAGGTGCGAACAGCCGAAGGACCACGTCCAGCGTGATGGCAAGCGTCGCTTTCGCCGACGCCTGCTCGGCTGCGCCGCGCTCGCCGTAGGCGCGCTCCTTCACCAGCTCGACGTAGTCGTCGCAGAACGTCCAGAAGAACGTCTCCGTCACTTCCAGCGCGCGGGTGTGCTGGTAGTCGTCGAACGCCCGCGTCGCGGACGCGACCACGTCCTCGAGCCGCGCCAGCAGCGACCGGTCGAGCGGATGCGTGACTGCACTGAGGTCGCAGTCGGCGGCGCCGAGTCCGAGTGCGAACTTCGACGCGTTGAGCACCTTGATGGCCAGACGCCGGCCGATCTTCATCTGGCCGGTGTCGAACGCCGCGTCGGTGCCGAGTCGTGCGGACGATGCCCAGTAGCGCACGGCGTCGGAGCCGTGCTCCTCGAGCAAGGACATCGGCGTGACGACGTTGCCCTTCGACTTTGACATCTTCTTGCGGTCGGGGTCGAGGATCCATCCGCTGATGGCGGCGTTGGTCCACGGCAGCGAGCCGTGCTCGAGGTGCGCGCGCACGACCGTCGAGAACAGCCAGGTGCGGATGATGTCCTGGCCTTGCGGTCTCAGGTCCATGGGGAAGACGCGCTTCATGAGGTCTTCGTCGAAGCCCCAACCACCAGCCACTTGCGGCGACAGCGACGACGTCGCCCAGGTGTCCATGATGTCGGGGTCGCCGATGAACCCACCCGGCTTGCCGCGCTGCGACTCGTCGTACCCCGGCGGGGTGTCGCTCGACGGGTCGATCGGAAGCGACGCCTCGTCGGGCACGATCGGGTCGTCGTAGACGGGGTCGCCCTCGTCGTCGAGGCGGAACCACAGGGGGATCGCGACGCCGAAGAACCGCTGACGGCTGATCAGCCAGTCGCCGGTGAGACCTTCCACCCAGTTCTCGTAGCGCACGCGCATGTGCGGCGGGTGCCACTGCAGCTCGCGGCCGCGCGCGAGCAGAGCTTCACGCAGGTCCTCGTCCCGCGCGCCGTTGCGGATGTACCACTGCCGGGTGGTCACGATCTCGAGCGGCTTGTCCCCCTTCTCGTAGAACTTCACCGGGTGCGTGATCGGTTTCGGGTCGGCCTTCAGGTCGCCGGTCTCACGCAGCATCGCGACGATCTGCTCGCGCGCGCTGTGCACGGTCTTGCCGGCGATCTGCGCGTACGCCGCGGCGTCCACGCCGTCCGGTGGGTCGGGCAGCAGCCGACCGTCGCGGCCGATGATCGCGCGCGTGTCGAGCTGCAGCTCGCGCCACCACGTCACGTCGGTCAGGTCACCGAAGGTGCAGATCATCGCGATGCCGGAACCCTTATCCGGCTCGGCCAGGTGATGCGCCTTCACCGGCACCTCGACACCGAAGATCGGCGTGCGCACCGTCGTACCGAACAACGGCTTGTAGCGGTCGTCGTCGGGATGCGCGACCAGGGCCACGCAGGCCGGGATCAGCTCCGGGCGCGTCGTCTCGATCACCACGTCACCGCTGCCGTCGGACTTGGCGAAGGCGATCTGGTGGTAGGCGCCGGGTCGTTCGCGGTCCTCGAGCTCGGCCTGCGCGACCGCCGTACGGAAGGACACGTCCCACAGCGATGGCGCTTCGGCTTGGTAGGCCTCGCCGCGGGCGAGGTTGCGCAGGAACGCACGCTGGCTCACGGCGCGGGCGCGGTCGTCGATGGTCTGGTAGTGGTGCGACCAGTCCACCGACAGCCCGAGCCGGCGCCACAGCGTCTCGAACGCCAGCTCGTCCTCTTCGGTGAGTCGCTCGCAGAGCTCGATGAAGTTGACCCGCGAGCAAGGCACCTGTTCCTTCACGTTGCCGCCTTCGCCCGGCGGCCGGAAGTCAGGGTCGTAGGGCAGCGACGGGTCGCAGCGCACGCCGAAGTAATTCTGCACGCGGCGCTCGGTCGGCAGGCCGTTGTCGTCCCAGCCCATCGGGTAGAACACCTCGCGGCCGCGCATCCGCTGGTAGCGCGCCACCAGGTCGGTGTGGGTGTAGCTGAACACGTGGCCGACGTGCAGCGACCCGCTCACCGTCGGCGGCGGCGTGTCGATCGCGTAGATCTCCTCGCGCGTCTTCGACCGGTCGAAGCGATAGGTGCCGAGCTCCTCCCATACCGACAGCCAGCGCTCCTCGAGGCCGTCGAGCGACGGTTTCTCGGGCACGCGTGGCATGTCGGTCATGGGTCGGAGTCTATTTGCGCACCCGTACGCTCTTCCCGTGGTTATCGAGGGGGCGCTCGCACGGGTCGAGAAGGGCCTGGAGGCGCGGTTCCCGACGCGGATGGTGCCCGACCTCGACCGGATCACGGACCTGCTCGACCTGCTGGGGTCGCCACAGCGCGCCTACCCGTCGATCCATCTCACCGGCACCAACGGCAAGACGACGACCGCGCGGATGATCGACGCGCTGCTGCGCGAGTTCGGCATCCGCACCGGCCGCTACACCTCGCCGCACCTGCAGAGCGTCACGGAACGCATCACCCTCGACGGTGACCCGCTGGACGCTGAACGGTTCGCCGCTGTCTACGACGAGGTCGCGCCGTTCGCCGAGATCGTCGACGGCCGGCATCCGGACCGGGTCACCTTCTTCGAGCTGCTGACGGCGATGGCGTTCGCGGCGTTCGCCGACGCGCCGGTCGAAGTCGCCGTGGTGGAAGTCGGCCTGGGCGGTAGGTGGGACGCGACGAACGTCCTCCACGCGCCGGTCGCAGTGGTGACGACCATCGGCCTCGACCACGTCGGCATCCTCGGGTCCACCGTCGGCGAGATCGCGACCGAGAAGGCAGGGATCATCCACGAGGGCGCGACCGTCGTGAGTGCGGGCCAGACCCCTGAGGCGGCCACGGTGCTCACCGAGCGGGTCGCGGAGGTGGGCGCGCGGCTGGCCCGGGAGGGCGCCGACTTCGGCGTACGCCGCCGTTCCATCGCGGTCGGCGGCCAGTCGCTTGACCTGGCCGGGCTCGGTGGCGACTACGACGAGGTGTTCGTGCCGCTGTTCGGGGCGCACCAGGCGACCAACGCCGCCTGCGCCCTGGCCGCGGTGGAGGCCTTCTTCGGCGCGGCCGATCGGGGCACGCTCGACATCGACGTCGTGCGCGCGGCCTTCGCCGGGGTGGACTCGCCGGGGCGGCTCGAGGTCGTACGCCGGTCACCGACGGTGCTGCTCGACGGCGCACACAACCCGGCCGGCGCCGCCGCGCTTGCGGCGGCCGTGACCGAGGCGTTCGGCTTCGACCGGCTGGTCGGAGTGCTGGCCGTGCTGTCCGACAAGGACGTCGAGGGGCTGCTCGAGCAGCTCGAGCCGGTGCTCACGGAGGTCGTGGTGACGATGAACTCCTCGCCGCGGGCTCTGCCGGCCGAAGCGTTGGGCGAGGTGGCGCGTGAGGTGTTCGGTGACGCGCGGGTGGCCGTCGTACCTCGTCTCGACGACGCGATCGAGCAGGCGGTCACCCTTGCGGAAGAGGACGGCTCGTACGCCGGCGGCGTGCTCGTCACCGGGTCGATCGTGACCATCGGCGAGGCGCGGACGCTGCTCACGGCGGGCGGCGCGTGACCGAACCCGTTGTGCCGCCGCGCGGGCTGATGGCGATCGGCGCCGCCGGGCTGGCGTTCGAGGCGCTGGTGATCTTGCTCGCCGTGCCCGAGGTGATCACCGGCAACCGCGGTCATGTGCCGGTGGCCGGCGTGGTCTACCTGCTCGTGCTCGCGGTGGCGCTGGTGGTGATCGCCGGAATGCTGCGCCGCCCCCGGGGTGTGAAAGCGGGCTCGGTGGCTCAGCTCGCGGTGATCGCCGCCGGGGTGGTCACCTGGCCGATGTACGCGATCGGCGTGATCTTCGGCGCGATCTGGCTCTACTGGCTCCACCTCCGCCGCACGACCACCCCCACCCCTCCACCTCGGATGTCGGGCGACCACGACACGCCGTAGAAATCGCGTGATCATGGTCGCCCGACATCCGAGGTGGGCCGGGGGAGGGGTTCGCTAAGGTGGCGCACCGTGTCTGCTGAGCGAACTTTGGTGCTGGTGAAGCCTGACGGTGTGCAGCGGGGGCTGGTCGGGGAGATCCTCGGGCGGATCGAGCGCAAGGGCCTGCGCATCGCCGCGCTCGAGCTCCGGACCCTCGACCGGGCGACCGCCGAGAAGCACTACGCCGAGCACGACGGCAAGCCGTTCTTCGGCGAGCTCGTCGACTTCATCACCAGTGGCCCGCTCGTGGCGCTCGTCGCCGAGGGCCCGCGGGCGCACGAGGCGGTCCGCGCGCTCATGGGCGTGACCGACCCCGTCAAGTCGGCGCCGGGCAGCATCCGCGGCGACTTCGCGCTCGAGATCGGCCAGAACCTCGTGCACGGATCCGACTCGCCGGAGTCGGCGCAGCGCGAGGTCGCGCTGTTCTTTCCCGACCTGAGCTGACACGCCCCGCGAGCCCACGGGGGATTTCGGCAAACCGCTTGCCGCGGCTAGCATCTGAGGCGCTCCGCTCCCCGCCCCAGCACCACAGTTCGGAAGGCCGTTTCCCCCTCATGGCGAACAACCTCGCGTTCCTCGGTCGAGACATGGCCGTGGACCTCGGCACCGCCAACACCCTCGTCTACGTCCGCGGCAAGGGCATCGTGCTCAACGAGCCCAGCGTCGTCGCGATCAACACCAACACGTCCGGGATCCTCGCCGTCGGCACCGAGGCGAAGCGGATGATCGGCCGTACGCCGGGCAACATCGTCGCCATCCGTCCGCTGAAGGACGGCGTCATCGCCGACTTCGAGACGACCGAGCGGATGCTGCGCTACTTCATCCAGAAGGTGCACCGCCGCCGCCACTTCGCCAA
>Ga0207707_10004430_pt1 | contig 12376 bp, 12 predicted proteins | sample KBSC83BmetaG_FD_184336 | JGI IMG/M metagenome (GOLD analysis project Ga0207707, IMG submission 184336) | Corn rhizosphere microbial communities from Kellogg Biological Station, Michigan, USA - KBS C8-3B metaG (SPAdes) (version 2) | ecosystem: Host-associated > Plants > Roots > Rhizosphere ... | reverse complement strand
GTGCTTGAATTCCGGTACTTCGCAATCACGCGCCAGCGTGGACCTGCCTTCCGCCGCCAGCGCGGCATCCACCAGCCCGCGCACGATCACCGCGCCCGCCGCATTGTCGATGCTGGATTCGGTGCCAAGTGCGAGATAACCGACGCGACGCGGATCGATGTCGTATTGCGCGATCAGCCGCAACACCGCGTTCGCCGCCAGCGTGTAGACGTTCTGGTCGGAACCCGGCATCCGGAACGCGTGACCCACCACCGCGCGCGTCTTGGCCGGATCGTTGCCCGTCCATTCGCACCAGCGTTCCAGATCGACCCGGTACGGAGGCAGATAGACGGCCATTCCGCTGATGCCGACGGGCGGATTCAATGCAAACGGGTGTGCTGCCACGAGGATCCCTGTGTCTGGACGCGAAACGCGCAAGTATGCGTGGAAACCGCGTGCGCGCCATGTGAACGATGGCACAGGAATGCGGGAACGAAAAAGGCCGGCGGGGAAAACCGCCGGCCCGCAAACTGGCGCCCGAAGTTGGACTCGAACCAACGACCCCCAGATTAACAGTCTAGTGCTCTAACCAGCTGAGCTATTCGGGCAAGTTTTCACGAGCCGCACATTATCGTTGTAGCCGCTTCGGCTGTCAAAAACCGGCTGCTTGCACGTTCCGGGCGAAGCGGCTGTTGTGAAGAGTCAGCCCATGGATGGGCGTTTTGGTCTCCACGAAGCAACGCAACCACACGCAGCCGATTGCCGCGAGGCGCAGCGATCATGGACGATCGCAAAAACTAAGAATTGGGGATAAGAAGCACCTGCCCCACCTGGATGCCGCCACCCGACTGGATCTTGCTGGAATTCACCGAGCGCAAGGAACCCATGCTGACGCCGTACTGGCGGGCGATACCGGACAGCGTCTCGCCGCGCGCGACCTTGTGCATATCCTGGAACGGGTCATCGGAGTCCGGCGATTTTTCCACGGATGCCAGTTGCGGCGCGTCCGCACTGACCGCCTTGGCTCCCTTGGCCGTGGCGGCGGTGGTGGCGACTTCGGGCGCCGCACTGGCGGTCAGGTACAGGCGCTTGTTGCGCTCCATCGCGAACCAGGTGCCGGGCGGTGGCGTGGTTTCGAAATACTGCTGGACACCGGTGAGGATGCCCTTGGCCAATCGCTGGCGGTCTTTGCTGCTGTCCAGGCGGTGCTCATCCTGGCGGCTGCTGATGAAGGCGGTTTCGACCAAAATGGACGGCACGTCGGGCGAACGCAGCACGACGAAATTCGCGCCCTGCACGGTGTCGCGGTACAGCGGCCCGATCTTGCCCAGCGCCGTCAACACGTCGCCGCCAACTTCATGCGCCGCGTGCATGCTGGCGCCCTGCGAAAGATCCAGCAACACCGAGGCCAGCATGTGGTTCTTGTCATCCAGCGATACGCCGCCGATCAGGTCGGACGCGTTTTCGCTCTTCGCCAGCCACTTGCCGGCCTCGCTCTGCTTGCCGTGGGTGGAGAGCACCCACACCGAGGCACCGCGCGCATCGCAGAAATCCGGGCAGGAGTTGGCGTGGATCGACACGAACAGATCAGCCTTGTGCTCGCGTGCGATGGCGAAGCGCTGCTTGAGCGGCACGAAATAATCGCCGCTGCGCGTCAGCACGGCGTGCATCCCGGGCTGCGCATCGATCAGCTTGGCCAGATTCTTGGCGATTTCCAGGGTCACGATTTTTTCCAGCGTGCCGCCCTTGCCGCGCGCACCGGGATCATCGCCGCCATGGCCCGCATCAACCGCAATCACCACCGGACGCGGCTTGCCTTCCGCGATATCGCTGTCGATGGTCTTGACGATTTTCGAGGGCTTGGTGTCGGGCGTGCCCAGCTCCACCACCAGCCGGTAGCCGTACTGCGCGGTGGGATTCAACAGGAAGCTCTTGGGATGTGCGGCCTTGTCGAGGTCGAGCACGATGCGCGCCTTGCCCTGGAAGCGACCGATGCGCATGTCCTTCACCGCGCCCTTGCCGGGCTTGGCGCCCACGCCGTTGCCGAAGACGCCGTTGTCCAGATCCAGCACCACCCGGTCGGGACTGCTCAACTGGAACAACTGGTAGTCCACCGGACCGGACAATTCGAAGATCACCCGCGTGGAGTCGGGTCCGCCCCAGATCCGGACAGCCTTGACGGTACTGGAAGCATTCGCCGACGCCGCGACCGCGCCCGCCGCGCAAGCCAGCACCCCGCAGGCAAAGACGAAAAACGAAATCAGTAGGCGTAGATTCCCCTTCATGGAGATGAATTCAACCGCAAGCCGCGCCCGATTGCAAGTGTTTTTTCCTTTGTTATCCGATGGCTGCAGCTGTTTTATCGAGTCCGGTTGATGAAGTTGCGCCAAGTGCCGGTTATTTTCCGACCCGGCTTGCCACGGCTTCGATACCGCCAATCCAGTTGCTGCCCCGTGCGGATCCCACGCTCAAGCAGGCGCTGCGTCCCTGTCCTGCATGCTCCAGCGTGATGTCCAGATCGGGTTTCGGCAACGCGCCACGGCCACGCTCGGGCCATTCGATCAGCACGATGGTTTCCGGCGCGTCCAGTTCGTCCAGACCCAGCCACTCCAGCTCGCCCGCATCGGCGATCCGGTACAAGTCGAGATGGAATGCATCGTGGCCGTTGACCGAGTAGCGTTCCAGCAGGCTGTAGGTTGGGCTTTTGACCCGTTCGCCCACGCCCATCGCCTGCAGCAAGGCGCGCGCAAAGGTGGTCTTGCCGGCGCCGAGTTCGCCGCGCAGATACACCACGCCGCCGTCGAACAAGGCAGGCGCGAGACGCTGCGCAAGCACGATCGTTGCGGCTTCGTCCGGCAACGCCATTGCAAGCATTCGAGCGGGATCAGACACGGCCATTCACCAACGCACGCACATATGGAAAAAGATCCGTCGCCAGCAGCCCGCGTTCGCCCGCGCGCGCGGCAAGATCGCCCGCACGTGCATGCAGGCCAACGCCCAGGCAAGCCGCATCCCACGCATCCAGCCCCTGTGCGAGCAGTCCCGCGATCACGCCGGTGAGCACGTCGCCCATGCCACCCGAGGCCATTCCCGGATTACCCCAGGGACACACGGCAACGCGACCCGCGGGATCGGCAATCAAGCTTCCCGCGCCCTTCAGCACGACCACGGCGCGATGCTTTTGCGCAAGCGCGCGAGCCGCTGCAAAGCGGTCAGCCTGGATTTCCGTGGTCGCAATCCCCAGCATACGTGCGGCCTCACCCGGATGCGGCGTCAACACGCACGCCGAAGGCAGCGCGCGTGACGCCGCTGCGAGCAAATTCAATCCGTCGGCATCCAGCACCAACGGCTTGCCGACATCCAGCGCGGCATTCCACAACCCCCGGCCCCATTCGTCCTGCCCCAACCCCGGCCCGACCGCAAGCACGCTGGCACGCGCAAGCAGCGGCTCCAGGTTGCGCGGCACATGCACGCCGTGCGGCATCAGTTCCGGACGTGCGGAGAGGATCGCACCGACATTGGCTTCGCGGGTGGCGATGCTGACCAGACCGGCGCCAACGCGCGCCGCGGCTTCGCCGCACATGCGTATCGCGCCGCCCGCACCAAGATCGCCACCGACCGCCAGCACATGACCTTGGCGGCCCTTGTGGTTGTCGCGCGCACGTGGCGGCAACGCGCGCGGTGCAAGCAATGTGGCGTCAGGCTGCGCCTGTGCATACACCTGCGCGGGAATGTCCAGCGTGGCGAGACTGCGTTCACCGCATTGATCGGCACCTTGCGCGGTGAACATTCCACGTTTCCAGCCAACGAAACACACGGTTGCTGCAGCGCGCACGCAGGGATCGAACGCGACGCCCGACCCGGAATCGAGCCCGCTGGGCACGTCCAGTGCCAACACGGGACGCGATTGCGCGTTCAGGGCCACGATCAGTTTCGCCGCATCCCCGGACGGCGCGCGATTCAGACCGGAGCCGAACAGCGCATCCACGTACACGTCGGCGTCCGGCAACGAGGCGGCGGCAAGCGCCACCTGCCCGCCTTCGCGCACGCAACGTTCGCGCGCGAGCGCGGCATCACTGGTCGAATGTTCGCTGGTGGCGATGACGTGCGCCCGCATGCCCGCCATGCAGGCCAACGCGGCCAGCAGAAACCCATCCCCGCCATTATTGCCCGGGCCGCACACGACGCACAGCGTCTGCGCCTGCGGCCAGCGGCGGCGCAAGATATCGAGTGCCGCGCGCGCCGCGTGTTCCATCAATTCGATGCCGGCAATGCCTCCGGCGATCGCGGCCTGATCGAGCGCTCGCACCTGGGCGGTGGTGTAGAGCGCGAACTGCGGGTCGGGGTTGGCCATCGCGTGATCCTACAATGTGGACATGCAAACGGGCAGTGAAACCAGCGTCGACGCCATCGATTTCGCTACCCTCGCCGGGCGGATCAAGGCGTGGGGCGTGGAACTCGGTTTTGCCAAGGTAGGCATCACCGGCGTCGACCTGCGCGACGACGAAGCGCACCTGCAGGAATGGTTGCGTCAGGGCCGCCACGGCACAATGGATTACATGCAACACCACGGCACCAAGCGCAGCCGCCCACAGGAACTGCAGCCCGGCACCGTGCGGGTGATTTCCACGCGCATGAATTACCTGCCGGACGGCGTGGACGCGACCGCGGCGTGGCGCACGCTGGGCGACGGCGAACGCGCCTATATTTCGCGCTACGCATTGGGTCGCGATTATCACAAGCTGATCCGCAACCGCCTGCAGAAACTCGCGGACCGCATCGCCGCCGAAACCGGCCCGTTCGGCTACCGCGCCTTCACCGATTCGGCGCCGGTGCTGGAGAAGGCACTGGCACGCAACGCGGGGCTCGGCTGGATTGGCAAGCACACGCTGGCGCTGGACCGTGACGCGGGCTCGTGGTTTTTCCTTGGCGAGCTTTACACCGACCTGCCGCTGCCGGTCGATGCACCTTCCAGCGCGCACTGCGGAACCTGCACGCGCTGCATCGACGTCTGCCCGACGCAGGCCATCACCGGCCCTTATCAACTCGATGCGCGCCGCTGCATCGCCTACCTCACGATCGAATCGAAGGAAGCGATCCCCGAGGAACTCCGCCCGCTGATGGGCAACCGCGTGTTCGGCTGCGACGATTGCCAACTGGTGTGCCCATGGAACAAGTTCGCACAACCCACGCACGAGGAGGATTTCGCACCGCGCCACGGCCTGGACCACGCGAAGCTGGCCGAACTGTTCGCGTGGACCGAAGACGAATTCCTGAAAAGGACCGAGGGCATGCCGATCCGGCGCGCAGGCTACGTGGGTTTTTCACGTAACGTCGCGGTGGCGTTGGGCAACGCGCCACATACCACCGCCGTGATGGACGCGCTCAATGCGCGCGCCGACGACCCTTCGCCGCTGGTGCGCGAGCATGTTGCTTGGGCGCTGGCCGAACAGGCCTGCAATTACGCCAATGCAAAGCGTGCGTAGCACGCATTCGATTTCACTCGCTGGCGCAAACAAAAGAGCAAATGGATCCCGGCTTTCGCCGGGATGACGTCACAGGGTTTGGCGATGGCGCAGCAGTCAGGCGGCCGCCATCTGCTTCGGGATCGAGGTATTGGTACGCGCGATACGGTTGTCGGCATCGACATACACGAGCTGCGGCTTGTGCAACGCGGCTTCGGCCTCGGTCAGCGACACGAATGCGGCAATGATGACCAGGTCGCCCGGCTGGGCGCGGTGCGCGGCGCTGCCGTTCACGGAGATGATGCCGCTGCCTTCCTCGGCGCGCAGTGCGTAGGTGACGAAGCGCTCGCCGTTGTTGACGTTCCACGCGTGGATCTGCTCGTACTCGCGCATGCCGGCGGCGTCCAGCAGGTCGCCGTCGATCGCGATGGACCCTTCGTAGTGCAATTCCGCGTGGGTCACGGTCACACGATGGATCTTTCCCTTGAGCATGTTCAGGTGCATGGCTTCCTCCGGCTCGAAGCTTGCCGTCACGCACCATTATAACCGCTGAATGGGCGGTTTGTTGCACCGCACAACCCGCGGCAACCGGATTCAATCGAACGAAAGGTTGTCGATCAGGCGGGTATCGCCGAGCTTGGCCGCGACCAGCGCCATGAGCCCGCTGCGCTCGTCCTCGGCGGGAACGACAAGGTCTTCGGCGCGCCGAACCACGGCGTAATCCGGATGGAAACCCGCTCGTTCCAGCCTGCGCATCGCTGCGCCCTCGATCGCGGCACGCACGTGGCCCTCGACGAACGATTCGCGCATCCATTCCAGCGTCGCGTGCAACTCCGGCGCGCGGATCCGCTGGTGGGCGTCGAGGTAGCGGTTGCGCGAGGACAAGGCCAAGCCATCATCGTCGCGAGCAATCGGGCCCGCCACGATTTCCAGCGGAAACGCCAGTTCGCGCACCAGCCGCCGCACCACCAGCAATTGTTGCCAATCCTTCTGCCCGAACACGGCGACGTCGGGCTCGACCATCGCAAACAGTTTGGCCACAACCGTGGCGACGCCATCGAAATGCCCCGGCCGGTGCGCGCCTTCCAGCGTGTCGCCGATTTCGGGGACATGGATGCGCATCGCGTGCTCGGGTCCGAACGGGTACATCACGTCGACGGAAGGCGCGAACAACAGATCGCAGTTGTGTTCGACCAGGCCCACGCTGTCTTCCGCCAAGGTGCGCGGGTAGCGCGTGAAGTCCTCGTTGGGGCCGAACTGGGTCGGGTTGACGAACACGCTCGCGACCACGCGGTCGGCGTAGCGCCGCGCGAGGTCAACCAGCGAGAAATGCCCGGCGTGCAGGTTGCCCATGGTCGGCACGAATGCGACGCGCTGGCCATCCTTCTTCCAGGCCTGCACCGCCGCGCGCAGCGAACGGGGATCGGCGACCGTGCGCACGCGCGTCAGCCCGCGATCTGCTCGGGACCCGGAAAGCGCCCGGCACGGACGTCTTCCGCATACGCTGCGAAAGCTTCGCGCACGGAACCGCGCCCGGCAAGAAAATCCTTGCTGAACTTCGGCTTTCGCCCGGGCGTGAGGCCCAGCAGGTCGTAACACACCAGCACCTGTCCGTCGCACTCTGCACCCGCTCCGATGCCGATGGTGGGAATCGGCAACGCGCGGGTAATTTCGCCCGCCAGTGCGGCCGGGATGGATTCCAGCACCAGCAACTCGGCGCCCGCGTGCGCGACAGCTTGGGCCTGGTCGCGCAAGCGCGCGGCCGCGTCGTCGGTTTTGCCCTGCATGCGATAGCCGCCCATCTTGTGTACCGACTGCGGGGTCAGGCCGAGGTGCGCGCACACCGGCACCTCGTGGGCGACCAGCGCAGCGATCACTTCGCAGGTCCAATCGCTGCCGCCTTCCAGTTTCACCATCGCCGCGCCGCCTTCGGCCATCAACCGGGCAGACGCCGCCAGCGCGGTCGCCGGGTCGCGGAACTGCATGAACGGCAGGTCGGCGATCAACAACGTGGCGGCAAGCCCGCGCGCGACCAGCGAGGTGTGATACACCATCTGGTCCAGCGTCACCGGCAAGGTGCTGGACTGGCCCTGCACCACCATGCCCAGCGAATCGCCCACCAACGCGACATCGACGCCGGCCGCTTCCATCTGTGCGGCAAAGCTGGCGTCGTAACAGGTCAACACCGCGATCTTCTCGCCGCGCGCCTTCATCGCGCGCAGCCCCGGCACCGTCACCGGTTTGCGCTTGGGTGCGTCGGCAGGCTGGACGTACATGCTGGCGCTCCTCGGAAACGGTGGATTATCGCCGGTTGCCGCCTCGCGGCCAAGCCACGGCTTTCGTGGAAAGTCAGGCCACGGATGGCCGTTCTGGACTCCAATGGCCGAAGCTTGCGACGATCACGAGAAACTGCGCCAGAGCAGGGATCAGGGACGATCGCATTCAAACCTCGCGCAGATCGCGCATGCGGAACCCGGTGGCATACAACGCCGCAACGTACGCCGCGCCACCCGCGCACACCAGAACCGCCAGCTTCCAGATGCGTGTGATGATGCGTTCGTGCGTCCACTGCTGCCAAGGCCACAGCCACAAACCGGCGCCTACCACGATCACGAGGGCCGCGCAGGCCAGCCCCATGCGCCACCAGTGGCGGCCCCAGCCCGACTGCTGCTGGTACACACCGGTGCGTTTCAAGTAACCCCACAGCAGCGCGACTTGCAGGTAATTGGAGATGGAACTGGCAATGGCCATGCCGAGGTGCAAGCCCGGCACCCGCGCGATACCTTCCAGCCATGGCAGTTGCTTCAAGCCCGCAGGCGCCCACAGCTCGAACAGCAACGCGATCAGCGCGAAATTCGCGACCATGTTCACGACCAGCGCGATCACGCCTGCGCGCACTGGCGTCTTCGTGTCCTGGCGCGAATAAAACGCCGGAAGCAACGTGCGCGTCAGCGCGATCGCGGGCACGCCAGCGCCCATGCCCATGATCGCGATCGCGGTCATGTGGCTGTCGAAAGCATTGAAATGCCCGTTCTGGAAAAACGCCGCGACCAGCGGTTCGGCCATCAGCAGCAAGCCACACATCGCGGGCAGCGAGATCAACAAGGTCATGCGCAAACCCCAGTCCAGCGAACGCGAAAAACCTTCGCGGTCGGCACTGACGTGGTGGCGCGACAACGCCGGCAGAATCACGGTCCCCAGCGCGACGCCAAACACGCCCAAGGGAAGTTCCAGAAAGCGCGTGGCCTGGTACAGCCAGGTTTGCGACCCCGTGATCAACAGCGATGCCACCACGGTATCCAGCAACAGGTTGATCTGTGCCACCGATGAACCGAACAGCGTCGGCACCATCAGGCGCATGATCTTTCTGACCTGCGGATGGCCCCACCCCCAGCGCGGCAGCGCCAGCAGGTTCAGGCGCCGCACCGCCGGCAGCAGGAACAGCAACTGCAGGATGCCCGCAGCCAGCACCGCCCAGCCCAGCGCCTCGATCGGCACCGCGAGATAGCGCGAACCCCACAGCGCACCCGCGATCAGGCACAGATTGAGGATCACCGGCGCCAACGCCGGCAGCGCGAATTTGTGGAAACTGTTGAGGATGCCGCCGCACAATGCGGTCAGCGACACGAACAGCAGGTACGGAAACGTCAGCCGCAGCAGTTTGATGGTCAGGTCGAACTTGTGCGGCTGGTCTAGCGCGCCGGGCGCGAAGCCCGTGGCCACCTGCGGCGCGAAGATCAGGCCGAGCGCCACCACCAGCAACAGCACGCCGCCGAGCGTGCCCGTCACGCGCGCGGTCAGTTCTTTCAGTTGCGCGTGGCTGCCGGTTTCCTTGACCTCGGTGAAGACCGGCACGAACGCGGTCGAGAAAGAACCCTCCGCGAACAGCCGGCGCATGAAGTTGGGAATGCGGAACGCGATCACGAACGCGTCGGTAGCCGCGCCCACGCCGAAGACGTGGGTGATCGAGATGTCGCGCACCAAGCCGAGCACGCGCGAGATCATGGTCATGCTGCTGAACGAGAACACCCCGCGCAGCAGGCTGGGCTGGCGAGTCATGCGCAGAAACCGGGGTCAGAGTGCAATTTCGGACAAGACATCGGAAAATCGCGGAGCCAGTTCGAAATTGCACTCTGACCCCTGCCGCGCCGAGTCCCGAAAATATTGACTACGACGCCACTTGCCGCGATACTACGCGGCTTCGTTCTGCACCTATTTCCCGGAGTCACCCCGTGGCCAACATCCAGTCTGCCAAGAAACGCGCCCGCCAAGCCGAGACGCACCGCATGCGCAACGCCAGCCAGCGCTCCATGCTGCGCTCGTCGATCCGCAAGGTGCTGAAGGCCATCGAGGCCAAGGACAAGGCCGGCGCCGAAGCCGCGTACCAGGCCGCCACGCCGGTGCTGGATCGCTACGCCAGTCGCGGTTTGATCCACAAGAACAAGGCTGCCCGCCACAAGAGCCGCCTCGCCGCGCACATCAAGGCGATCGCTTGAGTCGTCGCTGCAAGCAGTTCCGAAAAAGCCGGCGCCAGCCGGCTTTTTCTTTTCCAGATCAAGTGTTGGCAGCATTGTCACGCCGCCGGCTCTCCGTCGGTATGGGCGGCATCCGCGGCGTGCTCGCGTCGCTCATCGAAGAACCCCTGGGCCGCGAGGCAGACCTCGCGCGTCCCGGTGCGCTCCGCAGCCGAAACCGCGAACCATGGCGCCTGCCAGTCCAGCCGCTCGATGATGCCGCGCGCCTTCGCTTCGCGTTCCTCCGGCGCCCACAGGTCGATCTTGTTGAGGATCAGCCAGCGCGGACGTTGCAGCAATTCGGGGTCGTGGCGTTGCAGTTCGCCCTCGATGATCCGCACCTGCTCGACCGCATCGGCGCCATCCAGCGGCGCGACATCCACCAGATGCAGCAACAAGCTGGTGCGCGAAACGTGCTTGAGGAACTGGATACCAAGGCCCGCGCCTTCGGCCGCACCTTCGATCAGCCCCGGGATGTCGGCCACCACGAAAGCCTGTGATGGCCCCACGCTGACCACGCCGAGGTGCGGTTGCAGGGTCGTGAACGGGTAATCCGCGACGCGCGGCGTCGCCGCCGACACCGCACGGATGAAGGTGCTCTTGCCGGCGTTGGGAAAACCGAGCAAGCCGACGTCGGCCAGCACCTTCAATTCCAGCTTCAGTTCGCGCGCTTCGCCGGGCGTTCCAGGCGTAAAGCGGCGCGGCGCGCGGTTGGTGGAGCTCTTGAAGTGGATGTTCCCGAGTCCGCCCTTGCCACCCTTCGCGACCAGCAGCTTCTGGCCGTCCGTGGTGAGGTCGCCGATCAACTCGCCGGTGTCGAGGTTGAACACCGAAGTGCCGACCGGCACGCGGATCGCGGTGTCGTCGCCGCCGCGACCGTACATGTCGCTGCCCATGCCGTTCTCGCCGCGCTGCGCCTTGAACTGGCGCTGGTGGCGGAAATCGATCAGCGTGTTCAGGCCCTCGTCCGCGACCAGCCATACACTGCCGCCGCCGCCGCCGTCGCCACCGTTGGGACCGCCGAACGGAATGAACTTCTCGCGTCGGAAACTGGAGCAGCCGTCACCGCCGTTGCCGGCCTGCACCTTGATGATGGCTTCGTCTACGAATTTCATGGGCGGCCAGGAAGCGCGGAAAGAACCGCGTGCAAGCGTAACAAGTTGTCGTCATTCCGGCGCAGGCCGGAACCCAGTGACTTTCCCGCAAGAGTCGCTGGGTTCCGGATCGCGGCCGAGGCCGCGTCCGGAATGACGTCGAAATTTGGTTGGCTATTCAAACGAAAAAGCCCCGCGCTTGGCGGGGCCTTCCGGATTCAATGTGACGCGTGGTTCAGCCCGTGACCACGTTCACCGTACGCTGGCGCTTGGGTCCCTTGACGGTGAAGTGCACCTTGCCATCCACCAGCGCGAACAGCGTATGGTCGCGGCCCAAGCCCACGCCGACGCCCGGATGGAACTGGGTGCCGCGCTGACGCACGATGATGTTGCCGGCTTCGACCGCTTGGCCACCGTACAACTTGACGCCGAGGTATTTCGGATTGGAGTCGCGGCCGTTGCGCGAAGAACCTACGCCCTTTTTATGTGCCATGGCGGCTTCTCCTTACTTGCCGTCACCGGCGATGCCGGTGATCTCGATTTCGGTGTAGTGCTGCCGGTGGCCCATCTGCTTGCGATGGTGCTTGCGGCGGCGGAATTTCACGATGCGCACCTTGTCGGCGCGGCCGTGGTTGCGCACCTTGGCGGTGACGCTCGCGCCTGCGACGGTCGGCGCACCCACGGTGACGCCTTCGCCTTCGCCTATCAGTAAAACCTGGTCGAAGGTAACCGCGGCATCGGGTTCAGCATCCAGTTTCTCGATGCGCAGGACGGCACCCTGCTCGACGCGGTACTGGCGACCGCCGGTAAGAATGACTGCGTACATGGTGTCGGACTCTCTGGTTTTGTCGTTATTCTGGGTGGATCGGGCGCGATTCGATGTGCTCGAACCCGTGATTCTAGCGTGATTTCAGGGGATTGGGCAAGCAGACAACCGTCCCCTTCGCGCCGAAGGGGCCGCCGCAAAGCGGCGAGGGGATGCGTTCGCACGCCCAAGAGCCATCCCCCTCTCGCGCTGCGCGCGCGTTCGCTGCGCTCCGCCCTTCGTTCCGAAGGGGGAAAAGTCGGAAGTACCACGCTTTGTTCACCCTCTTCCGAGGAAGGGGGTCGGCGCTTCAGCGCAGGGAGGGATGAACACACCTCGAAAACGCAGCCCGCGCACCCCAAATCGACCGGGTCGCTATAGTAACGGGCTTTGTCGCGCGCATTCCCATGGACACCATCCGCATCCGCGGTGCCCGCACCCATAATCTCAAGAACATCGACCTCGACCTGCCGCGCGATCAATTGATCGTGATCACCGGCCTGTCGGGTTCGGGCAAGT
>Ga0207707_10004429_pt1 | contig 12377 bp, 9 predicted proteins | sample KBSC83BmetaG_FD_184336 | JGI IMG/M metagenome (GOLD analysis project Ga0207707, IMG submission 184336) | Corn rhizosphere microbial communities from Kellogg Biological Station, Michigan, USA - KBS C8-3B metaG (SPAdes) (version 2) | ecosystem: Host-associated > Plants > Roots > Rhizosphere ... | reverse complement strand
CCAGCCGCGCACGACGATGCCCTCGTCGTTCTTGTCCACCATGCGAAGCATCGGCGTCTCGGCCACGGAGTCCGGGTCCGAGCGGTCGCCCTGCACGTCGAGGAACATCGGCGACGCCGACAGGTCGTTCGACTTCATGAACTCCCAGGCGTTGCGGATGTTGTCCGCGAGCGGGCGGCCGTCATGCCCGCGCGACTCCGACTCCCACGGCTCCGGGTCCTGGTAGAGCGTGTAGAAGACCGGCAGCATGCTGGCCGGCGGGCGAGTGAACATCGCGCCGCGCGCCCAGTGGCGGAAGAGGTAGTCGTGGTACTCGCGGCGCGCGACCAGGTCCTCCTTGTCGCGCGGCAGGAACCAGTGCTTGGCCCAGCGCTCGCCGTTCTCGTCCACGAACGTGAGCACGTCCTGGTGCTGCGGGTCGTGGTGCATGTCGTAGTACTCCGCGACCGCCTGCGCGTAGCCGCGGGTCTTCGGATGCGTCGTCAGGTCGTCGATCATCTCGCCGCCGCAGAGCACGCGGCGGCCGTCCCGAATCGACTCGAGGTACTGCTCGCCTGTCCTGATCATTCGGTCCCTCTCCTTTTCTAGATGCCTGTCATGCCCAGCAGCTCGGCGGTGCGCCCGAGCGCGTCGTGGACCTGCTGGATGCCGCCGAAGCCGCTCGCGAAATAGAGGAGCGGCCGGCGGCCCGGCACGTGCTCGCAATGGCGGATCGCGCCGATGAAGATCGAGTGGTCGCCGCCGGGCAGGCACTCGTGCACGTCGCAGACGAAGCGCGCGATCGCGCGGTCGAGCAGCGGCACCCCGTGGTCGAGGTGCACGTCGAGCCCGGCGAATTTGTCGTCAGACGGCGTCGCGAACCGCAGCGCGAGCGCGTCGTCGCCCTCTCCCAGCACGTTCACGCCGAACTGGCGGCTCTGCTCGAGCGCCCGGTGGGTGGGCAGCCGGTTGCTGATGCACACGAGCAGAAGCGGCGGCTCGAGCGACAGCGACGCCACCGCGCTCGCCGTCATTCCCACAAGACGGTCCCCATCCTGCGTCGTGATGACGGTAACCCCCGTGGCGAAGCGTCCGATCGCCTGGCGATAGCGCCGCTGCAGCTCGGTCATCGAGAACAGGGTCCTGTCTGCCCGTTAACCCTCACGAAACGCTTTGCCGTGGGTGTGGTCTATGGGGCCTGACTGGTGTTCAATGGGACTGGACGTGGAGGGGCAGTTCATACGGAGGAAGGTCTCGGTGCCGCCGCCGCCGCAGCGGCTGGTTTCGCGCGAGCGGATCGACCGCCTGTTCGCGGACCTGATCGAGGGGCACACGGTCGTCTGGGTCTGCGCGACCGCCGGGTCCGGCAAGACCACCGCCGTGTCCCAGGCGCTCGCTCTCGTCGACCGCCGGGTGGCCTGGCTCACGCTCGACGACACCGACGCCGCCGCCGGCCGTCTCGTCACCTACCTCGAGGCCGCGCTGGCCTCGCAGGTGGAGGGGGCGCGCGGTGTGGCCGCGCGCGCGCTCGCCGCCAAGTTGCCCCACACCGAGGCCGCGGGACTGCTGGCCGAGTCGGTCGGCGAGACGCCGCTTCTGCTCGTGATCGACGAGCTCGAGCGGATCGCCGACTCGTCGGAGGCCCTGGCCGTGATCGCCGCGCTGCTGCGCTACGCGCCGCCGGCGCTGCGCGTGGTCCTGATCAGCCGCCGCGAGGTCACGATCGAGCTGCACTCCGCCGCCGCCCTCGGCGGCAGCGTGACGGTGACCGAGAAGGACCTGGCCTTCCGCGCGCCGGAGGCGGCGCAGGCGCTCGCGCGCGCTGGCCGCGAGGACATCGACCCGACCCAGGCCGTGGAGGCCACGGGCGGCTGGGTGGCCGGCGTGCTGTTCGAGGCCTGGCGCTCCAAGGAGCACGTGACCGGCATGGGCGGCGAGGCCGACGCCCTGCATGGCTACCTGTCCTCGCAGATCCTCGATCTGCTCGACCCCGACGACCGCGAGTTCCTGATCACCACGTCCGTGCTCGACGACGTGACCGCGGACCGCGCCGAGGCGCTCGGCGAGAAGAACGCCGCCGCGCGGCTCGTGTCGCTGCGCGCCAAGCACCTGCCGGTGGCGTGGCGCGACGACGGCCACGCGATGCGCTGCCACGCGCGCCTTCGCGAGTACCTCCTCGAGCGCCTGGAGCGCCGCGGCGGCGAGCGTGTACGCGCGGTGCGCGCGGCCCACGCGGAGCTGCTCGTGAGCGAGCGCAACTACGAGGACGCTGTCGAGGAGTTCCTGCGCGCTCGCATGCCGGAGCGAGCGCTCGAGCCCGCCAAGCACGCGATCGGCCAGGTGATCGACCGGCTCGACTACGCGGTGGCCGAGCGCTGGCTCAGCCAGCTCGAAGGACTGCATGACAGCGGCAGCGCGCTCGCGGTGGCGGAGATGATGCTTGCCCTCGGCCACGAGGACTACGCCCGCTGCGGCCGCGTGGCCGACCGGCTGCACATGGTCGCCGAGCGCCAGCGGCTGGCCCGCGAATCGCCGCAGGCCGCCGGGATGATGGGCTGGAGCTACTGGCATCTGGGACGCTGGCGCGACACCCAGGAGGTCGTGTCCGCGGCGGAGGAGAGCCCGGAGATCGAGGCCCTGCGGTTCACGCTCAACCTCGTGGACCACCGGCTGGTCGGCGAGCGAGCGGTGGAGCCGGTGCTGAGCGGCAGCCCGCTCGACGCCCTCGTCGTGCGCGTGGCCTACGCGCACGGCCGCCTGCGGATGCTGGCCGACGCCGGCGCCTCGGGCTGGGCCGCGGCGGTCACCGAGCCGTGGCGGATCGGGCTGCTGCGCGCCAGCGGCCACCCGGAGCGCGCGTTCGAGCTCTACCAGCAGGCACAGGCCGGCGGCTGGGCGCACGTGTGGCTGCATGCGATGGTCGGGCCGGAGATCCTGATCGACCTCAGGCGGCCCGAGGAGGCGCGCGCGGCGGTCATGCACGGACGCGAGCTCACGCGCACGAGCGGCTCCCTCGTGTTCGTGATGCTCAACGAGCTGATCGAGGCGAAGATGGAGATCCGGCTGAACGGCGATCCCGACGCCGCGCTGGCGGTGCTCGACCGGCTGGAGGAGCGGGGAGCGGCGAGCGAGTACCGCTTCATCGGCGAGCAGGCGGACCTCTGGCGCGGCTATTCGCTGCTCGCGCTCGAGCGGGACGACCGTGCCCGCTTCCACCTCGAGCGCGCAGTCACCACGATGGTCGCTGGAGACCGCCGCCTCGAGCTGCCCACCGCGGCCGTCTATCTCAGCGAGGCCCGCTGGCGCACCGGCGACGAGGAGGGGTCGGACGCCGCCGCCGACCTCGCGCACAAGGCCGCGCGCTTCCACGGCTCCAACCACTACCTGCTGCTCGCCCTGCGGGACTTCCCGGCCGTGCTCAGCCGCCGCCTGGATGCCGAGCCGCGCGCGGACTCGCCGTGGCACGAGCTCGGTCGCGCGCTTCGCGCCCAGGACGTCGCCGTGGACCTGCCGTTCACCGCCCAGGTCGAGCTGCGGGAGTTCGGTGAGCCGGCGCTGATCGTGGACGGCGCGCCCGCCGCCCGCCCGCGGATCGCCAAGAGCTACGAGCTGCTCGCGTACCTCGCCAGCCGCCAGCGCCCGGAGGCGAGCCGCGACGAACTGCTGATGGCGCTGTTCGACGGCCGTACCGACGACTCCGCGCGCTCCTACCTGCGCCAGGCCGTGCACCAGCTCCGCGAGGTCCTGCCGGACGAGGTCAAGCTCGTGTCGGACGCAAGCGGCGTGTCACTCGACGAGTCGCTCCAGGTGGTGAGCGAGTCGGTGCGACTCGAGACCCTGCTCGCCGAAGCAGCCCGCCTTCAGGGCGACCAGCGCCTCGACGCGACGCTACGGGCGCTCGACATCGCCGCCCGCGGGGACTACCTGCCGGGCGCCACCGCCGCCTGGGTGGAGGAGCGCCGCGAGTGGCTCGCCAGCCTCGTGGCCGACGCCCGCCAGGACGCGGCCGAGCTGGCCTTCAACGCCGGCCGCTACGCCGAGGCCACGCGGCTGGTGGAGGCCATCCTCGAGGGCGATCCGTTCCGCGAGGGCGCGCATCGCCTTGAGATGCGAATCGCCAACGCCACGGGCGACGAGGACCGCGTGATCACCGCGTATCGACGCTGCGAGCGCGCGCTCGGCGAGCTCGGCATCGCGCCGTCGTCCAGCACGCGCCAGCTGCTCGACACGCTCAGGCGCTGATCCCGCCGGTAGGTTCCCGCCGTGCGCGTACTGGTCGTCACGAACCTCTACCCCACCGCGCGGCGGCCTGGCCTCGGTCCGTTCGTGCGCGACCAGGTGGAGGCGCTGCGCACGCTCGACGGGCTCGACGTCCAGCTCCACAGCTTCGACCCGCCGGGCGGCATCCGCCCGTACCTGAAGGAGGCGCTCGCGCTGCGGCGCGCCCACCGCGGCTCGGACTACGACGTGATCCACTCGCACTACGGGCTCACCGGGTTCTGCTCGCTCGCGCTGCGCGGAGCCAAAGCCCGCGCCGTCACCTTCCACGGCGATGACCTGCGGCTGGCCAAGGTCGCGCCTATCTCGCGCCTGGTGGCGCGCCTCAGCGAGCTGCCCGCCACGGTGTCGGCCGGCCTCGCCCGCTCCGAGGCCGCAGGGCTCGGCGGACCGGGCACGCGCCGGCGCGTGGCGGTGCTGCCCTGCGGCATCGACCTCGACCGCCTCAAGCCGATCCCTCGCATCAAGGCCCGCCAGGAGCTCGGCCTCGACCCGAACGCTCGCTACCTGCTCTTCCCCGCCGACCCGTCGCGCCCCGAGAAGCGCGTGGACCTGGCGCGGCAGCTCGTGCCGGAGGGCGTCGAGTTGATCCACTACGACAACACGCCGCCCGAGCGCGTGCCGCTCTACATCAACGCCGCGAACGCCGTGCTCGTCACCTCGGAGCGCGAGGGCTTCGGCCTCGCGCCGCTCGAGGCGCTCGCCTGCGACGTGCCGGTGCTCGCCACCGACGTCGGCGTCGCCCCACTCGTCCTCGCCGGCATCCCGGGCACGCTCTGCGCCCCGTTCCAGCGCGACGCCTGGCTGCGGACCCTCGCGCCGCACCTCGACCACGCCGAGCCGCGCGTGACCGGACGGGCGCGCGCAGAGCTGTTCGGCAGCCGGCGAATGGCCGAGCGGGTGGCCTGCGCGTACCGCGATCTGCTCGTCTGAGCTGCCGTTTTCGCAGGTATAGTGGCCCGCCGGGGAGCCTTAAGGATGCTGCCCATTTCTATGTCCGCGCTGCTCAGACGCCTACTCGACCGCACGACCAAGAAGGTCAACCGCGTCGCGGCCGGAACGCCCGTGCCCGCCGGCATCGATCCCGACGAGCGCAAGGGGCCGACCGCGCGGGAGCGCACGCTCATGCGCCGCCGCCTGCGGGCGCTCCGCCGCCGCCGCGAGGCGTTGACGCGCGACGGGAATGGGATTGCGCTCGAATCCACCCAGGAGCTCGAGGCAGTGGATGCCGAGAGGCACGCCCTGGAGCAGGCGCTAAAGGAGCTCAAGACCCTCGACGAGCTGCTCGCCTCAGGGGTCTCCGGCCGCTGCGCCAATTGCGGCGAGCTGGTCTCGACCCGCGAGCACTACTGCACGAACTGCGGCGCGGAGCAACCTTCCACCCACCGGCCGGCCCCAGCACCCAAGGGCCCGCCGCCCCAGCGCGCGCCGGTGGTCACAGGGGCCAGTAGCGCCCGAGTGCAGACGCCGCCCGGGCGCTGAGCTCGTCGCGGTCCACCTGACGCGGCGGGGTACCGCCGTCGTTCAGCGAAGCCAGCGTTGCCACCACCGAGGCGGACAGCGCCTCCAGGTCGTAGCCGCCCTCCAGGACCACCCCCACCGGCACGTCGAGGTCCCCGGCGAGTTCGCGCACGGATGCGGCCAGCTCGCCGAACGAGTTCGTCTCGAGCATGCAGTTGGCCAGCGGATCCGCGCGGTGCGCATCGAAGCCCGCGGACACCAGCACGAGCTGCGGCGTGTACTCGCGCGCGGCCGGAAGCACCACGTGCTGCACCATCGAAAGCCACTCGTCCTCACCCGAGCCCGGCGGCATCGGCAGGTTCAGCGAGAAGCCCTCGCCCTCGCCCGTCCCAACGTCCTCGAGCGGTCCGGTGCCCGGGTAGAGCGGCCACTGGTGCAGGCTCGCGAAAAGCACCTCGCGTGAGCCCTTGAAGATCTCGTTGGTGCCGTTGCCGTGGTGCACGTCCCAGTCGAGGACGAACACGCGCTCGAGCCCGTGCAGCTCGAGCGCATGCGCCGCGGCAACGGCCAGGTTGCCGAACAGGCAGAAGCCCATCGCCGTGCTCGTCTCGGCATGGTGGCCGGGCGGCCGTAGCCCCGAGAAAGCGAGACGCGCCTCACCGCCCAGCAGCGCGTCGACCATCACCACCGGACCGCCGGCCGCGTGCAGCGCCGCGCTCCACGAGCCCGGCGACGTGATCGTGTCCGGGTCGAGGGCCACGCCGCGCTCGCATGCCACCCGCACGTGTTCGATGTAGTGCTCCGGATGCACGCGCAGGAGCTGTTCCATCGTCACCTCGGGCGCGTCGCGCAGCTCGAACCCGAGCCAGTCGCACGCGTCCATCGCCCGCTCGATCGCGGGAATCCGCCCCGGGCCCTCCGGGTGCGGCCCCGTGTCGTGCTCGAGCGACGAGGTGTGGCGGAAGTAGAGCGGCGCGCCGATGCGGATACCGTAACCCGCCACCGTGGCTCACGACGCGACCTCAGAGGCCGGCCGCGCCGACGTGATCGTGGTCGGGGCGGGCGCCGCCGGGCTCTACACGGCGCTCACCGCCGCGCGCGAGGGCGCGCAGGTGGTGCTGGTGTCTCGCTCGCCGCTCGCGGAATCGGCCAGCTACTGGGCGCAGGGCGGCATCGCAGCGGCGCAGGCAGAGGACGATTCGCCGGAGCTTCACCTGGAGGACACGCTCAACGCCGGCCGCGGCGCCTCGCGTCCATCTGCTGCCCGTGTGCTGTGCGAGGAGGCGCCGGCGCGCGTGCGCGACCTCGAGTCGCTCGGGGTGCGCTTCGACGCCGACCGCAGCGGGGCGCTCGCGCTGGGTCTCGAAGGCGGCCACTCGCGCCGCCGCGTGGTGCACGCGGGCGGCAGCGCCACCGGCAGGCGGATCACGCGCGACCTCTCGGCGCTGGCGGCGCTCGACGAGCGCGTGGAGGTGCTCGAGCTCACCTCGGCCAGCTCCGTGTGGGTGCACGAGGGCCGCTGTATCGGGGTGCTGGTGGAGAAACCCGGCGGCCACAGACGCGCGATCGCCGCGCGCGGCACCGTGCTGGCCACGGGCGGAGCGGCCGCCCTGTGGAAGCGCACCTCCAACCCGCGCGGCGCCACGGGTGTGGGCATGACCCTCGCGCACGCGGCGGGCGCGGAGCTGGCCGACATCGAGTTCATGCAGTTCCACCCCACCGCGCTCGTGCACCCGGACGACCGCTTCGACGGCTTCCTCATAACCGAGGCCATCCGCGGCGAGGGCGCCAAGCTGATCACCGACGCGGGCGAGCGCTTCGTGGAGGAGCTGGCCCCGCGCGACGAGGTGTCGCTGGCGGTGGAGGCCCAGCTGCGGGAGGGCCACACCGTCCTGCTCGACATGCGCGACATCGACCTCGCCCGCTTCCCCAACATCGTCGCCCGGCTCGAAGAGTCCGGCATCGATCCGGCGCGCGAGCCCGTGCCGGTCGCGCCCGCGGCGCACTACACGATGGGCGGCGTGGCCACGAGCATCGACGGCCGCTCGTCGCTGCCGGGCCTCTACGCGGTGGGCGAGTGCGGCTGCACCGGGCTCCACGGCGCCAACCGCCTGGCATCGAATTCGCTCGCCGAGTGCTTCGTGTTCGGCTACCGAGCCGGGCGTGCCGCCCTGGACGAACCGGAGCCCGCCGGGAGCGCACCGCCGCCCGAGCCCGGACCGTCGCCCGTGCCCCCGCCGGAGACGCGCGAGGCCCTGTGGCGGCTCGCCGGCCTACAGCGCACGGCGGAGCAGCTCGAGCGCCTGCGGGAGGACCGCTTCCCGCTGGCCCGGCTCATCGCGGAGTCCGCGCTCGCGCGCCCCGAAAGCCGAGGGGCTCACCAAAGACTGGATTTCCCTGTCCCCGATCCGAGGTACACCGGAATGCACCTAACCGTGTACGACGATGGAGGGGTTCGACAGGAGCTTTGGGAGTAGTTTCGGCTCTGCAAAGCGATGCAGGCGTTGACGGCTGTCAATTAACGCCAACATAACAATCGGTTCGTTTGGGGTTCACGGCCCGGTGGAATACTCGCTCTGGTGTAAGGGTTGGATAACCCAGCACGGCTGCTTACGAAAGGGGATGGGAGGCCCGCGCCATGTACCAGTTCAGTCGCTCGATCTATCGCGAATTGGCACCCGAGGTGATCGAGGACGGCAAGGATGCACACGCCAACAGGATGGCTTTTCTGAAGTCCTGTGAGGCGGCGATGGAACGCTTGGCGAACGATCGGCATTACTTCGCGAAGCCGGCGAGGTCACTTTTCCGGGATGTGCGCGTGTACTTCCCGATGACGAGCCAGCTGCGCGTGTACAGGACGATCGAGCGCCACATGACGTTGGCGTCGGAGTACGTAGATCGCTACATGCAGGTAGGGGTTTCGCTCGACGGCAGCCCGCTGTCGTGCCACGCGAGCACGCGCAAGGGCACAGCGTGTCAGCGCGTTCCGCTTCCGGGCAGCAAGTACTGCCCATCGCACAAGCACCTCGAGGAGGACGTCGCGGCAACTGCCGCGTAGCTCCGGACTCGCCCGCGAACCCTCGCAGGGAGGCGAGCGGTGCAGTGGCGAGGTCGAGATTGCGGATTGGGGACTACGGATTGCGGGCTGGAGGCCTCGCAATCCGTAGTCTGCCCGCATGCTTCTAGGGGTCGATGTCGGCGGCACGTTCACCGACGCCGCCCTGCTGACGCCTGACGGTCTCGTCACCGCCAAGTCGCCTTCCACGCCGCGCGATCAATCCGAGGGCGTGCTGAACGCCGTGTCGGCCGCTCTGGACGCCGCCGGCGCCTCGGCGTCCGACGTGTCCCGCTTCGCCCATGGCATGACGGTCGGGACCAACGCCCTGCTCGAGGGCAAGGTGGCGCGCACCGCGCTGCTGGCCACCGAGGGCTTCACCGACCTCGAGGAGCTGGGGCGCCAGGCGCGCGCGGAGCTGTACCGCCTGTGCGCCGGGCATCCACCGCCGCTGGTGCCGCCGGAGCTGCGCGTGCCCGTGCCCGAGCGGACGGGGCCAGACGGCGTGCTGCGCCCGCTCGACGAGTCCGCGTTGGCCGAGCGCGTGCGCCAGCGCTGCGGCGACGTCGAGGCGGCCGCCGTCTGCCTGCTCTGGGGGTTTCGCCACCGCGAGCACGAGCAGGACGTCGCGCGCGTCCTCGGCGATGAGCTTCCCGGCGTGCACGTGTCCACCTCGCACGAGACCGCGGGCGTGTTCCGCGAGTACGAGCGCTGCGCCACGACGGTGGTGGACGCGGCCCTGTCGCCGCTCCTGCGCCGCTATCTGGAGCGGCTGGCCGAGCGGGCTCGCGAGGCCGGGCTGCCGGAGCCCGAGGTGATGCTCTCCGGAGGCGGCGTGGCCAGCTCGGCCACGGCCGCGCGCCACGGGTCGTGGACGGTGCTGTCGGGCCCGGCGGGCGGCGCGGTGGGAGCCGCTCGCAGCGCCGAGCGTGCGGGAGTGCCCGACGTGGTGTGTCTCGACATGGGCGGCACGTCCTGCGACGTGTCGGTGGCGTTCGGCGGCCGTGCGGGCGAGACCGGCGGGCGCGAGGTGGGCGGGCGCGCGCTGGCCCTGCCGATGGTCGATGTCCACACGATCGGCGCGGGCGGCGGCAGCATCGCCTGGCGCGACGCGGGCGGCGCGCTGCGGGTGGGACCGCGCTCGGCGGGCGCCGAGCCGGGGCCGGCGTGTTACGGCCGCGGCGGCGAGGAGCCGACGGTCACGGACGCCAACCTGCTGCTGGGCTATCTGGATTCGGACTCGCCGCTGGCAGGCGGCGTGGAGCTCGACCGCTCGGCCTCTGAGCGCGCGGTGGGTGTCCTTGCCCGTTCGCTTGGGCTCTCACGCGAGGAGGCCGCCGCCGGGATCGTGCGCGTGGCCGGCGCCGAGATGGCGCGCGCGGTGCGCGTGATGACGGTCGAGCGCGGCATCGACCCGCGCGAGCTGGCACTGCTCGCGTTCGGCGGCGCCGGACCGCTGCACGCGTGCGCCATCGCCGAGGAGCTGGACATGCGCCGGGTGGTGGTGCCGCAGGCGTCCGGCGTGCTCTCGGCGCTCGGGCTGATCGTGTCGGAGCGGCGGCGCGAGCTCGTCTCCAGTGAGCTCCTCGCAGGCGAGAAGCTCACTCGAGGCAGGGTGACAGAGGCAGTGGGCCGGCTCGCAACACAGGGGCGCGAGGAGCTCGGCTCGGGCGACGCCGAGGTGCGCGTGCGCTACGACCTTCGCTACGCCGGTCAGGCCTTCGAGATCACCGTGCCCGGCGAGCCGGAGCCGGACGTGGGCGAGCTGCGCGGAGCGTTCGACGCCGCGCACGAGCAGCGCTACGGCTACTCGGACCCGGACGCCACGCTGGAGCTCGTGACCGTGCGCGTGGCGGTCGCTCTTCCGGGTGGCGAGCTGGTGACGTCCGCGGCTGCCCGCACCTCTCACACGCGGCAGCGTGAGGCGCTGTTCGACGGCGAGTGGCTGACCGCCGCGGTGATCCGTGGCTCCGACGACGTGACCGGCCCGGCCATCTGCGAGCTGCGCGAGGCCACTCTGGTGGTGCCGCCCGGCTGGTCCGGCGGCGCGGACGCGGACGGCACCATCGTGCTGGAGCGCGGCTGATGGATCCGGTCACGCTCCAGGTGATGGTCGGAGCGCTGCGAGCCGCCTGCGACGAGATGGGCGTCGTGCTCATCCGCTCGGCCCACTCGGCCAACGTGAAGGAGCGCCGCGACGCGTCCACCGGCCTGTTCGACGCAGTCGGCGAGATGGTGATGCAGGCCGAGCACATCCCGGTGCACCTGGGAGCGATGCCGCTGGCGGTGGCCGCGGTGATCGACGAGGAGCAACGCCCCGGCGATGCGTGGATCCTCAACGACCCCTACCGCGGCGGCACTCACCTGCCGGACATCACGCTGATCTCTCCGATCTTCAGCGGCGGCGAGCTGACCGGCTTCGCCGCCAGCCGAGCTCACCACGCGGACGTCGGCGGCAAGCTGCCGGGCAGCATGCCGGCCGACTCGCGCTCGCTCGACGAGGAGGGCGTGGTGATTCCGCCGGCGCGGCTCGTGAACGAGGGCAAGCTCGACGAGGACCTGCTGGCCGACCTGACGGGCCGCATGCGCAATCCCGATCAGCGCCGCGCCGACCTGCGCGCGCAGCTGGCCGCCGGGCGCACCGGCGGCGCGCGCGTGGAGGAGCTGGTGGAGCGGCACGGCCTGGACACGGTCCGTGAGGCGATGCGCGAGACGCTCGACTACGCGGAGCGCCGCACGCGCGCCCGGATCGAGGAGCTCGAAGACGGGGTGCGCGAAGCCGGCGACGTGCTCGAGGCGGTGGAGGGCGACCTCGAGCTGCACGTGCGGGCGGAGGTTTCGGGCGCCGAGCTGACGCTCGACTTCAGCGGTTCGGCCGGGCAGCACGAGGGCAACCTCAACTGCCCGCTCGCGGTCACGCTGTCGGCCTCCTACTTCGCCGTCCGCGTGCTCACCGACCCGGACGTGCCGGCCTGCGCGGGCGCCTACCGGCCCGTTACGGTGATCGCGCCCGCGGGCTCGCTGCTCAACGCGCAGCCGCCCCACGCCGTCGTGGCGGGCAACGTGGAGACCTCCTCGCGCGTGGCGGATCTCGTGCTGGCCGCCTTCGGCCGCGCGCTGGGGCAGGGCACGATGAACAACCTCACGCTCGGCAACGACCGCTTCACCTACTACGAGACGCTCGGCGGCGGCCAGGGCGCCTGCCCTGACGCCGACGGCCCGAACGCCGTCCACGTGGCGATGAGCAACACGCTGAACACGCCGATCGAGGCGCTCGAGCTGGAGTTCCCGCTGCGGGCCGTCGAGTACGCGGTGCGGCGCGGCTCCGGCGGCGCGGGCAGGCACCACGGCGGCGACGGCGTGGTGCGCGAGCTGGAGGCGCTCGACGACATGACCTTCTCGCTGATCACCGAGCGCCGCCGCCACCCGCCTCACGGTGCGGACGGTGGCGAGCCCGGCCAGTGCGGCCGCAACCTGCTGAACGGCGACGAGCTCGACCCCAAGGCGATGGGCGAGCTGCAAGCCGGCGACCGCCTGCGCATCGAGACGCCCGGCGGGGGTGGACACGGCAGGCCCTCCGGGTAGATAACCCGTTGGGGTGCGG
>Ga0207707_10004427_pt1 | contig 12380 bp, 12 predicted proteins | sample KBSC83BmetaG_FD_184336 | JGI IMG/M metagenome (GOLD analysis project Ga0207707, IMG submission 184336) | Corn rhizosphere microbial communities from Kellogg Biological Station, Michigan, USA - KBS C8-3B metaG (SPAdes) (version 2) | ecosystem: Host-associated > Plants > Roots > Rhizosphere ... | reverse complement strand
TTTTTGCCCCCCGACAAAAAGCACCGGAGGTGACTTTTTGCGACCGGAAGACAGGGGCAAAAACCACGCTTTTTGCCCCCCGACAAAATGCACTTCACGGATGCCGCCAGCCACTTTTGTCCCGCGCGCCTCTTGGGGCTATGCTGGTTTCCTATGCGCGGGATTCTGTTTACCTTAATCTCGATCGCGTGCTCGGTCGCGTATGCAGGGACCACTGTGTACAAGTGGGTGGACGACAATGGCATCACCCACTACAGCGACCAGCCGCACGAGAAGGCAGAGAAGGTGCAGGTGCGGGATCCGGCGACGTACTCGTCGAAGAACGGTCCCCCTGCCGCGCCCCCGCAGCCCCCGAGCGACAACGCTGCACCCGGGAAGTACGACAGCTGCGCGGTTTCGCAGCCCACCCAGGATCAGGTGTTCCTGAACGTCTACTCCGCGCAGGTCTCGGTGGATACGGTTCCGGTGCTGCGCCCCGGCGACCGGATCGTGCTGACGCTCGACGGTCGGCCGTTGACGGATCAAGCGGGCTCTCAGACCTCGTTCACCCTCGATCCGATCGATCGGGGCACGCATACCATCGAGGCGACCGTGCAGGATCCGGCCGGGCAGCCGGTTTGCACGACGCCGACCGTAACGTTCCACGTGCGTCAAAACTCGGTCAAGTCTCCTACTCACCCGCCCGCACACTGAGCTGCGCACTGTCGCAGCGAGAGGTGGGCCGTGGCGTTTGAGCACAGCCTGCCTTCGGCGCTATCGCACTTCGATCCCACGGATCTGCTGGACGCGCTGTCGACCGGCATCCTGATGCTGGATGCACAGCTGTGCCCTATCTATGCCAACGTCGCCGCTCAGGACTTGCTGGCCTTCAGCCTCAAGAAGGCGCGCGGACGACCCTTCAGCGATTTTCTGCACGACACGGACGGATTCGTCGGCGTTCTGCGCCGCGTTCTGGATACCGGCGAGGCGATCGCGGATCGCGAGCTGACCATGCGGCCGATCGGCGCGCCGCGTGAGACGCGTACGCTCGATGTGACAATCACACCGCTCGAGGGACAGATCACCGGCACACACCTGCTGCTGGAACTGGCCGACACGACGCAGCGGCAGCGCATCACGCGCGAAAACGATCTCCTGGCGCGGCTCGATAGCAGCCGGCTCATGGTTCGGCAGCTCGCGCACGAGATCAAGAATCCCCTCGGCGGCTTGCGCGGCGCGGCGCAACTGCTCGAGCGCGAGCTGCAGGAAGCGGATCTGCGCGAGTACACCCAGGTCATCATCGGAGAAGCCGATCGGTTGGCCTCACTGGTGGACTCGATGGCCGGACCCAGCCGCGCGCCACAGAAGGGTCACATCAACGTTCACGAGATCTGCGAGCACGTCTTCCACCTGCTGAGAGCGGAGGCCCCTGCGGCCGTTGTCGTCGAGCGCGACTACGATCCGAGCCTTCCCAACGCGATGCTGGACCGTCATCAGATGATTCAGGCGCTCCTCAACGTGGCGCGCAATGCCATGCAGGCGCTTGGCGGCAACGCCGGACGCATCGTGGTGCGCACGCGAGCGCTCTCGAATGTCAGCATCGGTATGGCGCGCCATCGCCTGGTGGCCAGCCTGCAGATCGAGGACAACGGGCCGGGTGTGCCCGAAGAGCTGCGAACGAGCGTTTTCTATCCGCTGGTCACGGGCCGTCCCAACGGCACGGGGCTCGGACTTGCCGTCGCCCAGGAGCTGGTGACCCGCAACGGCGGGCTCATCGAGTTCGAGAGCCAGCCGGGGCGAACGATCTTTACTTTGCTGCTGCCACTCGGAGAAGCCACATGAACGGCCAGTCACTGCGCGTCTGGCTCGTCGACGACGATGCCTCCATCCGCTGGGTACTGGAGCGGGCTCTGCGCAACGGCGGCATGGCGCCGCGTGCATTCGAATCTGCTGAGCCGGCGCTGGATGCGCTCCGCCGTGAATCCCCGGACGTCCTGCTCACCGACATCCGCATGCCAGGCCAGTCGGGCCTGGAGCTGTTGAAGAAGATCCGCGATGCCCGGCCGGCGTTGCCGGTCATCGTCATGACGGCGCATTCCGACCTCGGAAGCGCGGTCTCCGCCTACGAAGGCGGCGCGTTTGAATACCTGCCGAAGCCGTTCGACATCGATCAGGCCGTTGCCCTGGTCAGACGCGCGGCGGTTGCCAACCCCCAAGGCGGCGGTGACCCGTCGGCCGTCCCGAAGATTCCGGAGTTGCTGGGCCGCGCGCCGGCCATGCAGCAGGTGTTCCGCGCTATCGGGCGCCTCGCTCGCTCCAGCGTGACGGTCCTCATCACGGGTGAGTCCGGCACGGGTAAGGAGCTGGTCGCCCGGGCTTTGCACGAGCACAGCCCGCGCGCCGGAAAGCCGTTCATCGCTCTGAACACCTCGGCCATTCCGGCCGACCTGCTCGAGTCGGAGCTGTTCGGGCACGAGAAGGGGGCTTTCACGGGTGCGGACTCACAGCGTCGCGGCCGGTTCGAGCAGTCGGACGGCGGCACCCTCTTCCTCGATGAGATTGGCGACATGTCGACTCCCTTGCAGACGCGGCTGCTGCGCGTGCTGGCTGAAGGGGAGTTTTATCGGATCGGCGGCCAGACACCGATTCGCGTCGATGTCCGGGTGATCGCGGCTACGCACCAGAATCTTCAAGATCGCGTTGCGCGCGGACAGTTCCGCGAGGATCTCTACCACCGGCTCAACGTGATCCGGATCGAGCTGCCTCCGCTGCGAGCCCGGTCCGAGGACATCCCGGATCTGCTGCACCACTACATGAACGTCGCCGCTCACGAGCTGGGCGTCGAAGCCAAGGTGCTTGCGCCTGAGGCCGAAACGAAGCTCGCTGCGTATGGCTGGCCTGGCAATGTCCGCGAGCTCGTCAACCTGTGCCGGCGACTTTCGGTGCTCGCGCCGGGGACCGAGGTGCGCGTCGAGGACCTGCCCCACGAGCTGGGCGAGACGGCGTCCTCCGGACCGAACGAAGCGGACTGGGCCAAGGCGCTCGCCAGCTGGGCAGATCGCCAGGTGATGACCGGCAAGCGTCCGCTGCTGGATGACGCACAGCCCGAGTTCGAGCGCGTGTTGATCCGCTCGGCGCTCAAGCGCACCCAGGGACACCGGCAGGAAGCCGCGAAGCTGCTCGGGTGGGGGCGCAATACGCTGACGCGCAAGCTGAAGGAGCTGGGGATGGAGGGGATCGACTAGCGGGCGAAAACCACGCTTTTCGCCAGCGGGCAGAAAGCGCCGCAGGCCCAAAATGGGCCAGCGCTTTCTGCAATGGACGAACAGCCGCTACACTGCGCGGCGCATGACCTTCCTGGAAATCTGGAAAGCGCCGTTCCTCGGCAACACCGTCGAGGCGTGGACGCTCGCGCTCGTCACCTTCCTGGTGACGTTCACCGTGCTGCCCATTGCCAGAGGATTCATCGCTTCCCGGCGCAAGCGGTGGATCGAGTCCGGCGGCGGGCAGCTCCCTGACGCTTTCGAGCTTGCCGGCCGTCTCGTCGTACGCACCAGCCGCCTCTTCCTGTCGGCGGTGGCGATCTATCTGGCCTCGCGCTATCTCACCTTCCCCGCCAACGTCGAGCGGATGCTGACGATCGTCATCGTCGCGCTCTTCTGGATGCAGGCCGGATTGTGGTCGATGGCTGCCGTCCGCTTCACTATCGAGCGGCGGCGCAAGCGCTCCGAGGCGCTGGATGCCGTGCTGACGAGCTCGATCGACATCATTCTGTTCGTCGCCGGCCTCGTCGTCTGGACGATGGTCCTGCTCCTGGCGCTCGACAACCTGGGCGTGGAGATCAAGCCGCTGTTGGCGGGACTGGGAATCGGCGGTATCGCGATCGCGCTCGCCGTGCAGACGGTGTTGGGCGATCTTCTGGCGTCGCTGTCCATCGCGCTCGACAAGCCTTTCACTATCGGCGACTTCCTCAGCGTCGATGACTTCCAGGGCTCAGTGGAGCACATCGGTGTCAAGAGCACGAGGCTGCGCAGCATCTCCGGCGAGCAGATCGTCATCTCGAACACGGATATTCTCAAGGCGCGGGTGCGTAACTTCGGGCGCATGCGCGAGCGGCGCGCGGTGTTCCAGGTCGGCGTCCACTACGAGACGCCGACCGATGCGCTTGCAGCGATTCCCGCCGCCATTCGCTCAATCGTCGAGGCGGAGCCGGAGGTGCGCTTCGATCGCTGTCACTTCCTGACATTTGGCGATACGGCGCTGCAGTTCGAGACGGTCTACATCGTGAAACGCGCGGACTTCAACAGCTACGCGGATATCCAACAGAGGATCAATCTCGCGATTCTCGGGAAGCTGCGCTCGATGTCGGTGCAGTTCGCTGCGCCCAGCCGCAACGTGTTCTATATCGAGAACCCCGCCCCGCTGTCACAGAGCAGCGCTGGGGGCAAGTAGGCGTTCGGCTCCCACCGAGCCGATGAGTTGCGTCACGCTCGTGAGACCTTGCTCGCGCAGATACTCAGCGATGCCCGCATTGATCTTCTTGCACACCATCGGGTCGTAGAACAGCGCCGTGCCCACGCCGACGGCGGTTGCGCCGGCGAGTATGAACTCCAGGGCATCCGTTGGGGTGGTGATTCCGCCCTGCCCTATGATCGGCACGCCATGAGGGCGCGCCACTTCGGCGACCTGGTACACCTTCAGGAGCGCGATCGGCTTGATGGCGGGACCGGAGAGGCCGCCCTGCACATTTCCGATGATCGGCCGCCGGGTGCGCACATCGATAGCCATCCCCATCATGGTGTTGATGACGGCGAAGGCGTCGGTGCCGGCCTCGATGCAGCGGCGGGCGTTCTCCTTGATGTCCGTCTGGTTCGGCGACAGCTTCGTGATGATCGGCTTGCTCGTCGCACGACGGCAGGCGGCGACCACCTGTGCGGACATGTCGGGGTAGTTGCCGAACGCGACGCCTCCCTCTTTCACGTTGGGGCACGAGATGTTGATCTCGATGGCGTCGATCGGCGATTGGTCGAAGCGGCGGGTGACCTCCACGTACTCTTCGATTGTCGAGCCGGAAACGTTGGCGATGAAGCGCGTCTCCGTGAAATCGAGCTCGGGGAGGATGCGATCGACAACGTGCGCGACGCCCGGGTTCTGGAGCCCGATGGCGTTGAGCATGCCCGCGGGGGTTTCGTAGATGCGGTGCGGCGGGTTGCCGAGGCGCGGCTTCAGCGTGGTTCCCTTGAGAACGACCGCTCCCGCGTCGCGATTGGAGAAGCCCTCGATGCGGGTGTATTCCTCGCCGAAACCCACGCAGCCGGAGAGCAGCACGATCGGGGAAGCGAACGCCATCCCGCAGAACTCGAGACTCAGGAGATCGGCATTGTCGGGAGGGCTCATGGCCTCGATTATGCCATGCTTGTCGCCGACCCCAGAAAGCGGCTCGTCCATGTTCCACATCGTGCTGTTCAGACCGGAAATTCCGCCCAACACGGGCAACGCGATTCGCCTGAGCGCCAACACGGGCTGCACGTTACACCTCGTGAGACCGCTCGGATTCGACCTTGACCGCAAAGAAGTGCGCCGCGCGGGGCTCGACTACACCGATCTGGCGAAGGTGAGGATTCACGACGATCTGGCCTCCTGCCTGCAGGAGTTAGGCGGTGCTCGAGTGTTCGCGGTCGAGACGAGCGGCACGCGGCGCTATAGCGAGGCCCGATTCGAGCCCGGCGATGCGTTGCTCTTCGGCTCCGAGCACCGTGGGCTACCGGAGGCGGTGCTCGCCGGCATTCCTGCCGACAGGCACCTGTCGATCCCGATGCTTCCTGCCAATCGCAGCCTCAACCTTTCAAACGCGGTGGCGCTCGTGGTCTATGAGGCGTGGCGACAAAACGAGTTCAGCCGATCTCGGACTTGATGGGACGGCTCATCAATTCCCGCACCGCGTCCTTGGCCGGCATGTGCTTGTACAACACGCGATACACGCCTTCGGACAGAGGCATCTCCACGTGCTCGCGCGCTGCGACGATGTGCGCCGCTTTGGCCGCGCTGTAGCCTTCGACGACCTGGCCTATCGTCGCGAGCGCTTCTTCAGGAGAGCGACCCGAAGCCAGTAACAGCCCAAAGCGACGATTCCGCGACTGATCGTCGGTGCAAGTGAGAACGACATCGCCTAAACCGGCGAGTCCCATGAATGTGTCACGGTGAGCGCCGAGCGCCACGCCGAGACGTGTCATCTCGACAAGACCGCGCGTGATGAGTGCGACGCGGGTATTCGCACCGAAGCCGAGACCGTCGGAGAGCCCGGCACCGACGGCGAGGACATTCTTCACCGCACCTCCGACTTCCACTCCGATGATGTCGGTTGAGGTGTAGGCGCGGAAGTTCGCGGACGACAATCCGCTCGCAAGCGCGCTTGCGAATGCGGCGTCCGGTGACGCGATCGTCATCGCAGTCGGCAACCCGTGGCCAACCTCGCGCGCGAATGTCGGACCGGACAGCACGGCCACTGCACGAGAGGAACCCAGAATCTCCCGGGCCACCTGGTGCGGCAGGAGTCCGGTTTCCAGCTCGAATCCCTTCGTTGCCCAGGCGAGGCGCATCTGCGGCAACAGATGCGGGCGGATTTCTTCCAATAAAGTGCGGAAAGAATGGCTCGGCACCGCGATCAGGACGTCGCTGACGCCGCGGAGTGCCGCGGCGAGGTCGCGCTCCACGACCAGAGAGTCGGGGAAGCGAGCACCCGCGAGGTACCGCTCGTTGCTGCGAGCGGTAGCCATTGCTTCCTGTCGCTGCGGGTCCCGGCCCCACAGATGCGTGGGGCGGCCGCTGCGCGCCACCTGGATTGCGAGAGCGGTCCCCCACGAGCCTGCGCCGAGCACCGCGGCCGGAGCTTCGCGCTTTACGCCGGGTGCCGTTGCGCTCATGGATGGCAGCGCGCGTCAGTTGGTCGCGATGGGTTGTCCCTGTCCCTGCGTCTGCGATTGCGCGTAGAGCGCATCGAAGTTGACCGGAGGCAGCAGGAATTGCGGGAATCCACCTTGAGTGACGAGGTTGGACACCGTGGCGCGGGCGTACGGGAACAGCACACCTGGGCAGATGCTGGTGACTGCGCGCTTGGCGTCCTCTTCCGTCAGGTTCCGCATCACGAAGAGTCCCGCTTGCTTGACCTCCACCAGGAACAAGGTGACCTCGTTCTGCTTGGCGGAAACGGTCACCGTCAGCACGACCTCACGCACATCCGCCGTCAGGACGGTTGTGCCGGTGTGGAGGTCGAGATTGATTTGCGGGTTCCAGTTGCCCTCCGTACGAGGGCCGTTCGGCGCTTCGTAGGAGCAATCCTTCAGGTAGACGCTCTGCAGGGACAGGACAGGGCCGGTCTCCGGCTGCGCCTGGGGAACCGGCTCCGCGCCGGCATTGTTCGTCGTCATGTCACGGCCTCCGGGCCGGTTGCTGAGGTTTGAGCAGCGGATCCAGACCGTGAGCCGCTTCCAGCTCGTACAGGTCGTCGCATCCGCCGATATGTATATCGCCGATAAAAATCTGGGGCACCGAGCTGCGGCCGCTGCGGGCCCGCATCTCGGAACGCGCCTCGGGGCGCGAATCCACGTCGATCTCCTCGAACGGGATCTGCTTCTGCGTCAACAGCTGGCGTGCCCGGTCGCAATAAGGACACCAGCTGGTTGCATACATTTGAACCTTGGGCTGCATCAGGCGCCCTGCCCCTTGGTCAGCGGCAGGTTCTCCGAACGCCACGCAGCAAGCCCGCCGCGTAGATTGAAGGCCTTCGTAAAGCCCTGGGCGGTCAGCTGCCGCCGTGCCGAGGCGCTCACACTGCCGGTATCGTCGTAGATCACGACGAATTTCTCCCGGTACTTCTTGAGCGTCTCAGCCCCCTTCATGAGCTGCTCGCCCGTCATCTGCCGCGCGCCGGACACGTGGCCCGCCACGAATTGCTCCTGCGGACGCAGGTCGATGAGCAGCGCCCCCTGGTTCATCAACCGGATGACGTCCTGGGGCGAGATCGCGGCGACGTTGTGACCGCGCATGCGGAGCTCGTACGCGGCTACCACGATCGCCAGGACTACCGCCGCGGCGGCGAGCAGCGAGTGGTGCGCGAAATATTCGATGAGACGGTCCATATGCCAAGGCTCAAAAAGTTGCGCATTATAGCGTCCCTATGCGACCGCCCAGTGCGAATCCGCGGGTCAGCCAGGGGGCCCGCGCCGGCGTCCCCCAGGGAGTCATCCAGGGAGTTCCCAAGTGGGCCTGCGTGCTCGCGGCGTTCGGGCTGCTGATCGCTGCCGTCGCACCTGCGGCCGCAGCCCGTCCCCATCGCCGCCCGCAATCGGCTCCGCCGCAGACACCGGCGCCCCCTCCGGCCCGCCCTTCGGGGGATACGCAAAAAACCGAAGCGCAGCTGGAAGCGGTGAAGTCCGAGATCGAGCGGGTCGCGGCCCAGGTGAGCAATGACGAGGTGCAGAAGACTCGTCTGGCCAAGGAGCTTCGCGGCGCCGAGCTCTCCGTCGGCAAGGCGCGGGAAGGTCTGGAGAGTGTGCGCCGGCAACGCACTGAGACCGGAGCGCGCCGCACGGCGCTGGCGGCCGAGAAGAAGGATCGCGAGGGCGACCTGAGCCAGGAGCGCGAGTCGCTCGCGGGCCAGATGCGGGCGGCCTACATGATCGGTCGCGAAGAGCCCCTGAAGCTGCTGCTGAACCAGAAGGATCCGGAGCTCGCCGGCCGGATGTTCGCGTACTACGGCTACTTCGGCCGGGCCCGTGCCGGCCAGATCCACGAGATCGAGGAGAACGTGCAGCGCCTCGGCGAGCTCGACTCTCAGCTCGAGGCCGAGGACACCCGGCTGGCGGAGCTCGAGAAGCAGCAAAAGGCGCAGCTCGCGGAGTTGGAAGGGGCACGTCAGCATCGCAGCGTGGTGCTGGCGAGCCTCGAGGCGGAGTCGCATACACGTGCAGAGAGTCTCGAGCGACTGCGCAGTCAGCAGGCCGGACTGGAGAAATTGCTGAAGGAGCTGCGTGAGGCGCTCCAGAAATTTCCCGTCGACACGAACGATGCGTTCGCGCGCCTGCGGGGCAAGCTGGCCTGGCCCGTCAACGGCAAGGTGGTCGCCCGATTCGGCGAGACCCGTGCGGGCGGCGTGAAGTGGGACGGTGTGCTCGTGGCTACGGAGCGTGGGAGCCCGGTGCGCGCGGTCTACCAGGGGCGCGTGATCTATGCCGATTGGCTCCCGGGGCTGGGCCTGTTGACTATCGTCGACCACGGGGACGGCTACATGAGTCTCTACGGGCACAACGAGCGCTTGTACAAAGGCGTCGGCGAGCAAGTGGCCGCCGGGGACGCCATCGCCTCGGCCGGCGACAGTGGCGGCACAACACGGCCGGAGCTGTATTTTGAGATCCGCAAAGGCGGGCGACCGGTCGATCCGCGCCCGTGGTTCAAGGAATCGACACCCTGACCGGCCTCGCTCGAGCTTCGCTCATCCGTCGACCTTCCATGGACGATTAAGTCAAATCCGGATCGCTACAGCGGTTCTGAGAGGGCGACCTTCGTTGCGTTGTATTTCGCGGAAATAGCCAACTCGCGCAACGATCCAACGGGGGGTGTCTGCGACTGTACGAAGGGCGAGGAACGCATGAGCGAGCCGCGGAATACACAAAGCAACACGACTGCCAGTCCGTGGGGTTCGCCGGAGCCCTACGTTCAGCTCGTGCGCTGCTTGTTGCCGCGCGCCGCCAGCATTTCCCTGTTCGACGCCGCTGGCGAGCAGCGCTGGACGAACGATGCGTTGACGGGCCCGGACTTGCCGAATTTCGTAGCCGAGGTGGTCAGCGCCGCGCGCGCGACGCCAGGTCGGCCGGGCGAAATGCGCATGCTCGGCGCAAACCAGCCTGCCTATCTGTGCTGGTTGCGCGATGACTCGCAGAGGCCCCTGGCCATCCTGGCCATCGTGTGCCGCGCTGCCGGTGATCAAGAGGCCGAAGCGCGCACCTTCTCGTTCGCGCATTCGCTCCTGCGACCCGCTTTGGAGTGTCTGCGACGCGACCTGCTTGCGCATGCCACGATCGAAGACCTCAAGGTCAAAATGAAGTCGCTCGACCGCCACGGTGTCATGACCGATGGCGCCGCAACCGGTTTGTACACACGACCGGAATTCGAGCAGCGCATGCGCGCGGCCGTGTCGGACACCTCGAAGATCAAACAGTGGACCGCGCTCTACATCAACGCCGACCAGCTGCACGTGATCAACGACAGCTTCGGCATGCACGTCGGCGATTCCGTGCTCTCGCAACTGGGCGAGCTCATTCGCAACCGGTTGCCCCCGGAGGCATTCGCGGGGCGCATTTCCGGGGATCGCTTCGCGGTTCTGGTGCCGATGTCGCTGGATGACGGGGAGAAGTTCGCGGAGAGTTTGCGCGAGGGCGTCGAGCAGCTGGCTCCGGCGCACGGCGAGTCGCGGTTGCACATTTCTATCAGCGTGGGGCTCGCTTCTGTGGATGTGGGTGCTGGCGAACTGATGCACGCGCTCGCGGCCGCGGAAACTGCCTGCAAAGCGGCAAAGGATCGCGGCCGCAACCGCGTCGAGGTCTACCAGAGCAACGACGCGAGCCTGGTTCGGCGCTTTGCGGACATCAACATCGCCGGCCAGCTGCGCGAAGCGATCGACGCCGGGCATCTGCGCCTGGATGCTCAGCTGATCGCCCCTTTTGCAAAGGCCACGGACGCGCGCCCGCATTTCGAACTGCTGTTGCGCATGTTGGATGATAAGGGCCACATCATCAGTTTCGATCGGCTGCTGTCGGCGGCAAACCGCTATCAGCTGATGCCCACGATCGACCGGTGGGTCGTGGAGACGGCCATCGCCATGCTGCAGCAGCGAGCCAGCCAGCTCGCGGGCCGTCAGATCGCGTTCGCCATCAACTTCTCGGGGCAGTCGCTCCACGATGATGAGTTCGCGGACTTTCTGATCGAGCGCATCCGCGCGAGCGGGCTCGAGCCGGGGCTGTTCTGCTTCGAGCTCACCGAGAATGCGACCATGACCAACATCACGCGCGCCGGGGCGCTCATGCGGCGCCTCCGCGATCTGGGATGCGGGGTCGCGCTCGATGACTTCGGGACGGGGCTCTCTTCGTTGTCGTTCCTGCGGCAGCTTCCGGTCACGATGCTCAAGATCGACGGGAGCTTCATTCGCGATGTGCTCGTCGATGCTCGCGCCGAGTCGATGGTGCGATCCATCGCACAGCTCGCCCATTCGATGTCGATGTCCACGGTGGCCGAGTACGTCGAGACGCGCGAGATCTGCGCCCGGGTGGCGATGCTCGGCGTCGATTATGGCCAGGGATTTGCCATCGGCAGGCCCACGCCGCTCGGGGAACTGCTGGTCGGGCTGCCGCCATTGCCCGCCGCCTCGCGTGCGGCGGCACGGGCAGATGCGGCTCGGGCGGATGCTGCGCCGCGGCAGGCTACGGTTGCGACGGCGGACCGCGTTTCGCGGTGATGTGCCGCGCGTGCGGGCGACGCTCACTCGGCCAGCACAGTTGCAATTACTCACCTACTTCTTGCACCGGGTCACGGTTTACGCCTCAGGCATTGACCGCCCGTGCGCGCCTGTAGTATCGGTGGCGCATTCAAGCCGGGGGGTTTGAGGAAATGTCGACGCGATCGCGCACGCTGATCGCTCTCGTCGCGGGGGCGGTTTTTGGCTTTTCTGCCGCATTGGCGAGCGGCGTGCTGGCTGAGAAATCCAAGGATTCTGCGCAACCGCAGACATCCGTCGCGCTCCCTTGGGAGGATGCGCGTCAATTCGCCGAGGTGTATGAGCGCATCAAGCGCGAGTACGTCGACGACGTCGACGATCATGCCCTCATGGAAAAGGCGATCCGCGGCATGGTCGCCGCGCTGGACCCCCATTCGGCCTACCTCGACAGCGATGAGTTCGAGGAAATTCGCCTCAGCACCATGGGCTCCTATCCCGGGGTCGGCATCGAGGTCGCCGCGGAAGACGGGGCGGTGAAGATCCTGCGTCCCATCGAGGGCTCGCCCGCACAGAAGGCGGGATTGATGCCCGGCGACATGATCGTAAAGATCGACGGAGAGGACATCGGCGCCGACCAGGCGGGCGCGATTGCCAGGATGCGCGGCTCGGCCGGCAGCCTCGTGAAATTGACCATTCGACGCCCTCCTTCGGGCGAGTTCATCGACTTCTCGCTGAAGCGGGCGAAGGTCGAGGTGCACAGCGTCGCGGAGGAAACCCTGGAGCCCGGCTACGGGTACGTGCGCATCACAACGTTCAGCGAGACGACCGCTGAGGACCTCAATCACGCCGTGGCGACTCTCCGGCGAGACAATCCCAACGGACTCAAGGGGCTCGTCCTCGATCTGCGCAACAA
>Ga0207707_10004426_pt1 | contig 12381 bp, 12 predicted proteins | sample KBSC83BmetaG_FD_184336 | JGI IMG/M metagenome (GOLD analysis project Ga0207707, IMG submission 184336) | Corn rhizosphere microbial communities from Kellogg Biological Station, Michigan, USA - KBS C8-3B metaG (SPAdes) (version 2) | ecosystem: Host-associated > Plants > Roots > Rhizosphere ... | reverse complement strand
GACGGATTTGGGCGCGGTATCCAGCACGATGGGATGATTCATGTCCGGATCGTCGGTCAACCCCATGCCGTTGTTCACCGGCGCGGCGCAGCTTCCCGCGAGCAGAACCGCGGCGATCGCGGCGGCGCGCATTGCATCGCTCATGACCATGGCTGAACTCCTATTCAACGATAAAGCCGGTTTTTGCGGCGCCGGCCGATTTCAACCCTTGCGGATCGTTTTTGTAGGTTGCATTCAGGCGGCCGAGCATGACCGTTTCAACATCCGCGGGCGGCACGAAGCCATCGCCCGGCGATGCGAAATCCTTCTCCTTACCCGGCTTCACCAGATAAGCGGTTGCGATCACGACAAGCTCAGTCTCGTCATTCTGGAAATCCCGGCTGCGGAAAAGCGCGCCGAGCACCGGCATGTCTCCCAGACCCGGAAACTGATCGAGCGTTTGCTTGGTCGCATGCTGCATGAGGCCCGCGATCGCAAAGCTTCCACCCGATGGCACTTCCACCGTCGTTTCGGCGCGGCGCACCGCCAGCGCGGGAATGGTGATGCTGGGGATCGTTGTCGACGTGCCGGTATTCGTGGTCGACGAACCGCCCGCTTGGGTGAAGGCACCGGTGTTCGTCAATTCGCTGACTTCGCTCGAAATCTGCAGAGAGATATTGGTCGGGCTGAGGACGATCGGCGTAAAGGACAGACCCACGCCGAACTGTTTGAATGCGACCGTGACATTGCCGTATTGGTCGCGGGACACCGGCACCGGGAATTCACCGCCCGCCAGGAATTTCGCCGTCTCGCCGGAAACAGCCGTCAAATTCGGCTCAGCAAGCGTGTGGACCAGGCCTACCTGCTCCAGCGCATTGAGAACGCCCTGCACGTTGTTGGGCCCGGGATGCAAAAGATCGCTGCCGATCGATCCGATCTGTGCGCCGGAATTCGGCGAAAGAGCGGAGCCGGCAAGTCCATAAGGATTGACCGTCGAGGCGATCAGCGGAACGCCGGCGACCTTGAACGCGCCGACCGCATTGATCCCGAACTGCTTGGCCACCGAACGCTGCATCTCGGCGACACGCACCTTGAGCATGACCTGCTGGCTAGTATCGATCTTGAGTAAATTCGCGACTTTGTTGGGATCGCCGGCGAAACGCGCGGCCAGATCTTGCGCACGCTGAGAGTCGCCGCTGTTCTGTACCATGCCAGTGAGTACGACGTTGTCGTTCAAGGCTGCGACGCGGATATTCGATGTCGGCATATCGCTACGGATCATCGCCGCAAGATCGGTGACATCGCGCTCGACACGAATGTCGATCGTGAGAATCTGATGGCCCTTGGCGTCGAAAAAGAATGCGTTCGTCTGCCCGGTCTTCTGTGCAAGCAAGAAGATCCGGCGCGGGGTGCGGACGACGGCGTCCACCACAGCCGGATTGGAAACAAGAACATCGCGCGCATCGGTGTCGAGTTGCACAAGCGCAGCCTTGTCGAGAGACAACGTAATGTGCTGCTGCGGAGCCGCCCCACCATGCGTTGCCACATTGATGACGCGCGTGGCGGGAGATTTTCCGCCCGCAAACGCCGGTGTCGCACTCAGTGCGACGGCGGCGAGAATCGTAAAAAGCCCCCTCAGCATGGCTTCTACTCTCCCCCCAAATCGACGCCGCGCGTTATGCCGTAGCGGACGACGACGATTTGTCCGCCGCCCTTGCGGCTGCTGTTGGCCGCGACATCGGAATTGGCGCCTTCACCCAGCGCACGCAGGGTAAGCGAGATCGTTCCCGCCGCGGCTGAACGTGTGAGCAGCGTTGCCTGATCTGGTGCTAGCTCGAGCGTGGCCGTCTTGGCGAGAACGGTTTTCTGATCTTTGTCCTGGCCAAATGTCTGGTCCATCGCGAGAACACGGACATTGCTTAGAATGACATTGGAGCCGAAACGGCGCGGCGTATCCGAAATCTGTTGGGTAAGCACCACGTCAACGCGATCGTTCGGAAGAATGAAACCGCCGGCCCCCGTGTCGGTTGAGATCGCTGTCGATACGGCGCGCATGCCCGGTGTCAGGCTGGCGGACATGAAGCTGGCCGCATCGGCGTGAACAATCTTCGTGGCGGTCAGCGGTTCACCGGCGACCAACGGCGCACGAGCGACGGTACCTTTCACGATAGAATCCGTATCCGGGTTTCCCGCTTCGGTGATGAAGCTGGAATCGATCGATGATTTGGGCCAGCTCTGCCAGCGCACGAGTGCGGGCGTGAGCGCGGTGCCGGACTGGATATCGCTCTGCGCGACAAGGACGTTGAGCATCGCCGCCGGTGCAGGCGCAAGCGCAGCTTTTACAGCCGGCGTGCCGCCGCCCAGAAGACCACGCACGAGAAGCGCAGCGATGCCGGCGGCAAATGCAGCCAGCACAAGAACGATAACGCGCGACCTGTTCATGGAATGCGGCTCCTTTGCGGCGATCCGACCACAAAACCCTTTAGAAATTGATTAATGGAATGCTTCGCAAATGCTCTAGCCGGCGAGCGCTGCGCGGAAGATCTCTGCTTGCGAAAGAATGAAGAAAGCGCCCGCCGCGAGCGCCGCGCCATAAGGAATTCCTTCGCGATCATCATGAAGGCGCAGAAGCCAGCTCTGCGACGCGAGCGGCGCCGGAAGCGGCCAGTTGCGCATGGCCAGGAGTCCCAGCGTCAGCGCGCCACCGAACACCGATGCGATAAGCGTAAAAGCAAGAAGGTCGTCGATACCGAACCAGAGAGCTATGCAAGCGAAGAGCTTGGCATCGCCACCGCCGATATAACCGAGAGCAAACAGCGTAAAGCCGGCGACGAGCCCAATGAACCCCGCCAAAAGGTGCATGCCGAAGTCGCCCGCGCCCAACGGATGAACGATCATCAAAAGAGCGAAGGCTGCGAGCAGGCTCATTTGCAGGAAATTCGGAATCGTGAAGCTCGCGATGTCCCACACGGCAGCAGCCAGCAGCAGCGCCGGAAGAACAAAGAGAAGAAGAGCTTGTGCGATCATTCTACCTTACGGAAAAATGCGAACGGCCGCCTCATCCGAGAGCGGCCGCCGCTTCTGTTCCAGACTCCTTTACCCCGGCCCAAGTCGAAATCGGCAAGGAACAAAGAGCAGCGTCCGGATTGATTACTGGGTCGGGCCGATCTTGCTCGCGACCTTCTGAAAGGTGGCGCTGAGATTCGAGCCGACAAGCTGAACAGCCGTGATGATCACGACCGCTATACCCGCAGCGATCAGACCGTATTCAATGGCCGTCGCGCCGGATTCATCGCGCACAAAACGCGAAACAAGATTTTTCATGGAAGCCTCCATTGTTGACACCCTAACGATCCCGCCAGCGCCGATCTTCAATGACGGCCATTGCGTGGACACGCGGGAACTGTATGCCGGACTCGATTAACGCGATGTAAAACGGGCGAGGCCTCGACTCCGCTATTGTGTATCGTGGTGAAACGAAAAGGCTCTGCAAACGCGCCGCTGGCGTAAACAGAAAGCATTTCTTAACCAAGCCGGAGAATTCAATGTAGCGCGTGGTTGCGAGACGAAGTGCGAAAGCCGCGTATGTTTCGTCTTCGCGATATGGCGAAGATCGGCGCAATAAACTTAAATCTTCTTTTACGCGCGATGCCCTAGCCTCTGCCGGGATTTGGCGAAGGATCGATCCATGCGCGCGTTTCGTTTTGTGTTTCTGCCGGCGGCAATTTTTCTGCTAACTCCTGTCATCGCCGCGCACGCAGCACCGAAGCACGCCATCAAGGGCGCCATCCACGCGAACGACGGACTTACCGTTCCCATGGATGAAGCGCGGATCATTACCTTCACACAACCGGTCGCGACGCTTTTCATTGGGAATACGACGATCGCCGACGTCACGGTCATCGATTCCCATCACGCCTATCTGCTGGGCAAGACATTTGGGGCGACGAACATGATCGGCCTGGATGCGAACAACCATCAGGTCATGAATGCACAGATCAACGTGACCAATCGCGTTGTGGGTTCCGTTACGCTCAACCGCGGGGCCGAGACGTATAATTATTCCTGCACGCAGATGCATTGCGAAACCAGCCCACGACCGGGCGACCCCACCAGCTACGTGTCGACCACCGAGACCACCGCGCAGCAGCATGACGCGAACGCCCGGGCGGCCGTCGCCTCCAACCGCTAAAAAACGGGTCCGTTCGGCCCATCGGGAAGCTAAGATGGCGTGGAAGTTTGGCCGCCCCGGCACCGCCAGCGATCTGTCAGCATCGGCCAACGCCACACTCGCGCTCCTTCTCGGCGCAATAACATCCGCCCTGATCCTGCTCGATGCGGTCTGGGGCTATGCCGGACATTTCGACATCGATGTTCGCAGCTATGCAATTATCGCTGCGCTGCTTTTGCCGACTGTATGCGGCGCGATCTTCTACAGCCGGTTCCGGCCCGATCCGTTGATCAGTGCCACTTGCGCCGGCGCCGCTTTTCTTCTGGCGTTCTCGCCGAGCTGCGCCGTGTTGAGCTATCTGCTTTCCACCGTGGCTGGACCGCGCATCGACGGACTGCTCGCACAGATCGATCACGCGATGGGCTTTGATTGGGTCGCGCTCATGAACCTTGCGGCGGATCATGTAACGATCAACGCGCTGCTCAAGCTCTCTTATGTTTCGGTGATGCCGCAGATCATGCTGCTGTCTTTTATTCTGGGATGGAGCGGTCGCACGGCCAATCTTTATGGCCTGTGCCTGGCCATCGCGGCAGGGGCGCTCATCTGCGTCTTGGTTTGGGCAGCGTATCCGTCTTTTGGCGCTTTCTCGATTTTCGATCTACCGCCCGCCACCGCGGCCAAGCTGGGCCTTGCCCTCGACGGAAACTACGGCCGTGATCTCGTCGCCTTGCTCAAGAACGGGCCGGGCCTCATCACGCCGTTGGAGTTGCGCGGCGTGGTCGGATTTCCCTCCTTTCACACCGTGCAGGCACTGGTCCTCATCTGGTACGCGCGCAAGCTTCCATTTCTGCGCTGGATTGCTTTGGCCCTGAACATCGCGGTTGTGATCGCAACGCCTATTCATGGCGGCCATCATCTTATCGATGTCTTCGGCGGCATCTTTGTCGCGCTCGCCGCCATTGCGGCGGCGGACTGGATCGTCAATGCGGTGCGCCGATCGCACTATGAAAAGCGCTTCTACAAACCTGCTGGAGCCATCGGGGAAGTCCCGGCGCTGCAGTAAGAGAGGGCGTCGTGAATCTTATCTCTTCGCGCGGGAGCACGGCGTGGCATCTCATCACGACCTGTCATGTCAGCATACGCCGGACATTTCGCGAGAACGCCCCGCTTTATTTTTGTGCCATCCTCTTTTGCGGCATCACGCTGGCGGTAACCAGAATCTATGGCCTTGCGTTTGAAGCAAGCGCAGGACTCTTCTTTCTCGGCATGGTCGCGGAATTCGCCTTTCTGGGCCTGTCGCTGTTGGCCTTGTTCGAGTTCGTAGGGCTTATCCGTTCCGGCTTCCCCGACCAGCCGCTGACGATCATGGCCAAGCGCATGACGGCACGGCTGACGGCGCAAGATCGGCCCGGGAATATCTTTCACTCGATGGTGGCGCTCACGCCGTTGATGGTGAGCTTCGCGGCGCTAAAGGATCAGATTCCGGCACTGCATCCCTTCGCATGGGATAAATCCTTCATGGAGTGGGATCGCGTGATCGGAATGGGCCGCGAACCCTGGGAAGTCCTGCAACCCTGGCTCGGCCACGCCTGGATCACGGCCAGTATCAACTTCGTCTATGACGGCTGGTTCCTTCTCATGTTTCTTGTGCTGTTTTCGCAGGCCTTCGCTGCGAAAGGGAGCGCGCTGCGTCTTCAATTCCTTCTGGCCTTCTCCTTTGCATGGTTCATTGGAGGCAATGTGCTCGCCGTTGCATTCTCCTCGGCCGGCCCCTGCTTTTACGGCCTGCTATTTCCAGGACACAGCCCTTACACGGCTCAAATGGCCTATCTTGAAGCGGTGAGCAGGAGCTGGCCCGTGTGGTCGGTCAACGTGCAGCACACATTGTGGAACGACTACATTGCAGGCCACGGCCGCCTGGGTGGAATCTCCGCAATGCCCAGCATGCATGTTACGATTGCGGCCCTGATGGCGATCTGGGGTTGGCGGATCAATCGCGTGATCGGTTTGGCGCTGACGGCATTCGCGGCCGTAATCCTTATCGGATCGATCCATCTGGCTTGGCATTACGCGGTCGATGGAATCGCCGGCATCACGCTTGCCGCGATCTTCTGGGCGATGGCAGGCACTGTGGTGCGCGCGAGCGAGCGCTACATGGGACGGCGCCGCGCCGGCATCCCCGCGGCGCTGGATAGCATCCGCGTCTAATCACTGCGCAACGCGCAGCTGCGTGATCTGCTGCGCGATACTGTTGAGCGTGCTGATGATCGCACCACTCGTCGTCAGATCGAAATATTTGGTGGAATCGGTGGCGCACTTCTGAAGTACGTCGGAATTGCCCTGCGTGCCGTTCAGATCCACATAGATCGTATAGATTGTAATTTTTGCTGCCTTGGCGTTCGCGCAAAGCTTGGACATGCGGTCGTCGATCGAAGATTGGTCCGAATACCAGCGATCCTGTGTGTTCAAGCCGTCGCTGAGCAGGATGATGTACTGTGATGTATTATTCGGCAGTGTGCCGGGATTGAACGGAGCGCTGTTGGTCTGCGCTTGCCAACCCCAAGCCAGACCAACCGGCTGATTGGTATTGCCGCCGGCTGTCATGCTGTCGACTTCGGAATTGAGTGCGGTCCAGCTGTAGCTGAGCGATCCCATCATCACACTGGGAACACAAGATTGTGCATTTTCCGCGGGAAAGTTGGTCGCGGTGCTGCTCGGAGTCGTGTTTGAGATGTCATAGTCCTGCGCCCGATCCATGATGCAGCCGCCCCATGTCGAATGATCGTTCACGACCCACGTATGGTTATAGGGGCCCACACCGACCTTGGTCACAGTTGTGGCTGTTGCCGTAGTTGTGATGGTTCGTGTCCATGTGCATTTTCTATTGCTACCGAAGCCAGAGCAATTTGACGACCCATCGACCGTCGAACTCGACGAGCTGTTGGTTGTGGTAGGGCCGCTGTCACCGCTATAGCCCGCCGCCGTCGTCGTTGTTGTATTTGATGTTGTCGATCCGGTGCTTGGATAACCGCTCTTGTTGGAGCAGCTTATTGGGCCGCTGCCGGTTTGGCTGCAGTTCTGCTTGGTTGTGGTTGGGGTCGTATCGGTCTGCGTTGTGGTCTGAGTTTGCGTCGGTTCGCTGCTGTAGCACCCGTTATAATAGCGGCCCGCGCGACCGCTATTCTTGTTGCCGCTGTCGACCGTAGGGCAGATGTAGCCTTTGTAGGTGCCGCTTGCCGGAATCGTCGAGGTGGTTCCGCTTCCATTGCTCGGTGTCTTCTGACACGAGAAGCCTTTGCTGAAATTGCTGTAGGGGCACGATGATCCAGGGCCCACACTGGTCGATACCGTTCCATTCGACGGCGCCGATTCCCAATCCGTCCAATCGATCCAGCTGGCGTTCACATATCCTGTTCCAACATTCACGTCCTTGGAGAACGGTATGATCGCAACCTTGACGTCTCCAGGATTGGCCGCAGCTCCTTGAAGCGTCGCCAGCAGTTGTTTGGTGGCCGTCTTCAGTGCGTTGATCTTGATGTTCGGATTTGTGTCGTTGGCGCAGGGCTGCGAATCCGGTTCACACATCGAGCCGGTATTATCGAGCACCAAAGACACCCATAATTTCGTCTGTCCCCAGACGACCTTCGAGGAATATCCCACGCTCAAATGGTCGATCTTGGCGACGCGCATCAGCGTCGTAGGCATGTCGATACTGGTTGATAGCGTGACCGAACCGTCGCCTGGCACGACCTGAACAGTAGGCATCGCACCAAAAGACGGGTCCGCGGTGTAGTTTGCCGCAAAATACGCGTTTGCGAGTTTCGTCATCTGCTCGGTGCTCAGATTCTGCGTGGCGCCGATCGCGAGGCCTGCCGCATCGAGCGCTTCGGCGAGACGCGCGCGCACCATCAGCGCGCGCGAAAGATCCAGGCCGGCGCCGGCAGCGATCGTGATTGGAATCAAGGCGAGCGCGAAAATCATCGCGACATTGCCGCGGCGCTCGCGTCCAAACTTTCTCAGCTGCGCTCTGAAAGCGCTCCAGGCCTGTCCCAGCACCATCACCAACCCCGGAGATTTCTCCACGCGCCATCATCCGGCACAAGAGTTGGGAAAACCTTTCCATTCCACAGCCATGGTTATCGAATCCTTGCCGCAATGGAAAAGATGCCGATTTCGCTAACGATGTTGGAGGCGTGCAGGTCCAACGTCGCCGATTAAGAAAACGTTCAGCATATGCGTCCGTTTGCCTTCGCTTAAGGGTTTGCGCGGCCTAATACGCACCTTGATGATGAGGCACTCGATGAGCCTTAACTCTGCGATCGCGGAAAGCTGCAGGCGCCTGCGTCGGCGCTGGCGCGCGGATGGTGAAAAAGGCTCCGCCGCGATCGAATTTGCGATGGTCGCCCCCGTGTTCTTCCTTTTCCTGTTCGGCATCATCGAAACCGGCGTGATCTTCTTCGGCGCCGCTATGCTGCAGAACGCCACGGATGACACGGCACGTCAGATAAGAACGGGAACATTGACGGGCGAATTGACCCAGACTCAGCTGGTCAAAAACATATGTCAGGAAATAAATGGTCTAATCAGCAGCGCCGACTGCACCGCGAATTTGAAGATCGATCTCCGCTCTTATGCCTCTTTTGGTTCTTCGACATATCCTTCCGTTACCGACGGCAACGGGATGATCGATCCTGCAAAGCTGAAGGTTGATCCCGCGGCCGATTGCAGCGTGGTTCTGCTGCGAAGCTTCTATCCGTGGAAAATTCTCACCCCCATGATGTCGGTCCTGCTTCAGAACACGACGACCGGCTTTCACATGCTTTCCTCATCGTCCGCGTTCCGAACCGAACCTTATAAAGCTGGTTCCGCATGCTGAAGCGGCTGCGCAGATTCGCGAAGGCGCGCGACGGCCTGGCGGCGGTCGAGTTCGCGCTCATCGCGCCGGTGATGGGCACTATGCTGCTCGGCACGATCGAACTGTGTAACGCGCTGGAATGCCATCAGAAGGTAACGATGGTTGCCTCGAGCGCTTCCGATCTTGTCGCGCAATCCTCAAAGGTCTCGCAAAGCGACTTGAACGACATTTTCAACGCGGCGGCGGCTATCGTAAATCCATTCCCCACGACCAACATGACGATCACCATCTCCAGCGTGCAGAGCGATGGAACCGGAAATGGCACTGTGGCCTGGAGTCAGGCTGAAACCTGGACCAACGGCACCGCGAAATCGGCAAAAGGACGCAATGCCAACAGCGCGGTCGCACTCAGTCAGCCCATCATGTCCACGTGGGACAGCACCAAAAATGCATTTACTGCCTGCAAACCGAATGTGTGCAGCGTTATCCTGACCGAAGTGACCTACTATTATACTTCGCCCCTCGGAAAGATCTTGATGGGGCCGACCAAGATGAGCGACACGTTCTACGAACGACCGCGCAAAGTTGCGATCATTCCGACGCCGACTTGAAATCAAGGTGTCTGCGTGTGCATCCGCATCAGGCCTTCCTGAGCCACGGATGCAACCAGCTTTCCATCGCGCGAAAAAATCAAGCCGCGATTAAATCCGCGCGCACCCGAAGCGCTCGGGCTGTCCTGCACATAGAGAAGCCATTGGTCGGCGCGGAACGGGCGATGAAACCACATCGCATGATCGATGCTCGCCATCTGCACGCGGTTATCGAACCAACCGATGCCGTGAGGCAGCAGGCTGGTATCCAGTAGCGTCATGTCGGACGCATAGGCGAGAATGCACTGCTGGAGCGCAATGTCCGCAGGAAGCTCGCCTGTCGCCCGAACCCATACCGATTGATGAGGGCTGCGCTTCTGCGGCGCAAAAATGTCGGTGCGATCCACGGGACGAAGCTCTATGGGACGCTTGCGCAGGAAGTGATCGCGATACCGCTCGGGAATCTTGTCCACGATTTTGGCGCGGAATTCATCTTCGCTCGGAAGTCCTTCCGGCGGCGGCACCTTCGGCATCTCGATCTGGTGTTCCAGACCCGCCTCCGGCTTCTGAAGCGAGACTGACATATGAAAAATTTGACGGCCATGCTGGATCGCGACCACGCGCCGGGAACTGAAACTGGAGCCGTCGCGGCTGCGGTCCACTTCGTACAGGATCGGAACTTTGGGATCGCCCGCCACAAGGAAATAGGCATGCAGCGAATGAGCGATGCGATCCTCGACCGTGCGTCCCGCCGCCACCAGTGCCTGTCCCAGCACCTGTCCGCCGAACACGCGCTGCGATCGGTCCTTGGGCGAAACCCCGCGAAAGATGTTTTCTTCGATCTTTTCCAGATCCAGAAGGGCGAGAAGGTCTTTTACGGGTTCATTGTCGTCAAATTCTGTGGTCATGGCTGTCCATAGGCGAGGCGCGAGGCCCGATGCAAGAAGTCACAAAACCGCAAAGGACCGAGAACCGAAATTGCCAGCCAGGCGCGGTGCTCTGGAACGACTTTTTACTCTTATGTTCAAGGGCTTCTTCTACAACCAGACATGAGAAGATCCGGTCGCCGGCCTGGCAGTGCTGGATCTCAAACCGCATCGCGGCCTGATCACATCGCGTGGGGCGGCCGCAATGTTTTGAACTATCTGGCTGCGGAGCCCGCCCGCATCGTTGCCATCTATCCTAATCCCAACCACATCGCAGTGATGCGTCTCAAGCTGGCGGCATTACGTACGCATCCGTCGCACGAAGGCTTCTTTCGCTTCCTCGGCGAAGCCGATGACGAACGCATCGCAAGATTTTCGACGATGTGTTGAGCGAACATTTTGAAGACGACATGCGCTGACACTGAGACAGGCCCTGCTCGACGCGCAGGACTGGATGACCGGAGATTCTCGAAAGCTCCGGGCTGAAATCGATCGCACAGGGGTCAGCGCCAATGCGCGCGTGATCTTTCTCACCGCCGGCCCGGAATCGCCCCTGCCCCGGAAACTACCTGCCGCGCTTCTGGCATTATTGGTCTATCGCGAAGAGGAGAGTTGGCCACCACAAGCAAGACCTATGGTGGGGTTCATCCCTGTTCCCGCCTGCCTAATGACCATACGGGATTGATGGATGCCGCCTATGGGCGGCAGTGGCATGTCTATGATTTCACTAGGAAATATCGTCTTCCGAGTTGCAAAAGGTTGATTGCCGATCTCGCCTGCGGCACCCGCCGAAATCCGGTAAAAATGGCCAAGTGCCATCTACGCGCCCAATCCTACAATCTGGATGCTCGCGGCAGGTGCTTAAGAGCGTGCAGGCCGCACTAACCTGACCTGGCCTTTCGGATCACATTCCGCTGGGCCGGGCCGGAAACGGCGACCGAATGAGCCAGCATCTGGACGCGGCTTTCAATAATTCCTAATTTTAAACAGACACTTAAAGGTGGGGGCCACGGGCGCATGGACATAATGGGCGCGTCCATATTGTCGATTTTTGGGGTTCTCTCAGGACTAACAGCGCCAATAGCGAGGCTGTTAAGATTCTGGCTGCGTTTTTTCCATGTCACACCTCGTGAGGAAAGCTTCCAGAGAATCGGCTCGCTTCGCTATTTGGAGGAACAATCGATCACTCTGCGCATATTGCCTGCACACTATGCCTTTGTCTGGCAGGGGCGCGGCAAAACGGTGCAAAGTCTTGCACTTTGAATGTTGCACCCTGGTCACAGGATGCGGGGAATTCGGCCAAATCGGGACTAATAACCAGGCTTCCGATGGACAGGTCTCTTCCACATCCGCCAGTATAGGGGCTATAGAAGTTTACATCCCGGACGTCACGGTGGGGGGGTCCCTGCCCGTCGGTTTTTGAAACGAGGGTAAAAAATGAAAATTCGAATGATCGCCCTGGCGGGCGTTGCGGCGATGGCGCTGAGCGCGCCGGCCGTCGCGAGTGATGCCACTGGTTGGTATCTTGGTCTGGGCGTCGGCTGGGACCGCATGGGTTCTTTCGAGCAGACTTTCTCTGGCCCGACGAATGTACGCATCAAGACTGATACCGACGCTACGGCGCTTGTCGCCGGCACGTTCGGCTATCGCTTTGGCAACAGCATCCGCATCGAAGACGAAATCGGTTATGACCGTCACGACACCAAGAACCCCTTCAGCGGGCGTGTCGGGATCCTGTCCGATCTGGTCAACGTGATTTGGGACATTCCGCTCTCTGATCGTTGGGATCTGAGCCTCGGTGCTGGCGCCGGCATCGGTCGTGCGGATATCCGCACATCGATCGCGCCGTTCACTTACATG